>Ga0209061_1004857_pt1 | contig 12441 bp, 11 predicted proteins | sample Coa_R1_10_FD_187157 | JGI IMG/M metagenome (GOLD analysis project Ga0209061, IMG submission 187157) | Surface soil microbial communities from Centralia Pennsylvania, which are recovering from an underground coalmine fire - Coalmine... | ecosystem: Environmental > Terrestrial > Soil >...
CGCCTCGTCGACCCGCGCTTCTACCACCTCGACACCGCCCTGTGCGTTCTCGACGCCGGCACCGCCGCGTACTACCCGGCGGCGTTCGACGACGCCGGGCGCGCCGCGCTCGCGAGCCAGTTTGATGAGCTGATCGAGGCCAAGGACGAGGACGCCGAGGTGCTCGGCCTCAACGCGGTCAGCGACGGCCGCCACGTCGTGCTGCCCGTGCAGGCACGCGGCCTCGCCGCGCAGCTCGCCGCCCGGGGATTCGAGCCCATCGGCGTGGACATGTCCGAGCTGCGCAAGGCGGGGGGCGGCCCGAAGTGCTGCACGCTGGAACTCCGGTGAGAGGGGGACTGGCATGACCCTGCAGGCAGATCTCCGCCGTACCGACGCGCTGCTGGCCCAGACGCGTGAGTACAGCGCGCACAACTACCACCCGCTGCCCGTCGTCATCGCCGAGGCCGACGGCTGCTGGGTGACCGACGTCGAGGGGCGGCGCTACCTCGACATGCTCGCCGCCTACTCCGCGATCAACTTCGGGCACCGCCATCCCCGCCTGGTGGCCGCCGCCCGCCGGCAGCTCGGCCGCGTCACCCTGGTCAGCAGGGCCTTCGACCACGACCAGTTCGGGCCGTTCTGCGCCGAGCTCGCGGACCTGGCCGGCATGGAGATGGTGCTGCCGATGAACAGCGGCGCCGAGGCGGTGGAGACCGCGATCAAGGTCGCGCGCAAGTGGGGGTACGAGGTCAAGGGCGTGCCCGCCGACCAGGCGGTGATCGTGGTGTTCGGCGGCAACTTCCACGGCAGGACCACCACGATCGTCAGCTTCTCCACCGACGAGGAGGCCCGCGGCGGGTTCGGGCCCTACACGCCCGGCTTCCGGGTGGTGCCCTACGGCGACACCGGCGCGCTGTCGGCGGCCGTCGACGAGCGGGTGGTCGCGGTGCTCGTCGAGCCGATCCAGGGTGAGGCCGGCGTTGTCGTGCCGCCGCCCGGATTCCTCGCCGGGGTGCGGGAGATCTGCTCGCGGCGCGGTGCGCTGATGATCGCCGACGAGATCCAGTCCGGGCTCGGCAGGACCGGTGCCACGTTCGCCTGCTCCCAGGAGGGTGTCACGCCGGATGCCTACCTGCTGGGGAAGGCGCTCGGCGGTGGCATCGTGCCGGTGTCCGCGATGGTGTCGAGCCGCTCGGTGCTCGGGGTGCTGCGGCCCGGGCAGCACGGGTCCACGTTCGGCGGGAACCCCCTCGCCTGCGCGGTAGCCCGCGAGGTGATCGCGATGCTGCGCACCGGCGAGTTCCAGCGCCGCTCGGCCGAGCTTGGCGCGCGCATGCACGACCGGCTGTCCGCGCTGCCGCGCGATGTGGTCCGCCAGGTGCGTGGCCGCGGCCTGTGGGCGGGCGTGGAGTTCACGTCGCTGTCCGGGCGCGAGGCGTGCGAGCGGCTCGCCGCCCACGGTGTGCTGGCCAAGGACACGCACGGCACCACGATCCGGCTAGCGCCGCCGCTGGTGATCAGCGAGGCTGAGCTGGACTGGGCGATGGACCGCGTCGCCGAAGCCATCCGCTGAGACCCGCCGGCAGACCGGGCCGCGATGACGGCGGGAGACGGATAGGGTGCGCCGCATGACCAGTCACGCAGGCCCGGGTGGAGATGATGATCTCCGCGCGTCCGATAGCGACAGGGACAACACGGTCGGGCAGCTGACCCAGGCCGTGACCGACGGCCGGCTGACGCTCGAGGAGTACAACGAACGGGTCGCCTCGGCGCTCACGGCCCGCAGGCGCGGAGAGCTCGCGTCCCTGACGCGGGACCTCGGGCACGCCGGGGCCCCGGCCTCACCTGCCGTGCCCGTGGCAGCCACGCAACTCACCGCCATCTTGGGCAACGAGTCCCGCAAGGGCCGCTGGGCCGTTCCCGGGCACCTGTCGCTCAAGTCCGTCCTCGGTGACTGCCATATCGAGATGCAGGACGCATCGCTGCAAAGCCGCGTCACGACCATTGACGCCGTCGCGATCTTCGGCAGCGTCACGATCTTCGTACCCGAGGGTCTCGACGTCCGCATGACCGGCACGGCGGTCGCGGGCGTCAAGTCGATCAAGTTGCGCGAGGAGCCGCGGCCCGGGGCTCCGGTGCTCAACGTCAACTGCCGCGTCCTGTGCGGGTCCGTGACCGTGCGGCCGCCCCGCTGGCGGGAGGCACTGCAGGGACCTGCGGCGTTAGCTGCCCGGGTGCCTCGCGCCGGGGCACTCCGATGACCCGCGCGGGCCTCCGGTTACGTCGCGGCCCCGGCGGGCTGGCGGAGGCGGTGCCGCTGGATCTTGCCGGTGGCCGCCCGGGGCAGGTCCTCGACGACGTAGATGGCCGCGGGCCGCTTGTGGCGGCTCAGGTGCGCCGCGCAGCGCGCGGTGAGCCTGTCCAGCAGGTCCTGCATGACGCCGGCCGTCTCCGGGCCGTGGACGGGGATCACGTAGGCCACGGGAACCTGGCCGAGCACCGGGTCGGCCCGGCCGACGACCACCGCGTCCCTGATGCCGGGGTCGGCGCTGAGCACCTCTTCGATCTCCCGCGGGTACAGCATCTCGCCGCCGCGGTTGATGACGTCGTCGCTGCGGCCGGCGAGGAACAGGAAACCGCTGGCGTCGAGGTACCCCATATCGCGGGTGTCCAGCCAGCCATCGGCGTCGAAGCGCTCTGCCGCACGGCCGTCCGCGTAGCCGCTGATCACCCCGGCGCCGCGGATCCAGACACCGCCCACGTGCCCCGGCGGCAGCCGCCGGCCCGCCCGGTCGCGGATCTCAAGCTCGGTTCCCACCGGGCGCCCGCAGGACCCCGCAGGGGCGGTCCCGTCGAGCGGTGTCGCGGTGATCTGGCTGGCCGCCTCGGTCATACCGTAGCTTTCCACCACGGGCACCCCGGTCAGGGCCGTGACCTGGTCCCGGACCGCCACAGGAAGCGGAGCCGACGCGGACCGCACGAAGCGCAGCCGCCGCGGGCGGGTGGGTACCGGGCACCTGGCCACGATCGTCCAGATTGCGGGGACCGCGTTGACCCACGTGATGTCCCGCTCGGCGAGCAGCTCCCAGAACCCGTGCCGGTGGAACCGGCTGTCCAGCACCAGCGCGGCGCCCGCAACCAGGCTCGCCAGCAGGGCGACGACCTCGGCGTTGATGTGGAAGAGCGGCAGCGGGCTGAACCCCCGGTCGTCAGCGGAAAGCTGGTTGTGCACGGCCACGGCGCGTGCCACGTGCAGCAGCCGGTCCTCGGTCAGCTCCACGGCCTTCGGGTTCCCGGTGGAACCCGAGGTGAGCAGCAGCACCGCCCCGGGCACCTCCGGCCCGGGCACCTCCGGGCCGGGCACCTCCGGGCCGGGTCCGCCGCGCACGGCGGCCGGCAGCACCGGGATCCCGAGCACGCGACCGCGCTCCGGCTGGTCACCCACCATCGCCGCCGGGCGGACGACCGCGCTGCCACGACGCAGCTCGCCCTCGGGTGCCCGCGGATCCACCGGCACCGCACACCGGCCGGCGGCGATCACCCCGAGGAACGCGACGGAGAAGTCCAGCGGGTCCGCCACGTCCAGCAGGACTCTCGCCCCGGGGGGCACGGCGGCCGCCGACAGCGCGGCCCCCTGCCGGCGCACCAGGCCGGCCAGGTCCCGGTAGCTGACCACACGGTCGCTTCCCGCGTCCTCGAGGGCGGGCGCGTCGCCACGCTCGCGTGCCCGGCCGGCGATGAGCTCCGCCAGCGCGCCGCCTCGCGGTATCGGATCGATGACCATACGCCAAGTGTGGCAGACGAGACTTAACGTTACGTTCGTGACAGATGAGAACCTGCTGAATTCTGCTGGGCGGGCTGGGCGAGGTGCGCGGGCTGGGTGAAGGCCGTGATCTCGGCGTGCGCGCCGTCGCCGGGTGCAGCAACCCGGCACGGGGTGCTGGCCGACGGGTCGCGCGGGCAGGCAAGCGGCGCCTGCGAGCCCAGCCCTCTCGCGAGACGCTCGGCGAGCAACCTGTGCCCGGCGGGCGAAGGGTGCAGCCCACCGCGGCGGCTACGCGGGAAGCGCCACTGCCCGGCCAGCGGGTCGAACACCATGATGTGGGGATCGGCCTGGCGGGCGGCGGTGACGATGGCCCGGTCGGTTGCCCAGGCGGCCGCGGACGGCCGCCAGGTGGCCCTGACGAATACCGAGATGATCCCCAGCCGGGCGTACGGCACCTCGCGCCGGATCACGCGCACGAGGCGTCCCGCCCGCCTGCGGACCAGCGCCAGTGGCTTGCCGATGTCGTCGTGCCCGCCCTGAATGAGGACCACGGCGGGATGAAGCCGGGCCAGGTGAAGGCCGGCGGCCAGCCTGGCGAACGGGCCGGCGTGGCGCTCACCAGGGTTGACGTATCCGGCGCCCGGGTCAGCGCGGACCGCGAGCCGCCAGCCCAGCATCCGGGCCAGGTCCTCCGGCCAGGCATCGTGCCGGTTCCTCGCGCCCACACCTGCGGAGAACGATGCGCCGACCACCGCGAGCAGCGGTCGCTCCTTGTACCGCTCCGCCTGCTGTGAGCGGTTGTCACCGCTTGCGGCCTGCCCATGCCCGCTCGCCGCGGACCCCGTCGCGGGCGGGGCCGTCGTCGCGGTATCGGGCCTTCCCCACAGCCCGCCGGCGACACCGGCCACGGCGACGGCGGCACAGACGACGGCGACCGCAGCTACGCCACGAAGCAGCATGAGTCTCCGGCGCATGAGCGAACGGTACCGCACGTCGCGCACCACCCGCCCCGCCGGGCACGCCGCTCACCGCCTGGCACCGGCGGCAGCCAGCCGCGGGCGTCACGGGGAACCGTCTCCGCGTGCCGGGACCGGCCCGGCGATCTCCTCCAGGGCACGGCCCCTGGTCTCCTGCCCGAACAGCGCCACCATGAGCACGGCCAGCAGCGCCACGCCGCCGACGAGCGAGTAGACGGCGACGACCCCGCCGGCCGCGAGCAGCAGCGGGATGAACGACGGGCCGACGACGCCGGACAGCAGCCGCCCGAACCCCTCGGTGAGGTTCGTCCCGGTGGCCCGGATCGCGGTCGGGTAGCTTTCGGCCGTGTACACCTTGACGGCGGGATCCACCCCGATGCCGAAGAACGACATGACGCAGCCGGCCAGCAGCACGGGTACCGCGCCGCGGGTGAACCCGAAGGCCAGCGCCGCGACGGCCGCCGCCGCCCCGAACGTGATGATCACCGGCCGCCGGCCCCAGCGCTCCACTATCCAGGCCTCGGCCAGCTTGCCGGGGATCGACACCACGACGATGACGGCGGTGAACACGAAGGCCGAGGTCAGGGTGAAGCCCATCGCATTGACCACGGTCGGCAGGAACACCTGGATCGAGTAGAACACGAAGAAGATGCCGCCGAAGGTGGTCCAGAGCAGCACGGAGCGCCGCAGGTAGGGCCGGCGGAGCAGCATCCGCGCCGGTACCCCTTCCGCGGGTTCTTCACGGCGTTGCCAGACCGGTGGTGCTGGCAGCGGCCTGCCAAGTTCGGCCTCGACGCGGCTCTCGATCTCGCGGAGGACCTTCTCCGACTCGGCAAACCGCCCCTTGGTCTCGTACCACCGGGGCGACTCGGGCACGTAGCGCCAGGCGAGGATCGCGAAGATGACGGGCAGGCCGCCGAGGAAGAACATCACCCGCCAGCCGGTGTCGTTGCTCGCCGAGGGAATCAGCGCGAATGCCAGCAGCGGCGACAGGAAGTACCCGACCGACAGGAACGAGTCTGCGATTCCGGTGAACCGGCCCCGGATCGACGGCGGGCACAGCTCTGAGCCGTAGGCGTACGGCAGCGGGAACACCGCGCCCATCGCGAGCCCGGCGAGCAGCCGGAGCGCGATGACCGCCGTGATGTCCGGCGCGAAGCCGGTGACCAGCGTCAGCGCCGAGTACGTCACGGTGCCGCCGATCATCATCCGCTTGCGCCCGAACCGGTCGGCCAGCCACCCGGCGGGCACGATGCCGACGACGATCCCGATCGTTGAAGCGGTTGCCACCAGGCTTTCTGTGCCGGCCCCGAGGTGGTAGACGTGCGCCAGCGACGGCAGCACGCTGCCGATCAGGCCGATGTCGTACGACTCGACCAGCCAGCCGAGGAACAGGATCACCATCACGCCGGTGAGCCAGCGTGAGGCGGGCAGCCTGTCCAGCCGCTCGGCCGCCCGGACGGGCGATGGGGCGCGGCGCTGTGTCACGGCCATCGCGGCCTCCGGGCCGGTTCGCGTAGTGGTGCCATCACGGGCTTCTCCTCCTTCGCGGGATTCACGGGATGCGCCGGGGGGCGGGAACCGGCAGGCCCGCCGTGCCCCGAGGCGCCGGGCCCGCCGGGCTCACCGGGCCGGTGTCCCGGCGCAGCCGCCAGGACCGCCGGGGGATGCCGGCCGTCCCGCGTGCCCCGGGCAGCCGCGCGAGCAGCGCGGTCAGCGCCCACGAGGCGCTGAAGACGATGAGGATGCCGGCAACGGTGACGGCCGGCCAGGGCAGGCGGTGGTCAAGGTTTCGCCAGCCGGCCGTGGTGAGCGCGGTGAGCAGCAGCACCTGGCTCAGGTAGATGCCGTAGGAGTAGTCCGCGCCCGAGCGGGCGAATGCCCGCACCAGGCGGGGCCTGCGCCGGCCGCCGAGCCACACGCCGAACAGGTAGATGATCGCGATGAGGCCGAGGAAGAGCGGGATCTCGGCCGGCTGGATGGGGCTGGCCGGGCCCTGGGGGTCGGCCGCCGCGAAGAACGGCACCCTGGCCGCCGACAGCAGGTACCAGGCCTCCGCGGCCAGCCAGGCGGCCGCCGTGCCGGCCAGGATCGCGCGCCAGTGCCTGCACAGCCAGGCGTGCGCCTCATGGTAGTGCCAGGCCATGACACCGCCTGCGAACACGTAGAGCAGGTAGTTCCACAGCTCCCTGGTGGCGTCCCTGTTGTTCATCCAGCCCGGGACGTGCCCCCAGTGGACCAGCGCGCTCAGCGCGACCTGGATGCCGAGGACCGCGGCGAGCAGCGCCCAGTGGTGCCGCGCGGTGCGGCGTATCACCCACAGGAGCAGCGGGTAGACGAGGTAGAACTCGATGAGCAGCACCAGGTAGTAAAGCTGGTCGTAGCCGGTCGCCAGCAGGTAGCCAAGGTGCTCCAGGCTGCCCGCCACGCCGCCGGCGCCGCCGGACTGGGCGACTTCGAGCAGGAAGTAGATGACGGTCCAGGTGACGTACGGCACGGCCACGGCGAGCAGCCGGCGGCGCCAGAACACCTTGAGCCGGGACCGGTTCAGCGCCGGGTAGGCGTAGACGAGCATCGCCGCCGAGATGAACATGAACGCGTACCGGGTCACGTGGGTGACCATGAGCGTCCCGCCGTACCAGAGGCTGGCGGCGGCCCCGAACGCCTGGAGCGAGTGGGTCGACACGACCCCGAACTGCTTGACCGGCCGCATTGCGTCCACGTGCACAAGGCGGGGCCGCTTTCCCCGGCCGCCGGACGGCGCGGGCACCCGGGCGGGGCGGTCCCCGGCAGCCTGCTGGACGGTGACGCCGGCCCGCGGGCCGGCGGGTACGGAAATGCCGGGAACGTCCGCCGGGACGTTCTCAGAAAGAGCGGTCATCCACGCCACATCCGTACCGCTATGGTTCTCCTTACCGGAGGATCGCTGCACACGGCTGGTTATCATGGCATGGCGGACTGGATACCTGCTGCGCCGCAGCCCAGAATCGCGTGAAGATTACAGGCTTTCCTGAGTGAAGGCTCAAAGATAACCTCTATTTTGCTGAAAAGGCCGTCCACCCCAATACCGGTCGCTAAGGTCCCCGGCACCCTGCCGTCCCGGGGTCTCCCCAGGGTCCGGCAAAGTGGCGTTGTATCCGTTTTGCCCTGCGGCTGAGTCAACGGCCGGGCTCCGCTGTCTGCCGGGGACCGGCCGACGAGGATCGTCACCGATCCGGACATATCACAACCTTGCCGGAACCATGGGGGCGTCTGGGGAATTATGCAAAAGCCCTGGCTCAGCGCGCCAGATAATCCGCTGACCTGCGACGAGACAGCAGATGGGCAGAGCTTTGCATAACGCTCCTGGGCGTCAGCGTGCTGGGTGTGACCGGACCCAGGCGGCGAACGCGATGACGACGCCGGCCGCGGCGCTGATCGCGCCGCCGTAGAGGTACCACCTGCCCGCCGTGGTGTTCGTGATGATCACGCTGCCCATGGCGCCGGGCATGGCCAGCGCGAACGACCCGATGACCCAGCCGAGCGCGGGGGCAAGGGCGCCGCCGGACGAGCGCATCCCCCAGCCGGCCAGCAGGCAGGTGGCCAGGATCGCCGCGCAGCAGCCGATCGCCGCCGCCGGGACAGACCCGGCCATCCAGCCGTACTGGAAGGAGCCGATCACAGCCTCGATGAGGCCGAGCAGGAACAGGACGCCGTACGCGCCGCCGGTGGTGAACGCCTCGCCATGCCGGACGGGTTCTCGCCCCGCGGGCGTGCCGGGCGCCTCCCGCTGCCGCTGCGGCCGGCCTGGCGTCAGTCCCATGGCTCTCAAGGCTACCCGCGGGGCACCACCGCGCCGGAGGGCGCTCTCACTCCCCCGCCGCGGCCATGAGGCCGCGTTCCCGGGCCCAGGCGGCGATCTCCACCCGGTTCCGCGCCCCGGGCTTGGCCTGGACGTTCGCCAGGTGCGCCTTGGCAGTGCTGAGCGAGATGAAGAACTCGCCCGCGATCTCGGCGTTGGTGCGTCCGCGTGCGTCCGCCCGGACGATCTCCGTCCCCCGTTCGGACAGGGCCGGGGACGGGCTGCCTGGCGCGGCGCCCGCGGGGCGGTTCCTGCCGGTGCTGTGCAGGCATGCCAGGAGGTCACCCGGCCTGAATTGCGCCAGCGGGGCGTGTTCCGTGACGACCGTTCGACGTGGACCGCTCCCGTGATACGGATCGCCTGCCCCGAGGGCGGCCCGTTCGTCAAGGCCGGTACTGCCCGGCCGATGCGGGAAGCCTGCGGCCAGCTCATCGGCGCCGGCCCCTGGCGGCAGCGCGCCGGGGTGGGCGGCACCATCCCCATCCGGTTTCCCAGCGAGGACGATCCAGGCGATGCGGGATGGCACATCGAGGCCAGCTACGAGGCTGAGGGGCAGCGGCGCGTCAATGTCCGCTCCCGCGCCCGTGGGCTGCCCGTCCATGCTGGTCACAGGCTCGCTGCCTGGCAACGGGCCGTGGCGTCTTGACAACGGGCCGGCGTCAGCGTGCCCCAGAGCGCTTGTTGCGCATCACGTCGTTGGGGTTCGCAGGCAAACAAACCGCCGGCGCGATCCCCGCAATCGCCTAGGTCACCGCGCCGGGACGGCACCGAAACCTGCGCTTTGCCCCGAGACGGCTCCTTAGCTCTCCGCGTCCTTAGCTCTCCGCGTCGGCAGGAAGCAGGGTGAACGCACTCCCGTACAGCGGGCGCATCGGCCGGAAGTCCCGCTCATCAAGGGTCAGCAGCCGCGTCGTCCGGTGCCTCGCGGCAAGCACGGCAACCGACGCGTCGGCCAGGCCGAGCTTGAGGTCCGCGTACCGGTCGATGAGTTCCATGGCCGTGACGACATCGTCCGGGCCGAATTCGGCCAGCTCATACGCTCCGTTCGCCACGTCCTCCAAAAGCTCCCGCTCCACCGCCTGGCCAAGACGCTCCGAGACCAGGTAATCCAGCTCGGCGAGCACGAAAGGCGACAAGATGAAGGGGCCGGGATCGGACGCTACCGCGTGCCGCACGGCTGGGTGCTCGTCGGCCGATTCGTCCTTGAAGGCGTAGACGCCGCTGGTGCCGAGGATGATCAACGGCCGCCGAACCCGCGGGCAAGGAACTCATCGACCCGCCTGGCGGCGGCGCGATCGCCGCTGCGGCCGCCTCCCGGCCGCGGCCGGGGATGCTCGCCTCCAGCGGCTTTTGCCGAAGCCGGGGTGATGGTCGCGATCACGCGGCCATGCTCCGTCACCTCCAGCACATCGCCGTTCTTGACCTTGGACAAGTACTGGCTGGTGTGATGGCTCAGCTCACGGACCCCGACCCTCATGCCGTGATGTTACCACATATGTAACCACAAACGGGTTGCCCGGTGATCCCTGGTTATCTCGGCGGGAACGATGGCCAGAACGCCTACGGCGCCGCGTAATACCCCAGCCGTAGATCGTGATCTTGGGCGTGCCGGGACCGGAGACGGGGCGGCCACCGTCTGATCATCCCGGTTTGTGCTGACACGTGATGATCTTCTGGTGACCGCTGGCCACAGCGTAGTTGCCGGCACGACCGCGCTCATCCGCATCCTCACCCGGCATCATCTCCCTGGGGAGGCGTCACCCCGGCGAAGAGGTCATCCTCGCGACCGCGTGGCCCGCTCGCCGGGCCGCGCGGCCCGGCGAGCAGCGTGTAGTACTCGACACCGGACGCCCGCTGGGCCACGTTGTTGGACAGCGCGAAGAACTGCCCGTGCACCGAGATCTGGGTGGCGTGCGCCCGCATCGCGGCCAGCTTCGCGCCAAGGTAGGCGGAGGCGTCGATCTCGGTCGTCACCCGCTCGTCCGGTACGCCGAACGGCAGGTCGTCCGCTGACCGCGGGACGGTGAACCCGGACGGCGCGCCGCCCGCGCGCATCGACCCGATCGACTCCGCGAGCACGGACCTGGGCGCCGCGGTCGCGTAGAACTTCGCCACCCGCCACGGCGCGGCACCGCCTGCCGGGCCGCTCCTGCCTGCCGGGTCAGCGGCGAGCCGGGCCGCGCGCCAGGCCACGCGGTGCGCCTGGATGTGGTCGGGGTGGCCGTAGAAGCCGTTAGCGTCGTAGGTCACCATCACCTGGGGGCGGACCTCGCGGATGATCGCGGCAAGCTCCGCGGCGGCCTCGCCGAGGTCCGCCTGCCAGAACGAGCCGGGCTCGTCGTTGGCGGGCGTGCCCATCATCCCCGAGTCATGCCACCGGCCGGGGCCGCCGAGGAACCTGTGGTCGGTCACGCCGAGCGCCGCGCAGGCGGCGGCAAGCTCGCCGATCCTGTGCTCACCCAGGCGGTTTTCCCTGTCGGCGGCCAGGTGCGCCAGCTCCGGCGGGATGATCTCGCCATGCTCGCCGAGCGTGCACGTGACGAGCGTGACGCGCGCGCCTTCGGCCGCGTACTTCGCGATCGTGGCCCCGGTGCCGATCGACTCGTCGTCGGGATGCGCGTGCACGAGCAGCAGCCTGCGCTCCGCCTCCGGTTCACCCACCCGGCCGAGCCTAATGCCCCCGCCGTGCCCCGCCGGCGGAGCTGGCAGGATCTAGGGGCATGGCAGAGAGCTTTGCCCGGCAGCAGGCCCGCACCCGGCGGTTCACGCTCGGCGTGCCGCGCGCGTTCCGCGTCTCACCCGACGGCGGCAGGGTCGCCTTCCTGCGCACGAAGAGCGGAACGGATCCGCTGGCCTGCCTGTGGGTGCTCGACGTCGCCACCGGCACCGAGCGCCTGGTAGCAGACCCCGCCTCGGTCGTCACGGGCGAGGAGAACCTGCCCCCCGAGGAACGGGCGCGCCGGGAGCGGGTCAGGGAAACCTCCGGCGGCATCGTCGCCTACGCGGCCGATGCCGCGCTGCGGACGGCCACCTTCACCCTGTCGGGACACGTCTATGCGGCGGATCTCACCGGGGAGACCGGCCAGGCCGTGACCGAGGTACCCACACTGACCCCGGCGATTGACCCGCGCCCCGACCCCGCCGGGCGGCGCGTGGCGTACGTGAGCGGCGGGGCGCTGCGGGTCGCCGCCCTGCCGGGGGCGGAAGGGGCGGCCGGGACGAGCGCTCAGGACCGCGCCGCTGCAGGCCGGCCCGCTGGAAGCCGTCCCGCCGCTGGCCAGGCCGTCACAGGTGGGCCCGCCGGGGACCGGGCCGTGGCCGATCCCGGCGGGGCTCCGGGTGTGACGTTCGGGCTTGCGGAGTTCGTCGCGGCCGAGGAGATGGGACGCACGCGCGGCTACTGGTGGGCGCCGGACGGCAGCGCGCTGCTCGCCGCCAGGGTCGACGAGACACCGGTCATGCGGTGGCACATCGCCGACCCCGCCAACCCGGACCGCCCACCCACCGAGGCCGCCTACCCCGCGGCAGGCACGCCGAACGCGGACGTGTCGCTCGTCCTGGCCACCCTGGACGGCCGCCACACGCCGGTCCGGTGGGACCGGGCGGCGTTCCCGTACCTCGTCACCGCCTGCTGGACCGGCCCGCCGGGCAGTGCCCCCCGGCTCCCGGCAACCCAGAGGCCACGGGAAGGCCGGGAGGCGGGCGGGACACCGGACGCGGCAGTCCCGGGGAATCCCCTGGTCGTGGTCCAGAGCCGGGACCAGCGCCGGATGCGTATCCTGGCCGTCGACCCGGCCACCGGGCAGACGTACGTGCTGCGCGAGGACACCGACCCGCACTGGGTGGACATCGTGCCCGGCGTGCCCGCCTGGACG
>Ga0209061_1004859_pt1 | contig 12434 bp, 10 predicted proteins | sample Coa_R1_10_FD_187157 | JGI IMG/M metagenome (GOLD analysis project Ga0209061, IMG submission 187157) | Surface soil microbial communities from Centralia Pennsylvania, which are recovering from an underground coalmine fire - Coalmine... | ecosystem: Environmental > Terrestrial > Soil >...
AGCGCCGGTGTCCCCACCGGCGTCTTTCGGCGCTGAGAGCCTGCCCTGAACGAAGTGAAGGGACAGCGCCGCTACAGCAAATCGTGTCACTATAATTTGTAATCCTCAATAGCATTATCGATTGACTGCCGCGAATCGCCACCGAGCGCATTTTTTGACTTCGCCAAATTCCGTGTGCTAGCCTGATTCAGAACTGCTTCCCTCCTATCCGGAGCCTCAGAATGGCTTTTAACAAAGCGAAAGCGCTTGAAGAGGCCACAAGGCTGGTCAGCCAGCGAAAACTCTCGCAGGCCATCCGGCAATATCTGGTTATCGCCGACCAGGACCCGGAAGACCTTTCGCTTCTCAACACCATTGGCGACCTCTGCGTGCGGGATGGAAATATTCCCGAGGCGCTTCGGCAATTCTATAAGCTGGCGGAAGCTTACACCCGCGAGGGTTTCGTCTTGAAGTCCATTGCCATTTACAAAAAGATTGCCAAGCTGGATGCGCACTCCATCGACCCCCTCCTGAAACTTGCCGAACTCTATACGAGCCAGGGGCTAAACCATGAAGCTCGGGAGCAATATGCTCAGGCCCTGGCCTTCTGCCAGAAGAATTCCCTCGCCCATACCGCTTTGCAGATTCTGAACAAGCTTATCGCGCAGGAGCCGGAGAACGCAGCATATCGAATGCGGCTGGCGGAATACTATGAGACGTCGGGCAAGAAGCAGGACGCTTTCCGGCACTACCTGGAGGCCGCCCTCCTGGCGCACCGCCACAAGAATTACGTCATTACGGAGGCGGCTCTCAAGAAGGCCGCTGAAGCCGACCCTCGCAGTCCTCAGGTGTTGTTCCTTCAAGCGCAGTTAGCCGCCGAGCGCGAGCATTGGGATGAGGCGGAAAACCTTCTGACTAACACCCCGGAATTGCAAGCCCATCGCGAAGCGCAATGGCTGCTCCTCGATGTTTATCTCCATCGCCAGAGGATGGACGAGGCTGCGGCCCTGGCGGCCAGGCGTTATCGGGAGACGCCGGATGATTTTGAGGCGCTCGACCGCTTCGCCAAACACTGCCTGAACGAAGGCAATCCAGACGCGGCTCTCGCGCCGCTGGGCGAATTGATCGATCTGATCCTGGAGCGCGGGCATCAAGACCGTCTCATGGAGCTGCTGAGCCGAATTCTTGCTGCGCATCCCCGCCATATCCCCAGCCTGGACCTGATTGACGCTCTTTGCGAGCGGGCCGGAAGCGCCGAGCATTCAACGGAAATTCTAGAATCGCTGGCCGCGATTTTCAGCGAGTCGGGACAATGGTCTAGGGCAGAAAGGATTGGCCGCGAGCTTCTCGCTCGCGACGCCAGCAACCCCGTTTGGCAAACATGGGTTCAGCAAGCGCTGGATCAACAGGGAAAAGCATCGATTCCGGAAACTCCGGCGGAAGAACCGGAACCAAGCTTACCCTCTGCGGAGCCGTTTACACCCGAAAAGGAGCAGGCGGAAAGCGCGCCGGCGCTTGAAGAGCCACCCCCGCCAGAGCCGCCTTCGGTTTCGGCGACAGCCGCGCCCCCAGCCTCAGTTGAGATCGATTTTTCGGCTGAATGGAAAGCCTTCTCGGAAGTTCGCTCGCTTGAGGCATCGGAAGTCGTTTCGGTTCCTGCGGATCTCGGTGACCAGAAAACTGAGATTGGGTTCTACCTGGACTACGGTTTCTTTGCCGAAGCCCACAAGGCCATCGAGGCTTTGGAAGCGAAGCACCCCAATCATCCTCAGGTGGCCGAACTTCGCGCGCGTCTGATGGAACTGGATCGCCCACAAGCCGCAGTCCCAGAGCCAGCGCCTTCACCCAGCGCGCAGCGAGAGCCCTTGCCTGCCGATTTCTTCACGGCCCAGCAAGAGCGGCAACCCGAAGACCGGCCGCCACAGCCTGAACCCTGTCCGACTGCAGAAGACTCAAGCGCCCAGGGACCAGCGCCCCAGACCGAGCCCATCGCGGCGAAAGGTTCATTTCTCGAAGAATTGGCTCTTGGATTGAACGATGTTCTTGATGAGCCGCGGGCAAACTCCAATCATTCTCACGGCCTGCATCTGGCAGGAATGCAGGGCCCGATAGCCTTGGCCCCGCTCTTCGAGGATCTTCTGAAGGAGTTGGAATCCGACCCCAGCGCAGATCCTTCTCAGGATACTCCGCAGGCGCACTATAATCTGGGTATGGCCTTCCGCGAAATGGGGCTGCTGGATGAGGCCATCGGAGAATTCCAAAAAGTTGTGAAAGGCGGCGGCAAAGGGAATTACTCGCCTTACTTCCTCGATGCCTGTTCACTTCTCGGGCTCTCGTTCATGGAGAAGCGCATGCCCCGCATCGCCGCGCGATGGTTTCTGCGCGCCTTTGAAGCCCCTGAACTCGATGAAGAATCCACGCTCGCCTTAACGTATGACCTGGCCACCGCCTATGAACAAGCAGGTGATCTCAAAGCGGCTTTGGACAAGTTCTCTGAAGTTTATAGCGTGAATATCGACTATCGGGACGTGGCAGACAAAATTCACGCGCTCCAGCAAAAACAAGGCTGAGCGCGTTTTCGCATTGTAGTGGCGGTTGGAGCCTGCCCTGACGCAGGAAGGGAGTGCCGGTCTTGCCTTTCAACGGACTCGGCGCTTGCAGAATGCCGCTACAACAGGCCCCTCCATAGCACGACGGGCTATATGCTTCTCAGACTCTCATGAAATGGATTGTGGCGATGGGGCGCATTCTGATTTACTTTGGCCTGGGAGTGATACTCTTCTTTGGACCCTGGCTCTCCTTCTGGGATAACAACTTCTTTCTGGCGCACTATTCCTGGATTTCCGCCCTGGGCCACAACAACTTCTTTCGCGGAGCGGTTTCCGGAATTGGCCTCACCAACATCTGGCTGGCGCTGGATGAAGTCCGTCGGTTTGGCCATTCAGCCGGTTCGGTCTAGGCATTTCACTTAACACCGGGTTTGACCTAATGAGACTTGCAAATTACCGTGACAACATTTTCTATAGCGGCGCTGTCCGCAGCGTCGAAAAATCGTCGGTGGGAGCACCGGCGCTACAGCCGAGGCTGTCACTGTAATTTGCAGCCATCAATAATCCCACAGAGATGCATCCGTCCTTTCAACTCGGTTACATCACCGATCGAAAGAGCCTGCACTGTTCGTCGCTGGAATCGTTCTTATGCGAAACTATCCGGGCAGGCGTGGACCTCATTCAAATCCGCGAGAAAGACCTTGGCACGCGCGAACTGATTTCTCTGGCGGAGCAGGCGGTTTCTTGCGCTTCCGGATCGGCTTCGCGGATCGTAGTCAACGATCGGCTCGATGTAGCACGATCGGTCGGCGCAGCAGGCGTGCACCTGGGCCATCATTCCATGCCCACGCGAGCGGTGCGAGCAATTGTGCCGCATGGTTTCCTGATCGGCGTTTCCTGCCACTCTCTTGAAGATGCCGTGGCTGCCGAATCTGAGGGCGCCGACTACATTCTGTTCGGCCCTGTTTTCGAGACTCCCTCAAAGCTTCCTTACGGCCCGCCTCTTGGTCTACAAAAGCTTCAGGAGGTTACAGCCCGAGTGAAAGCGCCGGTGCTGGCGCTCGGAGGAATCACTTTGGAGCGCGTAAAGCCCTGCCTTGAGGCGGGCGCGCGAGGAATCGCTGGGATCAGAATTTTTCAGGACGCCTCATCCCTGCCGGAACTCATAACAGAGCTTCGCGCTCATTTTGAATTGGCGCAACGCCCCTGACTTCGTGGCTGCTGGCAAAGCCTGCCCTGAGCTTTGCGAAGGGATGTCAGCGTTACGCAGAGTGATGCTCGTATCAAGTAGCGCCGGCATCTTGCCGGCAATCACAGGGCGCTCCGTTCGTGTCTACAGGGATTACAAATTATAGTGACACTATTTGCTGTAGCGGCGCTGTCCTCAGCGCCGAAAGACGCCGGTGGGGATACCGGCGCTACAGAAGAAGTCGTCACGATAATTTGTAATCCTCAATAATTACAGAAGCACGATATCCTGGCAGCGCCGCCGAGAGGGCGGCGCTACAACGCGATAGGAAGCAAATCGCTAATGCCTTCGGATTCTAACTCTCGAATCGGGCCATCATTCCGCAAGCATCCCCACCTCTATGAGATCAATACATGGGCCTGGCTGGAAGAGCTCTCGGCTCGTCACAGGCGTTCGTTTACGCTGGGTTCCGTGCCTGATGAGGAATGGGAGAAGCTCCGGAAACTCGGTTTTGATTTCATCTGGCTGATGGGAGTCTGGAAGCGAAGCGCCCTTGGAAGGCGAATGATGCGCACCGATCCCAGCTACTTCGCTTCCTACGATGCGGCGTTGCCCGGCTGGACGATGGCGGACGTTGTGGGCTCACCCTACGCCATTCAGGATTATGTCCCCGATCCGCGCCTCGGCAGTTGGGACGATCTCGACGCGGCGCGCGACCAGTTGCATCGGCGAGGCATGGGCCTGATCCTGGATTTCGTCACGAACCACACGGGCCTCGATCATCCCTGGATCAGCGCGCATCCGGAGTATTACATTCAGGGGAAGCTCCAGGACTTTCGCAAGAACCCTTCTGCTTTCTTTCTGGTTGAGCGCGAAGATTCGGCGCTCTTCATCGCGCGCGGAAAAGACCCCTACTTTCCCGCATGGCCTGATACCGCGCAATTGAATTATTATCACCCGGCAACGCGAGCGGCCATGCTGGATGTTCTGTGCGCCATCGCCCTGCATTGCGACGGCGTGCGTTGCGACATGGCGATGCTCTGCCTGAATGATGTCTTTGCCCGCACGTGGGGTTCGCCGCTCGCTGGTTTTAAAGCTCCTTCGGATGAATTCTGGCCCTTGGCGGTCGCGGCATTGCCTGACTTCGTCTGGATCGCGGAGGTCTACTGGGACCTTGAGTGGCGCTTGCAGCAGTTGGGTCTGACGTTCACCTACGACAAGCGACTTTACGACCGGCTGCTGAACTCTCCCGCCGAAGAGGTGCGCCTTCATCTGAAAGCGGATGTGGCCTATCAGAGCCGCCTGGCGCGGTTTCTGGAAAATCACGATGAGGCGCGCAGCGCCCAGGCGTTTGGGAGAGAAAAGCTGCCTGCGGTCGCCACCCTGCTGGCAACGTTGCCCGGAATGCGCTTTTATCATCAGGGCCAACTGGAAGGAAAGCGATTGCACCTGCCCATCCAGCTTTGCCGCGCTGCGACGGAACCGCCCCAACCGGAGATTCAGGCGCTCTATGCGAAGCTCCTGACGCTGACGAAAGACGATGTGTTCCACCAGGGCGAATGGCGGCTGCTTGATTTGCGACCCGCCAGCGACCCTTCATTCCAGAACCTGATTGCCTACCGATGGCGCACTGAGAAAGCGTGGAAGATTGTGGTATCCAATTTGGGCGCCGCTCCCTCCCAGGGCAGCATCCTGCTTGACCGCGACATTGACCCGAGCCGTCGTTACACTTGCGTCGATCAATTAAATGATAGGTCTTGTGAATGGAGCGGGCGCGACCTCTCAGTCAGCGGACTCTTTGTGCGTCTCGAAGCTTATCAAAGCCATATCTTTGATGTCACCATGCGATAAACCCCTACCGGGAGAGCAATCCGAGCGTCGGTTCTCAGATATGGACAAAAAACAAAAAGGGCGGAGACTTCTTCTCCGCCCTTTCGATATGCTGCTTACAGCTTTCCGCTTTCTGCCTTCTGTTCTTAGTACATTCCGCCGCCCATGCCGCCGCCGGGAGCCGCTGCGTGAGCCTTCTCCTCTTTTTCAGGGATTTCGCTCACCAACGCCTCAGTCGTCAACAGCAGTGATGCGATGGATGCCGCATTCTGAAGGGCCGTGCGGACAACCTTGGTGGGATCAATCACGCCGGCTTCCACGAGATCGCCAAAGGTTTCGGTCTGAGCGTTGAAGCCGTAGTTGGGGTTCTGATTGGTCCTGACCTTCTCCACCACCACCGCGCCTTCGTGGCCAGCATTGGCAGCGATCATGCGCAGCGGTTCTTCGAGCGCCCGCTTGACGATGTCGATGCCGATCTGCTCGTCGCCCTCAGCCTTGAGCTTCTCGAGCGCCGGAATGGTGCGGACCAGCGCCACGCCGCCGCCCGGCACAATGCCTTCCTCGACGGCTGCTTTCGTGGCGTGCATGGCGTCCTCGACGCGGGCCTTCTTTTCCTTCATCTCGGTCTCAGTCGCCGCGCCCACTTTGATCTGGGCGACGCCGCCCACGAGCTTGGCCAGCCGTTCCTGAAGCTTCTCACGGTCGTAGTCAGACGTGGTTTCCTCAATCTGGGTCCGAATCTGCTTCACGCGACCCTCGATATCAGAGGTTTTGCCCGCGCCTTCCACAATCGTGGTGTTGTCCTTATCGACGGTGATCTTCTTGGCCTTGCCGAGGTCCTCAAGCTTCACGTTCTCCAGCTTGATGCCCAGGTCTTCGGAAATAGCCTTGCCGCCGGTGAGGATGGCGATATCCTCCAGCATGGCCTTGCGACGATCACCAAAGCCGGGCGCTTTCACCGCGCAGCACTGCAAGGTCCCGCGCAGCTTGTTCACCACCAGCGTGGCGAGCGCCTCGCCTTCCACTTCCTCCGCAATAATCAGCAGCGGCTTGCCCGACTTTGCAATCTGTTCGAGCAAGGGAAGCAGGTCCTTCATGGAGCTGATCTTCTTTTCGTGGATCAGGATCAGAGCGTTCTCCAGCACGCACTCCATGCGCTCAGGATCTGTGACGAAATAGGGGGAGAGATAACCCCGGTCGAACTGCATTCCCTCGACCACCTCCAGCGTCGTCTCCATGGTCTTTGATTCCTCGACCGTGATGACGCCGTCCTTGCCCACTTTCTTCATCGCTTCGGCAATGATCGAGCCGATAGTGTTGTCATTGTTGGCGGAAACCGTTCCCACCTGGGCGATCATCGAACTCTCTTTGACTTCCTTGGAAAACTTCTCCAGTTCGCCCTTGACGTGCTTCTTCGAGCCGTCCTTGGTGGTTTCCTCATAACCGCATACCGAGCGAACAGCCGCCTCAATCCCGCGCTTCACCGCCATGGGATTCGCGCCGGCGGCAATCGTCTTGACGCCCTCGCGGAAAATCGCCTGCGCCAGCACAGTGGCGGTGGTGGTGCCGTCGCCCGCCACATCGGAAGTCTTGGAAGCGACTTCGCGCACCATCTGCGCGCCCATGTTCTCCAGCGGGTCCTTCAGCTCGATTTCCTTCGCCACGGTCACGCCGTCTTTGGTGATCGTCGGCGAGCCGAATTTCTTATCGAGCACCACGTTGCGGCCCTTCGGCCCCAGCGTCACTTTCACGGCGTCCGCCAGTTGATTCACGCCTCGCAGAATCGCCCGACGGCTTTCTTCGCCATGTACAATCTGTTTCGCATTTGCCATCTTTCACTACCTCCAAATTCGTTTGGCCTCCTCGATAAAACGAGGGGATTGGGATGATCTGCTTTTCCCGCCCGAGATTCCGGTCGGCGGGAAATCGAACTCGTGGTTACTTCTTCCCTCCGGCGGCGGAATGCTTCGCGGCTTCAATGACCCCGAGCACTTCGTCCTCACGGAGGATCAGGTATTCCTCATCTTCAATCTTGATCTCTGTCCCGGAATATTTGCCAAAGAGAATCCGGTCGCCAGCCTTTACATCCAAGGGAACAACTTTGCCCTCTTCCGTCTTTTTGCCGTTACCGACGGCAATCACTTCACCCTCTTGGGGCTTCTCTTTAGCTGTATCTGGAATGATAATACCGCCTTTGATCGTTTCCTTCTCTTCGATTCGCTTCACCAGGATTCGATCATGAAGAGGTCTTACGGTCATCTTCTATCTCCTTTCCTGACATGGATTTATGTTAGCTGCGGATTTCCAATAAAATTCGGCTTCTAGCGCGGAAAACCGCAGATCCGAAGACTTGCAGCATGAAAAATTTGGCTTCTAAGTGAGGTTAGCACTCTCATGCCTAGAGTGCTAATTTACATTGGGTCTTATTGGTTGTCAAGAGGATTCTTTCATTGAAAGGAGGTTGATGACGGTGCTTTTGACCCACAGACGGCGCAGGACTTCAAAGCCATCCAGTCCCGGCAGCATCACATCCCAGTCAACTCTCAGGCGGGCAGCAGCAAAGGGTCGCTATCGCGCCGCGGAGGAGCGCAGATCGTCTTTGCCAACAATAACTGGAACACTTGCGATCCAAGGGGTTACGCCCGCTTATTTGACGATTCGAGACGTCGAAATCGCTTCCGGAAGGCCCATGACTTCGGAAGACCGGGTATTAATTGCGGGGGCTGAAGAGCATCAGAACAAATCCAAGGAGGCCTAAGACGATCAGGAAGATCATCGGAATCCAGCTTGGGAAGTTGGAAAAGGCTCCGGCCAGCGCGCCTCCTGCGAAGCTGCCGAAATATTGCAACGTCTGAAATGACCCGAGCGCCGTGCCATAAGCGGTTTCGTGCGCGTGTTTGCTGACGAGACTGGGCAGGATGGGTTCGAGTCCCGTGAACCCCATAAAGAATAGCGTTCCGGGAACCAGCACGGCGGCAAGGTGCGCCGGGTTCAGGCCGATGAATCCCGGCCGAAAGAGCAGCAGCCCGCTTGCGGCCATCAGCAGGAAAGCGAGCGTCCCCGCCGGTTTGCCCAGGCCGCGATCCGCGCTGCGCGAAAATCCAAACATGGTGAGGCCGCTCAGAAAAAGCATGGGCAGCAGGACGATATAAAAACGGGTCATCTTCAGATGATGCAGCCGGATCAGAATGAGCGGAAGGTAGAACCAGAACGAAGTCATGAAAGCGTTCATGAGAAAGCCGCACGCATCGAGCGCCAGCAGGGGCTTGGAGCGCAGCACCTCGCGGACGGGAGCGACAGCTTCCGGGCGCGGAGGCGTATCCGGCAGATTGCGCGCCAGCAGCCACACCGTTGCAAAGGCGAGCACAGAGGTTAGCCAGAAGACCGATTCCACCCGAAAAAAGCCGGCGATGAGCGGGCCGCCAATCACTCCCAAAGCAAATGCCACGCCGATAGGAATGCCAAGGACGGCGTTCGCCGTGGAGCGTTTTTCGAGAGGAACGTGGTCAGCCACCGTGGCAAACGCTGCGGCGCTGATGGTTCCCAACCCCTGAATAAAACGCCCGACAATCAACACGCCGATTCGCATGGAAGGGGGAAACCAGGCTGGGATCGCACAAAGCGCAGAACCCACGCCGAAAATCGCCATGCCGAGAAGCAACACTTTGCGCCGGCCGATGTGGTCGGAAAGTCGCCCCATCGGAATGGCCGTCAGTGCGACGGCGATTCCATAGCACCCGAACGCGATGCCCACCAGGAAACGCGAGTGCGTGAACTCCAGACCATAAAGAGTGAAGACCGGAAGCACCAGAAACAGCCCCAGCATCCGCAGACCCACGGCGCTCGCCAGGGCGAAAAGCATCTTTTTCTGAGTCCGGGTGAATAAGGTTGAGACTTCAGTTTTGGTAAGCGTGCTCATGGATGACAAAGTAATCGCAGGGCTGCATGGGTTCGGGATAGGAGCTCTCAACCCGATATCAAGCGATTGCGGCCAGGACTTTTATTGTACCAAGCGCCTCAGCAGGAGCGCGAGTTTCGTGGCCGATTTCCCTGATATAGAGGAAGGGCAAAACGGGAAGATCTGTACTACTAATGGTCAAACTGTTTGCGGCTTGCACAAATTTTCCCTGGGTGGCACGGGTGTCCCGCCCGTGCCCACGGCCGAGACGGCCGTGCCACATAGGTTGCGGCTCTGCCGCGCTGCGATTTCATGGCAAGGTTTGATGTCCGAACAGGTTGTTGAAAAACATTCCGAACTGTAACCTTTTGCTGTCGCCCCCGCGTAAGCGGGGGGCTCGATGGATTCCCGCTTGCGCGGGAATGACAGCGCCATTTTCATGTCATGTGGTGAGCCAAAGGCTCGTGATCTCTTCGCTCACCGCCCCTTCTTCGCGGCAAACTTAACCCAGGACGAGATCAGGATGGTAGACGCTGCCTGAAACGTGGCGGGCGATGGCAATAAGACGGCGGTCGGAGTTGAGCACCTTCAGAACGGTCATGATGGGAGACCAGCCAGGCCGAATGCCGCGTTGTGGATTGAACGCCTGCGCAAGCTCAAAAGGATGGCCGTGACGAACGTCCTTCTCTTCGCGCCCGCGCACTACGAGTTCCGGGCAATCCGGCAGGAGGGCTTCAAGAGGAACCAGAGCTTTCATCAACTGGCCTTCGCGGACAAGCTCCTCAAGTTTCGGCAACGTAAACGAGCGGTCTTCACGGAACTCCGCGACGGCGGTGCGGCGCAGGCTTGCAAGATGAGCCGGGCAACTCACTCGCTTGCCGATGTCATGGGCGAGGGAGCGAACGTAAGTGCCGCCGGAGCATTCCACGGCAAACCGCGCGACGCCGTTTTCAGCATCAAAATTCAGAAGCTCCAGCGCATAGATTTCCACTTCCACCGGCGCCAGCGAAACTTCCTGGTGCTTCCGCGCCAGTTCATAGGCGCGCACCCCGTCCACACGCTTGGCTGAAAAAGGCGGCGGCGTCTGTTGAATTCTTCCCGTGAATTCCTGAAAGGCTTTGTCCAGACTTTCCCGCGCGGGGCGTTCGCTGACCGGCTCGGAAACCGGCTGGCCGGTGGCGTCGTAGGTGTTGGTTGCAAAACCAAAACGGATGGTTCCTTCATAAGCTTTGCGCGATTTCAAATAGAACTGCGCAAAGCGCGTAGCCTTGCCCACCGAGAGAGGCAACACGCCGGTGGCAAAAGGATCCAGCGTGCCGAAATGACCCACGCGACGGATGTTGAGGATGCGGCGCACTTTGGCCACCACATCGTGCGAGGTAAAACCGGCCGGCTTGTCAACGACCAGAACTCCGGAAATTTCCTGTTCCATGGTGAGTCGCCGCGCAGACCCGCCGCCTGGCACCCTCGGCGCAGGCGAGGGGTAGTCGAAGCGCCTGATTAAGACGGGCAAGCCGCAGCCCCCAAAATGAGCCTGCGCTACTTTTCGTGATCGTGCTGATGAAGGTTGTGAAGAAGCTTTTCCAAACGAATGCTTTCTTCCGGCCCGTGATCCAGAACGAAAATCAGTTCCGGAGCGCGGCGCAACCGCAGGCGATGGGTGACGGCGTAACGCACGTAACCCGCCGCGGAAGCCAGCCCCTGAAGCGTCTGCTCCTGAGCGGCTGCATCGCCCAGCACGCTCACCAACACCCGCGCGTGTTGAAGGTCTGCACTCAATTCCACGCGCGTTACCGTGGCGAAACCAATGCGCGGATCGCGCAGGTCCTCGGCAATCACGGTCGCCACTTCTCCGCGAATCTGGTCTGCGAGACGCTCGATGCGATGTGAAGGGTCTGTCATTTCTCAATGCCTCGCGGCGCAATCGCAGGGGCGCGCCCCAGGCAGTCTCGGGGGAGGACGAATCTATGTGAAAACCGCCTTTGCAGCGGCAGTGTCCTCACCGCCGGCTTTTATCTTCAAATGCTCAGGCGTAAGTGGATCGCGGCTCCTGCGAATTTTCCGGTCTTTTCACACAGAGGGCCGCCGTCCGCCCTGACACCATAACCCTGAACCTCAAAAGAACTCCAGCGTGTAGTTTGCCACATCCTGGCCCAGGATTTTTTCGGATTCGGCGAGCACCTGCTGGAGGGAGGATTCCAATAACGGCTGGCTGCTTGAGACGGAAACCACGCCCAATCGGGCGCGTTGCCACGTATCCTGATGATCCAACTCAGCCACAGCCACGTTGAATCGCACACGAAGCCGATTCAGCAACCTCTGAACAACGGCCCTTTTTTCCTTCAGGGAATGAACGTATGGAAGCTGGATTTCGAGCGTCAGCAGACCTACCGGCATGTGGCAACCTGCAACAGCTCACCGCGCGACTCAGGCGATGGCTTCCTCTGTGACCCTTTCGGTCACATAAGCCTCAATCACATCGCCCACTTTAACGTCATTAAAGTTTTCGAGCGCAATGCCGCATTCCATGCCCGACCGCACCTCGGCCACATCTTCCTTGAAGCGGCGCAGGGAGCGAATGCGTCCTTCGTACACCACCACGTTATCGCGCAGCAGGCGCGCTTTGGCGTCGCGGGTCAGCCTGCCATCCTGAACGTAGCAACCCGCCACCGTGCCCACCTTGGAGATGCGGAAAGTTTCGCGAACTTCCACGTGGCCGAGCGAAGTTTCCTTGAACTTCGCCGCCAGCAAGCCGGCCTTGGCCTTGCGGATCTCATCGACCAATTCGTAGATGATCGTGTAAAGGCGGATATCGACCTTTTCCAGGGCGGCCAGTTCCGCAGCCTTGCGTTCGGGCCGCACGTTGAAACCGATAATCACCGCATTGGATGCAGCGGCCAGCAGGACGTTGGTTTCCGTAATCGCGCCCACGCCCGCGTCAATGACATTCACCTTGACTTTCTCATCGCTAAGCCTGGTGAGAGTCTCC
>Ga0209061_1004860_pt1 | contig 12432 bp, 9 predicted proteins | sample Coa_R1_10_FD_187157 | JGI IMG/M metagenome (GOLD analysis project Ga0209061, IMG submission 187157) | Surface soil microbial communities from Centralia Pennsylvania, which are recovering from an underground coalmine fire - Coalmine... | ecosystem: Environmental > Terrestrial > Soil > Unclassified...
AACGGTGGGCCATCCGGCGCAGGCGGCTCATCCGGCGCGAGCCGAGGAGGCTTGGGCGCTTTTCTGAGCGGGCGGCAGCGCATCCTGCTGCTCGCTGTCCTCGTATTGCTCATCCTGGCGCTCATCATTGGCGTCATCTCTACAGTGGCGCTCTCTCAACAGAAGCAGCCAATCACCCGAAAAGTGGGAACCGGCAGCATCATATTGAGCGTCAAGGCAAACGGCGTGTTGCAAAGCGCCGTCTATAACGTTGACTTTACCGGCCAGGGCATCATCTCGGAAATTGATGTCAAGATCGGCCAGCAGGTGCAGGCGGGCGACATCCTCGCCAAACTCGACCCGCAATCGCTGCAAGATGCGGTGAACCAGGCGCAGGCGCAGGTGGACGCCGCACAAACCAACCTGAACAACGCGCAAACCAATCTCAGCAACGTTCAGGCGCAGACCAGCGCGGCGCTCACCGCAGCCTACGATCAGGAGCAATCATCTATCGCAGCGTGCAAAGGTGACAGCAGTTGCATCCAACGGGCGAAAGATGTGTACGCGGCCGCGCAGGCAGCCGCCGCCACGCAGAACGCCAACGCGCAGTCAAACGTTGACTACTGGCAGGGCCAGCTCAATACTGCGCAAGCCAGTCTGCAAACCGCACAGAACAACCTGAACAACGCCGTCCTGTATGCGCCGCACGGTGGCATCGTCAGCGTCATCAATGGCAGCGTTGGCGGGCATCCGGGCGATGCGCCAGCCGGGCGCGCGGTGGGTGTCTTTATTCAGATCGTTGACCTCACCCAGTTACAGGTCTCAGCGTTCGTCAACGAGAAATACGTTGGAGCGATAGCCGCGCAGAATATTGTTACGTTTACGGTAGATACGTATGGATCGCGCGTTTTCAAGGGGACGGTGATCGGCGTCAATCCGGTGGGTGTTGGCAGCGGCGGCGTGGTCAACTATCCCGTCTTGATTAGCGTAGACTCACAGGGCTTCGACGCCAATGGCATACACCTGTTGCCGGGAATGCAATGTAAAGTGACGATCATTACCCAGCAGCGTACTAATGTGCTCGTTGTGCCGGTCTCCGCCGTGCGTTTCGCGCAACAGGCTGCACCACAGAACGGTCGTGGCTTGCTTTCACGCAAAGATATTCTGGCCGCACTCACCCAGGCGCAGCAGCTTGAATTGAACCTCATCGCATCGGGGGTTGACCTCTCGCAGGATCACCCCACGCTGACCTACCTGGTTGGCTACCAGAAGGGTAAATATGTGGCGATACCGATCGTTCTGGGGCTGAGCGACGGCAAAAACTATGAAGTGTTGGCGGGCCTCTCGCTCGGCCAGACCTACGTCATTGGCCAGACCGGCGGCTTCTGAGCCGACCTTTAATACCGCTTCTTGCCAGCAGCATCCCGCCGATCACCAGAACACCGCCTGCCATCTGCGCCAGCGAGAGCGCCTCGCCAAGCGCCAGGAAGCCGATGATCGCGCTCATCACCGGCACGCCATAGTTGAAGAGCGTAACATAGCCCACGCCTCGTTTGCCAATCGCCCAGTTCCAGATCGAATAGGTCAGATAGATCGGAAAAACGACCGTGTAGGGGACGAGGAGCCATGAATGCCAGGTGACGCGCTCCCAGTGCTGACTGAGCAGCGCCGGAATGCCAACCGGAGCCAGCGCCAGCGTGCCCACCAGCAGCGTATAGCACATCAACTCAGGCGGTGAATAGCGTGGGGCGAGGCGCTTGTTGACGATGCCATAGATAGCGAACAACACAGCGGCCGCCAGCGAGAGTACGCCGCCCAACAGGAGCTGCCTGGGCGTCAACGCATGATCAAATCCCTCAGGGCTATGGCCCGACGACTCAAGCAAAAACCAGGCGACACCGACAAAACTGATGGCGATGCCAGCCCATTGCAAGCCTACCACTCGCTCGATGCGCAGCGCCGCCAGGATCAAGGCCGACCAGATGGGGATGGTAGCTGCCATCAGCGCCGCAGCAAACACCGTCGTATTGTTCAACCCCTCGATATACAGCAATTGATAGATGCCATAGCCCGATAGGCCGGAGATCACCAGCCAGAGGATGTCGCGCCGCTCGATGCGCCAGGCGCGTCCCCCGCGTCGCCCGCGCACAAACAACACCGTCACCGACAAGCAACACAGTAGGATGAAGCGCACAAAGACAAACGTCAGTGGCTCCATCTCTTGCAGGATGATCTTGAAAACGGTAGGCGAGAAGCCCCACACCAGCACGACAAACAGCAGCCCCAGATCCACTCGGTCAAGCCGCTTCTTTGGGCGACTCGTTTCTTCAGCCTGATTCGCCCCGCTATTCACGCTTCCTGCGCTTTCTCCTACAGGAGCCGCCGATTCTTGTACTTGCGCTGGCGCGGCCGTGTTCCCTGTCGGATGGGACGTCTCTATCGGCTGTACGATCTGGCTCACTTGGGCCGCCTGCTTTCTCCGCTATTATGGTTTGCCCTGCTTTCCACGCTATCCAAACTATAGCATGTCTGTTAGATATCCGTCTAACACTCGCCAGTCAGGCCATGTGTCGGCGCACTCAGACCCATTCAGGCGCGCTCAACCCATCCATTCTGCTTTCGCTTGCCACGCCGTTCGGCGAGGGGTTACAATAGGCAGCATGAGCATTGCAACCACCATCTTTCACGCAAAAACACACTCTATCGAGGCGGTCGAGCGCGCCTTGGAAACCGTTTTCAAGGCGCAAAACCGTCCGGCAGTCATGCGGCTCGAGGGAACATTTTCCGCCGTGCTGGCGCGCGCGCTTGACCCAAACCTCGCCGCGAACTATCGCTATCTGATCTGTCGTCCGCATCCCCAGAGCGCATGGATTCCCATCATCGAGCTTGGTGTGCGGACGGTTGGCCTCGAGGAGCGCCTCTCTCGAGCGTTGGGCGGGGCGGCGGTTTTCACCATCTTTGTCTATGGCGATGGGCTATCGGGCTATCGTTTAGCGCGTAACGGCGTCGAGGTGGATCGCTACACCAGCGATCCGACGTATCTCCTCGATAGCGCAGACATCCCTGCCGAGCGCGAGGGCGAAGTGCGCCTGGAGCATCCCGACCAAGAGCGTGAGCGTGGGCGTCCCGAACGCTTCGCCGACCTGCTGCCCGAAGGCACGGCGCCGGAAGACGTCTGGCGGGTGGTGCTGGCGCCGGGCTGGTGGGAACAGCACGACGCGGAAGTGGCTGCGCAAGCCGCAGAGGGGGGAAGCGCGCCAGAAGACAACGGAAATAGCGGTCAGGTGGCACAGAGTAGCGTGAATGTTCAGGACGATCAAAACGATCAAGAGGGCGATCAGGACGACGAAGAAGAAGAGGTAGACGAGGTGGATCGCCTGCGCTGCATTGCGCTGGCGCTGGAACTGTGGGGGCCAGACGACTATCCCTTCGCGCAGGAGTTGGAAGACATCCCCAACAAATTGGTTGGCCCTGCCCTCTTCGTCGGATTCGCATAGCGTTCGCTGAGAAACGCCTTGTCGGTAGCATTATTGGCTTGCCGTTCGTTACACTTTTTATGGTGAAGCGTACAACGAATAGCGTAGGTTCTTACGCTGCTTGACGTATCATGACTGCGCATGGCGCATGAAGCCTGTTCCGTGCGGAGTATCTGACGAGGGCGGTTGTAGGGTATGGTGAACCGGTTCACTGGCGAGGGTAATGATCCTGGCGGAACAGACTACTCTGGCGGCTATACAGGGCGCCAAGCGCCTCTTGCGCCACGTTTTGCCCAACCCACCCATGCGCCTGAGCGTATGACAGACACGACGGGATCGGCAGGCACGGCAAACGGGTATGCAGGGAGCGCGACGGAGTCCGATGTGAGGTATCCTAACCCAATTTACACGCGCCCACCTTATAGCAGATCCGTTCCCGTCTCGCGCCGTCGCACGGCGCGCCCGGAAGCGCATGGCGCGCATAGTCCGTTGCGCGCGACGATGAACACCAGGGATGACATAGCGATGCTCGAAACGCAGAAATATGTGATACCCGGCAAAAGACATGAGGATGACATAACAATGCTTGAAACGCAGAAATATGTGACGCCAACCAACCGCCAAATAAGCTATCAGCCCACTCCCTGGTCGCTGGTAAACAGCCTGCTCGGCTGGGTAGATGAACTCACCGGCGGCAAGGCCGGTGTGTTGCAACGGCTGTTTACCTACCTGTTGATCGGCGGCACGGCGGCGCTGGTCAATCTTGGCGTTCTGGCGACCTTCTTCCACTTTGGCTCGGCGAAAAACCTGCCATATAACTTGTTGGCCAACGCGGTCGCCTACGAGGTCTCGATCATGGCCAACTTTATTCCCAACGACTACATCACCTTCCGTCATCTGGAGGGACACAGCCGTTCTTGGGCGGCGCGCTGCCTGCGTTTCCACATCACCAGCATCGGCGGCATCATCGTCACCTTTACCATCTACTCCATACTGTTTGGGCTGGTAGGACTGCCCGCACTGATCGCCCAGGCCATCGCGCTGATCATCGCGGTGTTCTTCAACTTCACCTTCCACCATGTGTTCACCTATCGCGGCAGAAACCATTAACCCGCGCTGATCGCCTCCTCCTCCCTTCTTTGGAAAGGGAGGAGGCTTTGTCTTTGTAGCGGCGATGAACAGACGGGCAGGCAACACAGGATGCGAATCATACCGGCTCGCGGCAGATCGTGACGCAGGTCACAGACCAGCCCACTCGAAGCTAGCCAGGGATGGCTACCCAACGCTACAATATGTAGAGGTATCACGCAGAGGGGGCCAACATATGACAATGGATCGCCAAGAAGCTATTGAGTTTTTGGTAGATCATTACCAGCATCCGCACAATAAAGGGCCGCTCCCTGACGCCGACATTCATCTGACGGGCGGCAATCCGGGATGTAGCGACCGTGTGGAGATGTATGCTAAAGTAGGGGATGACGGGCGTGTGGAGGCCGTGACCTTCGAGGGCGAGGGATGCACTATCAGCATGGCCGCCGCGTCGTATGTCACCGAGCTGACCCAGGGGATGACACTCGATGAGATCGAGGCGCTGAGCTTCGAGACATTAATTGATGATCTTGGGCGTGAGGTGGTGATGACACGTCCCACCTGTGCGACTGTGGCGCTAGGAACGCTGAAAAAGGGCGCGCATGAACTGAATATGCGCCGCAAAGCTGAGAGCAATGCCACAGGCACAGACACAGACACAGGCACAGGCACAGACACAGCAGAGAGCAAAGTGGCAGGCAAAGACGCCAACGCCGCAGAAGAACCAGTAGGCTAAGGCGAGCAGGCTAGCCAGTGAGCGCAGCCATGTGAGGTTCCTGCTCCGGCTACAGATCGCATGCTGTAGTGGTGGAGAGTTGTGGGGATGTGGGGAGACAAAAAGACATGAGAAGAAGAGCAGATCTGTCGGGTCAACACGTTACGTCAGATTGTGCAAAAACATCACACGAATGATACCAAACTCATACCCGGTTCTCTATTTTCCCTCTTGTGGGGGATGACAAGTGTGATACAATAGGCGCATATACCTGCTTGCGCCAGACCCTCATCGGCGTCTTATGTGTCTCTTGCGTCTCTCGTCCGTCTGGGGCGTTTCAATCGAACCGCTCGCAGCCATGCGTGGCGTAGCGGCCAGGTTACAGTGGAGTAGGGTCTTTTGGGGAGCAAACAATGGAGCAAACAGTTCAAGGGCGCATCCTTGATGGCGATCTTGAAACGCTAGGCTTACAGGCGACGTTGAAAATGCTCGCGCTCGGCGGCAAAACCGGCGCGCTCAACGTTGTCTCCGGGCAGGAGCGTTTGCGTGTCATCCTGGAAAACGGTCATATTGTCGCGCTTGAAGAACCACAGTTGCCTGTTCCCGATCTGCTCGAAATCTTCCGGCTGTTGGGGCGTTTTCGGGGCGCCCCACCGGCTGATCTGCGCCAGATCGTTTCCCAGAATCCCGCGTTTCAGTTGGAGATTCTCCAGCAGCGGCGCGTGATCTCCGCAGAAGAAGCGCAACGCTATTATGAGTTCGGTGTGACCCTGGCTATCAGCCGGGCGGTGCGCTGGGAACACGGACGCTTCGACTTCAACCGGGACATCGCTCCCAGCCAGGGACGCGCACGGCAGAGGAGGCCACTGAACGTTGACCATATTCTGCTCGATGCGCTACGCCTCGCCGACGAGCGCGATTATTCCGGCGCGCCTGCGTTCTCTCGCCTGGCTGTGGCGCGTTGGGCGCCACAGTTTCGTGGCGATCCCCAGCAGTTGAGCCTCACTCCCGATGAAGTCAACGTCCTCTCCCTCTCCAATGGCCGACTTCCCCTCTACGCTGTCTCGTATGGCTTGCTCCTGCCGGAGGCCCGTGTCTTCCAGGCGTTGCAGCGCTTGCTGGAAAAAGGGCTGGTGGAGCTTGTTGACGCGCGTATGGAGGCGGAACTGGAACATAGCTTGATCAATTTGATCACCAAATACCAGAGCCAGTTGGCGCAGAGTGGGCGAGTCGCGCCGGAGCAACACATGCTTGAGCTAGCGTTGACTATGGGGGAATGCGTCAACGATCTTCTGCGCCATCATCGCCAATATGCGCGGATGCTGCGCGGGCGTGGCGACATTACCCCCGCAGAAGCCAACCGTTTTATCGAGAGCCGTTTTCGCTCACTGCTGGATCACGTTGTGCGGGAATACCCACGCATGGACGAGATCATCAGGTTCAACGGCGGCCTGATCGATCTGACGGACGTGCGTCAGCTCGACCGCGTGGTGCGCGGACGTGAGTTGATCGAATGCTATTGGGATGCTACCCAACTGTTTCATCACCTGATGCAGTTGGTGTTTGACCAAACGGTGAGCGATGAAGTGGGGCAACCCCATTCGGGGCGGCACTTCGAAGATTTGTGGGCGGTGTTCCTCCGCGAGATTGACGACGAGATGCAGCGGCTGGCAAGTCGCTATAATGCGGCGTCGGGCTGGTAGGCGGAGCATGCGCTGTCGTGCGGAGTTGTACAGTGTTGTCGTGAACGCAAATGTTTGCCAGCAAGCCTGCCATCTGGCAAGCGCATACGTATACGGGTAACAGTACGGGTAACAGATGTTGTGAGGAAGTGAGGGAGACAGTGAGTCCAGTGGTGTTGGTGGTAGACGATAGTCCCACCGTACGCAAGATCGTCCAGTTGACGCTGCAACGCGAGCGCATCGAAGTGGTGACAGCCAGCGACGGGTTGAGCGCGCTGGCGGCGGTGGCTGACGCGCAACCTGATCTCATCCTCCTCGATATCATGTTGCCGCGCATGGATGGCTATAATATCTGCCATGTCGTGCGCAGGAGCATGGCCTATCATGATCTTCCAATTATCATGCTGAGTGGTAAAGATGGGCTATTCGATAAGATGCGTGGCAAACTCGCTGGTTCTACTGAATATATCACCAAGCCCTTTGATTCGTCTGAATTAGTGCAGACGGTGAAACGTTACCTGGATACGCCAGAGGCGCATGAGCGCGCCGCGCGGCGGCAGAAGAATCGCATGAGCCGCCTTCGCCGGCGTGTCTAGCGCGTCTGATTGATCTCACCCGCCAGGGGCCGCCGTAGTTCTGATTCGTAGTTTGCTGTATTCATCACTGGTTTGAGGAAGGCAAGAAATGATGCCGACGCCGAAAGTGCTGGTCGTAGACGATAGCTGGACCGACCTGACGCTGATTGCAACTCCCCTGCGCGAAGGGGGCTTTGATGTCATCACTGCGGTTGATGGCGACGAGGCGCTTGAGAAAGTGATTCGTGAGCGCCCGCAGTGTGTGCTGCTCGATATTGTGCTCCCCAAGCAAAACGGCTTCCAGGTCTGTCGGCGGCTCAAGCAAATGGAGCAGAGCCGCCACATCCCCGTCATCCTGATCAGCGGAAAGAGCACCCCGCTCGATAAACGCTGGGGGTTGCAGCAGGGCGCCGACCTCTACATCACCAAGCCCTTCGATAAAGAAGAACTGGTGAATAGTGTGCGCAGCCTGACCGGCTTCGGCGTCTGATCGGCGGCTCATCACGCCCCCTTCCTCGATGTCGAGGAGGGGGCGCATTGTGTCTACTGAGAGGAAACAAGCCAACGACACGCCAACGGCAAGCCAACGAAAGGAGAAGTAATGAGCGATTCGAGTAATCCAGGGAATCCGCGCGATCCGCGTAACCCACACGGTGGGCAAGAGCGGCAGAGCGGCGCCGCAAGCCAACCGGACTTCGCAAGTTCATTGGGAGGACAGGCTGGCGGGCGCGGCGCGGCACAGCGCGCTCAGATGGCTGAGATGTTGCGCCAGGCATTGAGCACAATGGGATCGGGCGGGGCCAACAATAGCGCGCTCACCCCAGAGGCGCTGATGGAGCTTGCGCGGCGCGCGGGCATCAGCAATCCGGCGCAGATACCCGGCTTGCAGCGCATGGTGGGTGAGAACGCAAGCGCGCTGACCCAGGTTCCCCAACATATCATTTTTCAGCTTGGCGGCGTCGCCGATGACGACTTCGCGCCCATTATCTGCGCATTGCCTTCTGAGGCGACCCAGGGCTTGGAGCGCATCACAGAGATCACCCCAGTACCCAATACGGTAGATTGGGTGCTTGGCATTATGCAGGCGCTAGGGGTTATCGTTTCAGTAGTTGACCTGCGCCGCTTCCTGGGGCAGCCCTCGTATGGCGTCACACCGTTCAGCCGCCTGGTGATCGTCGCGCGCAATGATATGGCGATTGGCTTCCTGGTGGATACTGTGATCGTGATGCGTCCGCTCGATCCGCCGCTCGATCAGGCGCAGGCATCCGCATTGATGGCGCAAGCGGTTCCGGCGTGGCTTCAGCCGTATGTCGCGGGGATGACGCGGGTGGATGGGCGCGCGGTTGCCTTGCTCGATCCCGATCAACTGCTCTTCAATGATCGCATTCATCGCTATCGTGTCAAAGAGCGTGTCAGCGCCTGAGCCGTTGCGCTGGGGCAGAGTGGGGCAGAGTGGGGCAGAGCGCCATTCCTGATGGACGAGAGATAGGCGCAAGCTAAATGGCCTATTGTGTAGGCAAACACATGACAGAACACGCCGCATGGTATAGACTACAGAATAGTTCTTCGGGCGTTTTCATGGTGTTCATGTGTGGTGTTGTGGATGTTGGAAAGAGAAGGCTGGTCACTGATGAGTACATCCCGACCAGGATGGGCGCTCGGCGCTCAACTGAATCTCTATATGGTGATTGCCATTGTCACGCCAGCAGTGGCGGTTCTTGCGTTGGGCGCTTTTCTCATCAGTAATCAAGGGGGATCGCTCACCCAGACGGTGCTCTGGGCCATTACGCTCATTGTGACGGCGGTGGCGCTGCTGATTATCTCAGGCGTGTTGTTGCGCATGCGCATCGTCACGCGTACCCGCCTGTTGGAGCTTGCCGAGGTCTGCCGCCAAGTGAGCAGCGGCGCACGCTCGATGCGCGCGCAGGTGGTGGGTGACGACGAACTGGCTACCCTCGCATCGGGCATCAATGCGCTGCTCGATGGGCTGCCCGTCTCACCGACGGCAACACGCGCCAACGCCGCAGATTCACCCGACGCCGCGCTGTTGCAGGCGCAGATCGAGCGGTTACTGCAAGAGGTGAGCGCCGTCGGCGATGGCGACCTGCGGGTGCAGGCGGAGGTCACACCGGACACGCTTGGCGTCTTGGCGGACTCGTTCAACTATATGATCGAGGAATTGGCGAAGGTCGTCGGGCGTGTGCAGGCGACCACCTTCCAGGTGACGAACGCGACGCGCCGCCTGCTCGACCGTTCGGCTGAGATCGCCTCAGCCTCCGAGACACAGGCCGTGCAGATCTCGCAAACGTCGCAGGCGGTGGGCCAGCTTGCCGACTTCGTGCAGCTTTCCGCGCAAAACGCGGTGGCCGCCGCCGAGGTGGCCCGCGACGCCATTCGTAGCGCGCAGATGGGCGCTGAGTCTGTCACGCAGACCATCAATGGTATGGTGCATATCCGCGACAACGTACAGGATACCGCGAAGAAGATCAAGCGCCTGGGTGAACGCTCCAAGGAAGTGGGCGAGATCACCAGCCTGATCGAAGACATCGCCGAGCAAACCAACTTGCTGGCCCTCAACGCGGCGATTCAGTCGGCGATGGCGGGCGAGCATGGCAGGGGCTTCGCGGTAGTGGCCGACGAGATTCGCGTGCTGGCCGAGCGTGTGGCGAAAGCCACGCAAGAGGTGACGACGCTGGTGCAGGGCATCCAGGGCGACACCTACGAGGCAGTGGTCGCGATGGAAGAAAGCACGACCGAGGTAGTCAACGGCTCACGCCTGGCCGACGCCGCAGGACAAGCACTGAAGAGCATCAACGAGGCGGTCGAGCAACAGGCGAAGATCATTGACGACATCGCGCGGGTGGCGGGCGAACGCGAACAAGTGGCCGAGGCGGTCGCCCAGGCTATGGTTCAGATCGCAGAGGTCACGCGGCAGACAAACAGCGCCACGCAAGACACCACCCGCAGCGTCAGTTACCTTGCCGAACTGGCCGAACAACTTCGCGCATCGGTCGCCACCTTCCGGCTGCCCGATCAGATCGCCGAGCAGGCTGGCCTGAACCAACTGGCCCAGATGGAAGAAGAATACCGCGCGGGGATGAACATGCCTGCCATTGGCAACTGGGGAGACGGCATGGGGCAGTTGCCCGCGCTCCCGGCGGCCTCGGCGCAGGCCATGAACCAGAGCATGGGGATGGGGGCCGCTGGCCCCTACCACGGCTATGAAGGTGGATTCGAGAGCGGCTACGCCGAAGGGTTCAATGGCGGCTACGACACAGGTGGCTATGCTGATCCTAGAAGCGCCTCCGTCGGCGCAGGCGGCTACGCTTCGGGCTACCCGATGGATGGCGCTGGCGTCGGAGCGTTCGACCCGCTGGCTCCGCTGAACAACAATGGCGCACAGCCGGATGCCGCTTTTGACTTTGGTGGGTATAATAGTCCTTGGGTCAATCCATCGCTGAACCCACAGAACATACCGAATCAGCCGGGGCAGATTCCTGGATACCCTGAGCAGTCACTCTATGGCTCTGATCAGGCGAATACCGGGAGCAACGGAAACAACGGGAATCTGATGAATCCCAATGGAACGCCGTTCTCGCCCGACCACTATTAGCCAGATTAGCCAGATTAGCCAGCGGTACGAGCCACCACGATGAGTCACAGAGAGTAGCCAAAGATAGGCGCGATGTATGGGTGAAAATTTCGATAAGACCGCCATCATGGAGAGCTTTCTCGACGAGGTCAACGCCTACCTCCCAGAGATAGAAGCCAACCTTGATCGCCTCCAGCAGACTCCTGACGACCTTCGTGCGCTACAGGAAACCTATCGGCGCACCCATACGATAAGTGGCTCGGCCTCGATGATGGAGTTCCAGGCGCTGGCGCATGTCGCCCAGGGGATGGAAGAAATCCTTGATGAGGCGCTCGAACGCCAGGAAGCCCTGAGCGCGCCGACCATCGCGCTGCTCCGCCGCTCATGCGGGCGGCTGAGACGCATCGTTGAAAACATCCGCGAGGAGCAAGACGACAGCGCGATCATCGCTGAAGACGATCAGGATCGCGCCGCCTGGCGTGGGTCTGGCGCGACCAGCAGCGGCTCAGGCGGGCTAGCCGCGCCTGGAGCAGACGCCTCATCTGCGGCTGGCCCCGAACCGCCGGATTGGCTTGCAGCCTTCGCCGGGCCAGCCAGCGCCAATGGTTCGTCGCCCGCCAACGCCGCCCCCGCAAGCGCAGACGCTGCACACACAGCGTCTAGCCCAGGAGCCGAGGCGACATCACCTTCGGCGCAACGCACTGATCCCTGGGGAGTCTCTGTCTCGAATCTGCCGACGGGCGCTGCTCCGGCAATCAGCCCCCCTGGCGCACAGACCTCACAGCCGCCAGCGGCGCCGCATACGCCACAGGCAGGCGCGGCGGTTCCCTCTACTCCTGGCGCTGAACCCTATCCCGATCCCTGGGGGCGTTCGCAGGCAAGCGCCTTTGATCCGTTTGCGCCACCATCCGCCGGGCAGCCAGCAGAAACGCCTACCACGCCGCATCTACGGGCAGACATCAGCGAGGTACGCACATCGCCCTCCCTGGGAGGGCCTTCTTCTAGCCCCAGCGCGGCGCTTCCTCCGCCTCCTGCTGCTCCACAGGCTGGCATGCTTGTCAGCGTTGACGCAGCGGGCGCACTGGCGACCTTCGATGAGTTGCGCGCCGACGAAGAGGCCGTGCGTCGTCAGGCGGCGACGCTGCGCACCATCGTGGCGATGATGCGCGAGGCTGCGCAGGCGATGGAAGACGAACGCGCCGAGCTTGGCTCGTTTCTCGATGGCTCCAGCGATGCGCTCGACCGACTCGAGCACCGAGCCGGCGATTGCCAGCAGCAGCCGCTCGCCTACCGCATCGAGCTGCTCGGCGGCAAGCGCGGCCTG
>Ga0209061_1004861_pt1 | contig 12430 bp, 16 predicted proteins | sample Coa_R1_10_FD_187157 | JGI IMG/M metagenome (GOLD analysis project Ga0209061, IMG submission 187157) | Surface soil microbial communities from Centralia Pennsylvania, which are recovering from an underground coalmine fire - Coalmine... | ecosystem: Environmental > Terrestrial > Soil >...
GATCATGTTCTTCTGAAACCCTTTCTGTCGTAATGTTTGGTTTGTTTAAATTGGTTATATAGAGACGATTAGTGCGCATGTGCGAGCGCTTGTTCCGATTCCTCTTCTTCCATCTCCTCTTCATGGGTCATAAGGGCGAGATAGATGCAGGCGAGTACCATGAAGACCAGAGCCTGTACGAAGTCGGTGAGATAGGCCAAGAGGAGTACCGGAAACTGCAGCGGAAACCAGCCAAGCATTTTGAGGCCGATCATGGTGAAGAGGCTGGCGAAGACAAGGATGATGACATCCTCGCCGAAGATATTACCGAAAAGGCGGACGGAGAGTGTGATCGGCTTAAATAGCTCGGAGATAACCTCGATGACAAACAGGAGCGGCTTAAGGAAGATGGCCATTGCGAGGGGTAGAGGGGGGCCGGAGAAGTGTTTAATGTAGCCGAACAGCCCACGTGCGCGTATTCCCTCCCACTGAACATAGCAGAATACGGTGAGACCGAGGGCAAAGGTGTAGGTGAGGTTGCTGGTAGGTGCATGGAAACCTGGGATGTCGCCGAGAACGTTCATGACGAAGATAAAGAGGAAGAGCGTTCCGGCGAAGGGAACATACTTTCTGCCGTGGTGCCCCATAAGTTCCACGACGAATCGATCAATGGTTTCGACGATGAACTCGCCGATATTTTGAAGGCCACGTGGCACTTTTTGAAGGTTGCGTCGGGAAAGGAACGCGAAAAGGAGGAGGAGCAGGGCGGCGAGCACGGCATTCTCAAGCAGCAGGGTAGGGTCGGGTATATCTCCGATCTGCGGTTTTTCGGAGGTCTGTTCGGCATGTTGAGAGATGGGAGTATCTGTAGAAGCAGCAGGAGCACCACCTGCCTGTGCGATCTGGATAGGCGGATGACCCCTATGCGCGCGACCGATTTGTTCTGTTGATTGGAGACTGCTCGGCATGAAAACCTTTCTTCCTCTAATATTGAACTAGCTCTTAAGTTTGTTGGGTTCTTTGCGACACCGTTTTTAGGACGATATGGATGAGGGAGAGAAGCACGCAGAGAATGCCCCCGATACCACCTAAAGCCAATGGGTAGGAACCACCGTAGAAGTGCATAAGCAGCAGTATTCCTCCCACATAAACAGGTAGACGAAAGAGGAGGGCTGCTCCCATAATACGACCGACACGAGACGACGAATTCGTATGGAAACAGCGTAGGGATGCGCGTTCAAGACCGTAAAGGCCAAAAAGCGCCAGCCCTGACCCCATAACGAAGCCGGCTGCAGCCGCATCACTATGGAGGGCGATAAGCCCAAAGGCCGCAATCCCTGCACAGAGACCGCTTTGTTTGATGGTTTGAAAGATCAGTCGGTTATCTAGCATTTCGCGGCTCCGTTATGGAGACCTCCCTTTTCGATACGACGGTTTCACTTAGCCTGCTTGCAGTGCGGCTAATATTATAGCACATCAAGCTTGGATTTCTGTCTGCGATAGGATGCACGAAACTACTTTTTTAGCCTCCGTAGAATATCCATTACCGACGCAAGCCCGGCGAAGAAGCCGACGATGCATCCGATGCCTGCGAGATAGGCCACGGGGTGATGGAGCTTGCCATCGAGCCAGAAACCTACGAGGGCAAACACCACCATCGGGCCTATGAGGCTTGTTGCTACCGTAGCGGCCATAACGACTTTTGAATAGGTACGCGTGGCGCTATCGGCGCTATCGGTGCTAAACCCGAAGAGACTGCTGGTTGTTGAAGAGGGTTTTTTAGGCTGCCAAGTCGGTTTTTCCACTTTTTGCAGTCGAGGTACCTCCGGCAACTGCGGAGAAGAAGGGACCTCGGGCAGAGTCGGTAATGGAGACGACTCGGTGTCTTCAGGTGGGTAGTCCTCATCTTCAGATTTCATGGGAGTGCCTCGGTTGGTTTAGATGCCTTCTCACACAGCTCGGCATGGAGGAGGCGAACGGCTCTTTCAACCTCGCTTTCAGGGATAAGACAGGAGACCGACATTTCGGAATCGGCCGTTTGGTAGACGGCGATTCCGGCCTTTGTTAGTAGTGAGTATATCCGGGCCATAACGCCTGGCATGGTGCGATGCCCACTGGTAATGACAGACACCATCGTGCAGCTTTCGATGACACTGGCATCCACATCTATAATGTGCACGTATTGTTCTAGGGGACGAAGCAGGGGACGCTGCACGCTATAGGCAAGATCCAGCCCCTCGGAGAATTTAAAGATATAGAAGGCTGCAAGGCGCCCAGTTTCATCCGGCCGTTCAAAAGTGATGGGCACCACCATACCGTCGAGCAGATCGCGGGCGATGGGATAGACTTTACGCTCGACGGCGAAGGAGAGCGAGCGATTGCTGAAGGTAACAAGATAGATAGAAACACCGGCACGTGCCATCATGCGGTAGACTTCGCGCTCGATAAGTGGTTTGTACTCGGTCTCTCCGATCTCTAAGCGGATGTAGACGATTTTTCCGGTATGGGTAATGCCGGTGATGCGTGGATAGGTCGTTTCAGAGGCTTGGCGTCCCACGATGCGCGTTCCAGGGGCATCGGAGAAGGTTGATTTCACCCATAGGGGGATATTATAGTCCATCGCAATCTCTGCAGCGCGTGGATGAACGACCTTGGCTCCTTGATGAGCGATCTCGGCGACCTCCTCATAGGAGCAGACGTCAAGGGTACGCGCTGTGGGAACGATGTCGGGGTCGGCCGTTTTCACGCCATCTACATCGGTATATATCTCAACGGCTTCGGCGCACAAAGCGGCACCGAGCGCGGAGGCGGTGGTGTCGCTGCCTCCACGACCGAGGGTGGTGATGGCCCCATGTTCGTGGCTATCTTCCGGCTCGGTGGTTCCTTGGAAGCCGCAGACCACGGGAATGTAACCCTGTTCGAGCAAGCGCAGGATGTATTGGGGGCGTATTTCGCGGATACGGGCATCGCCGAACTGCGGGTCGGTGATGATGCCGGCTTGCCCACCGGAGAGTGCGATGGATTTATAGCCGAACGTTTGGAGGGTGTGGGCGAACACCACTGTGGAGATGATCTCACCGCAGGCCATAATCATATCGAGTTCGCGCGGGGCCGGCGGCACTTGCGGGTCAATGCTTTTGAGAAACTGCACAAGAGTATCGGTGGCGTAAGGAGCGCCGGCACGCCCTATCGCCGAGACGACGACAACGGGATGATATCCGGCCTCTCGCGCTTTGATGACCTTGCGAACGGCCATCTCTCGGTGCTCTTTGGTATCTACGGAGGTGCCTCCGAATTTTTGGACGAGGATTTTCATGATGGCAGCTCTTGAATGGGTAGATGCTCTTCGTGGACGGCGCTCTTATCAAGATGAAAAGCCTTGCAAAGCTGCTCGATGGCGGCGGGAACTCGATGGGCCTCAATGAGACACTGCACGGTATCGTGCGAATCTCCGGCCTCATAGATGCGTGCGCCAGCTTCGTAGAGGGCATCGGCTATATCCACCATGATGCCTGCCATCTCTCTCATGGAAGAGGCCACGACGGTCACCATAGCGAGGTCTCTCCGGGTGGAGACATCATAGCCTTCTGCCTGCAGCACCTCCGCAGCGCGTTCAAGGTAGACTCCGGCGAGCGCAAAGGTGACGGAAGAGCGATGGAGTTTAATGAGAAAGAGGGGGATGCCGGCTTTGGCCACGGTGTTGAACAGGTTTTGGATGGCGTCGGTACGCGAATCCCCCGCGGGAACGCGGACTACGGCATGGGCCACGTCGCGCAAGACACGGAGTGCATAGACCCCACGTTCGCGCTCGTAGAACACATCACGTGCGCGAGAGGATGCCTGCGAAGTTGGAGCAGCAGATTGATCCATGGTAATGGCGTCAGCAGTGACTTTGTGCATAATTTCACTAATAAGTATAGCACTCCGTTGTTGGCGGTGTCAACGGTGCGAACTTATTCTTTTTCACTGTCGTGATTCTAAGGGAACGGATGGGTAGTAGATTACGTTCTAAGGTATAGAACATTCTTGGAGGTAACCAAAATGGCCACAGAGAAAGCGATGTTTGGTGCCGGGTGTTTTTGGGGGGTCGAGGCGACCTTTCGCGAGGTGCCTGGTGTCGTAAATACAACAGTAGGGTATGCCGGAGGGCACACAAAGAACCCGACCTATGAGGAGGTTTGCACAGACCTCACGGGCCATGCCGAGGTGGTTTTAGTGGAGTACGATCCGGAGAAAGTAAGCTATGAGCAGTTGCTTGAGGTGTTTTGGAACTGCCACGACCCCACACAGCTTAACCGACAAGGGCCAGATGTGGGAACCCAGTACCGCTCGGTGATTTTCGCCTTTACTCCGGAGCAGCGGGAGGCGGCAGAGGCCTCACGAGAGCGTCTTGAGCGTTCTGGCAGGTTTTCTAGGCCAATTGTCACACAAATTTTACCTGCACCGGAGTTTTACCCTGCGGAGGAGTACCACCAGCGCTATTTGGAGAAGCGCGGGTTACGCTCTTGTCACATGTAGCTTTTTGTTGCCAAATGCAGTGAGGCCGACTTGACGAAAATCAGTGTTCTGAGTTATCTTAAGAAGACTGGAGAGGTGGCCGAGTGGTTGAAGGCGCCTGTCTTGAAAACAGGTTACCCGCAAGGGTACGCAGGTTCGAATCCTGTCCTCTCCGTATTCGTCTTAGAGAAGCCCGAGTGGGCGACTCCGTTTCGCGTGGTTAATGCTTTGACAGCGCTGGAGGGTACTGGTTGAGCCAACACGAGGATGCTAAGGAGGGTTTTTGGCGCGCTTATGCGCTTTGCAGTGCCGGGAGTTGGCGTGAGGCCCTCACGATGGTAGAAGAGGTGCTCAACCAAGAGGGTGTGCCTACAGAGGCATGGTGGCTTCGTGCTGGGCTGATGCGAGGCGTTTATGGCGATTTCGACCCGTGCGTTCTTTCCGCTTACTATGAAGCGTTATTGCGTGAGCCTAGTAACCTTTATGCACGCGTGGAGCGTGCCGATATTTTGCGTAGTTTAGGTAAAACCGAGCAGGCTTGTGCAGAATATGAATCGGTAATGGCTCTCACGGAGGAGGAGGCCTTACGTTACGAGGTGGCGTTTAAACTTGGCTGTGTGTATTGGGCGTTGAATAGGCCCCATGAGGCTTTGTCGGCTTTTCACATAGTGTTAGAGCATGACCCGACAAACGCAGAGGCGCGAGAGTTATGCGATAGGTTAGCGGGAGAGTTAGGCTTAGGGGATTAGTTTGGAGCTTGTGTTTGTACAATGTGGGCTAAGTCAAAAATGTTTGTGACGAAATTTGTGTGAAAGTACGTAAATAAGACGGGGGAGTATGGCACTTCTCGTATTTTTGAGGTTGTGCACTGCCCCACGAGGATGGTAAGGTATAATACGCCGAATTTTGGTGGTTTCAGTAGGAGACCGCCATTTGTACTTCGTTATCATTACCCAAACACAAATAACAACTCCGTCGCGTGCGGAGGGAGGAATTCTAACCTATGACCACTGCGATCTCGATCCGAGGTCTCACCAAAAAGTACATTGACGTTTGGCAGAGGCAGGAGGTTGTGGCCGTAAACAATCTCGACCTCGATGTGGAAGAGGGAGAGATATTCGGTTTTCTCGGCCGCAACGGTGCCGGCAAAACCACAACCATCAAGATGTTGCTCGGTCTCATTTTTCCCACGGCGGGGGATGCGGTGATCCTCGGTAAACCGATGGGAGACAATTCGGTGAAGCATCTGATCTCCTATCTTCCCGAAGAGACCTACTTCTACGAGTCGATGACCGGCTGGGACTTGATGGACTTTTATGGGAGGCTGTTTCGCATTCCCCAGCCGGAGAGAAAGCGCCGGATACAGATATGTCTTGAGAAGGTGCGTTTGCAACCGGAGGCATGGCATCGTGCGATTCGAGGCTACTCGAAAGGGATGCGTCAGCGCATCGGCATTGCGCAAGCGCTGATCAACGATCCGCAACTACTCTTCCTCGATGAACCGACTTCGGGCCTCGACCCGATTGCTCATGCGGAGTTGCGAGATATCGTGGCCAGTCTGAAGGATGAGGGCAAGACGGTTTTTCTCTCTTCGCATCAGTTAGCCGACGTGGAGATGATCTGTACCCGTGTTGCCATCATTCATCGCGGCAAGCTATTAACGACCGGTACCATCAAAGAGTTGGTGGAGGGAGAGCGCACCGAGATCACCGTTCGTGGCAAGGAGTTGGCGAATGGTCTAATCGATCGGTTGCGTCCGATTGCCACCAGTATAGAACCCATAGGCAACGATACTCTAAAGCTATCGAGCAACGATCCAGAGCGTGTATCAACGCTTATTGATTTGGTACGAGGCGCAAAGGGACAGGTTATCTCTGTGATGCCTCATCGCCGAACCTTAGAGGAGGTCTTTGTGGAAACAGTACGTAAAGAAGAGTTGGCTTCAGCCGGAGCCGCTCAGGAAGAGGGAGTCTGAACGAATGTTTGCTGCTATTTATGCGATCGCTCATCAGACAGTTCGCGAGGCCTTACGGCGGCGTGTAATGTGGATATTCCTTGTTACCGGAATTTTCCTCATCGCCATGGGGCCGGTATTCGGTTTTCTCAGTCCACGGGATAGTCAAACCGTGTTACGGAGCCTTGGTTTGGCGGCGATTCTTTTGGCGGGGCTTTTTACCACAATCGTCACCTGCATCTATCTTATCCCCATCGAGATAGAGCGTAGGACGATCTATACGGTGTTATCAAAGCCGGTTCAGCGCTTTGAGTTCGTTTTAGGGAAGTTCCTCGGTGGTTTTGCTGTGGTGTTTATTAACATTGCCGCCATGGGGATCGTCTTTTTGGCCATGCTCCGCATGCAAGAGCATCAGATACCGCCGGAGATGGTTCGGGGGGTTATCTTCACCTTTTTCCAGATGATGCTCTTGGCAGCCCTCACCATTTTCTTTTCCACCTTTGCCACACCGGTGGTCAACTTCTTCCTTTCCTTCGGTATCTTCCTGGTGGGGAATTTAAGTTCGGTCACGGATACCCTAACGACTTCGCACAACAAGATATCCCAAATTGTTGGTCTGGCTATTCACTACCTGCTTCCACAATTCGGCAACTTCAATGTGCAAAACCAGCTCATCCATCCCGAAGAAGATATCGTTAATATGTCGGTCTACATGCGTAATAATATCGCCTACGCGCTTCTCTATTCGGCCGTTTTGCTTGCATTGGCGGTCTTCATCTTCGACCGGCGTGAGGTGTAGCTATGGCTGTGGCAACAGAGAAGCGACCGGCGAAAATTATTCCGGCAGACGTACAGCGCCGCGGTAGAGGCTTAATTGCCTTTATTGTGGTGCTGTTGATGTTGGCGGGAATCGTACAGCATTCGGCCGTTGATCCCTACCGCAAGCAGCTCGATAAGACGGAACGCAACGAGGCCCTAGCCCTTGGAGGCCTCAATAGTGAGTTCCTATTGCTGCCTTTGTTAGGGTTCCGTGAGGCAGCGGCCGGTCTGCTATGGGTTCGTTGTGACGAGTTCTTTCATAGTGGGGATTACGATGCCATTTTGCCTCTGGTGCGCATCATCACCTGGCTCGATCCTCACGCCGCCAACGTTTATGTGACCGGGGCATGGCACATGGCGTATAACTTTACCGACTCTACCGGAGAACGTTCTGATAGACGCTACATCGCGCCCTCAGAGGCTCTGCTCAACGAGGGCATTCGCAACAACCCTCGCATCTATGACGTGAAGTTTGAGAAAGGGTGGGAGAATTTCGATAAGATTAAGAACTACGCCATGGCCGCAGAGGCCTTTCAAGATGCCATTAACACACCGGCGAATAAAGAGGTTGATGCGGACGACTATCCCTATGGGGCTCCGTTAAAGGTATGGCATATTCTTGCGCACACCTATGAGCGAATGGGGCGTATTCCCGACGCGATTGCCGTTTGGAATCAGGCGATACAGATCAGCACGCAGCGTTTGAAGCAGCGCGGAGGTCGAACAAAGGACTTTGCCGACTTCGAGCTTCACCAAGCGGAGCTGCACAATCGCGCCGAGGACTATCAGCGATATTTCGACCGATATACCAGCATAAACCACGATCATGTGAACACATCGCCTTATCCGGGGGTGGAGTGGCCTTTCGGAGGCAGCAGCAAGCCCGGACCTTGGGACGTTAGCTTCTCGGCGACCGTGACGGTAAAAAGACCGAAGGTTCTCGATATCAAAGGCTATTTCAATGCTGCCGATGGCGCCCGAATTGATGTGCTGTTGGAGGACTGGGACTACAAGCCACACATTGTGAGCAACACCACCACCGCCTTTGCGGTTGACCCAAACCAGACGATCATGATGGATTCCATCGCTGTGCGCAAAGCAGAGTTCGAGCGTGAGATTGATATGAGCAAAGACCCAAAGATGTACAGCTTTGCGCATGAGTATTATCGCTTGGTGCTGAGCTATGACCCGCGCACGACGGCCCCACACCTTCAAGATCGTTTCGGATGGAATGGAGAGGGGATGACGGATAGTGATGCGGCTCATGTAGTGGTAGATAACACGCCCGAAATGTTGGGCACGAAGATGATAGATGGCTTCGGGGGTACGGGGCCCAACTGGGATGGAAGAACTATTCCGGTTTGGGATGGACATACGCCTCCTAAGGATATCTATCCGCCTTCTCAGCCTCGGCGGCTCATCATGATCACCTACAAGCTATCGCGGGATCAAATCTTAGGCCTGCAGCCCATCACGGATAAAGACATCGTGCCCAATCAGATTATGCCGTTGGGGCCGGGGCAAGAGCCGTAGGGATTTCGGCACCAGAAAGTTGCAGGGAGCCTCTTTAGAGGCTCCCTGATTTTTTGGGCTATGCTGGTGCTAGTGCGATTGCGAGGCCTGCTTTGCACGAAACCACTCCACAAGGGAGATAGGGCCGGCGCCTCGGATGAGAATGGCTACGCCTATGAGGAGTAGGGTGAGTGCATACTCATAGCCGTTCTTGCTGATGTCGAAGCCGTTGTGCCAGTGTACAAGGACAATGGCTCCGAGCATGATGATGCTTGTAACAGCCCCACCAAGGCGAGCGAGCACGCCGGTGAGCATGGCAAGCCCACTGCCAAGTTGACCGCATCCCACGAGAAAGGCGATAGGAACCGGTAGGTGGGTAAATTCGGCGAACTTCTGAATGCCGGGGCCGCCGATAATCCCCAGAATATGTGTTCCGTGATAGAGAAAGGCAGCGGCAGACGCTAGGCGAATAGATAACAGGGCAAACGCCTCCTGTTTGTCTGTGCGAGCAAGGGTATTCCACTGCATTATGGCATTGCCTTTCTAACTGTCCTTCGCCGCTTTCAAGGCGCGAGCGACCTGCGTTACCCTTCTGCCTTGGAAACGTGCGGCGGCAAGGGCATTTTCGCCTGGCGGATTGCCTTGGGGACCGGAGATGTGCGTGGCTCCATAAGGTGTGCCTCCTTGGAACATGACGGGGTCGGCGTAGCCGGTTGGCACAATGATTAGCCCAAGATGGGCCATGAAGTTGTACATACTGAGGTTGGTGCTTTCGTTGCCGCCATGGGTGGTTTGGGTGGAATTGAAGGCGCTGCCAACCTTGCCGTTCAGTTTGCCCTGGAACCAAAGCCCTCCGAGGCTATCCACGAACGCTTTGAGTTCGGCTGAGACATTTCCGAAGCGGGTGGGAGTGCCAAAGACAATGGCGTCGGCCCACTCCATGTCGGCCTCCGTTGGCGCCTCATACAGGGCGTACATACGGTCGCGATTTTCTGCCCAACCGGGTACTTTTTGAATGATCTCTTCCGGCACAAAATCTCGCACTCGGCGAATGCGCACTTCAGCCCCTTCTGCGCGTGCTCCTTCCGCGACGGCAAGAGCCAGTTTTTCCGTGGAGCCGTTACGAGAATAGAATACAATCAATACATTTGGTGCAGCCACTGCTTATTTTCACTCCTTTCGATGATATTCTAGGCATCTGAGATAGAACTAGGGAAGGTTTTGAAGTTTTTCGGCTGCGGCAAGTCCCAGGCGCTTGAGCAGTCGGATAGCTTCCTCTTGCTCGGCAGCGCTCAGCGGGTTCATCGCCTGACGTATGATCTGTGCGTGAAGAGGGAAAAGATGTTCTATAAGTTGCCTGCCCTCCGGAGTTAGCTGAGCGTAGCGTTTGCGTTTGTCCCGAGGGCAAAGACTACAGCAGACAAACTCTTTAGCGATAAGCCGATTTATCACATAGGTGAAGCTACCCGATTTCAGCAGGACTTTCTGGGCAATTTCGCCTAATGAGAGCGGCCCTTTGTAATAGAGCACTTCCAGAACTCCGAATTCACTGGTACTTAAGCGTCGCTTCCGCAGATGGTGATGTGTCAAGCTGATGATGCTGTTATGACAGCGAGCGAGAACAACAAAAAGCTTAAGCGCGCGTTCGGTATCGGAGTCCATAGGCAAGCTGAACTTACTTTTCGGCCTGCAGATGAGCTTCTACGAACCAGGTGTACTTGTCTATACCGCGGGATATCTCCGTAAAGATGTCGGCCGTGTCCTTGTCACCAAGGCCATCGCAAACATCTATGGCACGACGTACGAGATGGCCATAGGCGCCAAGTGCGCTTGCAAGGGCTTCTACATGTTCTCGCCCGGTTGTGATGCTAAGAGGATATTCGTAGAGGGAAGATTTTTCTGCAGCAATGCGGGCGGTACCTAGGGCGACACCACCGAGTTGTACGGCACGTTCGGCAAGGAGATCGGCGTAGTCTTCAACGGATTCGGCCACATCGTCGAAAAGTTCATGGAGCGCGATAAAGGAGGGGCCTTTTACATTCCAGTGTGCCTGCTTAGTTTGGGTGTAAAGGTCTATGGCATCGGCGAGCCGGGCGTTAAGAAGTTCAATGATCTGTTCTCTGGTTGTCTGTGGCAGGTCATTGTGAGTCGGATAGAGTTCCATCGGAAAAACCTCCGTGAAAATTATCTTGAATTCAAGATAGTCGGCGTTCGTATGGGTTTACGCTTTGCACGGGCAGGAAGTTGCAGCTTCCATGTAGGAATAACAGGAACAACAACGTTGCTAGGAGGTTGCCTATGAAAATAGAAGCAGGACAAACGCTGCTTATGATCGGAGATTCGATTACCGATGCCGGTCGTGCGCGCCCGGTGGGGGAGCGCGCCTTTGGAGGACTGGGGCAAGGTTACGTCTGTTATATGGATGCCCTGCTTGGGGCCGTCTATCCCGAGAGGCAGATTCGGGTGGTCAACATGGGGGTTAGTGGCAACACGGTGCGCGATCTAAAAGCGCGATGGCAGAGCGATGTTCTCGAATTGAAGCCCGACTGGCTTTCGATTATGATTGGGATCAACGATGTATGGCGCCAGTTCGACGCGCCTTTAAACCCTACCCTCCATGTTTACCCCGATGAGTATGAAGAGACACTTGATAAGCTTGTTCTACAAACCAAGCCTTTGCTGCGTGGGCTGGTGCTTATGACTCCCTTTTACATCGAGCCGAATCGGGAAGATGCAATGCGTGCCATGATGGATAGTTATGGGGCTATTGTGCGAGGCATCGCGGAAAAGCACGGTGCTTACTTTGTGGATACGCAGGCGGCTTTCGATGAGGTGATGCGCTACTTCTATCCGGCCTCGATCGCGTGGGATAGGGTTCACCCCAACCCCCTAGGGCATATGGTGCTTGCAAGGGCGTTTTTACGGGCAGTGGACTTTCGTTGGTAGGGCAGAGAGGTCATAGGACAATGCGTGGCTTAAGCCGGCCCCAAAAAGAGAGGTACCTGTAGGGGTAGGTCTTGTGCCTAATCTTTAGCAGACCGCACGGCTCATCGTCTCGTGGCGTAGTGCCATCCTAGAGTTTAGGGACTTGTATCAAGGTGGCTAGGCATCATCGAAGAGCAGATGGATGAGTTTCCATCCCTCTTTGATATGGATAGAGGCTTGGGTAAGTGCGCTTTCGTCGAACATGGTGAGGTTAGGTGGTTGGGACGGCCGTTGAGAATCGAAGAAGAGGAAGGGGACAGGGCCTTTTGCGTGTCCACGTGTAGAGATAGGGGTTTTGTGATCCGGGGCGCACAAGAGGCGAAACGGTTCATTTCCTCGAAGCCCTTCCACGAGAGTGCCAACGATCAAACGGTCGAAGTTTTCTATAGCCCGTATCTTCTCTTCAACATTTGCCTGGTGGCCGGCCTCATCTGGCGCTTCAAGGTGAACCCAAACGAAGTCATGGCGTTGAAGCGCCGCGAGGGCGTAGCGGCCTTTGGCGGCGTAGTCGGTATCGAAGTAGCCGGTCGCGCCGGGCACGTTTACCACTTCGAGGCCGGCCAGGCGTCCGAGACCTCTGATGACATCTACCGCGGCTATCACGGCGCCGGTAGTACCATGGAGATGGGAAAAGGGTGTTAGTTCGGGAGCCCTACCGGGGCTCCAAGGCCAGAGCATGTTAGC
>Ga0209061_1004863_pt1 | contig 12429 bp, 9 predicted proteins | sample Coa_R1_10_FD_187157 | JGI IMG/M metagenome (GOLD analysis project Ga0209061, IMG submission 187157) | Surface soil microbial communities from Centralia Pennsylvania, which are recovering from an underground coalmine fire - Coalmine... | ecosystem: Environmental > Terrestrial > Soil > Unclassified...
TAAAAATCACACCCTGGATTATCTGCTCAACACACTACTACGACCAATCCAGACTCCCCCCGAGGCGAAACCACACCCGCAGACTAATGAAGTCAACGGCATACGTGGAGTTCGCAAGAAAACTAGCCAAGTGGAAATACAGGAGAATGATATGGTTCTACATCAGATACAAAGCCGCCCAACTCGGACGAACCATACCCGTACTACTCGCGGACCTCTAAGAACCCCAAAACCACATCGCTCCCACCACCAATACCACCAAAACCACCCCTCAGCCACAAAAAGCTGAAAGCGCATCAATCAGGGATTTCGCTCTACGTATATATAAGCAGGTATTCATCCACATACCTATCGTATGCATAGTAGAGCTTGGGCTTCAGCGCATCATGTAGACCCCTCACGAGTTCACTGGTCCCCTTCAGCTCCACCCCAGTCGGGACACACCCACCCACAAGGCTTGGGTGCACAGCACGCGCCCCCACCATCCCTCCTAGAAAACCCCTCATATAGCCCTCCAACTCGACACGCCTTCCTACCTGGAGTCTACCCTAACCCACCCAGTTCATGGTGAGAAGCCCTTAAGCGAGAATAGTTTGAGGCCTCAACCAACAGCGGGCTCCACGCTTAGAGCGTCTCCTCCCTAGCGAACAGGCAAGTGTACCACTTCCAATGTGATTACAGGCTCACCCAGCCCAGCGGACGACACCTCGCCAAACGCAAAAGTAAAAACCTCTTTGAGAGACCCACGCTCACGAACCCACCTCGACCAACGGTTAACCTTAGCTTTCCACCCACAAGTTCCACAAGAACCCCTATACTCCAGCCAACAGCCCTTGTGCGACAGGTCTCCACTCGCTCCCATCGCCGTCACACAGTTTTCCCCTACCACTAGCATAGTACTCGTCCTCTATTGCCGAGCCCAACCAACGGGCGTCGAAAACTCAATCCCCTAGCGGGCGTCCACGACACATTTAAGTGTCACTTTCAACGTCCCACTATGGGTAGTAATGAGCGAAACCGTTTTTGTGGGTGAGAAGGGTCGAATAGTCATTCCAGCTTCGATTAGGAGGCGTCTCGGTATAAAGCCGGGAACCGAACTTGTTGTCGAGCAGACCAACGGGGGCATACTGCTACGACCCAAAAGGAAACTTGGTGCGAGGCAACTCTTAGGGGTGGCTGGTAGCGGGCGCGTGAGGATTGAGGATATCGAGAACTCGTTAGCCGAAGACGTGCGTGGTGTCGGGAACGACTAGATTCCTCGACTCAAACATATTCATCTACGTTCTCTCAGGCGACCCCGCTTTTTCGGCGAAGTCGCTTAAGATACTCTTAGAGTTCGAAGAGGGCAGGGAGGAGGGGTGGACGTCCACCCTTGTATTGAGCCAAGTGTTCTCCTACCTCAAAAGGAGGCGCAAATTCGAAGCGGTCGACAAATTTTACGAATACTTGAATAGTTCACCCATCAGCGTCACCCAAACCACCCGGGAAGACTTAGAAGCCGCGAAGGCGCTCAAGGAAAAGCTCAGGCTAAACTGGGACATGTGGGACGACCTCGTAATAGCTTCTCAGATGAGCAGGCTCGGCATCACAGAAATACACTCCGCTGACTCCGACTTCGACAAAATCAGTGGCATAAAAAGGGTATTTTGACACGCCATACCAACCTCATACCCGCCCCCGAGGATGAGGCTTCGGAAACCCCACCACGCAAAAGAGAACCGCACGCCACACTAGCGCCTCCGATCTCCCGCCCGCCGATTTCCGCCTCACAACGTTCGATGCCGCAGTATAACTATGAGAACACGTGTGAGGAGACAAGTGAAATGTGCGTCTCAAACATCACGAACGACAAATCTACCGAGTGAACAAAGCGATATGTTGAGCTCCTCATAAAGAGAACAGGTCAAAGAGCGGACATCCAACACTATATCCTCTAGGGCCGCCAAAAGGGGAGATGTTAAGCTAAACCTTATGTACCAACCCAGAAACCAATGAGTTCCCACAGGTACTCCAATGAGCATCTGGACTTCCCGGCGAGGGCCCACGTCCGTGATTCTACGACAAGCGCCACTGGGATTAAAACGCGAACGCTCAGCACAATACGCCCGTTCTACGCACCCTATTCGGCGTGCTATCATAAATTTCGTTTCTTCCCCCCACGTGTAGTCTCTACGACTCTTTACACGCAAACCCCAAGCTCAGGGTTCCCGATACCAAACCGCACGTTTCCAAAAATCTAAAACACGAAGCCTTACTAAGCTTAAAGAGCGTCCTAAAACCAAGAGACCTGAGACCCCCGTGGGTACAAGAGCTCAAAGGGAATGTGAGGTCTCAGGCCTTGGGACCGCCTCCGGGGCGTTCAACATTTAATCGAGCACGACGAGGTGAGCTACCCCGCCCTAAAGGGCGGAGCTTCCCGCATCAACACCCCACCTTGCCTCCCCCTCCCCGCCAACCCTAGGGATGGTGGGGGAGGTATTGGGCGGAGCTCCTCAGGCACACCAAGCGGGTGGCACCCACCCTACCTGCACGCTTCAAAAGAACCAAACAAGCATTAAGGTCTCGGTCCAAGGTGAACCCGCAGTGCGGACAGCGGAAAATTCGATCCTCCAATGTCAGCCCCTGATTGATTCTTCCACACAAAAAGCACTCGCGGGAGGTGTTATACGCCGGGACAGCGAGAACGGCTTTACCACGCTTCTCGAACTCCCACTCCAGCGCCCGCCTCAACTCGGAGAACGAGGAATCGTAGAGCCTCATCTTCCTCTTCCCAGTTTCACCCCTCCTGACCAGGCCGACAACATTCAAGTCCTCTAATACTAGTAGGTCGTACTCGGCTGCGAGTAGTGCTCCGAGCTTATAGAAGAGGTCACGCCTAAAGTCGCCCACGTACTCATACTCCTTAGCAAGCCTCCTCTTCGCCTTAAACCAGTTCTTGGAAAGCTTCCTCCTCCTTGAGAGGCTTCTCTGCAGAGCCCGGATTCTATCAAGCGAGCGCTCAAGCAGCCTCGGATTCTCGAGGAAGCGCCCATCCGACAAAGTGGCAAGCCTGGTTACCCCCACGTCCACACTCACCGCCTTCCCGGCCTCTCCTGTCGGCTCCCTGGGTCCCTCACCCACGGGCTCATCCACGAGGAAAACAACGAAGATTTTTCCAGAGGGGTTGAGCTTCACACAAACCTGGGACACACGATTCAAAGGAAACTCCCTGTGCATTACCAAGGTAAAGAAGCCTATCTTACTCAGGTATACACGGGCCTTCTTTTTATTATCTTTGTTTTCACCCTGCCCCACCACCCTAATATTGGAAAGCCTCCAGCCACTCTGGGGGTACACCAAGGAAAGGTACCTGTGGGCCTTCTTTTTCTTGGGCTTATTCGCGAGGCCTTCAAAGAATCTCTGCCTAGCTTGGTAGAGTCTCTCGGCGACCTGCTGGACCACTTGGGAGTGCAGAGCTTGAAACTCCGCGTTCCGCTTTCTCAGGTCTAAGGCAAGCTGCCGAAGCTCATTCCTACTCATCGAGTGCTTGTTCTTCTTATATTCCTCCTCTTCGGTGTGCAAGAGCGCATTGTACAGTTTACAGGCTACTTCGAGCTGGGCTTCCAACACCCCCGCAGTGGTCTTCGAAGCGTACGCCCGGTAGCGGTAGGCTCTCACACGCACGCACACCAACTATTCTTTCACATACGTATTTATACCCACGTGATCCCCGCCTTAAAAGGCGAGGTTGTGGAAAGTTTATAATACCTGTTGAGGGCACCATACGGCTGGCGTCAGGTTGTGTAGTACGTGGGCTTCTTAAAGTTCAGAAGAGGCATCGGGCAAGCTCCACAGGCACACCAGGCGGGTGGTACCCACCACTTAAGGCTTATCCGGACAGGATCCGATTTATTTTATGAATACCTTTTGAAATATTAAACCCAATAAAACAATTATTTACTAAACGCATTCATAAAACGATTAATAATCTCTAATATTCCGTTTAATGTGTGGAGCTGTCTCAGGTAAGGTATGAGTTAGGAGGAATATTACGTAGCGCTTAAAGCCGGGAAGTTCAACATGGGGTAAACTAGACGAAATAAAGATGGTCATATAGTGGGACTCTATAGACCAGTGCTGGGCGGCTTATTCAAGGACGCAGAAGTCGAAGAAGACCCGGCGTAATGCGGTCCCACATAGCGGTAAGCTAATTACCAGTTGGGTAAGGAGTTCGGTAAGCTTGCTGCAAAGGGCGAAAGTCGGGTTTTAGCTAATCCATGTGTAACTTTAGGAACCCTAGGGCTACAATTATTATGAAGATGTAAAGCATGTTGATAACCCAAACAGGCAAACCCTATTTCAGGGCGGCACGTGAGCACTTGTCAGAACCACAGTCATAGAAGAATGTATAGGCGAGCTGGAACTTATCCTACTTACCGGGCAAGATGCTAAGGGAGCACACCTGCTCTGAGCTCAAAGACATTCGCGAAATCACGCGTTCACATACGATACGGCCTTTACTTTTACCCTATGACTCAGCTATAACCGCGACCGACTCAACACTTTCGATTGCAGAGCCAAACGCACATAAATCTCGACGGGGACATGATGAGTATGACTATACCTAAACCGCCCTTCGAAAAATTAATTTGGCGGCCGACTATCCATTGGTTGGCTTCGTATGGGTGAGTCACCCTACCGCTTTATCTCGGATGCCTACGGGAAGAACCACTTTGAGCTCGACAAACCCTTCATCTCTGTTCTAGACTACTTGAACTATGATTACAGGGGCGCCGGGCTGCCCTCCCTCGGTGAGTTCGCGGGGCGGGATGTCTACGAGGTTGCGGACTATGTGGATAAGGTCGCGAGGCCCAAACTCATCGTCTGGTCACTCGACGGTGAAAGGGTTGACAGGGTGTGGCTTGACCCCGCCGAGAGAATGGTTCTCGAGAAGCTCGTTGGCCACTACGGTGTGGTCAGGAGTCCCTTTACCTCAGGCGACTGGGTCCGCTACTTCGCATCAATATACCTGATAGGCGACCCAGGAATCGCGTGCATCCTAACGGTTACAAACCAGACCGCGTACTCGGTTTACAAGTATGGGGACGAAGCAACAAAGAAGAGGTTTCTTCCTTTGCTAACAGGTGAGGGCGCCCAAGTAAACGGGAAAGGATTCATGTTTGGGGCCACATGGTTCACCGAGGTGCAGGGTGGAAGCGACCTCGGCGCGAACACCGTGGAGGCGCTAAGAGCCGGTGATACTTGGAGGCTGAACGGGAACACCAAGTATTTTTCAAGCGACGCGGGTCTCGCGGGCGCCGCGCTTGTGACCGCGAGGCCGCGGGGCGCTGAGCCCGGTGTGAAGGGTATAGCGCTCTTCTTGGTGCCCGAGTTGGATTCGAATGGTAGGAGAAACTTCAGCGTGAGGAGGCTTAAGGAGAAGAGTGGAACGCTCGCAGTGCCCACGGGGGAAGTGGAGTTCCACGACTCCGAAGCAATCCTACTAGGCGAGGCGGAAAAGGGTGTATACTACACGCTTGAGGGCCTCATGGTGTCTAGGCTATCGAACGCCGTGGGCGCGCTGGGCATAGCGAGGAAGGCCTACCTCGAAGCCTACTACTACGCGAAGAGGAGGAAGGCCTTCGGCCGCAGCCTCATCGAGCACCCACTCGTCCAGAGAGACCTACTCGAAATGGAGACCTACATTGAGGGCACCATGACCCTCACATTCAGTGGGATACACCACTTCCAAGGCACATACAAGGACACCCCACCCTACACCGACGAGTACCACTACGCGAGGCTGCTCACACACATCGCGAAGAACATGACCGCGGATATGGCCGCCCACGTGACCAAGCTCGCGATGGAGCTACACGGGGGCATAGGCTTCCTCGCCGAGTTCCCCGTCGAAAGATGGCACAGGGAGGCACTCATCACCCCCATCTGGGAGGGCTCAAGCAATATTCAGGCCCTAGACATGCTCGAGGCCATAGCGAAGAAGGCCGCCCACCAACCACTGCTCAGCGAACTCGAAGGCATGTCTAAGGATATTAGGGGCGACGCAGGCAGAAGCCTGTACACGCACTCCCTCGAAGTGTTAAGAAAAACACTCGACACCCTAAGCACACTCAGCTTGGATGAGGCCCAGTTCCAGGCGAAGGATATCCTGGAGAGGCTGGGGCACTCAATCGCCGTGGCCACCCTAACCCACATGGCGAACATTCTGGATTCAAAGAGGATACTCACAGTGGCCCACCTATACCACACGAGATTTATTAGGAAGGAGCCACTACCAAGGCTGAGGGCGGAGGAGATCAGTGAAGTGATTGAGATAGACCGAGACCGCGGGGAACAATCAGCAGGGAGGCGGGAAGTTGAGTGATGGAGAAGACAGGCTTAACGGTTATATCACTACTTGAGAGGGCAAATAATCTATTCCCAGACCAAGTGGTGGTCTCCGAGGGTAGGAAGGTCAGCTATGACGAGATATACAGGGATGTCCAACGGATATCGGGCGCACTCCAGACACTCGGCGTAAAGAAGGGTGACATCATCGGCGTGGCCGAATGGAACACACTCAGATTCGTCGAGCTACTCTACGCGGCCTCAATGACGGGCGCAGTAATCTACCCCGTCAACGTCAGGCTCCCAGCTGAGCAGGTTTTATACACCCTACGCCACAGCGGCTGCGCCTTCCTCTTCACCTCCTCCGACTTCGGACCCCTAGCCGCCAAATCCGGGCTACCCCCACAGAGGCTCATCACGCTCGACGGCCAATCAGGCACCAACTACAATACACTATTAGACGGCAAAGAGCAATTCAGCGCACGGACCCATGAGGACGACCTATACTCGATGCTCTACACCTCGGGCACCACGGGCACGCCAAAGGGTGTGCTCTACACGAACAGGAAGGTGGTGCTTGGCGCTATGAGCATAGTTCACCAGCTAGGACTATTCAGAGCCCAAGCGAAACTCCAGAGCGACGATGTTATCATGCCGCTTATCCCATTCTTCCACCTCTGGGCCTGGGGGAGCGCCTTCCACGCAGCCTACCTAGGATGCAAGTATGTTCTCGGCGGCAGATTCTCCCCCGAGGCCGCCGTGGACACCATAATAAGGGAGGGCGTCACATGGATCAACGCGGTGCCCACTATGGTGCACGAGTTAATGAGGAGCACTAGGGCGGAGGAGCTAAGAGGACTCAAGATCCTAGTGGGCGGATCCCCACTCCCAAAGAGCCTCTCAAACCAGATGGAGAAGATGGGCATCAAGTACTCCATGATTTACGGGGGAACAGACATGCTCGCGGCCGCCATACGCCTCGAGACCAAAAGGGGTGAGGAGAACAAAGCCTCGGTCCACCCCGTACCATTCGTAGAGATGAAGGTCGTCAAGATGGATGGCACCACGGCGACCCGGAGCGGTGAAACGGGCGAGCTATATATAAGAGCCCCATGGCTCCCGGACGGCTACTACAAGGACGAGGAAAACACCAGAGCCTTCTTCACCCCCGACGGGTGGTTCAGAACAGGCGACATCGCGAGGCTCGAAGAAGACCACGGCATCCAAATACTCGACCGCCTCAAAGACGTAATCAAAAGCGGCGGGGAATGGATCCCAACAAGCATACTCGAATCGGCCATATCAGAAGTGGAGGGAGTGGACATGGTGGCCGTCATCGGAAAAGAGGACCCGAAATGGGGTGAGAGACCCATCGCCGTGGTCAAAGCCCACGGGAGCAACATCGAGGAGCGGATAAAGCAACACTTAGACGAGGAGGTTCAAAAGGGTAGAATAGCCAAGTGGTGGGTCCCCGACGAGATAATCTTTGTAGACGAGATTCCGCTGACAAGTGTGGGGAAAATAGATAAGAAGGCACTAAAGGAAAAATATGCACACGACTAAAATAGAGGGTGAACACCTACTTAACGCAGCGTTGGCCACATGAACTAATACGACACGAGGCGCACATCCTCTAACCATTGGATTTCCTGCGGAGCCCACAACCTTAGGGCACAGCAAAACACCTCACATACAAGCTCCATGTATAGATGGGAGGCCGAACCTATGTTTCCCAAATCGAACCCGATGAAAGTGATCGACTACACCCATATTTTCCATATCTAGGCAACCATGTCCCCGTCACCCACGCCGTGCGAAGTCAGGAGGTTGACCACGCCGTACCCCCAGACGTTCAATGCGGCATATCACGATCATGCGATCCACAACCCACCCACGTTTGTGAGCCCCATAAAGGGTCCCCCACCGAAGATAACTGGAAAGCACATACGAATTCCCTAACCACCCCACAATTAAGCGGCGTACCTTCAGCCTCAAGCCGTCCGTCGAAACCCTCAATCCCAAAGAGTGCTTGTTTCCTCATCCTAGCACTGATACGCAGCCAGTGATCCCCACGCCCTCAATCTCCAATTCTGTGAGACAGGAAGGCCTACCCAGATAGGAGAAAGATGTGGCGCCCGCCTAGAATTACTGGTTTTTAGGATACAGGGGGAATCTATGAAGCCAGGATAACAATTTTACACGCTTAGTTTCCACCTTCAATCACTAAATCTTAGCGCTATCTAATCTACTACTTGTCACGGCCAAACCATTGTATCACTCTCGTTGCTGCATTTTTACCAGGTATCCCGGTAACACCACCCCCAGGATGTGAGCCAGAGCCGCATAGGAAGACCCCTTTAATTGGCGTTGTATAATTGTTGCACTCGGGTAAAGGTCTAAACACGAAGAGCTGGTCTGGCGTCATATCTAGGTGGAAGATATTTCCACCCCAAATCCCAAATCTGCGCTCTATGTCGAGTGCGGTGAGTAGTTGATACTTGATGGGCCTAAAGTTCGGCGCATACTCTCTTAGGGTATCCAAGATAAGTGTAGCGTACTCCTCCCTGAAGTCGTCTAATTTCTCACTGTATGGGAGGTACTGCCCGAAAATCGAAAAAGAGTACTTTCCCTGGGGGGCAACTGTTGGGTCCACTGAAGATTGAATGTTAACCTCAAACCACGGTTTCTTGGAGCAACCGTAAACCAGGGCGTCGCGGTAAGCTTGTTCCACGTAGTCCACGCTGGGCAAAATCACCTCTGAAGCGATGTGCTCAGGCTGCAGCGATTTCCCATTTCCAAAATCGGGAAGCTCATCCAAATACCCAACCATCTTAAAGGAAACACCAGTCGATTTGAGCGAGCTCACCCTCTTTTTGAAGTCGGATTCAAGCTCCGCGTTCCTCAGCAGTTTAAGAAAAGTCGTCTTCGGATCCGCATTGGAAACCACAGCCTTCGACTGAACACTTCTACCATCCTTTAATTTTATCCCCTCAACCTCCCCGTTCTTCACCAAGATTTCGTCGACCTCAGCCCCCGTATAGATAGACACACCGTAATATTCAGCAGCCCTCCTCATAGCCTGTGTCACCCCACCCATACCGCCTTCCACATAGCCCCATGCACCCTGAACACCATTCACGGAGCCAAGAACGTGATGCGCGAGAACGTACGCGGTCCCAGGTGTTGACGGCGCGGCGAACGTCCCCACAACGGAATCCAAACACAGGCCAGCCTTAACCTCATCCGATTCGAAATATGAGTCCAACATCGATTTCGCATCTCTCGCAAAAACTTGGAGGCAACTTAGTAAATCTGCTTCGTTAACCTCCAGCGAGCCAAAATTAGCCAGCAATTCTTTCGCCTCCTTTAACGTGGGTGGCGGGTTAAGCATAAAGGGTTCAGCTAACGAGGCAAAAGAACCCCAAAAACTCTGCCAGCGCCCGTAAGCATCCGCATCCCTCTTAGAAAACTTCCCTATTTCCTTCTTTGTCTTCTCAGCATCACACCAGAGATAGAGCTTCTTACCGTTCGGAAAGGGTAGAAACATCCCGGGATCCTTGATGTGAACCTTGAGTCCAAACCTTCTTAACTCGAGTTCACGAATTATCTCTTCACGCAGAAGGCTAAGCACATATGCCCCCATCGAAACCCTTACTCCCGGCCAAGGCTCCTCAGTCACACAAGCCCCCCCAACGATATACCTCCGCTCAAAGAGAGCAACCCTTAAACCCGCCTTCGCCAGATATGAAGCACAAACTAAGCCGTTATGCCCTCCCCCAACAACTATGACATCGAACATATGAATTGACCCATCAACTTAAGATTAAATGTTTTGCTCCTTACCAACCCTCAAGAAAACCATGAATCATGAATGTGGAGAAATAATGTATACATTTACTGCTGATATCATGAATAGTCTGTAGAGATACTGTCCTGATAAGAATTCGTCGTGTCACCTACACTCGGTGTACCAGCGAACGAATTGCTCTAAGAAGTCCACGAGTGGCCCAAAGGGAGTCTTCTTTGGGTTGACGTTATTATAGAACGCCCTAGCCCTGTCTTTGAAGTATCCGTGCGGCGCTTCACGGAGCTTCCAAACCCGAAGGCCTGTGCACGTGGTTTCTGAACCTGGCTCGGGTCATGTAGCCGCGGTATCACGGACCCCTATCCGTTAGTATGATCGGGTCACCAAGATGCCTATCCTCAGTCTGCGGAGAAATCTAAAGGCGTTGCCTGCTGTTCAGATGAGTAAGACACCGAACCAGATTGACTGCCTCGTGCAGGCGTCCACAGCCACCCACGCCTACAGTGGTTGACCACCCCACTTTACCACTCTCTCATCAACCGCGATGACTGGGTGCACGCGCGACGCCACCCAGAAGCTGAGCTTTGCTTCAACCCTCCTTACCCAATTCTCGCCGCTAGACTTCGAGAGTGGCTCAGAGAGTATCCCAAAGAGTGCCGAGGCCTTTCTATGCTCAATCCATAGGCATAGAGCGTAACTACGACCACCTTGAGTTAGAACCTCCTCTCATTCCTCACGAAAACGTTTAAATCCCTAAAGAATGCGAATATGTCCATGGTGGGCTCCACGCTTTGTCGCCAAATCCGAAGCGTGGTGCTCGCCACGTTTGAGTCTTATCCGGAAACTATCATGATGACTAAAAAAGATTTTTAAAACAGAGAGAACCTAATTCAATGATGTCTGTATCAGAGTTGATAGACGCATATAACGATTACTTTATTTGTCTGACTGCATACTATCGTGAAGGGATTATAGACCTCTCCAATGTTAAGTTCTTTTATCCTACAACCCTGTTACCATTAATCATTTTCATAGAGAAGGAAAGATGTAAGTACATTGAGCCCACCGATCCTAACGTCTCAAAATATCTTAACACGGTGATGAAGAAAAGGGGTATCCTCGATAAAAACTATCGTTCCTATATTCCACCCATATGTTTGCCACCCAGTGAAAAGGAGTTTAATGAGGCGATGGACAAGATACTCAGTAACATAGTGGAAAATACGATGCCGAATTATCTTGGAAAGCCGCCTTCTAAGATCAAAGATATATTACTTTATGTAATCAGCGAATTAGTTAGTAATACCTATCAGCATTCCCAGTGTACTTCCGCCTATATAATGGCTCAGCGGTATGAGAACAGGGGGTTCGTTGAACTCTCAATAATAGATAACGGTATAACTATAGCGGGTAGTCTGGGAAGGAAGATAAATCTAGAGAGTGATAGTGAGGCGATAGTCAGAGCATTAGAGGGTTGCTCGTCAAAGGAGGAGAAGGGTAGAGGCTATGGTCTATCTACGTCAGTACGCAACTTAACGGAGAGTTTGACCGGTGAAACACTCATAGCCTCAGGAAGAGGCTTGGTATATCTCCATCATACTAAAAAAGCATTCATTTGCAACCAAAAAGGAAAACTCGAGGGAACACTCATTAGCACGAGGATACCCTTACAGATTAACGATACCAATCTCAGCTTATCATATGAAGAGCACATAGACCTTTCAGCATACAAGATCCACATATCAAACGAGACATAACCATATAAACCTCAGAGTTAGAATAAGTCTATATCCCTGATCCACATTAATAGGTTCGAATACTAATCCATGCACTATCACCTCCGAACGCCCATCCAAATCAGTAGGTTTATATAAGCCTCAGAAAGGCTTTTAGCAAACTTAGGTATAACTCTTATATATGAACTTTACAGACGAGGTCGGCGTCACGGGTAGCACAGTGGTTCGGGTAAAGGATCATCTCCCGGTGCTCGCCATGAGAGCGGCATGCGACGAACTTTTCAACTATATAGAATCCCTACCCGTCGAGAACGTGATCGTCGACTTCGACACATTCACCATAGCAAGCAGATCATTCATACACCAGTACCTCCTCAGGAAAGAAAGGAGTAATAAGAAAATAAGCGAAATAAATCTCCACCCCGTCATTGCGAGAATGCTCAGCGTGGTCAAGAAACAAATTGAAGAATCACAGCCCCTCCAGCGCTAATTCACCTATCCATCCACTCCTTTTTACCCCTACAAAAGCCTGAAAGCCTCCCTCCCACGGTGGGTAGGAGG
>Ga0209061_1004864_pt1 | contig 12424 bp, 12 predicted proteins | sample Coa_R1_10_FD_187157 | JGI IMG/M metagenome (GOLD analysis project Ga0209061, IMG submission 187157) | Surface soil microbial communities from Centralia Pennsylvania, which are recovering from an underground coalmine fire - Coalmine... | ecosystem: Environmental > Terrestrial > Soil >...
TGAACCAGTGGTAGGTGGCCGGCTCCGGGCTCAGCGGGTTGGGGCCGTTTCGCAGGTAGCGGCCGTCCAGCTCCTCGGGCAGCCGGCCGGTGACGGGGAGGTCGACGGTGGTGCGCTCGTCGGTCACCGGGGCGTAGTTGTCGACCAGGTACGGGTTGTCGGTGATGTCGGCCACGACGCTAACTCCTCCGGTCTATAACAATGTTATGCAGCATCCATAACGCTGTTGTGCCAGGCTGTCAAGGGTGGTGGCCGACTCCAAGCAGCGGGCCCTGCTGGAGGCGGCGGCCCGGATCCTCGCCACCGACGGGCCCGAGGCCCTGACCATGCGCCGGGTGGCGGGGGAGATCGGCACGTCCACCATGGCCGTCTACACCTGGTACGGCGGCAAGGCCGGTCTGCTGCGGGCCGTGTACCTGGAGGCGTTCACCCGGTTCGGCGACCGGCTGCGGGCCGAGCGGCAGGGCGACGACCCGCTGGCCGACCTGCTGCGGCTGGGCCGGGGCTACCGGGACCACGCCTTGGCCGACCCCAACCTCTACGCGGTGATGTTCGGCCGCGTGCTCGGCGCGTGGAAGCCGGAGGCGGAGGACGAGGAGGTGGCCGCCGGGACGTTCTTGCTGCTGCTCGAGGCGGTCGAGCGGTGCGTGGCCGCCGGGGTCCTGACCGGGGAGCCGGCCGCGGTGGCCATGCAGATCTGGGCCGCCGTGCACGGCGCCGTCTCCCTCGAGGTCGACGCGCCGCCCGAGGATCCCGCCGGCGCGGGCGGCACCTACTGGAACCTGATCAGGACCGTTCTCGTCGGCCTGGGCGCTCCGCCCGAGCGGCTGGCCGCGGCTGGCCGCCTGGCCGGCGTCCCTTTGCCATGATGGGCCGATGTCGGGGACGGTGAGGGCAGCATCGGCCGATCGGATCCTGGCCCGGTGGCGGCTTCGGCACCGGGACGCGGCCACCGACCGGGCCGCCTTGCCCGACCCGGACCGGGCCGCCGGCTCGGAGGGGCTGCCGGAGATCCGGCACATCGTCGTGCTGATGATGGAGAACCACTCGTTCGACAACTACCTGGGCACGCTGGGGCACGGCGAGGGCCTGACCCGGGAGGCGGACGGCGGGTGGGGGCCGGCCAACCCGGGCCCCGACGGGGCGCCGATCCGGCCCCACCACTTTGCGACGACCCGCCAGGCGTCCGGCGACCCCACCCAGAGCTGGCACGCCAGCCACATCCAGTACGCCGACGGGCGGCTCGACGGGTTCCCCCGCAGCGTGGTCGAGACCGACCCCGGCGGGGATCCCACCACCCCCATGGGGTTTTGGACCGAGGAGGACCTGCCCTTTTACGCCAGCCTGGCCCGCACGTTCGCCCTGGCCGACCGGTGGCACTGCTCGCTGCTCGGGCCGACCTTCCCCAACCGCCGGTTCCTGATCTCGGGCACCGCCCACGGCCTGGTCGACGACGCCCTCATCGCCACCTTCGACCACCCCCAAACCGGAACCCTCTTCGACCTGCTCGACCGCCACGGCATCTCCTGGGCCAACTACCACCCCGTCTCCGGTCCCGGGAGTTTGCTCGGCCGGTCCTTGCGCCGGGCCGGGCACCGCACCCGGCGGGCGGTGCGGCTGGGGCTGAGCTCGGCGCTGCCGTCCATGCTGAAGATGGGCAAGTCCGACTTCCAGTTCACCGTCGACCTGTACCCGACCGGCGTGCTGCGCGAGCTGCGGCACCTGCGCTCGACGGAGCGGTTTTTCCGTGATGCAAAAGACGGCACGCTGCCGGCGGTGAGCATCGTCGACCCCGACTTCCAGGCCAACTCGGAGGAGAACCCGCAGGACATCCGGGACGGGGAGCAGTACGCGGCGTCGGTGATCGAGGCCGTCATGCACGGCCCGGGCTGGCCCCACAGCCTGCTCGTGTGGCTGTACGACGAGCACGGCGGCTACTTCGACCACGTCCCTCCGCCGGCCGCGGTGGAGCCCGACGACGTGCAGCCCCGCAGCCTCCTCGCCGTCAGCGGGCGCTGGCGGTGGCTGCTGCGCCGGCTGCCGGCGTGGCGGCGGGCGGTGATGGAGGACAGCGGGGGAGGGCGGTACGACCGGCTCGGCTTCCGGGTCCCCGCCGTCGTCGTCTCGCCCTACGCCCGGCCCGGCTACGTGTGCTCCACCGTGTTCGACCACACTGCGGTGCTCAAGCTCATCGAGCGCAAGTGGAACCTGCCCCCGCTGACCCGCCGGGACGCGGCCGCTGCCGACCTGCTCGAGCTGGTGGACCTCGACGCCGCGCCGGCCTTCCTGGATCCGCCGGCGCTGGCCCCGCCGGGCCGGGGGCGGTCGTCGCCGGGCTGATGGAGCCGGGCTGACGGAGTCGGGCTGATGGAGTCGCCGGGCTGACACGGATGCCCCCGGGCCGTCGGCTCGAGCTTCCGGATCTCCTGACGGCGGCGGACCGCCGCCTACCAGCGCTTTGTGACGCCTACCAGTCTTTTTGACTGGTAGGCGTCACTAAACGTCCGGGCCCTCTCTTGCCGGGTCGCGGGCTAGCTCGACCCCTCGGGGCCAATCTTGTCGGCCGCCTGGTCTCCCGCCTGCTGGATGGTGCCGGCGGCCTGGTCGCTCGCCTTGCCGGTCGTGTCGGACACCGAGTCGGCCACCTTGCGGCCGGCCTCGCTGACCGCGTCAGACGCCTGCCCGGCCATCGACGAGACGGTCGCGGAGGCCGCGTCGCCCACCTGGGCGGCCGATTGGCCGACCTGATCGGTGACCTTGCGCACGTCCGGATGGCGTCCCACCCGCCGGATCTGGCGCTCGACCTGTTCGTACGGGCCGTGCCCCGCCCTCGAGCCCAACAGGAATCCGACGGCGCCGGCGGCCACGAGCGTCCACTTTTTCATCCTTGCCTCCTTCGCTTGGATGGAACCTCCCTACCCGTTCGGCGCCGCCTGCATCCGTCGGTGACCGGACTGTCGCCTACGCTGGCCCGGCAGTCCCGCCCCTGTAGCTCAGTTGGATAGAGCGGCCGCCTTCTAAGCGGCGGGTCGCAGGTTCGAGTCCTGCCGGGGGCGCCTCTCTGATCAGGGGCTGGTTGTGGTAGGGCGTCACTGCTCGGAGACGGGGCTGGCGTGGCCGAGCTGACACTCGGCCCCCCGCTCGAAGCCGTGGCTTACGACCGCCTACCGCCAGGAGGCTCATGGAGTCGGCGGGCCCTGCCGGATCCGGCGGCGGTAATCGTCGGGAGTGGCTTCCGACAGGACCACCCACACCCACCAGGTGGCACCCGCCTCCTCCATCGCCGCGAGGTACGACTGGGCGTGGCCGCCCTCGGGGAGCTCTCCGTTGATGGCGATGTCAAACGGGTCGGCTGACGCACGGTGATCGGCAACGAAAGCCCGGACCTCGGACGCATCCTGCGGAGTGAGAAGCTGACCGGTTTGTTGATGAACCGTCATCAAATACACGCCGTCCCACTTCGCCGCCCGCCGGAGTGGGCGGCGTCTTGGCCAGCCGGCGGCGGTTCAGACAGGGACCCGGGGCTGTTGAACGGGTCGCATTGGCGCAGCCGCGAGGTGGTACCGGTAGTGCGAGCCTTCGAAGTCGACGGGCTCCCCCCTCCAAATGGCGTCCAACAACGACAGGCCTTCGTCCAGTCGGACCGCCCTGACTCTGGGATCGGGATCCTCGCCGATAGCCAGGAACTCACCCGGTTCGTTGCCCAGTCCGGCGCCGAAGATCACCCGGCCGTTCCAAAGGTGATCCAGGGGTCACGACCTCGCGCTACCTGCCAGGGCCGCCGGCGGGCGAGCGGTGTCATCAGCGCTCCGACCTTCCGCTATCTCGCGTTCCGCCGGACCGCTCTCGCGTGGCCGGCGGAACGCGCCCCCTCGGTGCCCGTCAGACAGCCCGGCCGATTGGGCTATCCCAGCGGGTCCGGGGTGCGGTAGAGCAATTTGCCGGACACCTTTATCTCGACGTCACGCATGTACTGCTGGATGACGTCGATACGAGGCGTAACTCCGAGCCCTGGTGCGGTGGGTACGGTCAGATGCCCCCCCTCGTCAACCGTGATACGGCCGTCAGTCAAATCCCGGGCCAGCGGTCGGCTCTCCACCGGGTACTCCGCCAGCGCATGTGTCTCGAGGCCGGCGTATCCCTGCAATGATGCGCTAAGGGCAAGGTGAGAGGTAAAGGTGTGATTGACAAATTGGACGCCCTTGCCGTCAGCATACCTCGCGACCAGGAAGGAGTCACCGATCCCTCCGACTCTTCCGGCGTCAATCTGGACGACACCCAACCCGGCGTGGTCAATCATATTCTCGGCCATCAGGTGATTATGCGATCCTTCTCCTCCTGCCAACAGCACGGGAGAGGCAAGCGCGGCGAGGTCTCGGTAGGCGCGAAGCGCGCTGGAAACAAACGGCTCTTCGAGCCACGCCACTCCGCACTCCTTTAACACGTCGAGCCTCGCGATCGCTGCCTCGACATCGTCGTGCCAAACTGTTCCGGCGTCGATGAGTAGCGTTGCGTCGTCACCCAGTCCTTCCCGGGCAGCTTCGACCTGTTGCTCATCCTCCCTAACACTGCCGCGCCCGAAGCTTCCCCAGCCGAACTTCGCAGCATTGAAGCCCTCGCCGCGTATCTGTTTGGCTTTGTTCAGAGTCTCCTGCGCGGTCTCACCGAACAAGACGGACGCATATGCCGTCTTCGGAAACGGCCTCGCGAATCCCAGCAGCTCGTGGATCGGAGCGTGCTCTTTACGTCCCAAGAGGTCCCACAGAGCTATTTCGACTCCGGACAGCGCGTGGTCGGCCTGTAGCAGATCGGCGCTGCGAGCCCGGACTTGCGTCACGATACGGTGGATGTCGGCCGGCTCATTGAGGGGTTGGCCGATCACTGAGTCCAACACGGGCCGGCACGCGCCGTGCGACATCGGACAGACGAGGCTGGCGATGGATACCAGCGGAGAGGCTTCGCACTCCCCCCAGCCGGTGAGCCCGTCCGCTCTCACGCGAATCAGTAGCATATCTTGGCTGCCGTCACCAATATCCTCGATATCGGGCATGGCCAGATAAAACGCATCAACGGCCTCGACCTTCACCTTAAGAACTCCGATCTTGGAAGTTGCTTCGAAGACAGCCGTCCGCCAAGCCGACGACCTCCACAACACCGAACCGAGGGCCACACCGTCGGCCCGTGGGCTGTGCCATCTCTAGGCCTACGGTCAGCTTCCCAACCTTGGTGGGCCGAGGCCTGAGTCCTGCCACGCATACGGCCCAGAGTCTGCCTCCATCCTCCGTCGACCTCCCGGGCCTGACACGGCCGAGGCGACTCGGTGACCTTCGGCGTCATCGCCCGACCTCGCGCTCGGGGGCCAGTGAAACGGACGACCATCCCTCGCGCCGGGGCAGCTGGCATGCAGGGGCGCAGGCTTGATCCGTCATGCCACTTCACCGCGTCCCCCGTCCGTTGGCGTCACGACGGGTTGTCATCATAGCGACCCTTGACAGCAGGTGGTCTGCTTGGTAGAACTGGTATGACCACTTTGTTGGTCCTAGGGGGAGGCAACACAGCCAGTGCAGGAAGCTGAAGATCTCGCGGGACGGCGACTTCGGGACCAGGACGGTTCGCTGAGCGACCGACTGGTCCAGGACTTGGAGCGCCTGATCGCTGACAGTGGTCTTCGCGTCGGCGACCGGCTGCCTTCCGAGCGGGACCTGACCCGCCAGTACGGGGTGAGCCGCTCTGTTGTCCGTCACGCCATAGCGACGCTCGAGCAACGCGGCCTCGTGCGGGCCCGCCCCGGGAGCGGCATCTTTGTCGCCGATCGGTCTCCGACCGCGCTTGCTCAGATTATCGGGGGCATGCTGCGGCGGGACACCGTGTCGCTTGAAGAGGTGCTGGAGGTCCGCGCTGTCCTGGAGGTGCAGAACGCCTCCCTGGCCGCCAAACGTCGGACTGCGTCCCAGCTGGAGACCATGGAGCGACATCTCCAAGAGATGAAGGATGCGCGGGGGCCGACGTCGTTCGTCGACGCCGACGTCTCCTTCCACGAAGCGGTGAGCGCAGCCGCGGGCAACCGAGTGGCCATGGCCATGCTGACCAGTCTGCGGCCCCTTCTGGCGGAGGGCATGCTCGTCGGCACGGGGGTCCCCGGGGCAAAAGCGGCCGCGGTGCATGACCACACCAACATCCTGGAGGCCATCCGCGATCAGGATCGCCGCAAGGCGGCGCGCTTGATGACCTCGCACCTCTGTCAGGCCTTCGACGAGTGGGTGCAGGCGGGTTACGCCGAGCCGAGCTCAGCGGCCCGACCCTCCGAGGACCTCAGTGAGACGCTTCCGACCATCGACCAACTGGAGATTTCGAAGCGACGACTTCCTCGTCCGTGACTCGTCGCCGAGTGCCTGCCGCACCACAGGTGGACCGCTCGTGGGCGAGGGAAGCGGGTGAGTCGACCCGCAGCCACGAATCGCGAGGTCGTCTGAACAAGTTCAAGAAAGTTTGTGTGCCAAGGAGGCAACGTGGCTGTGATCCAGGAGCCACCTGAAGTGTCAACGGAGGTGTCGCTCACTCCTTCCCAACGCCTGGAGTTCGACGTCTACGGATACGTGTTGCTCAAGCAGGTCCTGTCTGCCGAGGAGGTCGAGCAAGCCAAGGGTGCCCTCTGCCGCCTCAGGGATGAGCCGGATCTCGAAGCAATCAACGTGTACGTCAACCGACGAAATGACTACCACTTCCACGTCGGGCACCTCATCGAGTACGACCCAGCCCTCCTGGCGTACGCCGCCCACCCGCGTCTGCTCCCCCTCGTCCGCGAGATAGTGGGAGGACCCATCCGCCTCGAGGAGACAGAGGCCATCATCAACTCCCGCGAACCGGAGACAGCACCGTGGGATCCGGCAAGCTCAGAGATCGAGCCTTTGGGATTCCACACCGGCGCCCGGCACGGGTGGGGCACGTACGAGCAACGGCATCACTTCCGATGCCTCTTCGTGAAGACCCTCACGTTTTTGACCGACACCGGGCCCGGGGATGGCGGAACCGCGGTCATACCAGGCAGTCACCGGCTGAGCTGGCCGCAAGACGAAATCATCGGCGCGGCCATGGCTGACAAGCGGCTGATCCACCAGGTCGAGGCGCGAGCGGGTGACGTCCTGCTGTTTCCTGAGTCCTTGGTGCACAGCACGACCATGGTGCAGACGGACCGGGAGCGGGTCGTCCTGATCTCGGGTTACACCCCTCCGTTCATCCGCGAGTGGCCCGGCAACGGGATCACGCCCGACTTCGTTGCCTCCCTGTCCCCGGACCTGAGAGATCTCGTCACCGGGGGAGACGGCCGGATCTGGCAGCTCCACGCCGGCTGAGCACAGAGGACGAAACGATGGACGAGTTACCCGATTGGGCACATGAACACTGGGTTGAGCACGGCTACGTCGTTGCGCCGCTCCTCGACGCCGACGAGGTCGACGCCGTCCTCGAAAACATCTACGACTACCTACCCTCATGGGAGGAGTTCAGCCGGCGTCGATCGCGCTATCAGCATCTTCGTCATCCGCAGGCGACGTGGTGCACCTTTCCGTTCGTCGGCTCCGCGCTCAATAACGTCCCGCTGCACCCGGCGCTGGTGGCGTTCGCCGAGCGGGTGCTCAGGACCGACAAGCTTCTCCTCAACGAGTCCCAGCTGATCGGCAAGTATGCCGGCCTGGGCGACTACGAGCAGGAGCTTCACGTCGACTTCGGCAACACCACGCTCGCCTGCCCTCCGCCGGACGACCAGATCACCGACCTTCCGATGATCGTCTACTACACCGACGTGACCGTTGAGCTCGGTGCGACACACGTCGTGTCCAAGCAGCACGTCGCACCGGGTCCCTACCGAGCTCGGGTACGGGCCCGATCGGAGACCCCAGATCTCTACTGCCACGAGGTCCCGGTGACGGCCCCGGCCGGGTCGGTACTCATTTACTCGATGAACACCTGGCACCGCGGGACGGCCATGACCGCCACCGAGGGTGCACGATTTTCGCACCACACGGGGTTCCGGCGCCAAGACGCTCCGTGGTGCGGGCAGTTCACCTTTGTTGGACAGGGCGGACGACCCGAGATGGACACCTTCCTGGTCAATGCCACTCCGCGGCAACGCGCCCTTGTTGGCTTCCCATCGGTGGACGACCCGTACTGGACGTCCTACACGCTGGCGGGCATCGCCGCCCGCTACCCGACCATGGATCTGAGTCCCTATGAAGAGCAGATGGGCACCCGCCACTGACCTGGCCTCGGTGTCGCAACCGGCAGGCACAGCTTTCAAACGAAGTAGCGAAGGAGTCAAACAGATGCTGGCCAAGAAGCTTTGCATGATGTCCGCACTGGTTGCGGCCACGACCCTGACGGCCGCCGCCTGTGGGTCAGGCGGGGGCGCGCCGAGCAGCGGCGGCGGGGGAGGGGCCACGGCGGCCGGGAAGACGGGCGCGTCCACCGGCGGAGGGGGAGGAGGCAGTTCGAGCGGGCCGGTGACGCTCACCATGTGGAACGGGCTCAACAACCAGCAGCCGGGCACCCCGGCGGCCAAGATCCCTGCCTCGAAGTGGTGGTTCAACGTGGCGCTCAAGATGTTCGAGAAGCAAAACCCGAACATCAAGGTCAAAATCGTACAGTCGCCGAACCTTGCGTCCAGCGCCTTCGAGACGTTGCTCAAGTCCTCCGAGGTCGCCGGCAACACGCCGGATATCGGGCAGCTCTATGCGGGCGGCCAGATCACTCAGAACGGCAAGTACCTCGTACCGCTCAACAGTGCCTTACCCAAGAGCTTCATCGATTCGTTGTTGCCGAGTGGCTGGCAGTTTTCCACTGGTGGGTTCAAGAAGGGCGGCCCTATCTACGGTGTTCCGTTCGGTGCGGGCTACTATTACTACGTGTTCTACAACAAGGCGTTGTTCAAGAAGGCTGGCGTGCAGCCGCTCCCGGAAACCGCGAACTGGGACGATCTGGTTGCCTTGGCCAAGAAGATCAAGGCGAAAGGCATCACCCCGTTTGTCTTCGGCGAAAAGGAGGGCTACTTCGGGGCATGGACCCAAGACGCGCTGATTTCGGGAGAGGTGGGCACGCAGGGCGTGCTGGACATGTACACCGGCAAGGCGTCGCTCGATACGCCCACGATCACCAAGCCCTATGCCGCATGGCACGAGCTCTTTGCCGACGGGCTGACCAACAGCAACGCGGTGTCCCTCACGAACACCTCGGGCTCGGCGGAGTTCCAAGACGGAAAGGCGGCGATGACCATCACCGGCGACTTCTCCGATACGGGCTTCGAGCAGGGCTTGGGGAAAAACGTCGGGCTCTTCCCCGTTCCCGCCCTGCCGGGCTCGAGATACACCAAGTTCCTCTCCGGTGGGCCGAACGACGACTACGTCATATTCAAAAACACCAAGCACGCCGCCCAGGCGGAGAAGCTCATCGAGTTCTTGGCCTCTCTCAAGGTGCAGGAGATGGCCCTCAAGCAGGATGGGGCCCTCCCCAATAATCTGGCGTACAAAGCTGGGCCTGCGTTGTACAAGACCAACCCACTTCTCGCCGCTGAGTCGAAGTACATCCAAGTCCAGCACTACAAGCTCTTCGAGGCCTTCGACAACGTCATGCCCGGAAGCATCGACTCGTACTGGTACCAGACCAACAACGGCGTCTTCGGTGGCTCGCTCTCCCCGGCCTCGGCGGCGTCGAGCCTGAACACCCAGATGCAGCAGTTCCTCCAGACGCAAAATGCCGGATAGCGCCACCCTGACCCTCGACGGGACTCCCGAGGCCCTCGCGACGCCGGCTTCGTCGCCTGCGAGGCGGCGCCGGCGTCGCTACGGGATCTTCCCGTTTGTGGCCCTGGCCCCCGCGGTCATCCTCGTGGTGGGGATCATGATCTACCCGATCGGGCAGACCGTCTACCACAGCCTGACTTCGTGGGACGGCCAGACGTCGCGCTTCATCGGCTTCCACAACTTCGTCACGTTGTGGAGGGACCACTTGATGCGACAGGTGCTGGGCAACTCGGCGATCTTCCTCATCTCGGTCCCGATGATCGTGATCGCGTCGCTGATCGCGGCGGTGCTCGTCTACGAGCAGGTGATCGGCTGGAGAGTCTTCCGCATCCTCTTCTTCCTGCCCGGGATCCTTTCTCCGGTCGTCGTCGGGGAGCTGGTGACCACATTCGTAACGCCGAACGGGTTGGCCAACCTGCCGCTTCGCTGGCTGGGGCTGAAGCCGATAAACTGGCTGGGCAGCCCGTGGCCCGCTCGATTCACAATTATGGGCGCGTTGGTGTGGACCTCCTTTGGCTTTGGCATGATGATCCTGCTGTCAGCCATGACAACAATCGATCACGCCCTCTACGACGCCGCGTTGATCGACGGAGCAGGATGGTTCCGGCGGCTGCGGAGTGTGACCATCCCGATGATCTCCGAGCAACTCCAGTTTCTGAGCGTCATCAACGTTGTGTACACCTTCACTGCGCTGTTCGGCTTCGTGTACGTCATAACCACCGGTGGGCCCGGATTCAGCACTACGACTATCGACTACTACACGTACACCACCACGTTCGAAAACGGGGACTTCGGGTACGGAGCGGCGTTGGCCGTAGTCCTCTTTGTGATCGTGCTCGCCCTCACAGTCGTCCAGTTCAAACTTCTCCCCCGGCACGAGGTACAGTAATGAGCGGAAGCGCGTGATGCTTACGACGCAGAGCCGTATGGGGCGGCTCGTCATCTTCATCCTGCTTTGCATCCTGGGGGCTTCTGCGGTCTACCCGTTGCTGTTTATGGCGTTCAACAGCTTCCGGAGTAGCCAGGCCTACAATGTGAACCCGTTCGGGCTCCCGACCAGCTTGCATTTTGACAACTTCCACCAGCTGTTGACCTCGATCCCCTTTACTGCCAGCATTCTGCATACGGTCATCGTGATCATACCCGCCGACGTGCTCGGGACATTGTTCTCGGCGTTGGCTGCGTTTGTATTCACCAAGACGGCGTTCAAGGGGAGCCAGGGACTCTTCTACCTGATGTTGATGGTGATGCTCATGCCGGGCGTGGTGGTGATCATCCCCCTGTACGTCACCGTGGTGCACCTCGGCTTGACCAACAGTTTCGCTCCGGCCATTCTCATCTACGCCGCGATCAATATCCCTTTCAGCACCTATCTCATGCGGGCCAACTTCCGCGGGATCCCGGATGCCTTGGTGGAAGCGGCGCGGGTCGACGGGGCGCACCTGCTTCGAGTGTTTCGTTCGGTGATCGTGCCGGCCGGACTGCCTGCCATTATGACTGTCGGGATCCTGACGTTCCTCAACATCTGGAACGAGCTGTTCCTCAGCATCGTACTTCTGCATACACCCAACCGGGAGATGCTGACGCCGACGCTGACCCTGCTGAGTGGCCGCTATGGGACAGACATCCCGGTGCTACTGGCCGGGCTACTCCTCGGCGCTCTCCCCACGATCTTCATCTACTTGGTCTCGGCCCGTCTCTTCGTCCGCGGGCTGATGTCCGGCTCCATCCGTTGAGCGGACGACAGCCGCGGCACAGAGAGCTACGGCACCGCGCTGCCCGGCCGTCCGCCGGCAGTCCGGAGGAGATGGATGGTCCTCGTTCCTAACCGGATGCAAGGTCGCGTGGCACTCGTGACCGGAGGTGCTTCAGGCATCGGGCTGGCCATCACGCGCCGCCTGGCGGGTGAGGGAGCCTCCGTCGCCATCATGGACCGCGCGGTTGAGGCGGGCCGACGCGCGGAGAGCGAGCTGCGCAAAGAGGGCCTGGCGGTCCAGTTCTTCGCCGGGGACGTGACCCAACAGGGCGACGTGACCACTGTCGTCTCCGGTGTGGCGGTCGCGCTCGGCCCGATCGATATTCTGGTCAACAATGCGGCAGTCGCCGCCGTGTCCGACTTCCTGACCACAGACATGGCCGACTGGCGTCGAGTGTTCGACGTGATCGTGTTCGGGAGCGTGCTGATGTCACGTGCGGTGGCTCAAGACATGGTTGCCAACGGCACTCACGGCACGGTCATCAATGTCTCCTCGATCAACGGGAGCCGCGGCGCACCGGCGACCAGCCACTACAACGCCGGCAAGGGCGCTCTCGACCAGCTCACTCGCTGCCTCGCCATCGAGCTGGCACCCCACCACATCCGAGTCAATGCCATCGCGCCCGGCTTCGTCGAGACGCCGATGTCAATAGTCGAAGGGGAGAGCGAGCTCGAGACGGACTGGTTCAAAGATTTGTACGTCGAAGGGCGGCGGATACCTCTGCAGCGGCCCGCCCACCCTGACGAGATGGCCGGCGTCGTCGCGTTCCTCGCCTCCGACGATGCTTCGTACCTGTGCGGAGCGACCGTCCCCGTAGACGGCGGCCTGTCCATCACCTTCTGACAGCGAGGGATACCTACTCTGCGGTGTGAC
>Ga0209061_1004865_pt1 | contig 12421 bp, 7 predicted proteins | sample Coa_R1_10_FD_187157 | JGI IMG/M metagenome (GOLD analysis project Ga0209061, IMG submission 187157) | Surface soil microbial communities from Centralia Pennsylvania, which are recovering from an underground coalmine fire - Coalmine... | ecosystem: Environmental > Terrestrial > Soil > Unclassified...
AGGGCGTCCTCGCCTGGGCGCTCCCGCTCGTCGCCCATACGTGTCAAGGCGTCCTGAGCACTTGCGTCCCCTGCTTCGGTTACGGAAGGGGGCCCTACGTGCTGTCACCGGTTAGTGGGGCTGTACCAAATTCTGTGGGTGAACGATTTCGCCCAGGATGCTGGAGTCCAAAAAGCCGCTCGCGTCGATATCGGCGATCTTGCGCGAGAGGCTTTCAACCAGGCCGAGCAGTTTTTCCAGGCCCTCATCGGGAAACATATTCTGCACCCACAAGGTCTTGAAAGCCGTGCCGATGCGATCAATGCGCCCGGCACGCTGCACCATGCGCGTGGGGTTCCAGTGCAGATCGTAGTTGACCAGGATGCCGCAATCCTGCAGATTTTGCCCCTCGGAGAGAACATCGGTAGAGATCAGCAGGTCGACTTCTTTCTCAGTCCCCGCGATCTCTGGTTTCTTGTTAGCGTGTGGGGCAAAAGCCGCAACCAGGTCGGCGCGGTCTCTCGCCCTGGTTCCACTGTCCATGCGCCGAATGTTCGGTTCGCCGGCCTCGGCCCTCCATGCGACTGTTGCCGGATCATCGCTGCCTAATTCGTGAGCGAGATAACGCGCGGTGTCTTTATAGTAGGTAAAGAGCAGCACTTTCTTGCCCTTGAGCTCGCCGGCCAGCAGATCTTTGAGGCGGGTCAGTTTGGCATCCTGTGCAGGCGAGATACTGGCGATATCGCTCCAGATCTCACGGAGGGCGTCCGCGTCGCGCCGCAGATCGTTGTGCAACCGTTTGAGGTCGTACAGTGCGGCGTCAAGTGTGGGCAATGAATCAATGAACGTGCGTGCCTCGGTGCTGGCATCAAACTGTTCGGAGAGCGAGGCAGGCGTGGCATCGTCCTCTTCGTCCTCGCGGGCAAGGAAACGCATGGCTTTCTGGAAATCGGTGCTATCGAGAATCTTGCCCTCCAGAATATAGCTTTCAAAGGTTTCCAGGAACTGCAACGCGCGGCGCACACTGATGCGAAAGGCCTCAATGCTGCTCTCAAAGCGCTTCAAGTAGCGGCTTTTGAAAATGCCGACCAGTGCCTCTTCGCGCCCCTCTTCAAATTGATTGCGCTGTATTCCCTGTTTCTTGTACGTCTCCAGACGATACGGAGCTAGCCGCAGCGCATCGATGCGCGCGACAATCTTGTCATAGATGCCGGCGTAGGTAGCCTCCAGATCATAGCGAATCGTTTTCAAGCGCCGCTCAGGCCAGTGAATGGGCTGCCCGTTAATCGTGGAGTTGGGATACGCTTCTTTGATAAAGGGCCTGGTACGGCGAATCACGATTTCTTCCAGAAGATTGAAGAGGGCGATGCCACTCTCCTGCGCGTGATTGGCGCGGCGGGCGGCCTGGAAATATCTGTACAGATCGCCGATACCAGTTCCAGCGAAATAGCTGCGATCTCCCCCGGTGCAGAGCGTGATCTGGTTGTAGAGATCGAAAACAGTATTATTGATGGGCGTGGCAGTAAGCAGAATGAGTTTCTTGCGCTCGCCGCTGACTCTGCCTCGGCGATTATTGGCCGCCAGAATGCGTTCGAGGTTTTCGTAGCGCTGCGCGTTCCGGTTGCGGAAGTTATGGCTTTCATCCACCAGGACAATATCTGCGTCCAGCACATCGCTGTCATCGAATCCGTCGCGGCCCAGGCTCTCCTGGGTGACGATCCGCGCAGCGATGCCTGCCTGAAATAATTCGTCATGCCACATTTTTTGCAAGGACGCGGGGCAGACGATCAGAGCCTTGTAGCGCTGGTGGTAGGCAAAATCCTCAAGCAGTTTCTTGCCGATCCAGGTTTTGCCAAGGCCCACGCTATCGGCGATCATGACGCCGCCATAGCGGGCCAGGATCTTGCGCGCCTTCTTGACGGCATCCTCCTGAAACTCGCTTAACTCCACCACCGAGCGCGTGCTGGCCGCGCTCTCTTCGGTATCAAGATCGTCGCGGAAATACTCGAAGATGGCTTTCATGTAGACCTGATAGGGAGTATAGGCTTTACGCCCGAACTTGGAGGCGTCGAGCAGGTCGATCAGCTCCTCTTTGAAATCGCGCGCGTTCTCCCATTGCTGCTCGTACCAGGAGGAGAGGGCATTGATGGCCAATACTCCCGGCAGGTTAGCAGCGGTGACGCGCTCAGGATCATTTAGCCTGGCCAGGCGTTTACGCTCTTCTGCTTCGAGTAGTCCTTTCACGTGTTCAGGGGCGATTTCCTCTGGAGACAGGTTGGCGCGGTGCGCCAGGTTCAGTTCTTTGTTGCTCAGCAGGCCAGGACGTGTGAAGTTGGAGGAGCCAACGATAGCCGCGACGGGCGTAAAGCGCTCAAAGCCGCCGCCACTGTAGAACAGGTAGCCCTTGGCATGCAGGAAGCCTTTCGTGTAAAGGCGCACCTGGACGTCCTCCTGCCGTAGGAAAGCAATCAGCTCTTCAACCTGGCGCAGCGTCTGCTCGCGAAAGTCTTCCTGTGCCAGGTCGCGGATTAACCCCTTGACCGGCTTTGCTCCAACCTCTCGCAAACCGAGATCAGAACCCGCTTCCGGTTCGTCGCCGAGCAGCAAGCGAAAATTGCCCAGACCGCGTAACCCTTCGCTCAGTAGTTGCCAGCCGCCAACATTGAAATAAGCCGTGGCGATGTCAAGCGAGTGGCCACGATATTCGGCCAGCAGTTCGTTGAGTATGTCTGCCATCTTGTGCTGCTGATTGTCGATGACGAAAGGTATGTGCATGATTGTATCCTATTTCCCCTTAACTGTAAGCCTTGCTCACCCTTTTAATGCCCATTTTGCTCTCGTAAAGTAATATATCTTTCAATGATATCAGTCATCCGTGTTAGACATTCTTGATAGGTGAGCCGAGATTGAGCTGGTGTAGCGGCATGTCTGTGTGGTTGTAGGGCTTGTTTGAAATCACTCACGTATGTTCTTGGTTGGCCAAGTAGACTAATGAGCCCTCTTTCTCCACCCGAAGCGTTTTCTAATTTCTCAAAGGCCACGTAAAGTATGCCAGATGCATTACGTTGAGATTCACTATAAGCACTGATAAGAAGTTTTATAGCCTCCAAAGCTTCTGGAGAGGCTACTAATCGAGAGGCTCTCTCCTCTAATTTCAACAAAGGCTGAGCGACCAAAAGCCAACACGCACCTTTGAGTGTGACTCGCAGCGTGAAAGCTCCTGATGAGATGCTACCTGCTACAAAGTCCTCCTTTTTCAGGCTCGACATAGCGTGAATAATTTCACCTCTAGCCTCATACATCTCCGCCTCATTAGCTGTAGAAAAGAGAGAAGATAAGACATCCTGATGAAGCATTCGTACTAATGTATAAAATGTGATGCCATCCTCATGACGGATGGCGTGTTCGTGCAGGAGTTGCAGAGATCTTCTGCGCAAGGGGGGAATTTTCGGTAGCGGTGGTGTGATAAAAAATGCGGAGGGCAACACGTCAGGGCAACTCGCGGAGGGCGAAACGTGTCTCCACCGATGACCGTTAAAGCTGTCTCTACCCTGGCAATAGCCCATATTAACGAGATCATTGAGGGCCTGGGCAACACCGAAGACACAAGAATCGCTGTCCCAGGTCCACGGAATCTCTAGTTGTTTGGCGACCTGTTCCTCAGAAAACATGAAATCAATGCGCTCACGCTCCTCAAGTGTGCCTTGCACGAAAGTCCAGATTGTATCAACCAGTTCAGGATAACTCTTTATCTCTACCACGTAGTTCCCCTTGATCGCTAGAGGTTACTCCAAATTAGGGAGCAATAACTTTCCATCCTCACTGTAGCTCATCGAACGCGACCATTTAGCAGCATTAGCAATTGCATCGAAAATTGGTTTCATGCTCACTGCAAGATCGCAGTTGTAACTATCGATGAGGATTTCGGATACAACAAGATTAGATCGATCTATTCGGTGCCCATCTAGGAGGAAAAAATCATTGATATCAAAGCGTATCGTATAGTCTTTTACGCCCAAAAGACTGACCATGACAAGCGATGGCAGTTCAACGTCAAGCCTTTGTTGCGCATCCAAATATCGTTTCATTGCTTGCAGCAATCTTGTCTCATAAATAGAGCCAGAAGTAAACCGGCGCTCTTTTGAAGCAGCTAATATAGATGTATCTACACATTCAATGCTTCCATTGCGAAAGAATTGTGTATAGGAATCCTGAACCGATACCAAAAGCCCATCAAAGTTATAGTGTGGAGCCGGGAATCCTCCTGGAAAGAGCCTGAGTGGTTCCGTTAAGCGAGCATTATCTACCTGAGTTAGTAAACCTATGTTAGGTTTTGCAGAAAGTTCGAATGCGCCGAATGGCACAATATGCAGCACGATCTTCGGAGCATTCTCATCCAATGCCGTAGGAGTTTCGCCAGCGATGATGTTGCTTAGCCTCTCGGTACGGAAGGTTCTAGCACGTTCTGCCACCGCTTCTGATAGTAGAAACGCACTCCGCAACTCTGAAACGTCTAGCTGGTACTTACCCCGGGAGTTGCGCGAGAAAAACTTTGAATCGTTTTTGAACGTTACCATGTGGGGCGCTGCCCAGCTCTTCCTGATTCGAATAACGATTGCATACCGTCGTTTCGTTGGCAGAGATACAGAATGCGTTTCGACTATCCTGAATAATCGAGGCGCAATGCCTGTTTGGATGCAGCTTTCCAAGCGTAGAATTTCTTTGTCAACATCATTTAGCTCTAGCCCGCTGAGTTCGATAGGAATGCCTGCTTGTTCCCTAATGCCATAGATCAAATCACCACCTGACGCATTGGCAAAAGAGGAAATATCAGCCAGGAATTCTTTTTTGTCCCCATCCGCATTGCCCGGTAAGGCTGATTTGTACTCAATAGTCTTATGTTCAGATACCTGATTATCTACTAATGCCTGAAGATCATTCTCTTCGAGATCCCTCAACCGCTTGTTCAGCGCCATGTGGATTCATCCTCTTCCTTCAATTACCTTAATTTCTTCTTCAGTCAGTCCGTACAATCGATACACCACCGCATCGATCAGCGCATCCGTCTTCCTGAGCGTCTCCTTCAGCGGCAGCACCCGCTGCAAGCTTTCCTCATATATCTTCTCAATCCTGTTAACCAGACCGATATCATTCAGGCTCACACCCAGCCGATTCTTGTTTTTGCGCAAAATTTCCAGCATCTCTGCTGTTGAAAGCGCTGGCTCACCTTTCTGATAATCACCTGGATAGTCAGCCAGTTTTGCTTTGCCTGTCAACACATCTATTCCTGTGCGGCCTTCTTTATCTGGCAATATTTTCAGCGTGGCTACCAGCCAATCCAGAAATTCCCGTTGCGTGGCCCGCTTCTCTTTGTTGAGACGTATCATCTCTTCGGCAAGGAATGCTAGCAGATCATGCACGACGTCTGATTCTTCTGGCTGCTGTGAGAGATGGTGAGTGACGAAACCAAGAACACATTGTTGATCGTTTTTGTCCAGACAGTATTGGTAGAGGTTTTTTGCCTTTTCGAGATAGTAAGCACGCTGATCAGACGAGAGAGCGAAATTGATGCTCCGGATAGGGAAAGCTTCTACGTCAATCTTCTTTAATTGGGCAAATGCCTCACCAACATTAGCAAGTATTGCTTGGTTATACTGATCCAGCAAGTTTGAATTCAGCAGGGCTAATAAATACTTGACAGATAAGCTGTGTTTTGGTAAAAGGAGGTAAAGATTCTTAATAGCGAGTAACCCTTGGGTATCGAGGCCCGCTAAAAGCTGACTGCCAGTTCTCCTTAATAATACCTTTTCTGGCACGTCATACATGGATAGGTCAGCATTACTCTTCAATTCCCTAGGTACGAAGTTAACATACATGCCAGCCCACTCACATATATACCGATCTATACCCATCAGAATTGGTTTATAGCTGGCTGACAATGGGGATAAGGCCAGATATTTTTCATTATCTCTTGTCTCGACTCCTCGATATACTTTAAATGACTTAGAGAGAGGCTCTACATTCTTATCGAGTTTTGCTCGAAAATCGCTCTTTTGGCTGAAGAAATCAAAACCAGCCTCGGTCCTTTTCTTAATCTCCTTAGAGGAAACCTTCAGCGGCAGAGGAGTAATTTGTTGATCTTTAACGTTCCTATCTGCTAGAATAGCCTCATAGTCTGTTGAGTTAGAGACTTTCCTCGCTAAAAATATGCTTGTTTCCACAATCTCGTCAAAAACCCCGAAGCCCAATTCAACGAGCTGGAGTATCTGGCAAGTTTTCGCCATTACGCGGCGGAGCTGAGAAGAATACACATTTGTTAGCCAAAGGGAGGGAATAATAAGGCTAATAAATGCGCCAAATCCGCTTACGCTAATTGCCCTTTCTATCATTAAAGCAAACGAATTAGGATTATATTGAGCAGCTTTATAGGCAAGGTTGTAATATTGTAATAACTCAGCACCTACTTGTGATCTTATTAAAACTCTGTAAGGCGGATTCCCTACTACTGCGTCAAATCCCCCGTTCTCCTTCCGCTTGGTCTCTTCAAAAAAGACTTCGGGGAATTCCAGTTCCCAGTGGAAAAAGTGCTGCTGCTGTGCCGCCTGAGTAGCAGTGGCGACAACAGTACGCTGTTCATCGTTTAGCCCGGCGGTATGTTCGGGATGTTGACACCATTCATTTGCTTCGTTGGAGCGTAGAAAATCGATAGCCTTGTCTACGGCAGCTTTGCCGCGTTTCGCCTGGCCTGGTTCGTTACCGAACCAGCGGCTGACATAAATATCCAAAATGCGCTTGAATGGAGCAAGAGCATCAGTTGCTGAGTGGTAATGCTGCTTGCTCTCGCGCACTTGTCTGGCGGTGACATCACTCAGGCGTCCTACCTCGATCATACTCTTTGTAGCGAGCAAGGCTCCTGCCCACAAGTTACTACCAAATAATGAGAGTTGTCCCTCTTCTACAGCCGCCCGCGCCTCGTCGATACGCCCACCAATCAGCGAGTTGCCGCACTTCATGTGATGGTCGAGGAAGGAAAGCGGCGCGCCCAGGGTGAAGCAGTCAAGCCACAGGCTGACCTTAGCGAGTTCAACAGCCATAGGATTGAGATCGACGCCGTAGATGCAGCTTTTGAGCACACGGCGCTTGAGCAGATTGAGGTCAGTGAGCTTGCTCATATCGATGCTAACGTTCTGGCGCTCCATCTCTTCCTGGATTTCGTGTCGCGTCTGTGATAGCTCGTAGACGATAGGGGTCCAGCGGAAGGCGGCCAGGAAATCGGCCATACGGTCGGTGATATAGTCAACCGCCTCGACCAGGAAGTGCCCGCTGCCCATCGCGGGGTCTAGCACTTTAAGATCAAAGAACACATCATTGAGCGTTTTGCGGTAGTGCAAATACGTCTCGCGTTCAGGATCGTCGCTCTTCATGCGCTGCTTTTTGAGCGCCTCTGCTTTCTCGCGGTAGCTGCGTAACGTCTTCTCAGCCTCGCGAAACACCGGGCGCAGCGCTTCCAGCTTTTCTTGCAGGACCGGGCCAACTGTGTGCTCGACAATATACTTGACGATGTAATCGGGTGTGTAGTAGCTGCCGGTGGCCTTGCGCTCGCGCCGATCATTTTCCAAGTACACCGTGCCTTTAGGGAGGATCTTATCACGCGCTTCTTTGCCGCGTCCATCTTTAAGGATAGGCAGCTTCTTCTGAAGTGCTTCGGCATAGGGAACAACCTCTTCGGTCTTCTTACCTTTCACAACAGCCATTTCAGTGGGAGCGACACGCAGCTTAAATTCCAGCAAACCCTCGTAAATGCTGCCGAGCTGGCGCACCCCCAGGCTCTTATAGTCGATGAAGACCAGGTCGTGCTTTTCCTCGTCAAGGTCACGGGCCATGCGATCCAGGCCCAGGGCAAGCTGGCGATCTGGGATTTTGCAAGAGGCGAGGAAATGGGCTACCTCGGCCTCAGGAGATGTGTCCGATGGATCCGCTTGTGTAATAAAGAGGCCGCCATTATAGATAGGGACGTTGATCTCGGCATTGCCAGCATCCACTGCCTGGAAGAGGAACTGCAAGCGGTCGTAGAGTGTGGTGCTCGTTTCGTTGTAGGCATGCCTGAGCTGCCCCGGAGCCTGATCCTCAATTGGCCCCCCCTTTGCCGCGATCTCGCGCTTGAGCTTCTCCAGACCGGTTTGGTAATAGCCACGCGCCTCACGCACGGGAAGCAGATCACGGCTCTCGGCATAAAGCAGGAACAGCAGACGGTAAAGGAACGTCAGCGTGCCGCTAAAGAACGGTTCAAGCAGAGCATTGCGCTCGTTATCTGGCAATGTCTCCAGGTTCGCGGGAAGCTGGCCCGTCTGGCGTGCATAGATGATGAACCCTCGCGCGAAGTGGGGAAAAATCTCAAGGAAGACGCGCTCTTTGAGGCGTTCACCCAAATCGTGAGCATAGCGTTCGCTATCGCTGACCAGGCTGTCCAGGAAGCAAATCTGGCGCGTTTCCCCATCTATGCTACGCTCACTCAATTGGAAAGAGGCGGCGCGGAAGAAGAACCAGAAATAGCGGAAAGCTTCTTCCAGGTGAGTTCGATCCTGGACTAGCGTCTCTTCCAGGTCAATTTCGTAGTAGTTGGTGGCACGGCTATGGGCTTTAGCTGAGTAGAGCCGCCAGATCTTGCCATTGGTGACAATGGCCCAGTTGGCCTCGCCGCGATCCAGCAGCGAAACGACCACCGCGCCGGGATTATCGTCAGGCGTTTCACTATCGCGCTGGTCGTCTTTGCCATCCAGCGAGCGCCCCCAGGGGTAGGCCAGGCAGAGCGCCAAAAGAGATGCAGTTCCATGATCCGCTTGTGCAAAGAGGCGGTAGGTTGGCTCTGGAGCTGCTGCATCGTTTCTTACAACAGGCTGGGCGGCAAAGCCGAGAGCCGCGAGCGCAGGTTCTGAGAGCTTCGCTCGTACAACGCTCGCGGGTTCATTGGCGAAGGTGTCGCGTGCGTCTGCGTAGAGATTGCGCAGGTCTTGAAAGGCGCGGGTCATGGCCGCGGCATTGGTCCGATCCTGCCACTCAGGACTTTCTGGAAGACGCTGGGTGAGATAGTGGTCAGAGAAGAGCGCGCGGTTATTGAAAAATGGCTCGCTCCAGTCCGCTACCACGTAAGCGCTTAAAAGTTTATCGTACTGCGCGAACGAGTCACTCTCCGTGTAGCTGAAGCGGCGCATCACACGTAGTTCCACGTCGCCCGGCTTGAGGCGGTTGACCGTCAGCACTCGAGGTCGCACGCTGACCTGCCGCCGCGCCGAGGATGGAAAACCCGTCATCGTGTCCTGCACTACATTGGTGGAAACGGTATAGCGTTCGACCAGTACAAAGTCGAGGCGCTGATAGTCATCGGTGAGCACAAGCAGGGGACACTGGACGCTGAGGTTGCGGAAGGCGCGCGCAAGGGCCTAGGTGGCGCTCACCGTGACAGATTTCAGTTCAATCAGGTAGACCTCTAGCAGCCCGCCATCCTCGCTGGCAAGCCGTTCGATATGGGTAATGGAGGATTTCAGCAGATCACTGGTGAAGCCCATCGCTCCAACGTTTTGCACAAGCCGCTCGTTCGTATCGTAGCCAAGTTTCGCGAAGAAACCCGCGAGTGCATCCCCACTGGAGAGATCCTGAACATCCTTACGAGTGAGTTCATAGTCATCTTTGAGCACGCGCCAACCTCACGATTTGATGGAGTAAAGAAAGAGCACATAGTTATTTGCTATCGAGTCCTGATGGAAATGGTAGAGCAAGACTACCACCAGGGATAGGGATTGTCAAGCCTGAAAAGCCACTTCCGCTTCTACTCTTATGAATAATCCCCAATCAGCATTTTCAGATCAGCGAGCTGGCAGTGCTGGTTGAGCGCAATCAGCTCGGCGAGTACCTCCTCCTTTTGTTCTTCCGGCGTCCAGTGAATATTCTCTTGCCGGGAAACAATGCGGATGACATCCTGTTCTCGTGGTTCCTCTCCGAGAAACGCCCGTAATGCTTGACGAGTATCCGGCAAACCATATTTTAACAGCTCATAGAGCCTGACCTCGACGATTGTCTCATGCCGTTCCTCCCCGTCTTCTTGCACCCCTAATGGCCGCGAGGTCATGCTATGCCCCTTACCAACGTCCCAGCGCCAGACCACATCACTGTGAAGAATAGCAGATAAAAGTGCATATTGCAGGTTGGTAAGATCTTTTCTCATCCGGGCTTTTGCCGGGCCTTCGTCGGGCGCCCCAAAGGCCAGGGTGATTAACAGTTCTGCCAGCTCACCAGCGACTAAACCGTTGAGTTTGAGCTCCCCTTGCTCTTCCATCTGATCCAGCGAATTCAGCACATTCATCACGCGGGGGAGAACATATTCCTGGGCAGGCTGCGGTACTTCGTAAAAGCTCCTGATCAGATCGAAAACCAAGCGCATGTTGGCCCAGGGAAGTTCCTCATAGATCTCAGCCAGCACAGTATAATGGGTAAACGTCTCCAGGAGAGCATCGAAGGCGCGTGTTGGTATCTCGGGCCTGCGTGTCCGTCCCAGCGCCATCGCCGCTGCCAGCCGGACGAACTCTGAGGGGCTGCTTTCCAGGGCGCGTACGAGCAGTTGCCAGCCCCTCTCATGCCTCTCTTCTTGCCTGGCGAGGAGCGCGCCCACGGCATAGAGCAGGGAAGCCTGAACACGCTGGTCAGACTCTCCATCAAAACGCTCGCAGAGAACAGGAACGACCTGGGGCGCTTCGTGGAAGAGCATCCCCAGGACCCGGGGCGCCGCCATACGGATCTTCGCATCTGGATGCGCAAGCAGCGAAGCATACAGTGGCAGGCCAGCAGCCACTGCCTCATAGGTTTTCTCAACCCAGAAAATTCCCTCCTCCAACTCGGCTTGAATAGTGGGATCGCGCCGGCGTTCTTCGGAGTAGAAGTGCCAGTGCTGGCGATGATAGGTATTCCCTTGAGCCAGATGCGCCAGCAAGACAAGAATCTCGTCCCGCTCTAGCACTGCTTCCTGTTGCGCCAATTCGATGAGGAACGGAGCGGCATACGCCGATGCCTGGTAAACGGTCCCTTGATGATAAATATTGGTATACAGAGTTCCCAGGGCGTGTCCTCGTTTCTGCTCATCAGGAGAAGTCAGATCGCGCAGAAGTTGTGGTACATCCTCTGCTGGGCCATACGCATGAGAAAGTGTACTCCAGTTGATGGATGCGAGTTGTTCGAGCATGTCTTTCTTCCGTCTAAGCCAGGTAAAGAAGGATTTGGACAGACAACACGGGCTTCTCCTTTCCTTTCTCAAACAGATGTCAAAAAACGGAAAAAAGCCCGATTGGTACCCGGCTGTTCTCAGACCGCATTTCGTGTCGCGATCCTGCTGCCGCGCTGGATTGGCGCATTGCCTATCACAGCTTGCACTATCGCGTGTATAGTCTACCACAAGAGGTCAGCCACAAGTGCCCGACGCTGGTTCAGCGGCTGGAGTTATCCTTGATGCTTTCTTATGCTGGGAAAACTACTCCACACATCTGGTATAGTTCTCCAGGCTTTGGCCAAAGATCCGAAAGACCGTTTTAGCAGTGTACAGGCCTTTGCGGCTGCCCTGGAAGTGGCCAGCGCGCTCCCACCCAGGAATCCTGCCGTCGTTGCGCCAACTGTCTGGCTTCCGTCCTGGCAAGCTCAGCCAGCCGCATCTGTAGCATCTCCCATCCTGCCAACAACATCTGTGGCGAACACGCCTGCGTCTCTTCTACCTCCGCTTGAGGGCATCAATTTTTTGCCCTCGCTTTTTGGGATCGTTGCCGGCCTCGCTCTTGCCTTTCCCCTCTTTTTCGCCGCGAACGCCAGTATGCGGGCCACGCTCGGGGAATCGCCGGGAGGGATCAACTGCGCCAGTGTTTCTCAAGCATATGGCTATTTTTACGCGTCCTGGATCGTCTCGATTCCCGGCTCCAGCTAGTGCGAACTGGTGCCTTTCGGTTTTGCCCTCCCCTTTTTCCTTCACAATCACGCGCTCAAGTATAAGTTTTCTGGCAGAACACGAGAGAGGCCGCCAGCTATACAAACGGAAATAAAAAAGAACTGCTTTTCTGTTCAACTATGTCTCCTCCAGGAGAAGATAGGGCACAATTGGAAACACCAGGGAGCGGCAAACATGAACTCTGTTTGCCCATTATGCCGCTCCTTTTTGGTCGCATTCCCTCTTTTTCTTTTGGCCACGAGTACAGGAGTCAGGACTCAGCCGACTTCTGTACTCTTGATGTTCATATAATCGCCACAGGCGATTTTCAGTCAGTAAATGGAGTGGTGTTCAGAGTGTGTCGGAACTACGTAGCCCCCGAGCGGAAAGGAGTCAAGCGAGTCAGAAAGAGTCGGATCGAAGCAATCTGGATCAGGGCTTCGCTGCTGGAAGGCAAGCCCTCATAATCGCGAGCCAGAC
>Ga0209061_1004866_pt1 | contig 12411 bp, 10 predicted proteins | sample Coa_R1_10_FD_187157 | JGI IMG/M metagenome (GOLD analysis project Ga0209061, IMG submission 187157) | Surface soil microbial communities from Centralia Pennsylvania, which are recovering from an underground coalmine fire - Coalmine... | ecosystem: Environmental > Terrestrial > Soil >...
ATGTCCCATCCTGCGGCCGACCTCGTCGGCGGCGGCTCGCGCCTCGGCGTCCGCCCTGCTCAGCTCGGTCTGCGCTTCCTCGAGTGTCCGCCTGACGACGGCGTAGCTCTCTATCAGCCTCTCCCGTCCGGCCCGCAGCTGCTCGATCTGGACGGTGGCGACCCGGCGCCGGCGTGCCAGGTCCTCGAGGATCCGGTCCCGGGTCGCGTTGGCGCCGTCGATGGTCAGCTTGCGGTCCTGCTCGGCGGCGGCGCGCAGCTTGTCCGCTTCGCTCCTCGCCTTCTCGAGGGTGTCGGCCGCCTCGGCGCGGGCGGTGGCGACGATCCGCGCCGCGGCCTCCTCGGCGGCGGACGTGGCTCGCTCCATGGCGGCGCGCGCCTCGGCTCGTATGCGCTCGGCCTCGGCCTTGGCGTCGCCGAGCAACTTCTCGGCTTCGTCGGCGGCCTTGGCGCGAAGATCGCCGGCGGCGCTGCGCGCCGACCGCAGTATCGACGCCGTTTCCTCGCCCACGGCGGCCATAAGGGTGTCCTCGTCGAGGACGGGGGGGCGGGCCGCCCGCTCCTCCGCCGACCTCCACGAGGACTCGAGGTGCCCGGCCCGCTCCTGCCAGGCCCGGAGCTGCTCTGCGACGCGCCCGAGAAAGCTGCGCACTTCGGCCTGGTCGAAACCGCGGAACGCGGTGGAGAACGACTGGGCCTGGATCAGTTCCGGAGTCAACGACGGGTCAGGTCCCATGGGGAGAGATTAAGACCGGGCGCGGCTGCCGGTGGGTGACCGCCCGGCCCGGCCGGCCGACCCGTTGTCGCCGGGGCCCCCGTTCGCCGGCTGCTCCGGCTCGGCACCGAATCGTGACACGGCGGGCCAGGCCGGCAGGACGATCGTGAAGGTCGCACCCCGGCCCGGCGCCGAACGGCAGCGGATGGTTCCGCCCAGGCCGTCGGCCACCCGCCTGACCACCGCCAAGCCCAGCCCGAGACCCCCGAACCGGCGCGTGTCCGACGAGTCCACCTGGACGAAGTCGCCGAAGATCACCGCCTGCTGCTCAGCGCTCATTCCCATCCCCTGGTCGCTGACGGATATCTCCACCACGCCGTCGCCGGAACCCACCCTGACGAGGATGCGGCCCCCGCCGGGGGAGAACTTGACGGCGTTGTCGATCAGCTCGTCCACCGCGAGGCTGAGCCATCGACGGTCGGCGGAGACGAAGGCCTCCTCCTTGGCGATCCGCCTGCCGAGGGTGACGTTCGCCGGCAGCCGGTCGTTCCACGAGGAGGCGATGCCGTTGACCAGGGCCCTGACGTCGACCGGCTCCGGTCTGAGCATCATCCGGCCGGCGCCCTCCGAGGCGAAGAACTCGAGCATCTCGACTATGCGCAGCAGCCGCCGGGCGCTGTGGAGGATCTCCTCGTGCCAGGAGCGGGCCCGCTCGGCGGGCACGTCTCGCCTGAGGAGAATGTCGGCGTAGCCGAGGATCCCGGTCAGCGGGGTGCGCAGCTCGTGGCCCACCCGGGAAAGGAACTCGGTCTTCATCCGCTCCACCTCCCGCTCCCGGCGCATGTCGCGGAAGACGAGAACCGTCCCCGCCGTCTCGCCGGCGGGGCCCCTCAGGCGGCCGCTGGACACCGCCACGGGGATCTCCTCCTCCCCCCTCTTCACGTAGCCGAGCATCGCGGTGTCGCGGGCGCCGGCGCGGAACAGGCGCCTTCCGACGGCCACCCCCTCCTCGGTGCAGAGCCTGACCACCTGCTCGGCCGGAGCCCCCCGGGCTCGGGAGGCGCTGATCCCCGTGAGCGCCTCGGCCGCCCTGTTGAAGTCGGTGATCCTGCCGTAGGGGTCCACCGCCACCAGCGCGTCGGTCATGCCGGCCACCACGGCCTCCAGACGGTTGCGGAGCCTGGCCTCGTCCTCGGCGGCGGCTTGCAAAGCGGCGGCCTGGGCGGCGACCGAGTCGAGCATCGCGTCGAAAGCCGTGCCGAGCGCGGCCACCTCGTCCTCGCCGGTCACTCCGGAGCGAACGTGGGGCTCCCCGCTCTGGATGGCCGCCGCCGCCCGGGTGAGACGCCGGAGCCCCGCGGTGATCCGGTCCCCGGTGAAGATCGCCAGCCCCAAAGCGAGGATCGTGCCGCCGAAGGAGATGAGGAAAAGGGTGCGGAACAGCTGGTTGCGCGTCGAGAGGACAGTCGTCGCGGGCGACGTCAACAGCACAGTCAGATGCGGCTGCGCCCCGGCGACCGGCACGATGGCCAGGCTGACGAACTGGTCTCCCCTGGCCTCGGCTACAAGGTTTCCGCTCGCCCCCGACACGCCGGCGACGGCCCGCTCGGCCTCCGCCGGCGTCATGCCGGCGGTCGCGACCACCCGGTCGCCGAGGAGGAGGGCGAGTGCCGCCGAAGGGTCGACACTGCGACGGGCGCCCACATAGCTGTCGTTGAGCTCGACCGAGCTGATGGCTACCCCCAGCTTCCGCCCGCCGCTGGTGCACTCGGGGGAGGAGGCGGCCGCGTAGACCGATGCGCCGGAGGCGAACAGGCCCTGGCGCCCCTGAGCGCACGAGTAGGGGGCCAGATCGATCCCTGCACCGAAGCCCGGGGCGTGGACCGGCAGGGGATTGCCCGGGTAGATGGTGAGCGTCCCAGCCCAGTTCGAGTAGGCCAGGTTCGAGTAGGCCAGGTCACCGTTCAACGCCGGGGCGTTGAGGCTCTCCAGACGGGCGGAGATCACCGCCGCCGCCGCGGACACCTGCGGGGGATCGCCGCTCGCGAACTCGAAGAGCGGGTTGGGGTTCGCCTGGGCGAAGTAGCCGGCCAGGTCCGCTTCGACGAGCGCAGCCGACGCCGAAACGGGGCGGGTGTCGGTGATCGTCGCCTCCTGCACCCGTGCCCGTGACGCCAGCTGGTCGAGCTCCTGGTGCTGGACGGACGAGGAGATGACCGTCGACAGCGCGAGGGCGAGCACGACGACCACGAGCAGGAGGGTGGCCGCGGCGCCCGCGGCCACCCGGGCGGCGACCGACCGCTGTGCCGAGCCGACGAACGCCGCGGCGAGGGACAGGGAACCGGCCACCAGGATGCCGTCGACGAGGTAGGCGGGTCCCGACGCCAGCTCTACGGTGCCCGCGGCCATCCACAGCACGCATCCGGCGGCCGTCAGCGCCGGGGCCGCCCGCTTGCGGCCCTGGTAGGGGAACACGGCGAACAGCAACCCCGCCGCGACGAGCCGGGCGAGGCCGAGCCATTCGACCGGGCGCCCGGTGACGAGCAGGGACCCCCGGGCGAAGGACGCCCCGCCGAGCACGACCAACGCGAACGAGGCGGGGATCCACCCCCACCGCTCGATGTCGCCGGGCCGCCCGTAGTTGCGCATCCCGGGGCGGGCGATCACCAGCGCCAGGGCCGCAACGGTCACGACGAGTGTCACGAACTCGGCGGCGAACTGCACCTGCGCTTCGGTGAGGGACATCAGGTCTTCATCCCGCCACCATTCTGGCCGCTCGCCACGGCCGGGACCTTGCCTCCGAGGGACCGCAGGTCGGCGAGAGCCTGCGACAGCGACGACACCGGGAACACCTTCAGGGATCGCGCCTCGCTCCTCGCTGCTGCCAGCTCGCTGTCGGGCACGAAGAACACCTGCGCACCGGCGTGGCGGACGGCGACGGTCTTCTGAGCCACCCCCCCGACGTCGCCCACCCTCCCCTGCAAGTCGATGGTGCCCGTGGCCGCCACCCGCAGGCCCCCGGTGAGCTGCCCGTGGGTGAGGGCGTCGAGCAGACCGAGCGTCATCGCCAGCCCCGCCGACGGCCCGCCGATCTGGCCCACCTTGAACGCCACGTCGAAGGGGAACCCGAACGTGGCGCGCGTCTCCACGGCGACGCCGAGGAACGCCTGCTTCGGGTCCGCCGGCTGGCCCTGCAGCGCAGGCGTCCCTTCCAGGCGGGCCGCCAGCTGCAGCGTCTGGGCGCCGCGCCGGACGGTCAGGTGGATCGTGTCGCCGGGCGACAGGGAGTGGACGGCCGCGACCAGCTGCGCCGCCGTGCGCACCGGCTTGCCGTCGGCGGCGACGACCAGGTCGTTGCACTCGAGGCCGGCGGCGGCGGCGGGTGTGCCCGGACTGACCAGGTCCACCTGGGCGCCCAGGTCGGTCTCGGTCACGCGGTAGCCGAGGGTGCGCAGGGCGACCACGCGCGCCGCCTGGGTGGCGTCGGCCATCTCCTGGTCGTCCTGGCAGGAGAGCTGCGAGAGCGGAGTGGGCCCGAGGATCTCCTGGTTGGGCAAAAGCACCGTGCCGTCGTCGACCGAGTGGAGGAGATGCACCTGGTGCAGGAAGTACTGCCAGGGAGTCGCCTGGCCCTCCAGGACGTCCACCATCATCACCGACCCGGCGACCGCCGCCGCCTTCGAAGCTGGAACCACCAGGCGGATGCACGGCTGCCCGTCGGGCAGGGCGTAGTTCCCGCCGCCGGCCGGCCGGCACGATGGCTGGTCGGAGACGATCGGGGCGGTCCCGGGGGAGATGGCGAAGTACGAGCGGGAAGCGACGACCACGTAGACCACCTCGGCGACGAGGACGGCGGCCATGAGGATCAGGGCGGCGACGAGAAGACGGCGCTTCGGCCGGCCCTTGGGTAGCATCTCTCCAGCTGTGCTCAAAAAATCCTGCTCCGTTCTAGGCGCCGAAGGCGAGGACAGCCTGCCATGACCGGCGGGGAGCGGGGGCTCGCGAGCCCCCGCGTGGCGGTGCAGGGCGGGGCGCCCCGGGCGGTGGCGCACCTGGTGTTGCTCGCCGTGTGCGTCGCGCTGCTGGTCTCGGCGACCCTCGCCGGGGTCATGTGGGCCCTGGCGGCGTTGCTGCACCACGCCGCGACCGCATGACCGCCCGCCGTCGCGAGGCGGCTCTGTCCGGCCACTCCGGTGACGCCGCGGCGGCCCGGGGCTTCCTCGCCGACGCCGACCCCAAGGTGCGCGCGACCGCCCTGGGCGCTCTCGCCCGGGCGGGGGCCCTGCGCGGCGCCGACCTGGACGCCGCGGCGGCGGACGCGTCGGGGGTGGTGAGGGCACGCGTCGCGGAGCTCTCGGCTGCAGGCGGGGCTGGGGCGCTCGAAAGGTTGACGGCGCTCAGCGCCGACCTGCAGCCGCAGGTCGTCGAAGCGGCCTGCTTCGCTCTCGGCGAGCTAGGAGAGGCGGCCCGCAGCCCCGCTGCGGTTGCCGCCCTCGCGGGGATCGCCGGCCGCCACGGGGATCCTCTGTGCAGAGAAGCGGCAGTGGCGGCGCTCGGCGCGCTCGGCGCGCCCGACGGGTTGGAAGCGGTCCTGTCCGCCCTGGAGGACAAGCCGGCGGTGCGGCGCAGGGCGGTCATCGCCCTCGCCGCCTTCGACGGGCCGGAGGTGGACGCGGCCCTGCGGCGGGCGCTGCAGGACCGGGACTGGCAGGTGCGTCAGGCCGCCGAGGATCTGCTCACTTCATGAAGAGGTCCTGGACCTCGTCGAAGGCTTCCAGACATTTGCCGGCACCCAGGACGACGCACTCGAGCGGGGCGTCCACCAGGTTCACCGGCAGCGACGTCTCCGCCTCCAGGCGCTTGTCGAGGCCGGCGAGCATCCCCCCTCCGCCGACCAGGTGTATGCCCTGGCTGATCAGATCCTGGGCCAGCTCCGGCGGAGAGTTCCCCAGGCACTTGACGACCGAGTCGACGATGGCGCCCACCTGCTCCTCGATCGCCTCGCGGACCTCCTCGGGCGAGAGGATCACCGTCTTGGGCAGCCCGGACATCAGGTCCCGGCCGCGAACCTCGGCCTTCACCTCGTCACCGCCGGACGGCCACGCCGACCCGATCGCCAGCTTGATCTCCTCCGCTGTGCGTTCGCCGACGGCGATGCCGTACTCGCGCCGCACGTAGGTCTGGATCGAAGCGTCGATGTCGAAAGAGCCGACGCGGATGGCCTCCAAGGCAACGATGCCCCCGAGCGAGATGACCGCCACCTCGGTGGTGCCGCCGCCGACGTCGACGATCATGTTGCCGAGCGGCTCGTGGATCGGCAGCCCGGCTCCTATCGCCGCGGCCATGGGCTGCTCGATCAGGAAGGCGCCGTTGGCCCCCGCCCCCTTGGCCGCCTCCTCGACCGCCCGCCGCTCCACCTCGGTGATGGCCGACGGGACGCAGATGAGCACCCGGGGACGGTTGAACCGGGAGACACCGGCGCGCTGGAGGAGGAGGCGGATCATCCGCTGCGTGATGTCGAAGTCGGTGATCGCCCCCTGGCGCAGCGGGCGGACCGCCACGATGTAGCCCGGCGTACGCCCGATCATCTGCCACGCCTCTTGACCCATCGCCAGCACCTCCTGGGTGCGGGAGTTCAAGGCGATGACGGTCGGCTCGTTGAGCACTATGCCCCGGCCCTTGGTGTAGACGAGGGTGTTGGCCGTGCCGAGGTCGATGGCGAGATCCCTAGCCAGGGTTATCACCTGCACGGAGGGCGTCTCCGGCGTCCTCTTCGAAGCTGCCCTCGGGCTCGGCCTCGGGGGAGAGACGCCGCACCCTGGGCTCGATGCGCACATGGGTGAGAGCTGGCGGCTCGAGCCGCCGCCTCGGTGGGGGGCTGGAGGACGGGTCGGGGGCTAGGGCGGACAGGCCCCGGCGGAACGAGGCCATGTTGGCGTCGACCGATCTGGGCTGACGGTGCCGCAACCACACGATCACGCCGCCGGCCGCGGCGACGACGACGGCACCGATCAGGTAGGCGAGGTTGGCGAGGACGGTGGCAGACGAGGCGATCACCGCGAAACCTCGGCTATGTCCTGGGCGTCGAGACCCCAGCCGTCGCCGCCCGACCACTTCTCCCGCTTCCAGATCGGCACCGACGTCTTCACCGCGTCGATGCAGAAGCGGGCGGCGTCGAAGGCGTCGCCCCGATGCGCCGCCGACACCGCCACCAGGACCGAGTACTCCCCGACCGCCAGGACCCCCGTCCGGTGCCACAGGACGACCCGCCCGGCCCCGGCCCAGCGCTCGAGAGCCTGCCCGGCTATGCGCCGCAACCGCGGTTCGACCTGCTCGGTGTAGGCCTCGTACTCGAGCTCGACCACGCCCGGGCGCCCCTCGGCGTGGTCGCGCACGGTGCCGCCGAAGAGCACCACCGCGCCGCACGAGTCGGTTCGCACCCACCGGGCCGCGGCGTCGAGAGACAACGCCTCACCGGTCAGCCGCACCCAGGCGCGCTCGTCGAGTCCGGGCATACGCCCCAATGCTAAGTGACAGACGGGTCCGATGCCGACACCCGATCGGCCGGCCACCGCTTTAGGCTCAAAGGACGTGGATGCAGAACCCGCCGTCCCCGAGCCGGAGCCGGGGGTCGGCGAGCCCGGCGGCGATGACGGGCCTCTCCTGCCGTGGCTGCCGCCCGAGGACCGGTTGTGGCGCCACCCTTCGGAGGCGGCCTCCCGCCGGCCGCCGGGCAACGCAGGCCGCCGGTCGGTCGGTGCCGCCGGCGGCGGCGGACGGTTGTGGGCCGTCGCCTTGGCCGCGGGGCTGATCGGCGCCTTCGCCGCGACCGGCATCGGCGCGGCGACGGGGTGGTGGACGAAGCAGACCACCGTCGTACGCTCGGTGCTGCCAGAGGCGTCGTCCGTGTCGCTCGCCGACGCCGGGGGCGCCGGGCAGGTGAACTGGACGGCGATCGACGATGCCGTAGCGCCCTCCGTCGTCGGCGTCACCGTGCAAGGGGGTTCGGGGCCCCTCTCCGGGTCGGGGCTCCTCCTCATGTCGACAGCGGACGGCAACGCCTACGTGGTGACGGACCGCTCGCTGCTCTCCCCCGCTCTGGAGACCGGGTACCTGGGCGGCATCGACGTCACGTTCCTGTCGGGCGACCAGGCGAAAGGCAGGCTCGTCGGCCAGGATCCCTTGAGCGGCCTCGCGGTCATCGAGGTCCGCAACCTCGACCGTGCCGCACCACCGGCGACCGGGACGATCGCCGACCTCCAAGACGCCAACCCGGTTCTGGCCATCGGCTCGCGCAGCTTGTCGACCGGCTCGGTGTTCCCCGGATCGGTCAGCGGCGAGGACCGCAAGGTGGACCTCTCCGACGGCACTGACCTCGACGGCCTGCTCGCTTTGACGATCCCATCCATGACCTCCGGCGCAGCAGGCGGGCCCCTGGTGGACGAGTACGGGCGGGTGGTCGGCATAACCGTCGACGTCAACCCCGTCGACCCCGCCGATCAACAGCTGGCGTTCGCGGTGCCGATCGACGAGGTGAACCGCGTGGTCGACGAGATCGCCACCGGGCGCCCGGTGACCCACCCGTGGCTGGGGGTCTTCGACGCCGAGGACTTTCCGTCGGCGGCAGCCCACCGCTACGGGCTGACCGGCGGCGCCCAGGCAGTCGGGGTCACCAGCGGCAGCCCGGCGGCGCGCGCCGGCCTCCACCCCGACGACATCATCACCTCCCTCGACGGTCAGGCGGTGACCTCGACGGGGTCGCTGATAGCCGTGCTGGAGCACCTCGACCCCGGCCAGACGGTGCCGATCTCCTTCGTGCACAACGGGACGGCGGTCCACGCCAAGGTGACCGTCGGCGAAGAGCCGGCAGACGCGGGCGCCTAGCGCAGCGCCGGGTGGCGGCGTCTCCTCAACCGTCGCACCACCTCCAAGACGCCGGCTGACACCAACGCGAGCGCGGCAGCGGCCACTATCAGGTTGTAGTTCTGGCGCGTGCCGGGGGGCAGGTCGTCCCAGTGGAGGCGACGGTCGGTGGCCACCAGAGCCTCCTCGCTCGAGAACCGCGGCGACCAGCCCTCCGCTATCAGGCGGTCAGGGGCGACAACCCATGGGTGGGTGGCGTACTGGCGCGCCTCGGCGGGGACGCCGCGTCGCAAAAGGCGCCACCCGGCGGCGGAGACCGTCGCCGACAGGCGCTCGGGGAGGTGCACTCGGGCCACCCCGCCGGCCAGCGCTCGAGCCTGCTCCTCGGGGATGCCCGCGTCGGGAGCCACGTTGTACACCCCTGAGAGCCGTTTCTCCCACGCGAGGACGACAGCGTCGGCGAGGTCGTCGACGTGGAGGTACTGCACCGGCCTGGCGGGATCGCCGGAGCCGGGGACCCGTACGACCCCCAGGGCGTCGTAGAGCGGCTTGTCGCCGGCGCCGACCACGACGCAGGGTCTGAGCACCGCGACGGCCACCTCCGGGCGAGCCGCCGCCCACTCGGCCACCATGCGCTCCCCCTCCGCCTTGGCCACGGCGAAGGAGAACCCCGGGTTCGGGCGCAGGCGGGCGTCCTCGGTGAGAGGGATCTTGTTGTCCGGCCAGGCGCCGTAGACGGTCGCGCTGGACAGGTAGACGAAGCTGCGGGCGCCGGTCTTGGCGGCGGCGCCGAGCGCCGCTTGCAGCGCCCGGTGGTTGGCGCGCGCCACGGTGTCCTCGACACCCCGGCTGGCGGCGACGGTCCACGCCAGGTGCAGCACCGCGCCCACCTCGCCGAGCGCTTCTGCGAGGGAGCCGCCCGCCTCTTTGGCGCGCGGGTCGGCCAGGTCCAGCAGGCGGGCGTCGAGCCGAGGGTCGACGACCGGCGGGGGTACCACGTCGATTCCGACCACCCGCGCGCACAGGGGATGCCGCAGGAGCCTCTCGGCGACCCGGGCGCCGACCGCCCCGGAGACGCCGGTGACCAAAACGGCCGACGCGGCCCTACCATTCTCCAATGGTCGCTCCTGCGGGGTCGCGTTGAGCAGCCCTGAGGGCTTCGGCTTCGGCGGCGGGCCGCTGGGCGACCTGATGCGCCACCTGGCCCGCTTCTTCACCGGGCAGGGACCGCTCAACTGGGAGATCGCACGGCAGATGGCCGGGTGGGCGGCGACGGGAGGCCAGCCCGAGCCGAACCCCGATCCGCTCGCCCGCGTGAGGCTGGAGGAGTTGCTTCGCGTCGCCGAGATGCACGTGTCGGAGGCTACCGGCCTGGCCCCCTCCGACACCGGTTCCCTCACCGCGGAGGCGGTTGCGCCCAGCGCCTGGGCGCTGCGCACGCTCGACGCGTGGAAACCGCTCTTCGAGAGGCTCGCCGCCGCGATGGCGGCACCCGGGGCGGCCAGCCCGGCCGCCGAAGCGGAAACCGGGCCGGGCGAGGACCCCATGTCCCGCCTCTTCGCCAACCTCCCCCAGGTGCTGGGGCCGTTCCTGCTCGGCCTGCAGGCGGGCTCGATGGTCGGCCAGCTCGCCACCCGGGCGATGGGCCAGTTCGACCTGCCCATGCCCCGCCCCCCCTCCACGGCCGTCCTGATTGTCCCCTCGAACATCGACGGCTTCGCTCGTGGCTGGGGGCTCGCCACCGACGACGTCCGCATGTGGGTCTGCCTGCGGGAGGCGACGAACCTGGCGGTGCTGGGGCGGCCGCACGTGCGCTCCCGCCTGGAGGAGCTGATCGGCGAGTACGTAGGAGCGTTCTCCCCGACCACCACCGCCATAGAGGAACGCCTCGCCGGCATGGACCTTTCCGACATGGGCTCGCTCCAAGCCGCGTTCGGGGACCCGGCGTCCTTGGTGGAAGAGCTGCAGAACGACGAGCAGCGCCGCCTGCAGGTGCCGCTGCGCACGCTGCTCTCCACCGTCGTCGGCTACGTCGACTGGGTGATGGACTCGATCGGACGGCGACTTGTCGGCTCCTACCAGCCGATCACCGAGGCGCTCCGCCGCCACCGCCTGGAGGACAGCGCCGGCGCGCGAATGCTGGAGCAGCTGTTCGGCGTGTCCTTGTCGGCATCCGACTACGAGAAGGGCCAGGCCTTCGTCCGGGGCGTGCTCGAACGGGCGGGACCCGAGGGGCTGGCACCGCTCTGGAAGTCCGAGAGGGAGCTTCCCACCCCAGCCGAGCTCGCCGCCCCGGGCTTGTGGCTCGCCCGCATAGAGATCGACAGCGGCCAGGCGGGAGCGTGAAGCCCCGGGGCCGGGGCAGCGGAATGTCTCAGCGCACAGTGGTGGGCCGGCGGGCCATGCCCACGACGAAGACCCCCGAGGTGGCGATGATCACGACGGCGGTGAGCACGAAGCCGACGAGCAGCGGCGTGTAGATCAGCGTCGGGATCAGCGCCCCGAGGACCCACACGAGCTGGAAGATCGAGCCGAACCGGGCGAAAAGCCGGCTTCGCTCGGCGTCGAGGGTGGACCTCTGAACGATGGCGTCGAACGCCGTCTTCGCCGTGCTCGCGCCGAGCGCCACGACGGCGGCGAGGATCAAGGCAGCCGGGCGGCGGTCCATCGCCGCCATGCGCATGACGACGATCGCCGTGCCGCCTATGACCAGCGCCGCCCCGCCGACGAGCCGCCGCTCGGCAACGTGGTGGCGCAGCCTCGGGGCGAGGAGCGCCCCCCCGAAGTTGCCGCCGACGCTCGCAATGGCCACCAGGCCGTACCAGATGATCGGGGCCCCCTGGCGACGGAAGTCGAAAACTACCAGCGCCGTGAGGATCCCGGCGCTCGCCCTCATCCCAGCCATGGCGACCTGCGCCAAGGCCAACTCCCTCGTCATGTACGGCTTCGGGCGCCTCCACAGCCACCCGTGGATCCGGCCGAGAAAGCCTCCCCGCCGGGCGGCGGCCGCCCCGGGGGGCACCGAGACGGGCGGCGGAGGAAGGGGAGGGAAGGTCGGTTCGGGCCCGGCCGATGCCGGCACGGGAGGTGCCACCGGACGCGCCCTTCGGCCGAGCAGGTGCAGCGACAGGGCGGCCACGGCGGCGAACACGAGGACGTCGACGTCGAGCACGGCCCGAGATCCTGCGACCTTGTACACGCCTGAGCCGATCAACGCGGCCAGCGAAGTCGACAAGGACGAGCCGACCGCCAGACGCGAGTTCGCCCGGACCAGGTCGGAGTCCTCGTCGACGACGCCGGGCACGAGCGACGAGGTCGCCACGGCGTGGGTCTTCGAGCACACCAGGCTGACGAAAGCCGCGGGGAAGAGCAGCAGGCTGTGTATCCACGAGGCCATCATCAGCGCGGCCGCCAGCCGGCCGAGGGCGGCGATCAGAACGATGATCCTCCGCCCGCCCCTCACCCGGTCGATGGCGGGGCCGACGAACGGCCCGACCACCGCGAACGGCAGGACCGTTATGAGCAGACCCAGAGCGGTCCTGCCCCTGGCCGCGTGCAACGACACGCTGACGAAGACCGACCCGGCCAGCGCCACGGTGACCAGCGCGTCGCCGGCCCCGGAAAGGTTGTTTACGATCGCCAGCCCCGCGAACGGCGTGGACCCCCAGTTCGAATCGGGGTCCCCCAGGCGGAACGGGTAGCTGAGCAGCGCCCGGAGCCTGGGAGAGCGGGCGATGGCGGCCACGCCTCCCTTCACGGCTCCGCCGGCGCCCGGCCTAGGCATGGCGCGAAGCGTAGAGGTCCCGCGCCGCCCTCGGAACCTGTTCAAGGACC
>Ga0209061_1004867_pt1 | contig 12409 bp, 10 predicted proteins | sample Coa_R1_10_FD_187157 | JGI IMG/M metagenome (GOLD analysis project Ga0209061, IMG submission 187157) | Surface soil microbial communities from Centralia Pennsylvania, which are recovering from an underground coalmine fire - Coalmine... | ecosystem: Environmental > Terrestrial > Soil >...
ATCCGCGTCATCGCCGACCTGGTGATGAACCATACGAGCGACCAGCACCCCTGGTTCCAGGCCTCCCGCAGCGACCCGGACGGCCCGTACGGCGACTTCTACGTGTGGTCCGACACCGACGACAAGTACCGCGACGCCCGGATCATCTTCGTCGACACCGAGCAGTCCAACTGGACCTACGACCCGGTGCGCGGCCAGTACTACTGGCACAGGTTCTTCTCCCACCAGCCGGACCTCAACTACGAGAACCCGGCGGTCGCCGATGCCATGCTCGAGGTCCTGCGGTTCTGGCTGGACCTCGGGATCGACGGGTTCCGCCTAGACGCCGTGCCCTACCTGTACGAGCGGGAGGGCACCAACTGCGAGAACCTGAAGGAGACGCACGAGTACCTCAAGCGCGTCCGCGCCGAGGTGGACAGGCTCTACCCGGACCGCGTGCTGCTCGCCGAGGCGAACCAGTGGCCCGCTGACGTGGTCCAGTACTTCGGCGACCCGGAGACCGGCGGCGACGAATGCCACATGGCGTTCCACTTCCCGCTGATGCCCCGCATCTTCATGGCCGTGCGGCGGGAGCAGCGCTACCCGATCTCCGAGATCATGGCGCAGACGCCGCCGATCCCCGCCCGCTGCCAGTGGGGCATCTTCCTGCGCAACCACGACGAGCTGACCCTGGAGATGGTGACCGACGAGGAGCGGGACTACATGTACGCCGAGTACGCCAGGGACCCGAGGATGAAGGCGAACATCGGGATCCGCCGGCGGCTCGCGCCGCTGCTCGACAACGACCGCGCCCAGCTTCAGCTTTTCACCGCGCTGCTGCTGTCGCTGCCCGGCTCGCCCGTCCTCTACTACGGCGACGAGATCGGCCTCGGCGACAACATCTGGCTCGGCGACAGGGACAGCGTCCGCACCCCCATGCAGTGGACGCCCGACCGCAACGGCGGCTTTTCGAGCTGCGACCCGCAGCGGCTCTACCTGCCGCCGATCATGGACCCGATCTACGGTTACCAGGCGCTCAACGTCGAGTCGCAGATGCGCAACCCCAGCTCGCTGCTGCACTGGACCAGGCGCATGATCGAGATCAGGAAGCGCCATCCGGTGTTCGGTGAGGGCGCATACGAGGAGCTGACCTCCTCCAACCCCAGCGTGCTCGCGTTCGTCCGCGAGTACGCCGGGCAGCAGGACGGCGCGGACCCGGGCGACCGCATCCTGTGCGTCAACAACCTGTCACGGTTCCCCCAGCCGGTCGAGCTGGACCTGCGGAGGTTCAAGGGAGTGACACCCGTGGAGTGCATGGGCGGCGTCACGTTCCCGCCGATCGGCGAGCTGAACTACCTGCTGACCCTGCCCGGATACGGTTTCTACTGGTTCCAGCTCCCGCCCCCGAGGCAGGACTGAGGGAACTCCCCGGCGGTTTCGGCGGATACCGGACGGGGATGGGATACAACATAGTGGTGCGGTTTGACGACATGCTGGCGGCGTGGCTGCCGCAGCAGCGCTGGTTCGGCGGCAAAGGCCGTGCCGTCCGGGACCTCGCTGTCGTGGCCGACACCGAACTGGTGCCCGGCGATCCCGGGATGCGCCACGTGATCGTCACGCTCTCCCAGGGCGAGGTGGCCAGCAGCTACCAGGTGCTCATCGGCCTGCGCGCTCAGCTCCCCGGGTGGCTGGAGCACGCCAGGATCGGCGCGGACGGCCGTCTGCACGCCTACGACGCGCTCCACGACCCTGCCCTCACCCGCCAGCTCCTTCGTTCCATCGCCGCGCAGCGAAGCACGGGACCGCTGCGGTTCGGCCGGATCCCCGGCGCCGCCATCGAGACCGGGCTGGACAGCCTCGTGCTCACCGGCGAGCAGAGCAACACCAGCCTGGTGTTCGGCGAGGAGACGATCCTCAAGGTGTTCCGCAGGATCTCACCGGGTCCCAACCCGGACCTCGAGGTGACGGCCGCCCTCGCCAGGCTCGGGTCGCCGCATGTCGCGGAGCCGCTCGGCTGGATCGAGACCCGGATGGACGGTGCCACGACCATCCTGGCGATCCTCTCCAGGTACCTGCGCGCCGCAGCCGACGGGTGGTCACTCGCCGCGACCAGCGTGCGCGACCTGTACGCGAGCGAGGCGGCCAGCGCGGCGGAGGCCGGCGGCGACTTCGCGGGCGAGGCACGCAGGCTCGGCGCCACCACCGCGCAGGTGCACCGCGACCTGGCGGAGGCGTTCGGCACCGAGGAGCTGCCCCCAGAGGCGGTCAGCGGGCTGGCCGAGCAGATGTACCGGAGGCTGGACCTGGCCCTTTCCGCCGTTCCCGCGCTCGGCGCCCACGCCGACATGATCGGCGCCGCCTACGCGCGGCTCGCCAAGCTGGCCGGGCCCGTGCCGGTCCAGCGGGTCCACGGCGACTACCATCTCGGCCAGGTCATGCGGACCCAGACCGGCTGGGTCGTCCTCGACTTCGAGGGCGAGCCCGCACGGCCGCTGGCCGAGCGCCGGTCGCGTTCCTCGCCGCTGCGGGACGTGGCGGGTATGCTCCGCTCGTTCGACTACGCCGCGCGCGTCCAGCTTCACGCCCACCCGGAGCGGGAACGCCTGACGGAGGTGGCGCGCGACTGGATACACCGCAACAGCAGCGCCTTCTGCGACGGCTACACCGAGGCGGGAGGTGCCGAGCCGGCGGGCAGCGGCGTGCTGCTGCGGGCGCTCCAGCTCGACAAGGCCGTATACGAGGTGATGTACGAGGCCAGGAACCGCCCGTCCTGGCTGCCGATCCCGCTGGAATCACTCGCTGATCTCTGAGTGCCGCGATCTTACCGAGAGCCGATGACACCTTCTGCGAACAACCCTGCCGATCCCGCGAACAACCCTGCCGGCCCTTCCAGCCGCCCCCCGTCCGGCACCTCCCGTCCGCATGGAGCCTCCGGCGGCTCAGGCGCGCGCCCGGCACGGAGCCGGAAACCCCGCGCGCCGCGTGCACCGAGTAAGCCGCAGGCCCCGCAGCCGGCCAGCACCGCCGCGGGGGTCAGCCTCGGCGAGATCGAGCGGGTCGTCGCGGGCACCCATCACGACCCGCATTCGGTGCTCGGCGCGCACCCGGGCCCGGACGGGGTGACCGTGCGCGCGCTCCGGCCGCTGGCCGCCACCGTCACTGTGGTGCTCGGCGACGGGCAGCGGTTCCCCATGTCCCACGTGCACCAGGGGGTCTTCGCGGTGACGCTGCCGCGGGGCGGCACGGGGGACGGCCCCCCCGGCGGCTCCAGCGGCTCCGGGCAGGTGCCCGCGTACCGGATCGCCACCTCCTATGCCGGGCCGCCAGGCGGGCCGCCCGGGCCTGAGACGCTGACCGACGACCCGTACCGGCACCTGCCCACACTCAGCGACTTCGACCTGCACCTGATCGGCGAAGGGCGGCACGAGGAGCTGTGGCGGGTGCTCGGCGCGCACGTCCGGACGCTCGGCACCGACCCCTTCGGCGAGATCACCGGCACGTCGTTCGCGGTCTGGGCGCCGAACGCCCGCGGGGTCCGGGTCATCGCCGACTTCAACTACTGGGACGGCCGCGCCCATCCGATGCGCTCACTCGGCGGTTCGGGCATCTGGGAACTGTTCGTGCCGGGGGCCGGCGACGGCATCCGGTACAAGTACGAGATATGCGGCCCCGACGGTACCTGGCGGGCCAAGGCCGATCCGGTGGCCGCGGCCACCGAGCAGCCGCCCGCGACCGCGTCCGTGGTCAGCACCTCACGCCACGAGTGGCAGGATCAGGCGTGGATGGCGGCCCGCACCGCCCGCCAGCCCGTCGCCGAGCCGATGAGCATCTACGAGGTGCACCTCGGCTCGTGGCGGCCCGGCCTGTCCTACCGGCAGCTCGCCGACGAGCTGACGGCCTACGTCACCGAGCAGCACTTCACGCACGTGGAGTTCCTGCCGGTGGCCGAGCACCCCTTCGGCGGCTCCTGGGGGTACCAGGTGACGTCGTACTACGCGCCGACCGCGAGGTACGGCAGCCCCGACGACTTCCGCTATCTGGTGGACAGGCTGCACCAGGCGGGGATCGGCGTCATCATGGACTGGGTCCCCGCGCATTTCCCGCGCGACGACTGGGCGCTCGCGTCGTTCGACGGCACACCGCTGTACGAGCATCCCGACCCGCGCCTCGGCACCCACCCGGACTGGGGAACGCTCATCTTCAACTACGGCAGGCCCGAGGTACGCAACTTCCTCGTCGCCAGCGCCCTCTACTGGCTGGAGGAGTTCCACATCGACGGCCTGCGGGTGGACGCCGTCGCCTCCATGCTGTACCTGGACTACTCGCGCGGCCCCGGCCAGTGGGTCCCGAACCGCTTCGGCGGCAGGGAGAACCTGGAGGCCATCTCGTTCCTGCAGGAAGTCAACGCCACCTGCTACCGGCGCGTGCCCGGGATCATCATGATCGCGGAGGAGTCCACGGCATGGCCGGGGGTGACCAGGCCGGTGCACCTGGGCGGGCTCGGGTTCGGCTTCAAGTGGAACATGGGGTGGATGAACGACACCCTGGCGTACCTGCGGCTCGACCCCGTCTACCGCCAGTACCACCACAACGAGCTGACCTTCTCGATGGTCTACGCGTTCAGCGAGAACTACATACTTCCCCTGTCACACGACGAGGTGGTGCACGGCAAGGGCTCGCTGCTCGGCAAGATGCCGGGCGACGAGTGGCGCGCCTTCGCGGGGCTGCGCGCGCTGCTCGCGTACATGTGGGCCCATCCGGGCAAGCAGCTCCTTTTCATGGGCTCGGAGTTCGGCCAGGGCGCCGAGTGGTCGGAGCAGCGGGGCCTCGACTGGTGGGTCCTCGGCGACGAGCTGCACGCGGGCGTGCAGCGGCTCGTGCGCGACATGAACAGTGCCTACCGCCGCTCGCCCGCATTGTGGGCGCTGGATTCCTCCCCCAGCGGGTTCGCGTGGATCGACGCCCATGACGCCACGGGGAACGTGCTGTCGTTCCTGCGGTTCGCCGGGGATGCCGCGGCCGGCGGCACGACGGCGGCTGGCGGCACGGCGGCCGGCACGGCGGCGGCCGGCGGCACGGCGGCGGCTGGCGGCACAGCCGGGAGCACGGCTGCGGGTGGAGCGGCCGGCGGCACGGCGGCGGCTGGCGGCACAGCCGGGAGCACGGCTGCGGGTGGAGCGGCCGGCGGCACGGCGGCTGGTGCCAGGGTGCTCGCGTGCATCGCCAACTTCTCCGGCGTGCCGCACCACGGCTACCGGATCGGGCTGCCGCGGGCTGGCCGGTGGCGGGAGCTGATCAACACGGACGCGGGCAACTACGGCGGCAGCGGCGTGGGCAACTACGGTGAGGTGGAGGCGATCGCGGAGCCGTCGCACGGCCAGCCCGCGTCGGCCACGCTGACCCTCCCGCCACTCGGCGTCCTCTGGCTCGTCCCCGGAACCTGACGGGCAGCGCTCCCGCCAGTGGCAGGCCACTCAGTGGACCGGCCGCCGTCGCCGCATGGCACGTTGCGGTGCACAGCGGGCGCTATCGGCCCGGCGTGTTCTTGGCTATGGCGGAGCTGCCTGGCTTCGGGTGCGGGAGGGTTGCCGGCACGAGGGAGTATGTCCGGCTGGTTGCGGCTGTGAATAAGGTACGCGGCGCGATGAGCAGCGACTGCGCGCCCACGCCGACCGGGCCGGCGAGATCGGAGAGCACCGATGTCGCAAGGCCGGCACCACCCGCGGAGATAGCTGTCTGGGCGTCCACGCAGATCCACTCGCCCGCGGCCTCGCGGTGCAGGTGGACGGTGAGCTCGGGGTTGATGAAGTGCCAGCGGGTGATGTCGAGCTCGCCCGACACGCCGTTGCCGCTGTCGGCGACGGCCAGCACCCGTTCCAGCGGACCCGGCTCCTCATCAGGGACGAGCGGATGGCGCAGCCTGGCCCATACGGTCGCCGGCCCCGGCGAGCCGACACTGCCGCGCACGGCACGCCACTCGATCGCGGACAGGTACCCGTCGACCCACCCGGCTGGCGGCATGGCCACCTGCCCATCGGGCAGGCCCGGCGGCTGCTCGTGCCGGGGCGCGACCGGCTGGCTGCTGGCACGCAGGACCCGCCACGCCGCGGCCCTGGCGACATCGCGCCCGCCGGCCCGTGCCGCCGCCTCGACCAGCTCGACGCTGCGCCCGGGCCGGGCGACCCTGGCCCGTACCTCCAGTTCGCCGACGGGGATCGGCCCGAGGATCTCGCAGGTGAACCTGGCGACGATCATGTCGTCCCGCGGCTGGGAACGCTGAATGGCGCGGCCGAGCAGCGCGCTGGGCGGGCCGCCGTGCTGAAACCGGGGATCCCACGGGCCGGTCGTGTGCGCGGTCGCGCGCCACCGGTCATCACCGGCCGGGACGTAGAAGCTGTCGGCCACGCCTGGATGCTACCGGCGGGACACCGCCGCCCGGGCCCATGCGCACCGCTCCGCCAGGAATGACGCCGGGTAGCCAGACCGGCGTGAAGTGCTAATAACCTGCGCAATTGCCTGTACGGACGATCACGCCGCAGGGTACTCTGCCAGTGACGGCGGAATCTGACGGGGGTAACTCATCTGGCCAGCGCCGGGTGCACGCGGCTGACGGCCGCGCAGAGCGCATCGGGCCGTGCAGGACACGTTTCCCGGCCGCGTGCGCCATCCGGCAGCGCCCGCCCAGAAGGTACCGGCGCTCGGGGGCCTGCCGTATCACATCAGTGCCATGACCAGGGCAGCTCGTCAGCCACCAGCGCGGGGCGTTGGCACTACGGGAGGAGCCGATGACAGACGACGGCATCATCGTCACCCCCATGGTCACCGACCACGCCATCGTCCTGGGGATCGCCGGTGATCTCGATATGGTCACCAGCCCGGCGTGCGAGCGGGCACTCACCGACGCGATCGCCAAGCTGCCGCCACCCGGCCTGGTCATCCTGGACCTGCGCCGACTGCGGTTCCTCTCCGTCGCGGGCATCAGGCTCCTGCTCGCCTTCAGCGACGCCTGCGCCGACCAAGGCATGCGCGCGTGCCTGGTGCTCAACCCCGCCAGCCACGTCCAGCGGGTCATCCGCCTCATCGGCGGGGAGCGGCTGCTCCCCGTGTTCCACACGGCCGGGCAGGCGATCCGCTATGGGTATAGCTGACGCGCCCACCACCGCGGCGGCACCATCCCCAGAGGTGCCGTCCCGGCGATCACCCCCGGCAGTATTGCAGGAAGAGAGGGGTGGCCGGATTCAGGAAGGCGGGGTGGCCGGGTGGATCACGAAGACGGGATAACCGGGTGCGATCCTGCGGAGTCCGGCGTCGGGCGTGCCCGGCCCGGTGCCGCCGAAGAAGATGCCCACCTCCGCCTTCCAGCGCCTGAGATAGGCGCGGAGAACGGGCGGCTTGGCGTCGTCGGCAAGCTCGGTGGCGCTGAACCGCTCGGCCCGCCGGCCCAGGCGCAGCTCGCCCGCGCCGGCCGCCCGCAGGTTGCGCACCCACTGGGTCTCGCCACGCGGGGAGACCAGATACCGCTGCCCCTCGTAGCTGAGCAGGTTGACCGGCGTGGTACGCCACTGGCCGCTCTGGCGGCCGCGCACGGCAAGGATGCGGGATCCCCACACGCTGATCCCGAGTCCTGTCAGCCCCGACACGGCCTTGTTGAAGATCATCCGGGTGAACCACCCCGGCTCGGCGTACCGCTGTGGCGTGCTCGCGGCCATGGCCTGCCCCCCTTGCCGCTATCCCCTTACTGGCGCCGCATGCGGCTGCTGCCCCCTTACTGGCGCCGCAGGCGGCTGCTGCCGGCGTGCGCGCCCGATGAGGTCCCGGTCCCCGGCTGCCGCTGCGGCGGTGCGCTCTGGTTTACCAGGCCTGCCCGCCGTTCTCAAGGTGCGGTCAGGTGACCGGCTCAGAAGGTGCGGTCAGGTGACCGGGACGATCCGGGCTTGCGCGAGACGTCCGCCCGTGATGCGGAGCACGCCGAGGGTGCCGTGCGGCTGCCGCCTGCGGTCCGTCGGTGACCCGGGATTGAAGATCCGCAAGTCCCCGCCGGACTGGTCAAGCGGGATGTGCGAGTGCCCGAACACCACGAGTCCCGCGCCAGGGAACCTGCGCCGCAGCCGCGCGATGCGGCCCGCGGAGGGGCCACTGTCGTGGATCATCGCCACCCGGAGGCCGCCCAGGTCGAGCTCAGCGGTCGCCGTCGCGCCCCACGCCGCCACGTCCGGCCCATCGTTGTTGCCCAGGACGGCGCGGACCGGCGCGTAGCCCGACAGCTCCTCGAGCACGGCGGCGGTGCACACGTCACCCGCGTGGAGGATGACGTCCGCTGACCGCAGGTAGCGCGCCACCCGCGGCGGGCAGGACCGCCACCGCCGGGGCGCGTGCGTGTCGGCCAGCACGATCACTCTCACCGGCTCATCATGTCCTGGCGGCCCCCCACCATTTCCTGGCGGCCACGGGGCGGCACCAGCGCACCGGGCACCTCACGCCATGCCCGAAGAGCGGCGCCGCGCCGCCTCAGGCGACGCGGCGCCTCAGGCGACGCGGCGCGGGCCGTGCGGGTGGATGCCGGGCAGCACGGAGGTGAGTGCGGCGCTCGCCTCAAGCTGGGCTCTGCGTTCCCGTTCCCTCGCCTCCGCCTGCGCCGCGGCAGCGGCCAGCCGGGCGTTGGCCTGGCGGCGGAGACGGCTGCGCCTGCGCACCCTGACAAGGCGGTCGGCCGCGTACAGCAGGGCCCCGGCAAGGACAACGGCAATTGCGAGAAGCACGTACATCGACATCTGCCCCGTAGGTATCTGCCAGCGGTATCGGAAGACAGGGGACACCCCCATGAGGGGACACTCCATGATATGTGACCGGCAGAGGTTAACCAGCCGCCCGCCCCCCGTGACCAGCCCGTATACGCGCCCAGCAGGGCCGGGTGACCGCACCCCTGCGGTTTCAGAGCCTCGCGTACAGCCAGGCCGGGCCTTTCACCTCGGCACCGGCGGCCTCGCAGCGGCGGCGCAGTGCCCTGTCCGCCGTCACGACCAGCCGACGGCCCGCGATGTGCTGCGCGAGGCCCGCGATCTCGTCGTCGCCGGAACCGGGAGCAGGCACGACGCGGACCCTCCGGGCCGTGCCGCCCCTTTGTCTCTCCGCGTCCTGCGCCGCCCGTGCGGCGATGAGCGGCACCGCGGCGCGGGCGGCGCCCTCCAGCACGAGGATGATCTCCGGACCCGCTGGGTCACGCTCGGCTAGTCTTGCCAGGTCCGCATAGAGCCGGGCTGCTGCGGCGGCCCTGTCACGCCACCAGCCGTCGGGCCGCGCGCCCACCACGTTCGCCGCGTCCACGACGATCGTGAGCGCCGGCTGCCACGCAGATCCCGCAGATCCCGGAAGCCCGGGAAGCCCCGGGGGCCCCGTCCCGGGAGCCGCGCCCCCGCCGCCGCCGCCCGCTGTCATGGCTCGCGGTGCCACCCCTCCGTAGACCGGTACCGTCCGGCCAGCCTGCCCAGGTACGTATGCGCAAGCCGCCGGGGACGCCACCCCGCCTCGCAGGCCGGCCGCGGTGCGGGCCAGCGGCGGTGCGGGACGGGGACCAGCCTAAGCTGGCCGCATGGCAGATGCGACGCTCGCCGGACAGTTCGCCAGGCTGCGCCAGCACCGCAAGGCGCCGCTGATCCTGGAACTGGATCTGACCCAGGGCGTCGCCGAAGAGCCCCCCTCGGGGCCGCTCTCCGCCCTGCTGTCCCTGCGTAAGCCCCGGTTGCCCGAGGTGCTCGACGGCCTGCGGCGAGCACGTGAGGACGACAGGGTCAGGGCGCTCGTCGTCAAGGTCGGCGGGCAGCGGATCGGGCTCGCCACGATCCAGGAACTGCGCGACGCCGTCGCGGGCGTCCGCGACGCGGGCAAGCTCACCGTGGCCTGGGCAGAGACGTTCGGCGAATTCTCCCGCGGCAACCTGCCGTACTACCTGGCCACGGCGTTCGGCAGGATCTGGCTGCAGCCCTCCGGCAGCCTCGGCCTGACCGGCGTATCCGTCGAGCAGTGGTTCTTCCGCTCGGCGCTCGACAAGATCGGCATCGACTTCCAGGCAAGCCAGCGGCACGAGTACAAGACCGCGGCGCATCCGCTGACCGAACGCGGCTTCACCGCCCCGGCCAGGGAGGCCAGCGAGCACCTGGCCGCCTCGGTCGCCGGGCAGCTTACCGGCGCGATCGCCGAGCGCAGGGGCAAGAGTCCCGGCGACGCCAGGGCGCTGCTGGACCGCGGGCCGTTCCTCAGCCATGAGGCGCGTGCGGAGGGCCTGGTGGATGCGCTCGGCTACCGCGACGAGGTGTATGCCGCGGTGCGCAAGGAGGCCGGCCCCGGCGCGGTCCTGCTGTACCTCAGCCGCTACCAGCGCTCCCGTGCCCTGGCGGAGCGGGCCCGCGCGCTGCCGAACCCCAGGGAGCGCTTCGTCGCGGTCATCTATGCCGCGGGTCCCATCAGGCAGGGCCGCAGCGGCCGCGGGCCGCTGTCCGGCGGCGTGGGCTCGGACACGGTGACGGCCGCGCTGCGGGCGGCGGCCTCGGACGAGCGGGCACGGGCCATCCTGCTGCGGGTCAACAGTCCCGGCGGATCGTACACGGCCTCCGACTCGATCTGGCGCGAGGTCGTCAGGGCGCGGAAGGCCGGCAAGCCGGTCGTGGTGTCCATGGGAGACGTGGCCGCCTCTGGCGGCTACTACATCGCGATGGCGGCCGACGTGATCATGGCGCAGCCCGGCACGCTGACGGGCTCTATCGGCGTCCTGGCGGGCAAGCCCGTGGTCCGCGACCTTTTCGCGCGGGCGGGCGTGACCACCGATTCGGTTGCCGAAGGCGCGCACGGGACGATGTTCGCGCCGACCCATCCGTTCAGCGACGAAGAATGGGACAAGGTCAACGCCTGGCTCGATCACATTTACCGTGACTTCACGGGAAAGGTCGCATCGAGCCGCAGGCTTTCCGCTGAGCGGCTGGACGGGATCGCCAGGGGCCGTGTCTGGACGGGGGAGGACGCCGCGGCCAACGGCCTCGTCGACGCACTCGGCGGGTTCGCCGCGGCGGCGGAGATGGCACGCCGGATGGGCGGCCTGCCCGCTGGGGCGCCGCTGCGGGTGTTCCCGCGGATCGGCCCGGTCGAGCGGCTGCGGCCGCACGAGTCGAGCGAGGACCATCGCGGCGCGGCGGCGAGCCTGGCCCGCGGCCTGCCCGGGGGGCTGGGCAGCGGCCTGGCCACGGCACTGACGCCCGGCCTGGGCGGGGGACCCGGCATCGCAGGGCAAGACTGGGGACCGGCCTGGCGTATCGCCGCCCATCTCGGCCTCCCGCCGTACGGACCGCTGACGCTCCCGGGGCACTGGAGCATCGGTTGACCGCGCTGGGACGAGGGTGGGCCGATGGCGGGTGAGCACGGCGGGGTGCCAGGCGCGGCTTCCTGGGACGGGAAGGGCCGCGGGGACGCCATGCCGCCCGCAGGCGTCCCGGCACCGGGACATCCGGCGCCGGCCGGCTTCGGCGACGCACTGGCGTCCCACGCCGCCGGTGTCACGCTCGTGACGATCGCCGAGGGGCGCAATGACATCGGCGTGACGGTGAGCGCCTTCTGCCCGGTGTCGTTCGATCCGCCGCTGGTTCTCGTGTCCCTCATGGCCGGGTCCTACCCTGCGGAGGTGCTCGGCGGGGCAGAGGGCGCCGCCGACCGCTTCGCCATCACCGTCCTGGCGGCCGGCCAGCGCGCGCTGGCCGGCCGTTTCGCCGCGGCGGGACGGCCGGGGGCGCGGCTGCTGCTCGAGGGTGTGCCGCACACCCGCGGGACCGCCTCAGGCGCACTCATCCCCGACGGCGGTCTCGCCGCGCTGGAATGCTCGGTCACCCAGCGCCTGCCCGCGGGAGATCACCTTCTCGTCGTCGCCCGCGTGATCGCCGTTCCCTACGTGGCCGCGTCGGGCGAGCCGCTGATCAGGTTCCGCGGCCGCTACCCGGGGTTGCGCTGACTGACGCATGAGAGCAATTCACCTGTCTCACAAAACACCATGAAAGCGGCAAAATACGTAATACTTCCTTATGCGCTTTCCCAGTTTGTGAATCGCACAGCCCATGCCAGACTGACGGTGAAGAGGTGATCATCGGCGGGATGCCCCGGCGGGGCAGGACTAACCGGATACGGAGACGAGATGACCGAGGACGAGCAGGCTCCCCCCGGCGTGGACCCGACCGTGCCGAGCCCGGCGCGGATGTACGACTACTACCTCGGCGGCACGAACAACTTCGCGGTCGACCGGGAAGCCGCCGAGCGGATCCGCACCGTCCTGCCCGAGCTCACCGAGGGTTCATGGGCCAACAGGGGGTTCCACCAGCGCGCGGCCAAGTGGATCGCCGAGCAGGGGATCCGCCAGTTCATCGACATCGGCTCCGGCCTGCCCACCGTCGGC
>Ga0209061_1004869_pt1 | contig 12406 bp, 14 predicted proteins | sample Coa_R1_10_FD_187157 | JGI IMG/M metagenome (GOLD analysis project Ga0209061, IMG submission 187157) | Surface soil microbial communities from Centralia Pennsylvania, which are recovering from an underground coalmine fire - Coalmine... | ecosystem: Environmental > Terrestrial > Soil >...
CACGATCCGGCCTTGCTCGTGGTCGGCGACACAGGTCAAGTACTTCTGGCCGCGGCGGTAGCTGATCTCGTCCACCCCGATCATCACGAGCCCGTAGAACCGCGCCTCCGAGAGATGGTCGGCGAGGACCCGGGTGACGATGTCGCCGACCGAGTCCCACGCGATCCGCATCAGCCTGCGGATCGGCGTTTTGGCCATCTGCTGCGCCAGGAACGCGACCACGTCCTCGAAGTCGCGGGTGTAAGGGGACCCAGGCCGGGCCCACCGGACCGCCTCATACCGGACACCGCGGTCCGGGCAGCGCAGCCTCCTCAAGCTCGCACTCCAACAGGCAGCGGCAGACGCCGAGATCCAGATGCCGCCAGCGCTTGACGCGATAGTCGACGATCTCCAGATGCCGGCCGGTCTGCCCGCACACCGAACACACCCGGCGCCGGCGCTTGCGCAGCTTCAGCGTGACGATCACCCCCTTGGCGTCGAAGCTGACGTCGGTCACGGACGCCCACCCATCGAGGCGGAGCATCCGCTTGAATGCGGTCACGACGCGCATGTCGCCCTCCTTCGGAAGCTGGACTTTGAACATCCAGCAGCTTGCCGCGGCGGGCGGCTGCGCGTCACCTCATCCACCGGGATTTCGCCGACGTCCGTGCCGGCGAGCGACCCCCTCACGCAGCGCTCCTCCGTCCCGCAGAAGCTCGCACAACTCCAAACGCCAACCGGGCAGACAAAGCGCCTGCTCACGTGCTCAACGGCGGCCCGAACTCACCCCCAGATGGAGAGGAGACCCCGAAATAAGCCCATTATTCCGATCGTCGATATCGCTGTGAACCCCTCCCGTCTTGGAATGCTCAAAGAACTCGAATGGCTGGAAGTCGACTTCTCCCAACCGACGGAAGCACTTGAAACGCTGACGAGGAGTATCCAACCGTTTATCATGCGTCAGGTGCAAACGATGAATGTTTCGCTCGTTTCTATTTCTCCTCAGATTGACTTAGCGACTGGGATAGCGATCTTCGCTCTCGGCGCACTCTTTGCCTTGCTCGTCTTCTCGATCGCACAGGGGAGTACGAACCATGGCGCCTAGGGGACGACCCCGGAAGGTCGTGAGCGCCGACCGTCCCGAGCGTGCTGCCTCGCCCACGAACGGGACCCTCGATGTAAAAGCACTTGAGACCTGGCTGTGGGACGCAGCCTGTCAAATCCGTGGTCCGCTCGACGCCCCGAAGTTCAAAGACTACATCCTTCCTCTCATCTTCCTCAAACGGCTCTCCGATGTCTTCGACGACGAAGTCCAGCGGGTCGCTGACGAGGTCGGGGACCTGGATACGGCGAAGGAGATCATCGACCAGGACCACGGCCTAGTCCGCTTCTACCTTCCCGCCGAGAGCCGATGGCCGTCGATCGCGCTCACGACCACGGGGCTCGGAGAGGCGCTGACCGATGCCGTTCGGGCTGTCGCGCGACAGAATCCGCGCCTCCAGGGAGTCATCGACACCGTGGACTTCAACGCCACGGCAGCCGGACAACCGATCGTCGATAACGACCGGCTCGCAGCTCTCGTCAAGACTCTTGGGCAGCATCGTCTCGGGCTGAATGACGTACAGCCCGACCTCCTTGGGCGGGCGTACGAGTACCTCCTCCGGAAGTTCGCCGAAGGCCAGGGACAGAGTGCGGGTGAGTTCTACACGCCCGCCGAGGTCGCCCGGGTTATGGCACGCATCCTCGATCCCCAACCCGGCATGACGGTATACGACCCGTGCTGCGGCTCGTCGGGGTTGCTCATCAAGTGCCACCTCCGACTTCTGGAGACCCACGGAAAGGCCGTCAATGAGCACCGAGAGCTGCCTCCTGAGGTCGCTCCCTTGAAGCTCTTCGGCCAGGAGATCAACCCGTCAACGTTCGCCTTGTCGAGGATGAACGCCTTTCTCCACGACATGGACGCTGAGATCGCGCTCGGCGACACGATGCGCAACCCTGCCTTTACAGACCGCTCAGGTCACCTGCGCCAGTTCGACATCGTCACGGCGAATCCCATGTGGAACCAGGACTTCCCAGAGGACGTCTACCGCAACGACACCAGCAACAGGTTCGACCGTGGCATCCCGCCGTCATCATCTGCGGACTGGGGATGGGTGCAGCACATGGTGGCCTCCCTTAAACCAGCGGGAAGAATGGCAATCGTTCTCGATGCGGCAGCCGTGAGCCGCGGCAGCGGGAATACTGGAGCTAGTCGGGAGCGAGACATCAGGCGAGCATTTGTCGAGGAAGACCTCGTCGAAGCTGTACTCCTTCTCCCGGAAAACCTCTTCTACAACACGCCGGCCCCAGGCATCGTCATGGTGCTCAATCGGAACAAGCCCCATCCAGGGGAGATCGCTCTCATCAACGCATCTCAGCTTTTCGTAAAAGGCAAACCCAAGAACGAGCTGACGGACGAACATATTGCCACGATCCACCGGCTGTTCTCTGACTGGCGTTCCGTAGACGAGCGCTGCGCCATCGTCACCACAGAAGATGTGGCGACGAACGACTACAACCTGTCTCCAAGTCGCTATATCGCGGGAGCTGCTACCTCGGACGTTCTTCCACTCGATGAGGCCGTCAAGCTCCTCCGGGATGCGGAGGCGGAGCGCGCGGCGGCAGATGCCGAGTTGTGGAAGGTCCTCAGGGAGTTGGGGATCGAATGACTCCACGAGCCATGCGCCGACTGCGCGACCTTGCCGAACACGTGCGCGAGTCAACCTCGCCGACGTCTGAGGACACCCGACGTTATGTCGGTCTTGAACATCTCGTTTCTGGTGATCCCAGCATTGCAGGTTGGGCGCCAGCATCGTCCGTTCGAAGTAGCAAGTTTGTGTTTCGCCCAGGTGACACCTTGTACGGCAAGCTTCGTCCGTATCTTGACAAGGCTGCCATGGCAGAATTCGAGGGCGTAGCAAGCACCGACCTTCTCGTTTTACGCCCTAAGGAAGGAGTCGATCCCCGGTTTCTTACCTACACGATGCATTCACGATCAGTTATTGAACATGCAATCGCAACCACGGTCGGGGTGAATCATCCAAGGACTTCCTGGTCTTCCCTTGGTGAGCTTGAGGTCTACGCGCCGCTTCTCGAAGAGCAGAGGCGGATCGCACGGATTCTTTCGACGATCGACCAAGCAAAGCAAAGCAGGCAGCGTGTCTTAGTGGCGGCAAGACAGACCTGTGATGCAATGCTCAAGTCGCTGTTTGCTGAAATGACGCCGGCGGCAACGATTGGTGACATCGGTGTCGTAAAGGGAGGCAAACGACTGCCGAAGGGCCATGCATTCGCATCAGCAGAGACGCCCTACCCCTATATCAGGGTTGTTGACCTTGCTGATGGATCAGTTCGTACCACAGACCTCCGTTACTTAGAGCCAGAGGATCAAGCACGAATATCTCGCTATGTCATCACGCAAGACGATGTCTACATCTCTATAGCTGGCACTATAGGACTTGTGGGTGTTATTCCAGCAGCATTGGATGGTGCAAATCTTACTGAGAATGCCGCGCGTATTGTGATCAAAGATCGAACCAAGATAGGTAATCATTTCTTGGCGTGGTACCTGCGTTCTCCGATGGGGCAGGCAGAGATTCGTGTGCGGACCACGAAGACTTCACAGCCAAAGCTTGCGCTCATGCGTATTAAAGATATACCGATACCATTTCCGCCTCTTGAGGAACAGCAGCGGACTGTACAGATCCTATCGACTATCCACGGCTTTTGTGAGGCCGTCCGGCGCGAGGTAGAAGCCCTCGATAAGGTCTTTCATGCCACGATGAAATCATTACTGGAGCCGACTCCATGACTACCGGCTCCGAGAGCGGCTCCGTCCAGTATCCGTTCGTTCGCTACGCACACGAGTCCGGCTGGACGGTACTTTCCCGGGACAAGGCTCTTCAGCTCCGGGGTGGGGAAACGGGGGTCGTCTTCACGGACGTTCTGGTGGATCAGCTCCAGAGACTCAACCCGGGCACGGTCAACCATGACCGAGCGGTCGATCTCGCTCACCGAGTCGTCAGAGCCCTTCCCAACATCAAGGGAAACGAGGATGTCTGGGAGTATCTGCGTGGTTTGAAGAAGGTCTTCGTCGAGGAGGAGCGCAGGGAGCGGGATGTCCGCTTCCTAGACCTCGATGACCCGTCCAACAACGTCTTCCACGTTACGGACGAGTTCTCCTTCCGTCCTCGACCCGATGCCGAAGCGATCCGCTTTGACATTGCGCTCCTCATCAACGGGATTCCCGTAATCCTCGTCGAGACCAAGTCCGCTACGAAACGGGACGGTATGGCAGAGGCGCTGGTGCAGGTGCGCCGGTACCACGAGCAAGGACCGGAGGCGCTCGCTGTTCTGCAACTCTTCGCCATCACGCACCTTCATCGGTTCCTCTACGGAGCGACCTGGAACGCCAACAGAAAGTCGCTCTACAACTGGCGGGAAGAGGTAGCCGGGAACTACGAGGACCTAGTCAAGGCGTTTGTAGCGCCAGAACGGGTACTGCGCGTAGTCTCGGACTTCATCGTCTTCAGCAACATCGACGGTGAGCTGAACAAGTTCGTCCTCCGGCCCCATCAGATGCGAGCAGCGGATCGTGTTGTGGAACGAGCGAAGGATCCCGCCAAGCGTCGGGCGCTCGTCTGGCACACGCAGGGCTCTGGCAAGACCTACACGATGATCACGGCAGCGAAGCTGCTGATCGAGGACAAGGCGCTGGAGCATCCGACTGTGCTCGTGCTCGTGGACCGTACCGAGCTTGAGACGCAGTTGGCTGGGAATCTCGAAGCGCTTGGCTATGGGGATGTCCGGATCGCCCAGAGCAAGAAGGACCTTGAAGGGCTCCTCCGTTCGGACTGGCGAGGACTCATCGTCTCGATGATCCACAAGTTCGAAGGGATGCCACCAGACCTCTGCCTGAGGGAGAACGTCTTCGTCCTCATCGACGAGGCACACCGCACGACTGGAGGTGCTCTCGGTACGTACCTGATGGCAGCGCTTCCCAACGCCACGTACGTCGGCTTCACGGGGACGCCCATCGACAAGACCGAACACGGCAAGGGGACGTTCAAGACCTTCGGCCCTGACGACGAGAGCGGCTTTCTCGACAAGTACTCGATCCGTGAATCCATCGAGGATGGTACGACGGTCCCGCTCAACTACGCCCTCGCTCCGAACGAGCTGCTCGTGGACCGGGCGACCCTGGAGGCGGAGTTCCTCCAGGTGGCGGAGCTGGAGGGCGTGTCGGACATCGAGACGCTCAACAAGGTCCTCGAACGGGCAGTCACGCTCCGGAACATGATGAAGAACCGGGAACGGGTGGACGGCGTCGCGAAGTTCATTGCTGAGCACTACCGATCCAACGTCGAGCCGATGGGCTACAAGGCGTTCGTCGTCGGGGTTGACCGGGAGGCGTGCGCTCTCTACAAGGACGCTCTCGACTGCTACCTCCCACCGGAGTACTCCGATGTCGTCATCAGCCACGGCCACAACGATCCTGCGGAACTGCGGCGCTTTCACTACGACGAGACCAAGGAGCTGGAGATACGGAAGGCATTCCGCAAGCCGGACGGCCTTCCGAAGATTCTCATCGTGACGGAGAAGCTCCTCACCGGGTTCGATGCGCCGATCCTGTATGCGATGTATCTCGACAAGCCGATGCGGGACCACGTGCTGCTGCAATGCATCGCTCGGGTAAATCGGCCCTACGAGGATGCGGATGACCGGGCGAAGCCTGCCGGGTTCGTTCTGGACTTCGTGGGCATCTTCGAGAAGTTGGAGCAGGCGCTCGCTTTCGACTCGAAGGATGTCTCTGGCGTGGTGACGGGCATCCCGGACCTGCAGAAGCGGTTCGCCGGGTTGATGGCTCACGCCCGTGCCGAGTACCTCGGCATCGGCAAGGGGCTCCGCGCCGACAAGGAAGTCGAGGCGATTGTCGAGTACTTCCGAGACGAGGATCGTCGCACGACGCTCCAGGAGTTCGTTTCCGAACTGGAGAACCTCTTCGAGATCATCTCCCCCGACGCCTTCCTTCGCCCCTACCTTGACGACTACGACGCTGTCATGCGCATCTCGGCCATCGTGCGGGAAGCGTTCTACCCGGGCATCGACGTGGATCGGTCGTTCCTTCGCAAGACGGCGGAACTTGTCCAGGAGCACACCGCTACCTCCCCGATCCAGGGGATCAGCAAGGTCTACAAGCTGAGCGAGGACTCGCTCGATCAGTTGACCCTCATGGATGCGCCAGACACCGTGAAGGTCGTCAACCTCGTGAAGCTCCTCCACGATCTCGTGGCGAACGAACGAGACATGAAGCCCTTCCTGCTGTCCATCGGGGAGAAGGCGGAGGAGATTGCGGCAGCGTTCCGGGATCGGCAGATCTCAACCGAAGATGCCCTTGCAGCCCTGGCCCAGCTGGCAACGGAAGCAATACAAGCGGAGAAGGAGCAGGAGGCAACTGGCCTCAAGCCAGAAGCCTTCGCCGTGCTCTGGTACCTGAAGGGAAAGGGGATCGAGGAAGCCAAGGCTCAGAGCGTCGCTGGAGCCGCCGCCGCTGTCTTCGACGAGTGTCCCCAGTGGCGCCTCCGGACTGACCAGGAGCGCCAGGTCCGCATCAAGCTGCACGCGGCGCTGATCAAGGTGGGCGAGAAGGACGGATCGAGCGATTACGTGGAGGACATCATCGAGTCACTGCGCAGGGTACAACCATGAGGCGAGATGCACGCCAGCATTCGTTCGCTCCGGCCGCTCCCCTGAGCGTTCCACTGACGCCAGAGGCTCTCAAGGACGAAGTGCGCGGCTGGTCTGAGCGCCTCGATGTCGAGCCGAAGGAAATCCGTGTCGCTGAGATGACTCGCAAGTGGGCAAGTTGTTCCACCCGGGGTCGGGTCACCTTTGCCTTGGACCTTCTGGCTCAGCCAGAGGAGGTTCGCCGCGAGGTGATCGTCCACGAGCTACTGCATCTCAAGGTTCCGAACCATGGGCCACTATTTCGGGCCTTATTGTCCGCTCATCTTGCGGACGAAGCCGATGCCCGGGGCAAGCGATGAAGTTGCTGTGTCAAGCTGAAGATCATGCTCTGGAATGACCTTCAGCTCCTGCACTGGATTGACGAAATGGAGCAGGAAGGTGCCTACATCGGCAACGGTCACCGCCTGCTACAGGAGCTTGCACGTCGGCAGGGGGTTCCCGAATGGCACAAGGAAATGCGATCCTTCGCGGTGGAGTTAGCACTTGCATATGAGGCAGGTTATGTGACCTGGACCGACCGTAGTCAGTACATGGTCGGCCGATACACCCCGACAACTGATCCGAACCAGTGGCTGCAGACGATCGACAACATCAAGCTCACCCTCGCCGGACGGGATCGCGCACGGGGTCGGCTCATCCAGGTGGAGTTGCCCGATCCTGACGAAGACGACAACCGCATCATCACGGGACTGACGATGGAGGAGATCGCCCGGTCGATCGGCGCCACGTACACTGCTGCACAGCTGCCTCGCTACCTCCGAGAATCCGGCCTTCCCGCCCAGGCTGTACCAGATGTCGTCTCCGGTGACAAATGGCAGTACGTTTTCGACGTTCTTGAGTCACTTCACGAGGGTGGTTCCGCGGCCAGACGAGCCCTCCGTGAGTTCGTCGGGCGGTTGGCTTGAAGGATACTTTCACGCTCCGCCTCCCGCCGATGTCCGCAAGCGGATCACGTCCTTGCTTGCTCAGCAGGGATGGCACGTCCGAGAGGGACGGCTCGTCATCGGAGAGCGCGTCCGGGTAGAGCCAGGTACGGTGTCACCCCTCGGGAGAGACGCTCGGTTTGCAGCACTCCACGCAGATATTCGGCAGGTAACGAGCCGCTTCGTCGAAGATCATCTCGACGTTGCGATCTTTGAGGCCTTCAAGGCGCTCAACAATCGGGTGAAGCAAATGACGGGCCTTGATATTGACGGCAGCAGGCTGATGGACGAAGCGCTGGGATTGACGAATCCACGGATTCAGTTCGGCGATCTCACTACGCAAACGGGGCGAGACATCCAACAGGGCCTGCACTTCATGTTCAAGGGTGCGGTGCAAGGGGTCCGCAATCCGGACGCTCATGAACAGTTCAAGCCTCTCGATGAAGAGGAGGGGTGGGAGGAGCTGGCGTTTGCCAGCATGCTCATGCGCAGGTTGGATGGAGCGACGGTCAGGCAGAAGGGCTGAGGACCTCCCAGCCTTTCGCGCAGTAGAAGTCGCCATCGTCGGCGTAGTGGTGGCCTTCGGGGTGGATGAGGTCGGTATCGACCGAGCACCCGCAGCGGTCGCAGAAGGCCCAGGTCGCCTCACGGTAGAGGGGCCGAGGCGCCAGTAGCTCGAGCTGCTGCACGAGCTGGACAAGGTTGGTGTGGGCGGCATCGTCGTCCTGAGCCGATGCAACGAGGTGGTACTCCACCAGCTCTGCAATGTCGGTGATCGTGCAGACCATGTCTGCAACTCCTTTCCTTCTCGGTTCATGGGCGCAAACGGGTACGGAGGGAAGCGCGGGGTCAAGGGAAGAGGACGGAGTCCTCCGGGAGAACGGCAGCGAAGCGGCGGCTCGGACCGCCTTGACGCTGTGCGGCTCTGTGCAACCCTGTGCGACCGAACCCGAGAAGACCTGTTGTGGATCGGACTCCTGATCCCCGAGAGGGCTGGGCAAGAGCCCCCTCGGGGACGAGCCCCGGCGGTTAGGCCGCCGGTGCCTCCGAAGCGCTCCTGGAGGAGAGCGCCTGGAGCCTGTTGGCGACGATCTCGACGGTCCGTCGAGTGCCCCCATCGGTGGCCTGCCACTGGCGGCTCTGGAGCCGACCCTCGATGTAGACGAGACGGCCCTTGCCGAGGTACTGGCAGGCGAAGTCGGCGAGCTGGCCCCAGAGGACCACGTCGTGGAACTCGGCGTGGCTTTTGCCGTTGGTGGCGACGCGGACGCTCGCGACGTGCTTGCCCGATGCGGTCTCCCGCGGCTCCGGCGCCGCTACGAGGCGCCCAATGAGGGTGACCTGGTTCACCGAGTTTCCCCGGCTCTGGACGGAAGCGATCTGCTTCTTCGTGGTGGCTGTCTTGCTGCGCATTGCTGCACCTCCTGTTGTGTGGATCGATGCCACGGTGACAAGCGGGTCGACTGCCGAGCGGAATAGGTCAAGCCGGTACGGCTTCTCGCTCTTGGGCCTTGCAGCGGACAGGCAGCGGCCTGCTACCGGGGACGCTCGCGTCCCTTATGGCGCTCGAAGACGATCCGCAGCACGTCAAGGAGGGGCATACGGAGCAGCCACAGCATGATGAAGCATCCGACCCCAGTGTCGTGGGGCGAAGCGCAAGACGGCTCAGCGAGGGGCGATCTGAGATTATGGAGGCATGGCAGATGCGAAAGAAGGCAGAGACCCAGACTTGGTGGCGAGCGAGCTGGTGGTCCCCGTCTATCTGGACACGAACGTGCTGCTCGACCTCCTAGCGACGGTGGAGGACGGCTTCAGCCTAGTGGAGCGAGTCACCTCGGAAGAGGCGACACAACATGTGTCAGGGAGGAGCGGTAGTGCCGACATTGGCACTCCCAGCACCTTTCCATTCTTCAAGCTCGGGCTATCCGGAAAGCTTGGCAAGGCCGTTACCGAAGGAGCGACCGCCACGAAGGAGGGGGATAAGACTCACACTTATGGCTCTCTCCTTCATCGTCTCCGTAGGTACCTTGTCACTGAAGGGCTCATTGCGGAGTCGTTTAGTAGCCCAGCACTCGATGGCGGGCGTTTCGTCGAATTTCCTGGAGTGCTTCGACCCAATCCATTTACCGATTCGTTTCAGCGGTTGCAGCGAATCTTAGGGTTTGTCGATGTTGTGATGGGATTCGAGCAGACGGCGGCACCTGCTCAGCAATCCGGGAGGGGCAAGGGCGGTCAGGGAAACCGACCGTCCCAGCAGAAGTCGAATCCCCAGGCGCGACAACTGAAGGCGATGAGAGAGTTCCTTGAGCACCTAACCTCAGACGTGGAGCGAGAAGGTACGAGCACCGTGGTGATGGAGCATCACGAATCTGGATATCGCGCCGTTGTAACCGTATTTGACGACTACCTGCGAGACCGTTCGATGGCGGAGGTCTTGAATCGAGAGTTCCGCGTTCTAGGGAAGGTGGCCCGACATCTGCCGAAGGGATCAACTGAGTCCGTCGATTTGCTCGCGTCGAGTGGTGTGGCCGGGTTTCCGTCCGAAATACTAGGACAATTGGCTGGCTCAATGGGCGAGATGGCAAGTGAGACCGGAATGCAGATCACCCAACCGGCAACCTCGGTTGAGCCTCCAGTGATTGAGATCATTCCGATAGCGATCTATCTATGACGTGGATGTACAGGCGAAGCCGGTTTACGCCGCCTCCTCCTGTGCTGCGGGCTTGAAGGCCCGGAGGATGCTTGCCGCGGTGCGCTGGATGCGCTCGCAGGATGCCTTGATACCGGCGATGGCCTGGTCGCCGCCACCGGCCCAGGTTGCGACGTAGCCGAAGGAGTAGTCGCCAGAGTCGATCCCGAGTGCCTGGCAGACGACGTATGCGGTGGACTCCGCTTCCAGCTCGGCAAGTGCCCGGCTGTCGAAGCTCTGATGCAGCAGGGCGTGTGCGATCTCGTGCGCGAGCGTCTTCACCCGCTGGGCGGGGGTGTTCTGGGTCTCGATACGAATGCGGTGCTCGCTGTGGCTGCAGTCGCCGTTCGTGGAGCCGTTGAACTCGTGGTCCTCGACCGTGAAGCCGATGGACCTAGCGACGCCAAGGAGCGTCGTGTAGTGTCCGGCAGGGTCGTCGCCGTCGAGGCGCTTGCAGACCGTAGGCAGCTCTTCCCCGTCAGTCTGGGCGACGTCGAATACGGGGACGAACTTGAAGCCCCGGATGACCCGATCGTCCTCGCCGTCTTCGGCATCGGTGTTCTTGTAGACCATGGGGGCGAGAATCCAGATGGCCTTCTCTCCCTTCCGGACGAAGCGGTTCATCTTCCGCCAGGCATTGAAGCCTGCCACCTGGCTTCCCTCGTGGCATTGGGCAGCGATGAGGAGCACGTTGTTGAAGCTGTAGCGGTGGAACTTGGACTGGAAGTCGAGGTGGCGCTGCCACTCCTCGGACGTCGTGAGGTTGCTGATCCCCTCTGCCAGCTTCTCGATGAGTTCCGGGTGGTTGTTCTTGGCGGTCATTGCTGAGTCCCTCCATGTGGTGCTGATCTGATGCACCCGACACGGCAGGGCAAGGCCGAGCGGAACAGCCCCAACCGCAGCGAGTGCACTTCAGGGCTTGCAGCTCGTAGGACGCAGCTCTGCCAGGGTGAAACAGCAGAGAGGCCCGCATGGGGCGGGCGAGGGACCGCACCAGCACACCCGGACATCCCGAGGCTGGCGGTCGAGAGGGGATCCCGAACGATCCGAGCTGGCAGGAGACGCTACCGGGAACCAGTGACAGCCATCGCTCTGGTAACCGTGCTCCCGGTGCCTCCACGGGGCGACCGGCACGCAGCCCGGCGGTCCTCTACGTCAGCGGGTAGGCCGTAATGGACACCACGCCCCGACTCATTGCCGACCAACACCGGCGGAGGAGGAGCGACAGGCTGTTGTCGCAGCCACCTGTCATCATTGACGTGGCCAACGCAGAAGGAGGTGATCAGGAATGGCGAAGCAGTCCAACGAGGAGCCGAAGGTCGTCGGCGCTGGCATCGGTGGAGCAATCGGCGGGGTTATCGGCGCAGTGATCGGCGGTCCCATCGGTGCAGCCATCGGTGCTGCTCTGAGCAGTTGGTTCGGGCACGCAATCGAGACCGACATGCGCAAGAAGAAGTAGCCGGGTCACGTTCTCACAAACTGCCGTTTCTGAGCAACGCAGCTACACCCACGATCAGCTCATCGACCCGATCTCAGCCGACATTCTCATAACCCATTCTCGTATTCTGTTCTCACATGGAGCGGTTCTCCACGGGTTCTGAGAACCGGCTACTGGAGGATCGGATGTGTTCATCGGCTACGCCCGCGTCTCGACGAGTGACCAGCGGCTCGACCTGCAGCGAGAGGCGCTGATACGGATTGGGTGTGAGAAGGTTTTTGGCTCTCTCGGCATCGGTGTAGGTGGCGGTCACGGTTCGTGTGGTGGCTTGAGCGTGATCGGTCCGCAGGTGAGCATCACGAGCGCGAGTGCGGCGTTGGCGGAGTGGAACCCGTAGGAGCGGCGGGTGATGAGTCGGACTTTGTTGTTGAGGGCTTCGGTGCGGCCTTGGTTGATGCCGAGTCGGATGGCGGCGAGGATCCCGTGGCGGTGGCGGCGGATCGTCTGCGCGAGTCGGACGAATGGAGGAAGGCAGCTGCGGGTCGCCTTGCTGATGAACCGGTCGATCAGGATCGTGACGTCCTCGAGGGT
>Ga0209061_1004872_pt1 | contig 12395 bp, 10 predicted proteins | sample Coa_R1_10_FD_187157 | JGI IMG/M metagenome (GOLD analysis project Ga0209061, IMG submission 187157) | Surface soil microbial communities from Centralia Pennsylvania, which are recovering from an underground coalmine fire - Coalmine... | ecosystem: Environmental > Terrestrial > Soil >...
AGAGCACAACAACCAAAACCCCAAGCCCTACAAGTGGACCAAGACTGCCGCTGAGATCATAGAGAAGGTCAAGCGAGGTAGGGTTGCCCTGGCCCAAGCGCGCGGCATTTGGCGGACACTACACTAGCCAGTGCCGGGCGCCCAGCCGGGTTTGGCGCAACTGCTGGGGCAGGTCGAGGGCGCGGAAGATATCGCCTTCGACGTCGATCTCCCCCGTCACGTACGCTCGCCCCAGGCCGAGCTGGCCCGGGGAGCGGACCAGCCGGGCCAGAGCGGCCGGTGAGCGGATGACGATGGTCGCTGGGGCATCACTGGGGCCGATGCGGGACCCGTCCCAGGCCCGAACCGCCACTTCGGTGGAGCGGCCCATAAGGTCGGAAAGCAACCGGCCGGCCTGCACTAGCTCACCTGGCCCGAGCCTCGTCCCTCACCCGGCACAGGTGGCCTGGGCAACGCCTTCACCTCGGCCAAGCCACATCGTGCCGTGTCAGCGCGATTCCGCCTCCACGCCAAAGCCGATGATGGCCCCGAGAAGTATGGCCCCGCCGATCACCCAGAACCACTTGCCGAAGGCCAAGCCCACCACGGCCAGCACCGCCCCCAAGCCGAGGGCGGCTGGCCAGATGCTGTTGCCCGGGAAGAAGTGGATCTCGCCTGCCCCGTCTTCGGGGTTGGCGTCCGGGCGGTCCTCCACCCGGGGGATGTGCTGGCGGCGCAGGGCCTGCAAGAGGATGTAGCCGAACAACAGCGCATAGGCACCTCCCCCGAAGCCCAGCATCACGGTGCCGGCGAACTCACCGCTCCAAACCCAGTAGACGAGCCCGGCTACCCCCAAGAACGCGGCTGTGCCAAGGGCTAGGCGCCACTCGAACTTCATGGCCCCTCCCCGCCCTGGGCCGGTGCAGCATGCCCGTTGCCCCCGCCGCCAGCCCGCCCGCTGGCCCCGCCGCCAGTTTGGCCGCTGGCTCCACCGCCGTCGGCATGGCCGTCGCCCCCACCACCGTTGCCCGCACCGGCTCGTACGGCTGCCTGGCCGGCGGTACCTCCCGTGCCCACGGTGACGAGCTGGTTGCGGTGGCGGCCGTGCGGCAGGGTCAAGTGGTCAGGGTGGTTCAGGTCCCACACCGGCCTTTCGGAACGTATGGGGGGCAGGTAGGCGAAGTTGTGCTCGATGGGCGGCGACTCCGCTGCCCACTCGAGGGTCATGCCGTCCCAGGGGTTGGGGCCGGCCTTCTTGCTGCTGCGCAGGCTGACCCAGACGTTGAGCAGGAACGGCAGCATGGAAAAGGCGGTGATGAAAGCACCGATCGAAGACAGCATGTTGAGGAAGTCCCAGCCCTGGCCGGCCGGGTAAACGGCTATGCGCCGTTGCATGCCGCGCAGCCCCAGGTCGTGCTGGGGGAAGAAGGTCAGGTTGAAGCCGATGAACATGAGGACGAACGTGAGCTTGGCCAGCCGCTCGTCGAGCTTTTTGCCGGTGAACTTCGGGAACCAGTAATGGATGCCGGCGAAAGCAGCGAAGACAGAACCGCCCAGGAGCACGTAGTGGAAGTGGGCGACGACGAAGTAGGTGTCGTGCACCTGGAAGTCGATGGGTGGTTGGCCCAGCATCACCCCGGTGAAGCCCCCGACCAGGAAGTTGACCAGGAACCCCAAGGCGAACAGCATGGGGGAGTCGAGTCGCACCGACCCGCGGAACATGGTGCCCGTCCAGTTGAAGAACTTGATACCGGTGGGGACGGAGATGAGCAAGGTGAGGATGGCGAAGAAGGGAAGCAGTACCGCCCCAGTCGTGTACATGTGGTGCGCCCACACGCCCATGGACAGGCCGCCGATGGAGAGCGTCGCGAACACCATGCCCTTGTAGCCGAACACGGGCTTGCGCGAGAAGGTCGAGATGACCTCGGTGGCGATCCCGAAGAACGGCAAGGCCAATATGTACACCTCGGGGTGGCCGAAGAACCAGAACAGGTGCTGGTAGAGGATAGGTTGGCCACCGTGGGTGGGGTCGTAGAAGTGGGTGCCAAGGTGGCGGTCGCACCACAGCAGCACCAAGGCGGCGGTCAGCACCGGGAACGCCAGCAGCACCAAGAACGCCGTCACCAACTGGTTCCAAGTGAATATCGGCATCCGGAACATGATCATGCCCGGTGCCCGGAGGGTGAACACGGTGCTTATCACGTTGACCGCGGTGAATATGCCTGAGAAGCCAGCCAGGACCACGCCTGCTATCCATAGGTCGGCTCCCGGGCCGGGCGAGTAAATGGACTCAGTGAGCGGCGCGTAGGCGAACCAGCCCCAGTTGGCGGCCCCCGACGAGGTGAGGAACCCTGAGGTCATGGTGATGCACCCGCCCAGGTACAACCAGTAGGAGAAGGCGTTGAAGCGAGGGAAGGCCATATCTGGTGCGCCGATCTGCAGGGGCACCAGGTAGTTGGCCATCCCGAACGCGAAAGGGCCGAGGAACAGGTACAGCATGAGGCTGCCGTGCATAGTGAACAACTGGTTGTAGGTGTTCAGGTCAACGAAGTTGTTGTTGGGCACCGACAGCTGCACCCTCATGAGCACGGCCATGAACCCGGCGATCAGGAACATGATGAAGCTGGTCACCATGTAGTTCATCCCGATCTGCTTGTGGTCGGTGCTCGTGACGTAGGCCAGGACGCCCCTGGCCCTGGGCCCGGGCACCACCTCCACGAGGCGGCGCTCGGGGGCTTCGTAACGGCCGGCTCGCTCTTGGACCACGGTCATGGTGGGCTCAGCTCCATCTGCCTGGTGGCTGCATAGTGGTGTTCATCTCCCGATGGTGTTCATGTGGAGCCCATGCTGGTGGGCCAGCCAGGTGTTGAACTGCCCCTTGGGCATGACCTGCACCCAAAACCGCATGAACGGGTGGTAGACCCCGCAGAACTGCGTGCACTCGCCGATGAAACGCTGGCCGGCCACACTGGGGTCGATGTTGATGTCGAAAGAGTTGTTGACCCCCTGTATCGCGTCCCTCTTGAACAAGAACGCGGGCACGTAAAAGGAGTGGTTGACGTCGTCGGAGAACAGGTTTATCTGCACCGTCTCGCCCGCGGGCAGGGTGAGCACCGGCAGGTCGGTGCTGTTGATGCTGGGCTCGGCGGAGACGCTGCCCAGGACCTGGTAGCCGTTCGGGTAGCTGAACTCCCAGCCCCAGCGGAAGGCGTCCACCCTCACGACCAGGGCCGGGTTGGCGGCCACGTTGTCCACCCTGTCCTCGGCCCGGTAGGTGTACACGAAGACCACGGTCACCAGTGCGATGGGGACGACCGTGTAGAAGATCTCCAGGGGGATGTGGTACTGGAACTGCCGGGGGATGCGGGGGTGGCCGGGGCGCTCCCGGTAGCGGACGGCCGACCACAGGATCAGCCCGATGACTATGGCGCCCAGGGGGACCGCTATGTAGTAGGTGAGCTCCCAGAGCCAGTAGACGTAGTGGCTCTGCTGGGTGACCCCGTTGGGAGATCCCCAGTGGACGACCGCGAGGACGGCGGGCAGCAGGTGCTTCACTGGTACCCCACACTAGCAACGCCAGGTTGGGCCAGGGAAAGCCAGAGGGGCACCGACTGGCACCCGTTGGGCCTACCTGACCAGGCCTACCTGACCAGGCCTACCTGACCAGGCCTACCTGACCAGGCGTCGCCTGACCAACCGCTGTGCCTACCTGGCCAAACTGCCGGGCCAGGCACCCCCCAGGGCCACGGGACCAGGCCTGTGCCCCGAGACGCAGGCCCCAGTGGGCACCAGCTCAGGGGGGCTGGGCGCGTGCTCGCTTGAGGCACTGGCCAGCGGCATGCCCCGCCGGCAACAGGCCACCCGACCAGCCCGGCTGGCCTTGGTGCCCGGCACCCTCTATGCTGGTGGGCCCGTGCGCACTTACTCGCCCAAGGCTGCTGAGGTCCACCGCGACTGGTGGGAGGTCGATGCCAGCGGTGCCGTCCTGGGCCGCCTGGCTTCGGACGTGGCGCGCATCTTGCGCGGCAAGCACAAGCCCGTCTTCGCGCCCCACCTGGACACCGGTGACCACGTGGTCGTTGTCAACGCGGCCCAGGTGGTCCTGACCGCTGGCAAGGCCGACCGCAAGGTCCACTACCGCTACTCCGGTTACCCGGGGGGCTTGAAGGCTCGCAGTTACGCTGAGATGCTGTCCAGGCGGCCCGAGGACGTGGTCCGCCTGGCGGTCAAGGGGATGCTGCCCAAGGGCCCGCTCGGCCGGCAGATGGCGAGGAAGCTGAAGGTCTACGCTGGCCCCGAGCACCCCCATGCTGCCCAGAAGCCAAAGCCGCTCGTGCTGGACCACTCGGCCCACCGGGTGCCAGCCCACCGGGTGCCCGCCGACCGGGTGGCAGGCCACCGGGGCTCGGCCCAGCAGGCTGGGGGGCCGGCGAAGGTGGCCTAGCGCGTCGCCTGGTAGCAGTCAGTAGGTACCAGTCATGAGGCGAGCACCAGGAGGAAAGGACAGGTCTTGCCCAAGCCCCTAGTTCAGTCCACCGGCCGGCGCAAGGCCGCGGTGGCCCGCGTCCGTCTCCGCCCTGGCAACGGGACGATCACGGTCAACAAGCGCGCCGTCGAGGACTACTTTCCTTCGGCCACCCACCGCATGCTGCTGACCGAGCCTCTGCGGGTCATTGACAAGGCCAGCACCTACGACATCGAAGCCACCCTGGACGGCGGTGGCGTCTCCGGGCAGGCGGGCGCCCTCCGCTTGGGTATCGCCCGGGCGCTGGCCGAACTGGAGCCCGAGCTGCGGGTGCCTCTCAAGCGGGCTGGCTTCCTCACCCGGGACCCCAGGGAAAAGGAACAGAAGAAGTACGGCCTCAAGAAGGCCCGCAAAGCTCCCCAGTACTCCAAGCGCTAGGTACGGCCGGCGGGCCGCCCCAGGCGAGCATGCTACGTTTCGGCACCGACGGCGTGAGGGGCCTGGCCAACGCCGAGCTCGCTCCGGAACTGGTGATGGCCCTGGGCCGGGCGGCCGCACGGGTGCTCGTCCCGCCTGGGCCACCGGGCTTGGGCCGGCCAGCCGGGCGGCGGTTCGTGGTTGGCCGGGACACCCGCCTGTCCGGGCCGCTGCTGCAGGCGGCCCTCTCGGCCGGCCTGGCCAGCGAGGGGGTGGAGGTCCTCGACGTGGGCGTGCTCCCTACCCCCGGTGTTGCCCACATGTCCGTGGAGAAGATGGCCCCCGCGGCAGTCATCTCCGCCTCCCACAACCCCTATTGGGACAACGGTGTGAAGTTCTTCAGCCCCGGCGGTTCCAAGTTGACCGACGAGGTCGAGTCCGCGCTGGAACACGAGCTGGGCCGCCTGCTGGAGCGCGGCCCGGCCCAGCCGGCCGTGGCCAAGGACGAGGTGGGCGTCTTGGTCACGGACGCCACTGCTGCCCGCCACTACGAGCGGCACCTGTTGAGCTGCCTGGGAGGCCGGCGCCTGGGTGGCCTGCGGGTAGTGCTGGACTGCGCCAACGGGGCCGCGTTCGAGGTGGCCCCCAGGGCCCTGCGCCGGGCCGGGGCGGAGGTGGTGGCGGTCATTGGCGACAAGCCAGACGGGACCAACATCAACCTGCAGTGCGGGTCGACGGCCCCTGGCGCCCTGGCTCAGGCAGTCGTCTCCCACCGGGCTGACCTGGGGCTGGCTTTCGACGGCGACGCCGACCGGCTGATCGCGGTGGACGGCGACGGCCACCCGGTGGACGGCGACCGCATCCTCGCCCTCTTCGCCACCGACATGGCCGCTCGGGGCGAGCTCGCGGGCAAGAGCGTGGTGGTGACGGTGATGACCAACCTCGGGTTCCACCGGGCCATGCAGTCGGCCGGGGTGAACGTCCACACCGTGACCGTCGGCGACCGCAACGTGCTCGAGGCCTTGGACGCCCATGGGTGGGCACTGGGCGGCGAGCAGTCCGGTCACGTCATCTTCCGCTCGCTGGCTACGACGGGCGACGGCATCCTGACCGGCCTGTTGCTGGCCGACCTGGTCGTGCGCAGCGGCCGCAGCCTGGCCGAACTGGCCAGGGCCGCCATGGAGCGCCTGCCTCAGGTGCTGCGCAGCGTGCGGGTGGGCAGCCGGGACCTGCTCGACCAGGCCGCTGGCGAGCCGGTCTGGCAGGCGGTCAAGCAGGTCGAACAAGAGCTGGGCGGCCAAGGCCGGGTGGTCCTGCGGCCAAGTGGCACCGAACCGGTGGTGCGGGTGATGGTGGAGGCCCCCTCTCAGGAACAGGCCGAGGCGGCGGCCGACCACCTGGTGGCTACGCTCCACGCTGCCCTGGGTGGGCCGCCGGCACCTGGGCCGCAGCTGGCCGAGGCGCCCCAAGCCGGCACCCCAGAGCCGGGCCGGGCCAGCTGAGCCGGGCCAGCTGAGCCGGGCCGGGCCAGCCGGGCCGGCAAGGCAGTACCCTTGCCGGTGTGTGTGGCATTGCAGCGGTCCTGGTCCGGCCCGCGAGCCGCCAACTCCCCCGGGCCCAAACCGTCATCGACCGCCTCGCCGAGGCCGTGCGCCAGCTCCAGGCGGTCACCCGGGCGCCAGACCTGGCTGGGCAACTGGGCGCCCTCGAAGCGCTGACTGGTGAGCTCAGCCGGCTCGGCTTGGAGCTGGGCGGGGTGCCGGGGGCAACCTGCCTGGTCTCCAACCCGGGGCTGGCCCGGGCCGTGCGGGCCTCGGCCCACGACCTGGAGGCTCTGCTGGCAGCGGTCGAGTCCGTACTGGACAGCGGCCGGGTGAGCGTGGGGCCGGCGCAGGTCGAAGCCCTGAACTCGGCCCTGGTGCGCTTGCGGGACGCGGTCTGGGCCCTTGGCCACGACCGGCTGGAGCTCGCCCAGGGCGTCTCGGAACTGGCCTCGGGCCTGGGGTTTGCCGACGGGGCGGCCCTGGCGGCCCACCCGGCTGCGATGAGGGCCCTGTGGGCTGTACAGGTGGCCTTCAGGTCACTGGACCGCCTGGAGGTGAGGGGGCGGGACTCGGCCGGGCTCCACTTGACGCTGGCTGGCCACAACCTCGACCTGGGTTCGCCCGAAGTCCGCCAGCTCTTGGCCGGGAGGGCCGATGACCCCCTTTTCGCCACGCGCGCGGTGCGGGCATCGGAGGGGTGCCTCAGCCTTGTGTACAAGGCCGCAGCCGAAATAGGCGAGCTGGGTGACAACGTGGCTGCCCTGCGCCAGGCGCTGAGCTCCGACCCCCTGCTGGCCCGGGCGCTGGCCTCGGAGGACCTTCGCGCCACCGTGGTGGCTCACACCCGCTGGGCGAGCGTCGGGCTCATCTCCCAAGCCAACGCCCACCCCCTCAACTCCGAGGAACTGGGCCGGCCGGGGGCGCCCTACGTGATCGGGGCGCTCAACGGCGACGTCGACAACCACGCCGAGCTGCGCCGGTCGGAGGGGCTGCAGGTGCCGGCCGAGGTGACGACCGATGCCAAGCTGGTGCCCACGCTGGTGTCTCGGTACATGTCGGCCGGTGAAGAGGTGGGAGACGCCTTCCGGCACGCCGCCAACGTGGTCCAGGGCTCGGTGGGCATCGTGGTGAACGCCCTTGCCCGTCCCGATGAGATCTACCTAGCCCTGCGCGGTAGCGGCCAGGGCCTGGACGTCGGCTTGGCCGAGGACGCCTTCGTCGTGGCCAGCGAGGCCTATGGCCTGGTCGAGGAGGCTGACCGCTATTTGCCTCTCGAGGGGGACAACGGAGGCCAGGTAGTCATCTGTTCCCGTACCGGCGCCGGCACCCTGGGAGGGCTCACCCGCTTGGGCTATGACGGCAGGGTGCTCCCGGTGACCGAAGGCGACCTGCGGCAGGCAGAGATAACGACTCGGGACGTCGACCGGCGCGGTTACCGGCACTATTTCCTGAAGGAGATCTCCGAGTCACCCCAGTCCGTGCGCAAGACGCTGCGCGCCAAGTTGGTAGCCGGGGAGGATGGCCAGCTCCGTGCTCACTTGGGCGAGGACGTGGTGCCCCCGGCCCTGGCCCGCGACCTGGCTGCCGGCCGGGTCCACCAAGTGGCCGTCATCGGCCAGGGCACTGCCGCGGTAGCCGGCCAGGCGGTCGCCATCGCCCTGGCCAGGGCCCTGCCCTCGGCCACCGTGAAGGCCATGCCGGCGACTGAGCTTTCCGGCTGGGGTTTCTCGGGCGACGGCCTGGCCGACGACATGTCAGGCTGCCTGGTCGTGGCCATCAGCCAGTCGGGCACCACCACTGACACCAACCGCACTGTCGACCTGGTGCGCGCCCGCCACGCCCACGTGGTCGCCATAGTCAACCGCCGCAACAGCGAACTGGTGCAAAAGGCTCACGGCGTGCTCTACACCTCTGACGGCCGGGACATCGAGATGAGCGTGGCCTCGACGAAGGCCTTTTATTCCCAAGTTGTTGCTGGCCACTTGCTGGCCGCGGCCCTGGCGGCCGTCGCCGGGACGCCCCCCAGCCAGGCTGGCCAGGAGGTCCTGCAGGGCTTGCGCGAACTGCCCACCCTCATGGAAAAGGTCTTGGCCAAGAGGGAGGAGGTCGCCAGGGTCGCTTCCGCGGTGGCCCCGGCCCGGCGGAACTGGGCGGTCGTGGGCAGCGGGCCGGACCGGGTGGCTGCCGCAGAGGTCCGCATAAAGCTCTCCGAGCTGTGCTACAAGGCCATATCGCTCGACTCGGTGGAGGACAAAAAGCACATCGACCTTTCTGCCGAGCCCATGGTGGTCGTCTGCGCCGGTTCGGCCAGCGGCCCCAACGTGCAGGACATCGCCAAAGAGGCGCAGATTTTCCGTGCCCACAAGGCTGCCCCCGTGCTCATAGTGGCCGAGGGCCAGGCCGCCAACTTCGGCCCCGGTGTGGAAGTGGTGGAGGTGCCGGCTTGCCACCCGGAACTGGCCTTCGTGCTGACGGCCATGGTGGGGCACCTTTTCGGCTACGAGGCTGCCCTTTCCATAGATTCCCAGGCCGCCCCGTTGCGCGAGGCCCGCTCCTTGCTCCAAGCGGCCCTGGCGGCCGATGGGGCCGGGTTGGCATTGCAGCCGTTGTCGGCTTCGCTCGAAGCGGCTGCGGCGCCCGCCCTGGCCGGGCTGCGGGCAGGCGCCTACGACGGCCACCTCAGCGCCTCGAGCGCAGCTCGGCTGACGTCGTTGCTGCGTTACGCGACCGGCGCCTTGCCCGTGGAAGGCTACGAGGCCGAGATGGGCAAGGTCGGCACCCCGGCGGCGATCGCTTCGGACCTGGTCGTCGCCCTGGGCTGCGCCATTGACGAGCTGACCCGCCCCATAGACGCCATCAAGCACCAGGCCAAGACGGTGACGGTAGGGATCTCGCGGAGCGAAGAAGCCCTGCTGCGTTCCCCTCTGGTGGCCGAAGTGCTGGCGGCCGGCGCGGCGTTGAGCTCCCTGGGCTACCGGTCGCTGCGCACTTTGGCCGCCTTGGCCGTGGCCGTGGAGGAGGTGCTCGGGTTCACCCGCTACCGCATCGACGCCCCCCAGGCGGGCACGCTGGACGGTGCCACGATCTCGGTGGTCGACCAGGGGGGCGTGGCCCGTACCATCGTGTCGCGCACCGCGGCCGACCCCAGGCTCACGGGCACCAAGCACCGTGCTGCCGACAAGCGGGAGGTGACGGTGTTCAAGGGCTTGCGCGACGGCCGTACCGGCGTGATGGTCCCCGAGGTCAAAGGGGCCCAGGTCATCGGGCTCACCCTGCTGCATGCCCGCTTCGCCGACCGCTTGCCGCCAGCGACGGCCCGGTCGGTCCTGGAGGCCTACCAGAACCGTTACACCGCCTTGGTGGACGCCGTCACCGAAGCCCAGCCGCACTTCGACGACGAAGTCCTTGGCCGGGTCGAGCTGATCGACCTGCTCACCGAGCCAGTTGCGGTGCTGGCCCGCCACTGGTCCAGTTGACCAGGGGCCTGGACGCGGGTGGCGGCACTGGTGCTGAAAGTGGCGGTGGTGCCGAAGGTGGCAGTGGGCTATGGCCGGGCGCTCCCGCCGCCGGGGCCCGCCTGGTGGGCCTTGGGATCGACCTGGTCGAGGTCCCCCGGTTTGGGGCCGTGCTCGCTCGCCGGCCGGCCATGGTGGACCGCCTGTTCACCCCGGGTGAGCGCGCCTATGCCCAAGCTCTGGCCGACCCCGTTCCATCGCTGGCGGCGCGCTTCGCGGCCAAGGAAGCGGTCATGAAGGCCCTGGGCGTGGGCATCGGTGCGTTCCGTTTCGTGGACGTTGACGTGCAGCGCCAAGCGAGCGGCGCGCCGGTGGTCGTCCTGTCTGGCCGAGCGTCGTCGCTCGCCGCCGAGCGGGGAGCCCATGGCTGGGCAGTTTCCCTGACCCACACTGCCTCTGTAGCCGCGGCCGTGGTCGTGGCGCTGGGCTGACCCCTTGGCCCCCGGCCCCTGGCGCCCGCTGGCGTCCCCCAAGGCGTCCTCTCCCGGCGTGCCCCTCCCGGGGTGCCTCTCCCGGCGTGCCTCTCCCGGCGTGCCCCTCCCGGCGTGCCCCGGCGTTCTCTGCCCGGCTACGAGGTTCTCTGTCCTGTTTTGGCGCTTTGCCGACCCTTGATAGGGTGGAGAACCACGGGACAGGGCAAAGAACGGCGTGACCGAGCTGCGCCGACATGGAGTTGCGCCGACATGGCTTGTGCTGGCGGGGCAATGCCACAATGGCTCTGTGGCTCAGACAAGCCGCCCCCTCACAGCCTCCAGCCCTCTGCCACCGGAGGCTCGGGCGCCCCGGCGCCCCGGCCTCGTGGGCCTCTACCCTGTGCCACCCAGCACCCCGGTTGACGGCTGCCCGTGATCCCAGTCCTCACCCCAGAAGAAATGGCCGGCGTCGACCGCCAGGCCAGCGAGCCCGCCGAGGTCCTGGTCGGCCGGGCCGGCTCCGCGGTCGCCCGGCGGGCGAGGCGGCTCTTGGGTGGCGTTTACGGCAAGAGGGTCGTTGTCGTAGCCGGCAAGGGCAACAACGGCGCCGACGGCCGCACCGCTGCCCGGCTGCTGTCTGGAGGGGGGGCTCGGGTGGAGGTCCTGGAGGCCGGCGCGCTGGCTCCTGGCCAGCGTTTGCCCGAGGCGGACCTCGTGGTCGATGCTGCCTACGGCACCGGCCTGCAACGGCCGTACTACCCTCCGAGCTCACCGGGGACCCCGGTGCTGGCGGTGGACGTGCCGTCGGGCCTGTCGGGCCTGACGGGTGAGGTGGTTGGTGACGGGGGCGTTCTGCCAGCTCGGGCGACGGTCACATTTGCCGCCTTGAAGCCCGGACTGTTGCTCGGGCAGGGGCCGGCCTTGGCCGGTGACGTCGAGCTGGCCGACATCGGCCTTGGCCCGCTGGTTGACGCGGTCGCGCGGTGCTGGCTGGTGGAAGACACAGACGTGACGCAGGCCCTGCCTCGTCGCCCGCACGATGCTCACAAGTGGCAGACCGCGCTGCATGTGGTGGCGGGGTCCCCGGCCATGACCGGCGCCCCCTGGCTTGTGAGCCGAGGAGCCCTACGGGCCGGCGCGGGGTACGTGCGCCTGTCCATACCCGGGGTGAGCCCATCCGCCCTGCCCCCGAGCGAGGTGGTGCACGTCCCGGTCCCGGCGACGGGCTGGCACACCATGGTCCTGGAGGGCCTGGAGAGGGTCAAGGCCTTGGTCGTTGGGCCCGGCTTGGGCCAGGGCGGGGGAGCCGAGCCCGGTGGCCGCACGGGGCCCGGGCCTGGTGGTACCACGGTGGGTGGCGAAGTGGGGCTTTTGGTTGCTCGGGCGCCCGTGCCGGTGGTCCTGGACGCTGATGGCCTCAACGCCATGGGCACGCTGGAGGCGGTGGCCGAGGTTGCTCGCCGTCGTTCCCATCCCACTGTCATCACCCCTCACGTGGGCGAGCTTACCCGGCTGGCCGGCGAGCCTCCTGGCCCAGACCGCCTGGGCGCCGTCAGGAAGGCGGCTGCTCGCAGCGGGGCCATCGTGCTGTTGAAAGGCTCAACCTCGCTGGTGGCGTCCCCCGATGGCAGGGTGCTCGCCGTGGCTTCTGGGGGGCCTCGCCTGGCCACTGCTGGTACCGGTGACGTGCTGTCCGGGATGGTGGGGGCGTTCATTGCCCGCGGCTTGGGCGCGTTCGAGGCCGCTGCCTTCGCCGCCCACGTGCATGGGCGAGCAGCCAGCCTAGGCCACGGTGAAGGCCTGGTTGCCGGGGACATCCCCGAACTGGTGGCGGCCTGGCTCTCCCGGGGCCACTGACCGTTGCTTGTGAGTGTGCTCTAGTTGCACGTCTCAAGCAGCCGTCGGTTGCCCGACGGCGGTGGCGGCCTTACCCGGGAGGAATCGTCAAAACTTGTGGATCGGCCTCACCCGCTGATCACGCGGCGACCTCTCCTTCTTGCTCTACCTTGACCTCGCTCTCGACCAACACCCCCTTTCGGAACGTCGCTCCGGCACGCACGAG
>Ga0209061_1004873_pt1 | contig 12395 bp, 11 predicted proteins | sample Coa_R1_10_FD_187157 | JGI IMG/M metagenome (GOLD analysis project Ga0209061, IMG submission 187157) | Surface soil microbial communities from Centralia Pennsylvania, which are recovering from an underground coalmine fire - Coalmine... | ecosystem: Environmental > Terrestrial > Soil >...
ATAGTATGTCAGGCAAGAGGGCGAGTGTGTTTGTGTTTGCTGTCTCACATTTTTCCCGGAAATGGATAAATTCTGCTTTCTCGCTCGGAACAGAAGATAGATATAGACAATAGTACCAGATATGCTCCGTGATTGGGGAATTGTAGTAGTATAGATGGAGTTGTACGGGAGTATTCTTGTGTAGATGAAAAATTGAGAATATGAAATATATTCTCGAGAGGAAACTGGCCCTCTAAAAACAGATTTTGTTGCAGCGCTTATGGTACGCTTGTGTTGCAACGGGAAATGAAGATGCAAAAACATACTGTGTGCTCATTTCCTTTCACCGGAAATTTTGCTATTGAGAGGCTACCGTATGGATCGGGACTTTTTTGCGGGGCATCCTTCGAGAAACAGGCGTCCCAGCAGGCATAAGGCGCTACGCACTGTATTGCTTGCTGTCCTCTTTCAGATATCATGGCCGCAACGACTGACAAAAGAAGAGATTGTGGCCTATTTGCCCTATTATGGCGAGAATCCGACACCGGCCCTCTACCGTGACCTGCTGACGCTGACCGACTGTTATGTGGAAGACTTGCCTGAACCGGATTATGCCGGGTTGGAAAACTGGTGTGTTGAGCAGCAGCGGCATGGATTGCTCGCGATTACCTATGAACGACACACGAAGACGTTTGGGCTGGCGAAATCGATCTTTTCGCTGGATATCAGCGAGGATGAGGCGCGAGCATTCGTGGCATTGCAGGAGGGATTTGCGCCGGGGGCGCCTTACGCGGAGGCCGTGCAGAATTTGTTGAGGCGCTGGGAGTGGCCGTTCACGGAGAAAAGCCGACAACTGGTAGCACAGAAGCGCAAGCGGCGCGCGCGGCCTGTGTTGCTCCCCCTCTCGCCGGTCGTAGATTACAGCCAGCACGAGGGCATCATTTTGAAGTTAGATCGTGCATTGGAAGAGGGCGCGTATGTCTCCTTTGCCTATACGCCGCTGACGCACAGCTGGGACGCGGAGCCGGTGCAACACACGCACATCGAACCCTACGAACTGGAATACCGCGACGGCCACTGGTACTTCGTCGCCTATGCCTATGAGCAGAATACCTTTCTTGACTATCGCGTCGACCGTATCCGTCCCGGCTCGCTGCAACTGGAACACGAACATTTCACGCCCGGCATCCGGCAGCGTCACGGTGTCAAAATCAAATACTGGGTCTCCCCCATGCTGGCCCGGCACGGCAGCCTGAGCGTGCGCCTGCACGAGCAGCACGTTACCATGCTGGAAGACGAGCAGGGAGCCATCGTTTCAGGCTACGCAAAATCCATCTGGTGGGCGCGCCGTCTCCTTCTGGGCTACGGCGACCAGGTCAAGGCATTAGAACCGGAACAACTGGTTGAGGCGATGCGCAAGACGGCGCAGACGATGAGCCGGTTGTATGAGGAAGAGAAATGAATAAGCCGCTCGTTCAAGAACGAGCGGCTGGTGAGCCAATTCCAGACGGACGAGTTTGGGATCAGGTTACACTCACTCCATAGTCATTGTTTCAATCGCAAACGCGAAATTCTGATGGAAAGGATAGCACAAATGGCAAGATTTATCAATGAGATTTGAGGGCTATGGGATGAATCTCTTACATCATAGTTATTGACTCTCACTTCCATATACATTAACTGTTACTTCTCGGCAAACTATGCGTTTCTATTGACAGAAGCCTGGTCAAAAGGCTGCTACGATAGTTTTTGTTTTGAGGAGTATAGAAATGTCAAGAAAGACGGTATCGAACTTCAAGAAGGTGAAGCTGATACTCTCCAGTCTTCAGGAGAATGTGGTTGTAACCAAGTTTTGCAAAGAGCATGGCATTCCACGAAGCTCATTTTACCGGTGGCGAAAGTTGGTTTTGGCTGGCCTGGCTGCTTTCATCTCTGGAGATAAGAAAGAGCAGAGGGGCAGAAAAAGAGTTGATGGCGCTGGGGACAAGGTAAAGCCTTACAGGTGTCGGCGAAAGTAATTGCAGGTTGAGGAAATGCCAGAAACGCTGGCATTTCCTCAACCGGGGCGATGAGCGAAATAGCTGTTTAGGAGGTAGGCGAGATGGAAAGTCTTCGTTTACGTATTCTTCCAGTGTTTTCTCAGGAATACCCCGGCCCGGAGGGCAAGATTGGCTCGGTACAATTGTTGAAGCACCAGTACGAGACGTGGGAGGTGTTTAAAGACCCCGATGTGGATGTGATTTTTAACGTGGCGATGACGGGAGATGGGAAGAGCCTGGCGGGATATTTGCCTGCGTTGAAGCAGAGGAAGCATGTGATTGCCATGTATCCCACCAATGAGCTGGTGAAAGATCAGGAAAGAGGGCTTGAGAGCTACAGGCAGCGTTTAGAAGTTCGATTACCAGCTTATACGATGATGTATGGAGCGCGCATTACGGAATTGATGCGCGAGCATGAGACAAAGGTGCGGCTGGAAGAGGTGCGCAAACTGCTGGTGAACAATGGGATTGTACTGACGAACCCCGACCTTGTTCACCTGATTATGAGCCACCAGTATGGGTGGGATTACTTGCGTAAAGAACTGCCGACGACGGTGGGGGCCTATTACGATTATTTCCTCTATGATGAATTTCATGTGTTTGGTGTGCCGCAGGTGGTCTCGGTGATGAATATGCTCGGCTATCTGGATGTTACCTACCGAGATAAGCCCTCTGATCGCAAGAAGTTTGTCTTTCTCTCGGCTACTCCCAACAGGCTGCTCAATACACTCCTTGATCGAAGCGGGTTGCGATACAGGAAGATTGAGGGACACTATAGCTCTATGGAGCGGGATGGCTACCGGCGCATCTTGCAGGGATGCGAGCTGACATTACACGAGGTGAGCCAGGAACGGACGACGGAACAGTGGGTCATCGAGCATCTTGATGAGATACGAGCGTTTTTCGAGCAGCACAAAGGAGCTAAGGGAGCGATTCTGGTCAATTCGGTGGCGACGGCGCGGCGGCTGGTGATGCTGCTGAAAGAGCAGCTTGAGAAGCCTTATGGCATCAGTGTTGGCGAGAATACAGGGTTGACGGACCCGGAGAAGCGGCGCGAGTCTTTTGAGAAGGCGATTCTGGTAGGCACGTCGACGGTAGATATTGGTATCGATTTCCGCATTAATTTTCTTGTCTTCGAAGCATACGAGGCTGGCTCATTCTTGCAGCGTTTTGGCCGCCTGGGGCGACACGAGGGCTTTGATGCTTACGAGGCGCACGCGCTGATACCGCGTTTTGTGCTTGAACGGCTGGCACAAAAATGGACGAGAGGGGAGGTTGAACGGGAACAATTCAATAGAGAGATACGAGAGGCATTCCCGACGGAGCAGGAGTTTGCGCATTACGCGAAGTTGTGGGGAGTGGTGCAGGCGGCACAGGTGCTGGTGGAATTGCAGGGACAGAGCAAGATGGACGAGAACCAGGAATTTACGGCGGCGCTGACAGAGGAGTATAACCGGCTGTATGGAGGTCCTGAGCAACCTGCAATGGAAAAGGCCATTAAGAAGTTTCACCGGCTGAAAAAGCGGTTCCCGCCGGTTATTAAGGAGTTGAGCAGTTTCCGAGGGCAAAGTCCGCTTTCCTGTGGAGTGTGGGATACTGACGATCATTTGCAGACCTATGATCTCTTTTTCCTGCTGGCGAATACAGAGTTTGCGCTGCTGGAAGAGGAAGATTTTATGCAGGAGGTGCGCAAGCGCGGTCTTGAGGAGGGAGATTTCCAGAAGCAGTTGTTGTACTTTAGGGTTTTCAAGTATGTGCCGGAGCGTATGCAACTGGTGCTGGGCCTGCGAGATGATCTGGGGGCGCAGAGCGAGATTTTGCATCATGCGCTGGCGCTGGATGGCTTCTTTGTCGATTCTCCTCGCCATACCGATCTGGACAGAGTGAATCGCAAATTAAGGGGGCTGAAGCTGGCCTGTATTTTCAGCGATATGCCGCGCAGGGAGATCAAGGGGAAGCTGAGCCTGGGGGCGATGTTCCCGATCTATCGATTGCGCGATAAGACGGGAGCAGAGTATTCGGTGGCGTTCGGGCAGGAGGCGCTGCTGCTCGATTCAATTCTGTTTTTTCGCAAACCGAAAAGTGACAGGCCGTTGATGTTGTAGCGGGTTTTGATACAGGAAAGGAGGTTTCAGTGGAAGAGACCGGCAACGTTTTTACTCACTTTCTAGCGAAGCATGCCGCTGATGAGGTGACGGGCTCCTTTATTGAACGCATGGTTCCCGCCATGATGGAACAGTACGCGAAGAAATCCGCGAAAGGAGGTGAGCATTCAGGAAGCGAGCGACTGGATGAGGAGACGAAGCGCAAGTTTGAGGCGAAGGACGACCAGAGCATGGTCAGTCACCTGCTCAACGGCATTTTCCCGACTATGCGCCTGATGAATTTGCTAGAGGCGGAGGGAGCGCCACAGGCCCAATTTACAGACGAAGAACGGCGGGTCTATATTCTGTCCTATCTCATGCACGATGTGGACAAAATTCTGGAAATGCATGGGGTGCCGACAGTGAATCGCGAGGCGATAGAGTGGGCAAAGGGGGTTATAGCCGGGGAGCTACATAAGTGCAATGCCGACGAGTTCTTCCCCGACTTTGAGGCATATCTGGAAGATATTACCTACCTCGTGGTCAATACGCAGCAGCGTTGGGGAACGCATTTACAAACGTATGGCTGGCATTTTCGCTTGCCTGAGAGGCGCGTGTTGCTCCTGCGGCGGCTCTGCACCTATTCTGACCACATTGCTTACCTGGTGCATTCACCTTCCGCTATTCTGCTGGAGTCTGAGATAAACGCTATCCTGCACGAGTTAAGCGATGATAAACTGATTTTCTGTTACCACCAGTTGCGCGAAGTGCGCGGCCTGTTTACCAATGTGATTAATAACGGGCTGATTCGCCTCTTTATTGAAGGGCGTGAGGGCATCTGGCCGTACCTGTTCTTCTCAGATGGCGTGGTGTATATCAAGCGCAAGGCGCTGCAATTCACGGTGGCAACGGAGCAGATTGTTGAGACGGTACGGGGACAGTTGCGGGCAATCTGTGCCGGGCGCATCAAGCAGCAGGCTCCAGGTTTCAAGTTCAGCATTCAGGGTATCGCCAAGCATCCCGGCTACTACTTTGAGTTCTTGACGCTTGAGGAGTACGCTGAGTTGCTGGCGCGTTTCACCATTCTGCGAACAACCAACGATATCAGTGCGATTCCCCTGAGCAAGCTCAAAAAGATGCAGGAAGATGGAGAGATCAGCGCCGGTTTGCCGCTCGATTTTCAACCTGATCCTCGTATTGGTATGGTAAGTCGTTTTCTCTCGGTGGTTTTCCTGACCTTGCTCGATATGTTGGATAAGAAACAGCAATCCTTGCGCGAGCAAGTGGAGCAGGAGGTGGTCAAGCACCTGGGATTGACGCCTTACTGGGAGCAGGCGCGGATGATTCCCAATAAGGGAGGTGTGGAGTATCGCTGGTTCTGGCTGGGGGCTTGCTACCTGGACGCTCATAAAGGGCTTGATACCAACGACCTCGAGGCAACTTTCCATTCAACGCTGGAGCTTGTGTTGAGGATGGCAGGTGATGAATTACGCAGACAGATGCCGCAAAAGTACCTGAGCCATCTCACCCACTATCTGGATAGCATTGTTGAGGTACCGCTTGCTATTCGCGGTGGTAGTTTGCTACCGGATTTTGAGGGCGAGTTGGAGCGGTATGAAACGGCGAAAGCGAAAAAGGGACGACAGCTTATCTGTACGCTGTGTAATAGTGCCTACCCGACTGAAGAGCAGGCGGATAATGCGGTATTGTTCCAGCCCTGGGTCTACAAGAACAAGCTCTCTCTGTACGCAGGCAAGAACGCGGGCGGCATCTGTGCGATATGCGCGCTGGAGCTGATGCTGCGACAAATTCTGCAGAAGGGCCAGTTGCGGTTGACGGGTAGTAAGTTTGAGGCGCTCAAGACGAAATACCTGGCTGTCTACCCCAATTTCTTCTTTACGGCAGAGACGGGAGCGATGGTGCAGGGGATACTCGACCAGTTGCGCGATATCAACTTCTTCACAATCAGGCATGGGCTGCATGGGAGAAGTATTACTATGCGCGACCTGATGGCGCTGGATGCCTTTGCCGCGCCGCCAGATGAGGGGAGAAAACTGCAAGCCGTTACCCATGATGAGGATGAAGATTTCGGAGAGGACGATGAGCAGGACGCCGGAGAAGCAGAGGGAACGGAAGAGCAGAGCGGCCCTGGTGAGCGTAGCTATATCAAATTCCAGTTTCCACAGGATAGCTACCCTGGCCTGTGCTTCTTTGGCATGAGGGCCAGCGATGATGATGATACATCGTCGTGGGCCATGCCTGCCTTCCTGGCGCTGGCGTTGCCGTTGGTGACGAATACGAAGGTGGTCATCTCAGAGATGTCGCTGCCGCTTTTCGCTTCCGGGCGCGATTTCCGCGAGACGGTCATCTTCGACGCGCCGCATTCCTACCTGACGCGACTGCTAAGGGGCAATCGCGTGCGCGTCAATGAGTTGCTGACGAAAATTCGTATCCTTGCCAGTGTTTACCGGGTCAATCTGGACACGTATGCCAACAAAGGAAAGCCGGAGTGGAAGCACCTGGGTGGCATAGCGCGTGATCTGGAAACTGATCCATTGTACCTGTTTAGCTACCTGCGCAAGCAGCAGCGTCGAGATCGTCGTGATTCGTTGTATGCGGACGAGGCAGAGCAATATCTGGACATTTACAAACTTTTGGAGGGAGATGTGAGCAAGATTGAAAGGTGTGTAGACCTCTACACCGTCTTTTATCGCGGGGGCTACCAGTCCCATTCGATTCTGAAGCCGGTAGATATCGTAGCGAAGGCGATTATCAACAGCCCGCTCAATATCGAGGAGGACGACCTGCTCTGGCAGATTCAGGGCGAATTGAGAAGCTGGCTGGATCGTGTGCGCGGTGGACACGCCACCGGTCGAGCTATGTTCTGGGGCAAAGATATCGATACACGGGAAATACCGGCGGTGCAGGAGTTTGTCCGTTACTTTTACGAGGAGGTTTTCAAGGATTACTGTCAGGGCGAGCGCGGCATCCTGCGCAGCCGTATCAACCAGTTCAAGGATGGGTGCGAGGCATACTACACCTATCTGCGAAGCAAGCAGCGTATCAAGGAAGAGCAGGAACCGGGGCAAGAACCGGCGCCGGAGCCTGTAGGGTAGTTTCAGTGTATCGTCGTGATTATTCAATCAAACGGAAGGAGAGTATAACATGTTTTTGAACAGCTTAGAGGGGTTGAACGTTTTCCATCAAGAGATTCCGAAGTTGCCGATGGGCAAGTATGTCCATATTCTCGTGCTGCGCGAGACGAATTCGTTTGCGTTGTTCCAGACCGATGGCGAATTGAATATCAGCCGGGTGAGCAAGGGGCGTAAGGCTGAGAATCAGGATCAGGCAACGCGCATTGTACTCTTCAAGCGCAAGCAATCGACGCCGGAGCGCCTGACGGGGCGCGAACTGTTACGCCGCTACGGGTTCGTGGAGAACTGCAAGTATAACACGAGCGAGTTCTGCAAACGCTGCCCGGACTGCATCTACTACGGCTTTGCCATTGGTGACCAGGGATCGGAACGCTCGAAGGTGCTGGTCGATTCGGCCTTTTCGATCACCGGCTATGACATGTCGCACCAGCAGTTCACCTTCAATGCGCCTTCTGAGAATGGGACGATGAGCGAGGATGGGAAGATGAAGACGGCGCTGGGCGAGCAGGATTATGTGCTGCCACAGGTCTACTTCCCCTCGGTTGTGACGATCAAGGATCCGACGGAGGCTGAATTCATCTACGTGCTGAACAATATTCTGCGCACAAAGCGGTACGGGGCGCAGAATACGCGCACAGGCACAGTAGAGAACCACGTTACCGGCGTGATTTTCGCTGACGGTGAGATTTTCTCCAATTTGCAGTTGACGCAAGCCGTCTATGATGCCCTTTCCTCAGAGCAGCTAGCGAAGACACCGTTACCGCAATCGGTGGTACTGGAAGCGATGGAGGCTGTGGTGCCGGAACTGTTGCAGGAAGATGGGGTGGTAGCGCGCAGCTTTGCCGGGGATCGGTTGCAGGCGTTGCTGGCCGAGGTGACCCAGATCACCAGTAATGAGCAGCGGTTGAACACGCTGCTGGCACAGGCAGCAGGTGAGGCAAGCCGTTACGCACAAACCTATGGCGTCGATGCAGGGAAAGAGGCAAAGGCGAAGAGCAAGAAGTAGGTAGGAGCATGCCATGTTCATTACGGTCTGTCACCTGACGCTGCACGATTTTCTCTTCTATGCCTCGCGAGAGATGGGGCGACTCTATGAGACGGAGAAATACCTGCACAATTACGGGTTGACCTATGCGCTTGGGCTGGTGAAGGCTCCCTATACGAACCTTGCGCAGGTGCCGCGCTATCAAGAAGACCTGGCCGTGCTGAATGAGCAGGGGGTGTACGTCACACCGGCGCATCCCTTGCGCTTCAGCTTCGCTTTTCATACCTTCAAGATGGCGAGTGTCAACTACTACAACCTGACGCCGCAGATCAGTACCAATCAGGTGGTGTTCGGGCGGGCAAAGGAACTTGCGCCAGAGAGCGCCTTTGAGTTCTTTGTGCTGAGCGAGCGCGAGTTGGCGCTGCCACGCTGGATTCGGCTGGGGAAATGGATGGCAAAGGCACGGGTAGATGTAGTGCGCAAGGGACAGGCGCAGGTCAGGCAGGGGAGCTATCGAGCCGACGGGGCGCTCAATCCGCTTGATCTTTCTTTGCTGCCGGAGAACTGCAATATCGTGGCGATGGCCCCGGCAAGCCTGATTACCAACGCTTCGTATTCCGGCGAGTTCTACGAACTCAAAGACGAGCATGATAAGCGGGGAAATAGCATTTGCTTGCCTGTGGGGATGAGTTACCGGCCCGGCAGTCAAGCCCGATTATCAGCTTAAGTGATGTGGATGGATTGTCCACAAATCAGCAGAATGCCGAAGATCAGCGCCCTGCAAGCGCGCTGAGAAATCGTGTATAGTAGGGCCACCCCTTGCGGGTGGCCTGGAGTGCGGCGGTGTGGATAATTATCAGGGATTGATGTATTGAGAAGGAAAGGTGGTTTGCTACCAATGAATACACCATCGCAGGGGAGTTCTCCGGCGAAGTTGTATGCGTTGATGTTGCGGTTGAGGCCGTTGGAGCGGGGGACGTTGATGCCGTTTTCGGGGGAGCTGGTGCATGGGGCGTGGCTGGAGTGGATCCGGGCTGCCGCTCCTGACGTGGCTGCTATGCTGCATGATGGCAATAAGCGGAGGCTGTTTACCTGCTCCAGTGTGCTGTTTCCTTTGCCGGAGGAGCGCGTGCGAGCGGCGGAACGGGAGAATGTGCATCTGCCGCTCACGCCGGAGAAGACGTACCAGGTGCGCGTGACGCTGCTGCTGGGCGAGCTGTTCCCGCTGTTTTACAATACGCTGCTGCACTTTAACATGACGGAGTTCGGGGCGAAGAAGCCGCCGTTTATGTTGATCGGCAAGCAGGCGTTTTTGCTGGAGGAGGTGATCGCGGATAGGGACGATCCGGGGGATTGGACAGGGTTCACCTCGTTCGCGCAACTGGTGGAGAAGGCGAAGGAGCAGGAGCCGGGGAAGTCTGAGACGGTGACGCTGGAATTTGCCTCGCTGACATCGTTTAACTGGCTCAATATGGTGGACAAGACGTATGGCAATTTTTTTGCGCGACTGCCGCTGCCGCAGTATGTCTTTCCCTGGCTGGCCAAACGCTGGCAGACGCTGGCGCCGCCGGAACTGGCGGGTATGGTGCAGGTTGAACACATCCAGCACTATGCGCAGGCCGATGGGGTGGTGATTGATGATTACGCCTTGCGACCGCATCGGGTGCAGTACGCGGAGCATCCGCAGCGCGGGTTTGTCGGCAGTTGCACCTACCTTCTACGCGGTCCTGATGAGGCGACGACGAAGGACGCTCCTTTGACGGTGCGCCAGCAGTTGCTGATGCTGGCTCAACTGGCGTTCTATACCGGGGTGGGATACAAGACGACGATGGGCATGGGGCAGGTGCGCCCGCGCTAGGCCGGGCCAGGGAGCATGACGAGGAGGCCACGATGATCGGTGAGACAGAGGAGAATACGCTCTCGATCTCGTATCTGAACGCGCTGGAGTATTGTCCGCGTCGCTTTTATTACGAGTGTGCATTGAGCGAGTTTGTGGAGAACGCGCACGTGGTCGAAGGGACGATGCGTCACGAGAGAAGCGATGAGGGACGGACGACGACCGAGGATGGCAAGCTGGTAATGCGGCGTGTGTGGGTCGGCTCCGAGCGACTGCACCTGAGCGGTTTCGCGGATGTGGTGGAGGAACGGGAGGGTCAATTGACGCCGATTGAGTACAAGAAGGGGAAGATGGGGGAGTGGTTGAACGATCATGTGCAACTATGTGCGCAGGCGCTGTGCCTGGAAGAGATGTTGCAGTGCCAGATCCCTTACGGCTACATTTTCTACTTTGGTTCGGCGCGGCGTGAGCAGGTGGTGTTCGACGAGCAGTTGCGGAGGCATACGGAGGAGGCGGTACGCCTGGCGTTTACGCTGCTGGAACGAGGGGAGTTGCCGCCGCCGCTGGTTGGCAAGATGAAGCAGGATGCCTTACCGACTTTGCATCCAAAGTGCCGGGATTGTAGCCTGGAACCGTTATGCATGCCTCGCGAGGTGTTGGCGTTGAGGAAGGAGTGGAGGTGAGCGATGACGACGCTGTACTTGAACGAGCAACAGTCGATAGTGAAGAAGCGGGACGAGTATCTGGTGGTGCAATATCCCGATAAACAGAAGCGGGAGGTGCCGCTGATCAAAATATCGCAGGTGGTGGTAACGGGCGATGTGACGCTGACGACTCCGGCTCTGCACATGCTGCTGGAAGCGGGGGTAGAGGTCTGTTTTCTGTCGCTGCACGGGCATTTTCGGGGACGGCTCTCGCCGCCGGTAGCGAAAAATGTCTTTCTGCGTCGGGCGCAATTTCAGGCGCATATCGATCCTGAACGAGCCTTGCAGGTGGCGGGAGCATGTGTGAAGGGGAAGCTTGACAATATGCGCACAATGTTACTGCGCGCGAACCGTCAGTTGCAGGACAAGGCTGTGGGGGATGCTGCCGAGGCAATTCGCTGCATGGTGGCTGAAATTCCCAGAGCCTCAAAGGTGGGCGTGCTGCTCGGCATCGAGGGGAACGCATCGGCCTCGTATTTCAGCGTCTTTGGCAAATTGTTGCGCGGCCCGATGACCTTTACACGGCGCAGCAGACGTCCGCCAACCGACCCGATCAATGCGATGCTGAGCCTGGGCTATACGATGCTGACGCAGCAGGTGATGGGAGCCATCCAGATCGTAGGACTTGATCCCTACCTGGGGTTTCTGCATCAACCACGCCAGGGTCGTCCCGCACTCGCGCTCGACCTGATGGAAGAGTTCCGTCCCATCATCGTAGATTCGGTGGTACTCAACATTGTCAATCACCGCATTCTTACCGAGCGCGATTTCTACCAGGAATTAGGGGCGGTCTACTTGAAGCCAGAGGCGCGCAAGACCTTCTACGCCAAATTTGAGGAGCGTCTGCAAGAGGAACTGCTGCACCCTTATTTCCACTATCGCACCGACTACCGACGTTGTCTGGAGATGCAAGTAAGACTTCTGGGCAAGTGGCTAACCAGCGATATCCCCTTCTATATCCCCCTGAGCACACGCTGATGGGTGAGAAACAACGACAGAAGAGGAGCAGTGATGACAAAGGAGAGGAATATAGCGAGGGAGAGGAGCGAGGCAAGCTCGTTCACTGCTAACCTACGGATACATGTCAATGGGTGAGAAGCAACGACAGAACGACGAAAGCATGCTCTACGTCGTGAGCTATGACATTCCCGACGACAGGCGGCGCACGCGAGTCCACAGCATCCTCACGGGCTTCGGGACATGGGTTCAATTCAGCGTCTTCGAGTGTTTCCTCGACAGGAAACAACGTCTGAAGCTAGAGGCGCGTCTTCTCAAAGAGATACACGAGCGAGAGGACACGGTGCGCATTTACTGTCTTTGCGCCACCTGTCTCTCAAAAGTTGAAGTCCTGGGCCGAGGAGACGTTCCCAGAGAGGAGACTGTTTACCTGCTATGACTTCCCACCTTCGCATCATCCGGCAGTGCGAGGCATCCAGTGGTCGTCCATCCACGCAGGCTGCCTCGCCAGCCACCAAAAAAGTCCTACAGCGCCTCCCAGGCCCTTGTAAATCTCCCTATTTTCAGCTATACTCTCATCATACGGTAGTGATAGCCTCGAAAAGAGCTATCATAACACTCTGCCTCGTAAATACTAAAAAGGTCCCACTTTTCC
>Ga0209061_1004874_pt1 | contig 12393 bp, 20 predicted proteins | sample Coa_R1_10_FD_187157 | JGI IMG/M metagenome (GOLD analysis project Ga0209061, IMG submission 187157) | Surface soil microbial communities from Centralia Pennsylvania, which are recovering from an underground coalmine fire - Coalmine... | ecosystem: Environmental > Terrestrial > Soil >...
CCGCGCACCGCCAGAATGGTGAGATCGGCAAACATCCTTTTCAGCAGCTTTGGATCCACGACTTCATAGCCGAGAGAAAGCATCTCCTCGACATACATCAGCAACACCGGTTGCCGCTCCAGTTCGGATTCAGAGAGGGCGGCGCGGCGATCAAGCTCTTTTTTGAGGATGCCAAGATGCTCAGCTACCTCGTCGGCGTTGGTGGCCACCATTGTCACCATGCGCGAACCGATACGCAGATCAGCCACGTGAGGCAGGTTCTCAAACAGCCTGCTCGTCTTGTGCTCAAGATCAAGCAGAGCGAGCTGGAGCACATCCGGTGTATTGAGTTGCGTTGCCTGGTCGAGAATGCCACCGGCAAGGCAGGACTTGCCGAATCCGGTTGAGCCGATAATCTTGAGATGTGGCACATCGACAATAGACACCTTGACGACCTCCCCAGTGCTACTGCGCACGCCAGGCGAGACGATCAGTCGATTTTCCTCTGAGGAGAGCGCGGCAATGAGCCACTCCTGCGTCGGCGATTGCACGTCTGGCGACACGATCACCTCTTGCGCCGGTTCAGGCAACGCCGCGCGTTTCAGCGACGGTAACGCGGTAATCGTGATCGGTTCCTCGTCGATGATGTAGGTTTCCGGCGAGGCGCGGTGCCGTAGCGCATACCACTCCATCGCGAGGCGTTCACGTTCCATCGCCAGTCGCTCCAGATCGAGCGTTCGTCGGTGTTCGCTATCCAGCATTGCCTGATATGTTGGCGAGGCGCGCAGAGCCAACTGCTCGCGGCGTGTGTGCTCGCGCACAATGGGCTTGCTGCTTTTCCAGGCAAAGGCAAACACCGCCAGTGCCAGGACGACAATCGTGCCGATCATAATGAGAAAATCAATCATGGGTATTTCCCTTCAAAGGACATGCTACAATGGGCATGTCCTGAACTTGGTATCAGGGCCGGGTCCAGGCGTGTTCCCGCACGCGCTGGGCCGCTCCATACAGGGACGCGCTACGAAACGTCCTCCTGCTCACTCCATACCGGGTCCTGGCTCACATTCACGAAGCCGACCTCGCGATATCCGCACGCGATGCAAAATCGGGTGAGTTGCACCGTCCATACACGGCCCGTGCGCGTGTCGAACTCGACTTTCGGGGGACTCGCCTCTGACCAGTGTAGCAACTCGCCGCAGCGTGGACACGGCTTTTCGCTGGTAAATGGCGGCAGGCTCTCTCCGTTCACGCTGATTTCCTTTCCATCTCCGGGCGTGCTACCTGCCTGAGCACGGCATACGCCATACAGAACACGTGCCAGACCTCAGCGTTGGCTGCCTGTTCCTCCGGGTTGAGCGAAAACAGGTAAGACGCGCTTTTGTCGATCATGGTCTGCAATTTGCTCAGCACCTGGTGCAGTGGCGTGCCAGCTTGCGCCTGCATGAGCAGTGCAACGATTTCGATAAGCGCCTGGTGGAGCGCGCTCTCCTCTGGCAAGAGCGCAGCCATCTCAGCAAAAGCGGTGGTGAGGCGTTCGAGTGTTGGTTGTGCTGGCATTAGCGTACCTCGCTTTTCTTTGCTCTTTCCTCATCATTTGCTCGCGCTTTCCTGCCGGCCTCGCTTGCCTCATCAGGCGTCCACTTGTGCGCGGTGCCTCGTACCTGTACGGCTTTCCCGCCCTTGCGCGCAATTTCGCGGCGCTTCTCCGGCGAGCAGGCAGCCAGGCCGCGTGGTTTGGTTGTTGGTTCAATGGTTGTGGTCATGCGTTACCCCTCTCGTTTTTACTCTCTCCAATCACGCATATGCGCAGGAATGTACTGCTTCACAGCCTGATAGCGACGTTCTTGCTCCTCAGTTCCTCGAATATCGCAGGCATCGCCAACCTGCGCTTGTTCCTCTGGTCGCAGCCGCCGTTTCAAGTGGAAGCATCCTCTTTCCGACCAGTCTTCCCACTCACCTAGATCGGCATCGCCAACGCCTTTCAAGGCTTCAAAGGCCATGCGCCGGAGGAATTTCCGATCAGCAGGCCAACCAGGGAGTGGGGCTGTTGAGACGTGCCAGACCGGCCCGCCAAAGCCATACTCAATTCACTCGTGGCCGTTGTTGACGGTCAGCACTACGTCATGTGTCCCGCCCAGATAGTGAAATTGCGGGTAGAGCGTTTCCACCGCAAGCCTGCATGGATGTTCCATCGCTGTTTGCTGATGCTCGTTCACTTGATACCCCTCTCGTTCCAGGCTGATTAATTCAGCGACGCTTTTTCGGTGACTTCTTCCAGACTAAGCGTCTCGAACGTGCCTACAGGCGTGTCCTGTCCATCAATGACGACATTGGTTGAAGTCGCGCCAATCTCATAGCCGATGCCATCAGGAATAAGCTCAAATGCCATTTCCAGACTGAGTGTCACGTCCGCAAGTTCAGGGTGTGCGCTGCGAACAGCATCTATGCTCTCCAGGATGGCTTTCAGATTGGACTCAGTGATACGAATAGAAAATTCAGTTGACATGTTACCCATCGTTTCTCGGAATAGTTGGTTGTGCGACAGGTAGACCATCCTCAGTTTCCGCTTCCAGTTTGCGGTAGCGACGCATGAGCAATTCCTTGCGCGGACACTCACGAGCCAACGCAAAGAGGGCTTCGACGAGTTGGTAGAGTTCCTCTCTCTCGTCTTCAAGTCGCCTGATCTCCGTATATGCACCTCCGATGTGCTTCAGTGCCTCAGCGAGTTTCTCCCGGCAGGAGTCACGGGTTGCCTCTTGCTCCAGCAAAAAATCCAGATCACGTAAATCCTCTTCCGTTACACTGGTAAAGTCGCTTGCAAAACGGTAATGCTCCATACGCCTCTCACTTTCTAACTGACCTTTGACAAGGCTACTGCCTGTCGTTTCGCTTCCATCTCCTCGCGTACCTCGCGCAAAGTACGCCGTCTCGTCCTCTCCCAGAACACCTCCAACTGCTGCTGATCGGTAATCTGATGAATATTGTCGAGACGGATATATGCCTCAACATAGTAGCCGCCGTAGCCGTTTGGTTTACATTCCGCAAAGTAGCCATCGCGCTCGCGCCGGATGTCGGCAATGATTGCAGTCGCTTCCTCGCGGCTATATCCCACCGGCGCGCCGAGGGCCTCTTGCTCAATCGGATTCTCTGGCTCCGGTGTGACGACCGACTCCGGATCGCGGTCAGGCTCTGGATAGCTCACAACTGGCAACTTATCCCCGGCGGTGATCGTCTCACTTTGTGGCTTCCAGCCTGTTTTCATCAGGTCCTTGTAAATAAAAAAGAGATTGTCCGCAATATTCCAGAGCTTTACTCTGCGGATGTCCTTGATATCGCGCAGCCAATTGGCACGATATTTCGACGGCGACCCCTCGGTCATCACAAATTGCAGCATGTTGCTCAGGACAATCGGACGCTCATTCTCGCTTTCGATACCGAGCACGGCACTGGAATAGATTTTTTCTATTGCCAGTTGCCAACGTTCCATGTCCTTCCGGTGCTCCTCACGTGATCGCCACGGCAGTGGCGATAGAAACACAGCAGCAAGATTGGCAATGCCTTCTCTGGACCAGCAACTTTCTGGCGTAGCCGAATCATTTTCAAAAAAAGAAGAACAACCATCAACCTCCGCGCCGACAGGCGCAACAGAGATTCTTGGTGATTCTTTTTCAGATTCTTCACTAGATTCTCTTATTAGATTCTTGTTGTTGTTCTTTTGAACAGGGGGGGTCTGCTCATTTGAACAGGGTAGGCTTGTTCCTGTTGACAGGCACCCTGTTGAATTGAGCAGGGTGCCTGTTCTTTTGGACACCCTGTTTTGTCCATTCTGGCCAGTCCCTGTTTCTGGTGACAGGGTACTTCTTGCGCTATTCTGCACCCCTGTTCTAGACAACAGGGTAGATTGTGGTATACTTGTCGCAACTGATGACGTACCAATAGAAGCGTCTCGGAGGTTACCCCCTCGTGCGCGGTCATTGATTGCGTCATCAGTTGCACCTTCTTCATCCGGGCCATCCCCACCGCCATCAGGTGGCACATTGCCATGCAGCCGGTTGAGTTCGTGCTGGACTTTCTGGTAGAGGTAGAGGTACTGATTCATAATCAGGCCGTCTACCGTGCGATCTGCGTGCGCTTCCTGATACGTCTTCCACGCATACGCTTTCCCGCTCTTCCTGTTGATGATTGGCTGGCCAGCTCTATCCAGCTTTACGTAGCGTGATCGCACATAGCCATCCTTTTCGATCTGGGGCAGCATGCGCCGAAACGAGCTTTGCTCAGCATCGTGAATCGAGCGTTCCACGTAGTCCTCCCAGGAAAGCGTAATCCAGAGATTATCCTCAATAATCGGTTGGCCTGTTTCTCGTAGCACGGTTAAGCGGTCATTGGTTTTGGTTTCCAGCACACGATGCGCCGCCTGCTTCTGACGGTCTTCTCCACAGAAGTAGTACATATCCTCATAGCGCACAAAAAAACGCCCCTCATGCGTTAAGCAAGATGTATATTCGCTCATAAAACGTTACCCCTCTCGTTTCTTGAGAAAAATAGAGAATTTGACTCTTGATTTCAGATGAAAAGCTATGGTACACTCCATAGCAGGTACCCCCTTTCGTTTTGTACCTCCTCTTTCCAGAGGAAAGCTAACGAGAGACCAACAAGCGAACAGGAAGCGTGATCCCGGCCAAGAGATGAACGCTACTCCTGTTTTCTTGTTTTTGGCCCCACTTCAACTCTTCGTAAGCTGCTCGATGTAAAGCCGATAGCGCGGTACATTCGCCCATCATGCCCCTTGTTCAACTCAGGAGTATCGAATGTCACCATCGTACCATTGCCGCCACTGCTGTCTTCAGCGACGGTCGCAAACTGACCGACATGTGCATCGGTCGCCAGATCGCTTTCTACTTTGATGCACACCACACGCTCGCCTTTCTTGAACATTGGGAAAGGCAGCGGGCAGGGATGGATCACTAACGGCTCTGCCGGGTGAAGTTGCGCGCGGCAGTAGTCCATCAGTTCGCGTAAATCCGCCTCGTGGATGGAAAGTTCACGAACTGAAAGGTATGGTTCCTCTAAGTAGTCTTGCCCCATGATGGTGTAGACACCGGTGTGATAGCGCCCATCAACCACCAGGTCAGCAGGGATAGAGGTAAGGGCGTAGCTCCTGAACTTCATCCGGTTATCATAGTCCGGGTGAAATTCGTAGAGCTGCACTGTTCGCCATGCGCCACCCCATCGAGTATCATCCGGCCCAAAGAACTGAATCCGAATCGTCGCATCATGGCGTGGCCTGGTTTCCGTTCGGGTTTTTGTGATAAAAATGGTACTCGTATCTCACCTCCTTTCTTCACACAATTCTTCAATCAGTGGCAGTTGCCCGCGCGCCATCGCCATATTGCGCTTCCTGCGACCGCGTTGCTCCGGCGAGCGATCGTAGCGAAGATGACACGAGGCGCAGAGCACCGCTAGATGTGCATCTGGATCGGTTGGATTGTGATCTAGATGCGCGACCGTAATCACCACACGCCACTCACGCTTGCCATCACGGCTCTTACGCAGATCTCCATGCTTTGCGCCGCACCACTGGCAACGCCAGCCAGCCGCGACTTTGAGTGCAAAGGCCAGTTCGGACCAGTGCGCAGGATAGAGTTTGGCATCGAGTGGCAATGTCAGGCTCCTTTCCGGTACTTCTTTCCTACTCAACTGAGCAATGGTTGATTTCTTCCCATTGCTCAGTTACACTTGCTCCATTGACAGCACAGGATTAGCTCTCCTGTGCAGGCGCGTCGCGAGTTCTCACATCTTCTTGGGACTTTCTCCCCGGAGGAAGAACCCCTGATCCTTGAGTGAGCCGGGCGGGACACACTTCTATCGAACATCTGCGAGCACCGCTGGTCTGTGAATGAGTTGCCCAGTCGCCCACGACGCGCCGTCAGCTCCCTTATTCCACCCACCACAAAGGAGACCCTCATGGACGAAAACCTCTATACTGGCATCGACATCGGCAAATCCAAATGTATCGCTGGCTTCGTTTCGACTTCCCTGCTCGCCAAACGCAAACGCTTCGAAGCCTGCCCAACGCTGCCATTTGAACAGTCGCGCACCGGCTTTGAGAAGCTGCTGGCCACGATGACTGCCCATGTCCCGCTGGAGCACTGTATCGTGCTCTTGGAGCGCACCGGCCACTACCACCGACCACTCGTCGAATTCCTCCTGGAACAGGGCGTTGCGGTCTACTGGATGCACGTGCAGAAGCAACTCAACAAGATGCTCAAGAGCGATCGCTACGACGCGCTGCTTCTTGCCAACACGCTCTACAGCCAACTCGCGCTCGGCGTACAGGTCGCCGATAAACGAGAGCAGGTCCGCCGCGTCTATCCGCCCTTGCCCGTCGCCGCAGAACTGCGCGGCCTGGTGCGTCGCCGCTATGAACTCGTGCAGAGCGTCGTGCGCGAACTCAACCGCTTGACGGCCATCAAAGACGAGATTTTTCCCGAATTTACCGAAATCTTCACCGACTGCAATGGTGCGACCGCGCTTTCGGTAAGAGAGCATTTCCCTACTCCCACGCACCTGGTCGCGGCCAGTCTCGACGAGTTGCGCGTCTGTAAGATCGGACGACGACCAAGCGATGACAAATTGCTCTTGCTCCAGGAACTGGCAAGGACTTCCATCGGCGTGAAAAACCCAGCCACGCTCGCTGTTGTCGCAATGGAACAACAGCAGATGATCACGGAACTCAGGCTCTTGCGCAAGCATCTGGCAGCCGTGGAGGCGCAGATCACCACCCTGGTGGAGTCGAGCAGGCAAGGGCAAATCCTCATGAGCATTCCGCCCATTGGTGCCATCCAGGCCGGTATCCTGCTCGCCCATATTGAGCATATTGCGAATTTCCCCAACGCCGCAGCACTCAAAGGCTATTGCGGCTGGGCACCTAAGCAGGCCCAGACCGGCACCAGTTACGACAGCAGCAATCTGGCCAAATCCGGCAATCGGCAGCTCAAACGCTGCATCTACTTGATCACCATGCTTGCTGTGCAAAAGAAGATGAAGACGGAATGGGGCCTGCACTACGAGGAGATGCTCCCTCGAAAGTGTGTCTATGATGAACGGAAAGGGGATTATGAGGGCAAGCTCAAGGCTCTCGGTCACATCGCAGGCAGCATCGTCACCACGATTTACGCCCTCCTGCGTCACGATCACGAGACCCTCTCCTCGCTCAAGGAAGGCGAGGAAGTACCGGCCCCGCTGCTCTATGAGCAGGCTACGCACCATGCCCATAGAAGCGGTGCCTACCGCTCGCTCGCTTGCTCTACTGCTATAGACCCCGAACATCACAGACGATAAATTGGCCATCTTGCGCCGCCAACTCGCTTTCCGTTGCCAGTCTCACACTACAATTGACAATATCCGTACAAACGTCCATCTGTGCCGGGCCACCCAGGAGCAAAATATCCATGGCCCAGCACAGCACGATTTCCGGCACATGCCCCTGCTCCAAATAAAATCGATCAATCGCCTTGCCGATCTGGCGGATCACCGGATGCACGACCACCGGCTTATCAATGCCCACTGCAATCGGCATACGCACCGTCGCATAGGGACTGCCCAGATTGCCAGTGATACGCGGCACCTGCACCGTTTCCATCAACGCGATGTCGCGGCTTTCCCATGCCCGCTGAAATACCGCTTTGCGCGCTGCAAGGTTCAGTCGTCGCGCTGACAGGTTCGCGTGGCATTCCTCTAAAATAGCGGTATCGGTTCCCATAAATGTTACCCCTCTCGTTTGTTTGTTTGTTATCGTACCGGCGGCCAGTCGATGTCGTCATATGCGACTTCTGGCCAGCCTCGTGCTTTGCGCAGGCGATTAATGGCATAGAGTACCCGCTTTGTTGTGCGCTCAGTTGTTTTCAGGCCGTGCTCAATTCGGCTGATAGCCGGTCGGCTGACATTCGCCTCATCGGCAAGTACCTGCTGATCGATGCCAAGTTCAGCACGCAAATCCAGCACCGTTTGTTTCTTTATCATAGTGCTCATATGCCATCTCTGTTCACGTAATGTGTGTCAATCATGTCATCTAGCATACACGGCTTTTGGTGAGATTACAAGCCTGAATCACACCAAAAAGGCGGTGTTTCACACAATTTTCACACAATCAGACAGTGATGTCCCAGATCGTCTCACCGGACGAGGTGATATCCGCCTCGAAGGCCAGTGTGAAACTCTTCATGTTTGCCGGTACCTCATAGGCCAGCGCACCTTTGAGCGGCATACCTGCCTCGACTTTTCCATCTGGCGACGAACCGGCATCGCTGTCAATCGTTTCGGTGTACTTCTGGCCGGTTGAGTCTTGCAATGTCCATTGCAGCAAGCTCGAGGCATCTTGCTCCTGGTTGCTCAGGTTCTTCATCGATACCGTGATGATCAGGAACACATCGCCGCTCTTTTGTGGCTTGTTGAATTCCGATCCAGTGCTCGTTTTTGCGCTATCCACCACGATCTGCCACGTGTCACCGACTTTGACGGTTTGCCCGATCTTGAAATGCTGCGCCGGAGCTGCTGTCGGCGTGCTACCTGAACTGCTTGAGCCGGTGTTCGTCGCCGTGCCAGTGTTGTTGCTGGATTCGCCACAGGCCAGCAGCGAGCCGACAAGAATCACAAAACAGAAACCGAGGATAAGCAATCGCTTAGACATGATGTAACCCCTTTCTCTACACAAGAAGTATTCGTAGAAAAACCATTGCTCAGTATAGACTTGTATTGCTGAGATGTAAAGGGGGAATCATGCCTATGGGCCATAGGTCATGTCACCTAGTTTCAATCCTCACTTTGTCCTAAGAACAAAAGTGCAAGCTTGTGTAACCGATTTGTCTTATGTAAGACTTGTTAAAGTGCAAAACGTTGTCGATTTGATGACAACTGTCGAAAAGTGTATAATGCCGATTAGGCTTGTGGCCTGTCGTGGTTAAGGTCGTTGGTAGCGTCGTTGGCACGACAGGCCCAGGCTAGGCAGCTTCCTGCTCCTGGTGGTCTACTCTTGGTTTTCTGCCGACTCTGCTTAGAGAGACATCGGCATTTTTCAGATCTTCCAACCTATAGACCGTTTCGTTATACCCTAGTCGAGTCGCCTTTACTTTTCCTGCGCGTCGCAGCTGCGCAAGGCGGGCAATCGTAATTTCCCGCCCAGATAGTTCGCTTAGCTTCTTAGCTGCTTCGGCAGGAGTGAACAGTGTTTTCTCCTCTTCTGTCATCCAGCCTCCTTTATTGCGATGAAACGATATCGAATATACCATATCATATACCATGAAACCATTGCAAAGTCAAGGAAATTGCTCAAATTCATGCCAAAAACCCTTGACAAATTGATATGATATCGTATATAATAAGAATGTACCAAAGAGGTATGAATAAAGCACGAGGGGGTAGCAATCATGGCTAACAATCGCAAATCTCTGAAAAACGTCGCTCGCCCGTATCTGGGTGTCAGTTCCGCTCATAAAGGCTACATCGTTAAAATCTCCTGGACCAGCGCGCCGGTCGCAAAAATCACCGCTCACAAGGATTTCACGCTGGATGTGATCGAGTGCGAGATCAAGAAGGACTCGATCAAAGAGATCAAGCATATCAGCTATGATGTCCACGCTGGCGACGTGATCTATTTCGCTCAGAGCGACGATCACGCGGGCGCGTACTACATCGCTCGTTGGAACGGACATCGCTTTTGCTGCACATGCCCATCAAACATTTGTCGCCAGGCTTGCCACCACCAGGAAGACGTAGCAGCCTACGCACTACAATCGAGCAACAACCGCAAGCACATGGAAGAGGAGGCGGTATCCGCCTCTTCTGACACTCGCATGGAATACCTCATCGACCAGGTTGGCGCAGGTGTCTTTGGCCCGGCCTATCGTGTGAACGGCGGCGACTGGAGGCCATTCCTCGACGCTTCTGGCAATCCGGTTGAGATCGAGGGCGTAAGCCATGCTGAGATGTGGCTGAGTATCGTCGAGAAGAGCAGCCAGGTCGAGGCGGATCTCTGGCTGGAAACGCAACGCACGCCAGTCGCGGCATAGGAGGTAGTGAGATGGAATTCCGCAATGGCTATGAGCAGTTCGCCTATGAACTTGCGCAGGGGCTGGAGCTTCCCACCAAACGCATCATCTACACCTGCCAGTCCTGCCGCCACGTTTTTGCCTACGATTATCTGATCGTCGAGGCAGGTCATGGTATCCCTGCCGGCACATATCGCCAGGACAACGTGCGTTTCCTCGTCGTACCAGAGCAGGACATGCGTCATTGCCCGAAATGCAATTTCCGCCTATGCAAGCCCGCTGAAGTCGTCGGCAAGCATTCCCACAAGCCGTGCGACGAGCGGTGCATGGACGCGAAGAACGCGACATGCACATGCTCGTGTGGTGGGGCTAATCATGGCAAGGCCCATCTTATCCATTAGGAGGTTTTCATGGAACAGCAAGCAATCATTCAATCCATCAAAGAGCGCGGCTATATCGGCTATGATGGCCGTCTCTGGACGAAGTACAGCGTCTGTGATCTGCTTGCCCTGATCACTGGCGTGCATTCGCTACACACTCCTGACCTCGTGGAGCAGGTCCAGCAAGCCGCTCGCCTCACTGATCAGCAGATGCAGTACGGCGGGGCAATCTCTATAGAGCAGGTTGAGCAGATAGCCGCCTGCCTTACAGGACCTGAAAGGAGCAAGTATATTCCATAGTACAAGATTGGCAATCAGTGGTATAGTTTCCAGTCGCGTGGCAAGGATGTTTCCTTTGCCACAGAGGCGCAGGCTGTTGAGTACTTGCGCGGCGTGGCTGGTGAGACGCGCGTTATCTGTCAGTCGGTAGCGGCATAAAGGAGAAATCAGTGAGCATCGCACAAAAACTGGCATGGGAATTGCAGGTCATGAACGAGCGGTCGGTCTCGGAGCAAGAACAGGCGGCGTTGGAGATCTGCTACGGCGTGGCTCTTGCTCAGGGCTATCCTGGCTCATTTGCCAGCACAATGGAAACCATCGCTGGCCAGGTGACCGACAAGACGCTGCAACATTATCTGCGTGTCTACACCGGACGTGGATTGAAATAGTTCGTTTGAATAGAGAGAGGTGATCTTATGATGGGTATCGATCAAGCTGAAATCGGCTTTTCTCCTGAGCAACTGGCGATGCTGGATACGCCGCTTGATGCAAATTTGATCAGGCATCGCAAAGGCGCGGGCAACAAGAATCTGGCCTATCTGAAAGGCTCAACGGAGATCGACGCCGCCAATCGCATTTTCGGCTACGGCAAGTGGAGTTATCGGATTGTGAGCCGCACGCTAGAAAAGTCCTATGATTTGGCAGGCAACGTCAATGGCTACTTCTATGCTGTCGATGTGGAACTATTGGTCGTTGGCGCGGCGTTCCCGTTCCCTGGCGACGGCGTATCTCCTGTCAAGGATTTGACGCCGGATGGACATGAGAGTGCCCGCAAAGCTGCGACCACCGACGCGCTGAAGCGTGCGCTGCGTCACTACGGCAATGCGTTTGGTTTGCCGCTCTACGATGAAGAGGCGCTGGTTGATGCTGGCGATGGCGTGCTGATTGCCGTCAAAGAGGTACCAGTACATACTGGCCAGTCGCAAAAGCGCATTGTCGATTCGGGCAAAGCCGCTCCAAAGCAGTTGCCAGCAGCAAAAGCCGGATTTTCGGATATTCCGACTGCTGCGCAGCTTATTGCCTACTGTGATAGGCTGTTTGGAGGAAGCGGCAAGTGGGAAGCTGCAAAGGAGCGCGTGCTCAAGCAGGCAATTCCTGACGACGATCTCTCAGAAGAGCAACGGGGTCGCATCTATCAGGCGTTCCTTGCCCACGAGGCGAAAGCATCAGCGGGCGGCGGGCGTTAATCCGAGTGGCGTGGCGACTGCGCCTTTTCAGTCGCACTAACGAGAGGGGTAACAATGTATCATGCCAACCTACCAACGCCGGAACACCGGCAAGACCACGCTCCATCATGTCTGCGGGCATGACACTACAAACTTCAACCTCGACTGCTTCACCGTCGCCCGTGTGAAGCAACTGGAAGCTGAGCCGTGCCTCCATTGCCGGATGCTACGTACCAACGTGCCGGTCATGGCCCTGGTCGCGGGGTCGCTCAAAGATGGGCGCTTCGTCGAGGCTGATCACCGTCTCATCGATGACGAGCAGGTGCAGTTCAAGCCATCGCCCGTGGAAGGCGAAATCTACGTCATTCTCCCAAAAAGCTATCCGTATGTGCTGGCCAGTCGGCACGAAGTCGAGGGCGTCGCGGTGTATAGCGTGCTGTGGAAGCCAAAGAGTCAGCAGAAAGGATAAGAGTAATGTCGATACGTGTCTTCAGCTATGGCGGCGGTGTACAATCGACAGCCGCTCTCGTGCTGGCCGCGCAA
>Ga0209061_1004875_pt1 | contig 12392 bp, 15 predicted proteins | sample Coa_R1_10_FD_187157 | JGI IMG/M metagenome (GOLD analysis project Ga0209061, IMG submission 187157) | Surface soil microbial communities from Centralia Pennsylvania, which are recovering from an underground coalmine fire - Coalmine... | ecosystem: Environmental > Terrestrial > Soil >...
TTTCGTTCTACCAAGATATTGAAGAGATTATTGCTTTCATTAGACAACAAAGCGATGTGGTATAGTGTCAATCTCCTGGGCAGTGTGCAGTGATTGCGCAATTCCAGACGAGCTGATGTACGGGGGCGGTATGGCAACTCACGCTACAGTGCCGGCACGCTGCCCACCAGCATCGGCTTCACAGGCCAGCAGACGGACAGTGTGACGGGGCTGGATTATTTCAACGCGCGGTACTATGATCCGGTGAGTGGGCAGTTCCTCTCGGCGGATGTCGTGCAGGGCAACGCGCAGGGGACGAGTCCGTATATGTATGTGATGGGCAATCCGGAGACGCGCACGGACCCGACGGGGCAGATGATTACGTGTGGAAGCTGCGGTTCGTCCGGGCCACCGAATGCGAACGATTGTGCCGCGGATCCATCTCTCAGTGGGTGTTCGACACCGGCTTCGCAAGGGGATCGCTGGTATGACGATTACCAAAGCCCTCCTCACTATACCAATCCATGTCCTAACGGTGGCAGTTACTGTGAAGCAAAAGACAAAGACGGTGAGCCCGTTGTGAATAGAGGAAAATCCGCTTTACGGGGAAGTGGCATATCAGGTTCCGATAGTGTTTCTGGAAAGGGGGCGTTTGGATTAGACAGGATTATCACCGATCTACAACAGGCGTTGCTCTGGCTGATTACTCAGCCTCTAGCAACATTGCTGAACCCAAATAACGCCGCTGTACTGAGTGGGATTTTTGGAACGCTTTCCACTCTGGCTGCTTTAAGTGCTGCTCTGATAGACATTGCTACGGAAGGTATTGCCACTGGAGCTATTTTAGCCGGGACCTTGTTAAGTGCAACCTTTGGTGCAGCCGGTGGAGTAGCTAATATAAAATCGGGAGAAGGGCCTGGTTCCCAGCAAATTATCCAATTAGAGCAATATGTTAATGGGATTATCAGGGGCCTTCAGGACTTTGCGGGTGCCTTGAAACCTTCTCTTCTAGAGAACATGGTGTTCACCTTGACAGAGGTTGATACCTATCCTGTAAAGGGAGTCCACTGGATATCCGTTGATGGTGGTTTTGGCCAACTACCACGGCAAGTAAAGGATGGGTACTTTTACGATTTTAATACTATTGCCAGTGCTCAGTTTACCATTTCTTTCGAGGTTCTAAGTTAACTCAGAACCGTCTCGGAAGAGGATGAGTTTCTCAAATAGAAAGGGGAGAATCCTCGTGAGAAGTTCACCATCTAAGAGAGAGTTAGGGAAGAAGGAGTACAGAAGGCCAGGACCTTGGAGAGTCCATCTGGATAGTTCATCTGATGCTCGTGTTTCAGTGTTTGAGCAGCGGAGTGAAGTGAATTACGAACATGGGAGAGCAATCAGATTTACTCTCCGTGGCAAAAATGCTAAGAAGATTGCTCTCCATGCTTCCTATAATTATTCTCTTACTACCTCTCAAACGGTGCAGATAAGCATGTGTTTTGTTGCAAAAAGATAGAAGCGTTGGAGTAGATATTGAAACAAAAGATTTTCTATGGAGGAAACTGTGCAACGAATAACTTCATATATATGCATTGCTGGATGTATCCTTGTTATTGTTGGTTTTATTCTTCCATGGTACTCTCTTGGTACTCTCCCATGGTATTTTGCGAAATCTTCTTATGGGCAAGCTGCCTCAGGATGGCAAATGTGGTTGAGTAGTTATTCTGCAGTTCTTACCTATGCACCACATGTTTTACCTGAGTTATTCACCTTCCTTTGGTTATTTCCATTGGCCGCTCTCCTTATTTGCACACTGAATGTTCTGGATCTGCTTTTCAAAGAGTGGAACGAGCGCTGGTTCCATCTGGGTACGCGTGTTTTCCTCCTTCTTTTGATGGGGGTTTTTCTCTGGCTGGCGTTTGTTAATCAGTCAGTCCAATCTGGTTTATGGTTATGCTTTGCTGGATGGGTACTTATCCTTGTTGCCACCCTGACCTGGTTAATTGGAGGGAACAAAAATACAGCAAGCAAGGAGACTCGCCTTTTTGAGAAATCACGGCGCAGGTTACTCTATGGGATAGCGAGCTTTTTCGGTCTGGTCAGCCTGAGCACGAGCGGCTTTCTAGCGTGGAGGAACTGGCGTACTCACTCTTCTCTGATGACTTACCGTTATAAGAATCCCTCTGCGCGCCAGGGAAATAATGAAAGTGAGCCAGAGCCTGGTAGTGTCCTCAGCGTAGATTGGTCCCCGAATGGGAAACGCATCCTGGTTGCGCGATTAGATGCACCGGCGCAAAGTTGGGATGCGTTTACCGCTGGAAACGTCTTTACATATCAACCTGCAAGGATAACTGTGGGAAGATGGTCGCCAGATGGTCAGCATATTGCCCTGGCTGATCTGGTCTCTTCTTATGGACGAACTCCTCTTGTGATCAATGCTACGACAGGAGTACAGGAGGCAGAGGGGCCTTTCAGCACTCAGTCTGGCAGTTTCAGTGTACAAGCGATGGCATGGTCTCCCAATAGCCAAAGCATTGCCGTGAGTGGCCCATTGGTTACGGCTAACAAGCCAGAAGCATTGGCTGTTCAAATCTGGCACCCTTTCACTAATGGAGTGAGTAAACTTTATACTTTCTCTTCTTCTAAAAATGAGATAGGAAGGGTTGGCTCTTTGGTTTGGTCCTCGAATGGCAGGTATCTTGCCGCGAATTACTTTGGCCTTCACCTGAGCAGGACAAATCCTTCCCTAGACGACTCAGAAGTGTTTGTCTGGTCCATGCAAAATGGAACAGTACTTTTCCAGTACCAAACCACCCAATATCCACTTATGGAGGGACCCGAGGGATACGGAGGAAGATTTCTAAGCTGGTCACCCGATAGCCATTCCCTTGCTCTCGCTAATAATACGACAGTACAGATCCTGGATCTACCTTCACAAAAAACGTTATTGACTTACACTGGCCACGTGAGCCAGGTATTAGCTATAGCTTATTCGCCAAATGGGAGGTATATTGCCTCTGGTGGCTATGACTGGACTGTCCAGGTGTGGGAGGCTGCGACAGGTAGATTGCAGTTTCTTTACCAAGGGCACAGTGCCCCTGTCCGTGACGTGAGTTGGTCACCTGATAGCCATTATCTTGTTTCCTGCGGAGATGATGGTACTGTACAGGTCTGGCAGCCAGAGCTATAGTTGGAGCTTTCCAGGTTAAGAGGCAAAAGGTAGACTGCCTGATTATCTGGAGCATCAGGCACTCCTGCTTATGATATGACTACAGTGTACTCTCTAGCTTCAGCAGGGCAATTCCTCGGTGGGCTCGTTTTACAAACCATGTGGCAACCCGCGCTCCAGCAGTGGCACGCTGCCCACCAGCATCGGCTTCACCGGCCAGCAGTATGATCCGGTGACGGGACAGTTTCTCTCGGCGGATGTGGTGCAGGGCAACGCGCAGGGGACCAGTCCGTATAGGTATGTGATGGGGGACCCGGAGACGCGCACGGACCCGACGGGGCAGCGGTATACCTGCGGCCCTGGCAACTCTGACTGTAGCGGAGGCGGGGGAAGCAGCGGAGGTGGGAATAACGGAGGCGGGAGCGGCGGAAGTGGTGGTGGGAGCAATCCTTGTGAGCTTTCAGGAGGAAATCCAGAGTATTGTGGAGGCGGAGGGAGTGGAGGTGGAAGTACAGGGGGATGCCATGCTGGCGGGAGGGATGGAGCTAGTGCGATGTCATGTACGGGTACAACGGGTTGCTCATCTGGGACTCCTCCGTGTTATGGTAATGCTAAGTGCCTATATGCCATGCAATGGCTTCAAAAGCATTGGGCAACGCAGGATAACCAGCTCCACCTCGTTCTAGACGCTGCACAGCTTGCAGGAAACCTCCTCAACATCCTTTTAAATGCTTTAGGAAAAGGAACAGCAGGGCTGATTATAGCAACGTTGTCAGTTATTGGCTTATTACCATCAGTTCTGAACCTTTGGGAGGATTGGTACCGGAGCGCCAACCCCAACGCCTCGTTACCTGAATGGGCGTTAGCTCTTGCACCAGCTCTCGATGGCTTGGCAACAGTTGCTAATGTCCTAAATGGCTTTGTAGGCTTAGCTTCCTGGATACTCGATTGGTCTGCGGGCTTAATCAAAGGAATTGTCGCGCATGTTCAAGCTATAGCAACCAATCTAGTGCTCAACGTTGTGGTTGGAGGCGGAACTGGATATGCCCAGGAGATATTGGTCTGCGGGCTTAATCAAAGGAATTGTCGCGCATGTTCAAGCTATAGCAACCAATCTAGTGCTCAACGTTGTGGTTGGAGGCGGAACTGGATATGCCCAGGAGATACTCGATAAAAATGCCTGGTATCAATACCAGTTGGATAGTAACCTGTGGAATGCAGGTACTATCATAGGGGAATGTCAGAAGGAGGGTGGTTGCTGAAAAAACAAAGTCAAATAGTAGCAAGCATTTCTTTCTGCCATATAAGGTTTCCCTTTGTATAGCAGAAAGAAATGCTTTCAATGATGATGAGCCAGGCATTTTAGCAAGTTTGAAAGTAGAAAGAAATGTGATGGTGCCATAATTAGGTATATTTAAATACAAAGGTATTAATTGGGAATATTATGGTAAAAGTTTGATATTTACTATTTTATATGTTAGTCTCTAATATAAGCGATTAAGCAAGAAAAAAGGAAAGGATGATTTATGTCAATACGCACACAAAAGAGAATTTTGCTGGTGACTATCCCTTTGGTGGTCATTTTTCCGTCTATCTGTGCAGTGAGCGCACTATGGACTCATACGATCAGTTCATTCGAGGTAGTCGCCATAAGCATTGCTGCCGTAGGGGCATCTCTTCTTGTCATTGGAGTTTTTGTCCTTATGTATCTTGGCGAGCGTGGTGAGCCGGCCGCTCAGCCTGATCACTGGGAGCAAGAGCTACGAAAAGTGTTCTTTATTCTGATTTTGTTAGTGTCTGGTCTTCTCTTTTTGAGCCTGTTGATAGCAATTCTTTTGGCTGAGAACACTTGGAGGGGAAATGCCGAAGAGATTACTGCTGTAGCGACAGTGGATGTACTTATTTTGATTGGGTTACTAGTGATTACAGAACTTTTTGTAATGGTGAATATGTTGCGGAAACACAAAGATACAGCAAGTGCCAGAAATGATTAATCTTTGCCATCAGCTTCAGCGCGAGCTCCCTCATTGGTTCGCAGCTCTACGAGCTGTATAGCAACTCGCGCTCCAGCAGTGGCACGCTGCCCACCAGCATTGGCTTCACGGGCCAGCAGACGGACAGCGTGACGGGGCTGGATTACTTCAATGCGCGGTACTATGATCCGGTGACGGGGCAGTTTCTCTCAGTGGATGTGGTGCAGGGCAACGCGCAGGGGACCAGTCCGTATAGGTATATGGCAGGCAACCCGGAGACGCGCACGGACCCGACGGGACAGATGATTACGTGTGGAAGCTGCGGTTCGTCCGGGCCACCGAATGCGAACGATTGTGCCGCGGATCCATCTCTCAGTGGGTGTTCGACACCGGCTTCGCAAGGGGATGATTGGGAGCAGGATCCCAGCATGAATCCAGTGGTACAGCCAACTCATATAAATCCAAAGGTGGTCAAAGGACCAGCTAGTAAGCAAACAGGGTGTAATAATAAAACATGCGGAGATCGTGACAAGCAGCTGATCAAGAATTACCTTAGTGGACGGAAGACGTTTTGGGCCAATGTATCAACCGCCATTGGCGATGGAATAGCATTGCTAGGAGATATCGTCAGCACGGTATTGCATCTCCTGGCCCAGGACTGGGCCGGCTTTGGTATCGAGCTCGCAAGCACACTCTTTCGCGCCGCGGCATTTATTGGTGATCTGGGAAAGTTAGGAATTTTGTCGATGCCTTTATGGGTCGCAGATATTCTCTCGGGACTCAAATGGGTATCCACTGTTATAGATGTGCTTTCAGGAATCTTCGAATGGGCTAACCCATTAACGGCAACAGTAAATTTGTTTGGAAGATGGGCGGTTAAACAAGCAGAACTACAAGGAGCCTCCAGGATAGCCCAGTTTATCGCTAGTGGCCTTTCTATTACAGGAACCGCCCTGGTGCCTAATTTGGATGCAGCTTATTGGGATAAGCAAATGACGGAGGTCAACACTTATTCTAATCAGCAGGCATATAATGTGTGCGTACAAGATCAGGCCTCTGAGCCTGGTATCCCGTGTTGAGTCAAGGAATAACGCGTGGAACAACACGTGTATGCATAGAAAAGCCAATCGTCCCGTCCAGGACTGCTTGAATTTAGAAAGGAGCAAGCTGAGTCCTATTCGGTTCTCCCGATCACCCGATAAGAGAACTCTCTATGAGGTGATCGGTATGTATCCTTGCATTCTCTCCCAGTAGATCAGTCGTAATTAACTCGCATTCTGAAGTAAGCTGAACAAGCCCTGATGACCAAAAACAAGAATAAGCTAATTACGCACTGATCTACTAGAAAAAGCATCCAGTAAAGGGGGTAATTCATGAAACGGCGACCCTATTCTGAGCATCTGCCTCGACGATATGCCTTGCGGTCAGTATCGCAGCCAATGAGGTGGGTATTTTCTTTATATGCTTGGTTGTTCATATGGACGCCCTTCCTGTTTTTGTTATTTTGGTGGCAAGTTTCTCCGTTCATCTCAGTGTCCTTTGGCTTTCTTGGCCTAGCCATGGTTATCTTCATTATGATACAATATGGTCGAACTAGAGCTATGATGACACCACCGAGGGAGAGGCGGGTAGATCAGACGCACGAGCCGAATACCTGTGCCATATATCCTCTAAATTCACAGCCTGGTTTCCTCTCTCCAAGAGATGACGAACAATTCCAGGTTCCGTATCCTGAGTAGAAGTAGTCTTTTTATGCCGTATTCATCTATTTCTTGTAAATGCTCCTTAAATCAATTATGCAAATATCACCTATGATCTGGCCAACACGCAGAGCAGCGTACTCGCTGGCTTCAGCAACGTGGCGCCATACAATCGGATCAGCCGAGCGCATTCAACCCCAACTATTCCTGTCCTTCCCGAATTGAACGCTCGATCCCAGGAATATCCGCGTCTTCCTCGTCGAGCAGTTTGTCGCCGCGTTCGATGGAGAGTTCGGCCAGGCGGGCGCTACGCGGTTGGAGGCTGACGGCCGTGATCAATACGCTCAGGTCGTGGTGCTTAACACCAGTGGGGCTCTCATCGGTTCGCAACTTTACGGACCCTACGGTAACTCGCGCTCCAGCAGTGGCACGCTGCCCACCAGCATTGGCTTCACTGGCCAGCAGACGGACAGCGTGACGGGGCTTGACTACTTCAACGCTCGGTACTATGATCCGGTGACGGGGCAGTTCCTCTCGGCGGATGTGGTGCAGGGCAACGCGCAGGGCACGAGTCCGTATAGGTATGTGATGGGCAACCCGGAGACGCGCACGGACCCGACGGGGCAGCGGTATACCTGCGGCCCTGGCAACTCTGACTGTAGCGGAGGCGGGGGAAGCAGCGGAGGTGGGAATAACGGAGGCGGAAGCGGCGGAAGTGGTGGTGGGAGCAATCCTTGTGAGCTTTCAGGAGGAAATCCAGAGTATTGTGGAGGCGGAGGTGTTGGAGGTGGCACTCATCGCGGCGGAGGTGGAGGTGTTGGAGGCGGCACTCATCGTGGGGGTACAGGTGGTTGTCATGGTGGTAGGGGAGATGGAGCTAGTGCGGGGTCGTGTACTGGAACGAAAACTATATGTGGCATTGAATGCCAAGCAGAGGAGGAGTCGACAGCCGACGGAGCTGCAGCAGCATTGCGGAACGAAGCGGAAGATGTCCAGGTTTGGCTAGATAGGCTCAATAGTAACGAGAGTTGGTATTGGCTAGGAATATTAGCTGGGTTAAGTGGAACTATCGGGGGCGTGGCTGGTCCAGCCTGGGCTATCTTGTCAGCGCTTTTCGGTGCTTGGAGTGTATACCAAGCACGAAATGATGTTGTCCAGATTCTCACAATGCTGCGAGATATGCTGAATCACGTTGCTTCGGATTACAGCACAGAGGGCGAAACAGGGTGGACAGCTACAAATATACTAAATTTTACAGAAAAAGAGGAGAATTATATGAACGACCAAATTAGCCAGATGGAAAATGTAGATTGGCTAGGTCGGATCATAAGCCCAATAATGATAGGCGGAGCGATCAATGGAGCGATTGACTATGTCCTGGGGAAGAGCGTCGATGTTTATGGTTTCATGACCGACATTATGCTCGTCCAGGAAGGCTACTTATTATCCTCCCAGTAATGGTAGAGTCTATCAAAGCGCTTTGATAGAGGTTGAGTCCAAGAGTGCCTGTGAGGATAGCTTCAGGTCAGACAAAAATCGAACTTGAAGCCATCTTCGCTACTGGGAACTGGTTTAGAAAGCGGGAACCATCTAGTGGTTCAGCAGCTTATAGTTGCTACACATGCAAACACTTGGAGCTAGTTATTACCGAAGTCAAAAGAGGAACAAGGAGAGCATTTCAAGATGATGGAAGAAGTACTAGAAACACCGTCTCCACCAGAAGGATACTATTTTTCACATATCTTTCGCTATCCGAATGTATTGACAAACATCGCTCCACTTCTATATTTTTTCGCTTGCTTTGCATTTTATGTAATCTGGAACTTTGTCAGGCACAGCTTTTTCCAGGGCATAGCAGGCCCGGCGGTGTTCCTGGTCGTAATTCTTAGCTTGCCTCTAGCTGACATCCTGCGTGCGCTAATTCAGAGGGGAGTGGGGCGTTTGCTGGGCTACAACATCTCATTTAACATCATTCATATGATATTTCAACCAGAGACCTATACCGCTGAACCTGGGCAGTTTCAAAGACGAGGGCATGTTCTGATGATAGCCGTTGTTCCATTGAGTTTGTTTATATTACTCCTGTTACTCCTGATCTTGTTTGCAGGATTGCAAGGAGACATAGGCGATATATTCGCCGTTTTCTTATTTGTGGGTATTGCAAGAACAGCGGGAGATCTCTACCTTATCTGGCACTTTCTTAGGATGTCGAAAGGTACATTGCTTTACAACGTGAATTCTAAGGAAAAGCTTATCTTTAAACGGTTATGATTGCGGAAAGTTCTCTCGGCATCTATTTGGCAAGTCGAATAGATTGGGTATGAGCAGGAATCAGCATCTTTAAACAGTGCATGCCGTACTCACCCACTTAACCAACGCTAGTAGCAGTTACACCAGCCAGATTGACTCTTAAGAGTATCGCTGGACCACATGATCCAGAGGATCATGGGCACCACCTACAACCTAACCAACACGCAGAGCAGCGCCCTCGCTGGCTTTAGCAACGCGGCCCCATACAATCGGATCAGCCAAGCGCATTCAACCCCAACTATTCCTGTAATTCCCGAATCGAGCGCTCGATCCCAGGAATATCCGCATCTTCCTCGTCGAGCAGTTTGTCGCCGCGTTCAATGGAGAGTTCGGCCAGGCGGGCGCTACGCGGTTGGAGGCTGATGGCCGTGATCAATACGCTCAGGTGGTGGTCCTGAACACCAGCGGCGCGCTGATCGGCTCACAACTCTCCGGGCCGTACGGTAACTCACGCTATAGTTCAGACACGCTACCGACCAGCATTGGCTTCACTGGCCAGCAGACGGACAGCGTGACGGGGCTTGATTATTTCAATGCGCGCTATTATGATCCGGTGACGGGACAGTTCCTCTCGGCGGATGTGGTGCAGGGCAACGCGCAGGGCACGAGTCCGTATAGGTATGTGATGGGGGGGAGACCCGGAGAGTCGGACGGACCCGACGGGGCAATACTTCACCGATGGTAATGGCAATATCGGATGGCTTCTTAGCTCTGCGGATCAGACTCAGATTTGCGGAAACGTTCCGAATTGCTCAGCAAGCGGGGCTTATGTCGAGAACACCTCTAAAGGGACGCTCGACATGTTCTACACTATTGGTATCGGAGGAATCCCCTTACCAAAAACTTTCACAGAGCCTGTTAAAACGTGGGGCCAGGGACACAAAGATCCTATGGTTAAAACCCCTTGGTGTGCTTTTGTGTGCGGGAATATAACTAATCCATGGAAGTTTTGGTAATCCATGGAAGTTTTGGGCATCTATAGCAGAAGTTGGTGCGAACGCTGTCGCCGTTGGGATTCTTATAGCCGCGTTTTTGGGGGCTAATGCTACTTCTGGTGGATTAATAGCACTCCTCAGTAATTTTGTAGCAGGAGCAGGGCTACAGGATGTTCGTAATATTGTTGATGGCCTCGAAGGTATAATGGACAGTTACCAGGATCACAATCCACTCCTCAACCTTATTGCAGATGGTCTCAAAGTTCTTCTCGACATAGGGACCCTTGCTGCTATGCCCTTTGGTTTAAAGGCAGTAACACAGGCGAACAACATCAGGTCCACGCTCCAAATCACACGGTTCATCGGAGCAATTGGTCAGTATCTCAAAGGAGGGAGCGTAGATTTTTCCAAATATGTTGGTCCTGCTGCAAGTGCAATCTCTACTCTCTCAGCTTCTATCTCTGCGGCAGGCCAACTCGCATCAGATGGGATACAGCTCTGGAGTGATTGGAACGCTTATCAAGAATATGCTCAAACTCACTATTAAAAATGGCGAGTTTAGCGTTACTTAAGAGAGAGGGGTAAATATCTAGTCAGCTCTGCCATCGTACATACAAAGTGGTAGTAATCTCGTAGTATCGTAAGGTAGATTTGTGTATCAGAAGATTATCTCAGTCATAATACTGTTCTGCCTCGCTCCTCACGGGAGAGGCAGAATGGTGCTTCACTCAGGGGAAAGTGACGCTAAGTCTCATGGACATACTCGTGCCCTTAAATACTTGATTGAGCTTTGTCCACTTGCTGAACAACAAAAAGTAGCAAAATAATCTTCTCTTGAAGCAAATACATTTGAGCGCCTAATAGCATTGTTCATCCTATTTGCATCATATAGAAGAGATTCAACTGATTTGGAGGTCTAAATGTTTGCATTGAGGCGATTGATAGAATGGCTCAAGGCTCCTGTTGATGTCGAAAAATATAATATTGGAAGGTTGACAACTTATGTCATGGATGCAAAAATTGATAGGGAAAGTGGCGAAACGAAAGGTTTAGTAAAAAGATATGAAGTTTATTTGTCCTACATAGGATCTGTACTAACATTCCTTGCTGCTGAAGCATCTGTCCAAACATCTTCAGTATGGATTTTTCTTCTGAGTGTAGGAATTGATCTTTTCTTTATTTTTCTCCTCCTAAGAAAACTTATTCTCTTCCAGACGCAGTCGCAGCAGGTTAGAGAGACACGCTCTTTCAATATATTTTTTCTCGTAATACTGGTAATATGTATGACAGCGGTATTAGTGCTTCTTACTATCACAGGTCATGCACATATCCGTTTTTAAGGTAGTGTTTGAAAGCCAGAGCAACACACTCACCGGCTTCAGCAACGTGGCGCCATACAATCGGATCAGCCGAGCGCATTCAACCCCAACTATTCCTGTAATTTCCGAATCGAGCGCTCGATCCCAGGAATATCCGCGTCTTCCTCGTCGAGCAGTTTGTCGCCGCGTTCGATGGAGAGTTCGGCCAGGCGGGCGCTGATCGGTTCGCAGCTTTACGGTCCCTACGGCAACCCGCGCTCCAGCATTCGCGCTTTTTGCGCTTGGGTATCTTGCTCCGTCTTCAAGGGCAGGAGTTGTCGTGCCTTTTTTGGACTCTTCTCTCTCGAAAGAACGTTAGGCCAGTATCATAACCTTGGGGAGACTGAAGACGCGCAGTATCAGCAAGACAAGGTCCTGAACTGGGGAAGTACTAACGAAAGCGAAAAGGAGCTGGTTCCGATAACAGTTGTGTTTCAGTGGCTGGCGTTCGATTGGTTAGACAGAAGAGGTATACTATCCTTGCCAATATTCTGAACTGGTATGGGAAAATATAGGAGAATACGCGTAGAGAGCAATTTATACCTATTCTAGTTGTAACCAATATGCAAGGAGTCACCCTTGCTAGCTCTTACTCTACACTGCTTTCCAAGCTTTGGCAAATTCCTGAAAAGCCTGAATAAGAAAGAAGGATCATCCCTACCCCATGAGCTTTGGCGCCATAGTGTGATACAATGGCGGCATGAACACCATTTCAGAAAAGATTCGCCCCTACGACGCCAGCACCGACGCGGCGTCCGTGTTTGCCTTGTGGCAGAGCACTGTCGGGCGGGAATGGCCTCTGGACTTCTATCTCTTTCAGCAGGTACTTTCCGCTCCGCGCTCGCAACATTTTGTAGTGGAAGAGAATGGGCAGGTGATTGGCTTTGCGGGTACTCAGCGGAGCTACTCGTGGGGTCGAGAGGCGGGGCATTTGCTGGCCCTGCTGGTGGCCGCTTCCTGGCAGCGCCGAGGAT
>Ga0209061_1004877_pt1 | contig 12388 bp, 8 predicted proteins | sample Coa_R1_10_FD_187157 | JGI IMG/M metagenome (GOLD analysis project Ga0209061, IMG submission 187157) | Surface soil microbial communities from Centralia Pennsylvania, which are recovering from an underground coalmine fire - Coalmine... | ecosystem: Environmental > Terrestrial > Soil > Unclassified...
AATGCCCTCACACGCTTGTCGTCTATCTCATAGGTGTGGGGAACACGTATTAGAACACCGCTACTGGTTTTTCTTAAAACCTGTGAAAACTCTTGGCCGCTCCACTCACGAGCAAATCTACCGTCAGCAAGGAGACACACGCGTGTTGCCAGCTCCTCGATTTCAGCGAGCGTGTGGGACACGTACACGATAAGTTTGCCGCTTTCCTTCGAGACAGCTTTCAATGAGCGCATAATGGTGTCCCTGCCAGCTGGGTCCACACCTGAGAAGGGCTCGTCAAGCAGGAAAAGGTCACACACCTCCTTTGTTAGCAAAACTTTGGCGATCTCAGCCTTTTTCTTGGTACCCTCCGAAAGGCTCTCAAATTTCTTATCTGAGAAACCCAGCAAACCCACGTCACCCAAAGCTTCGTTAATCTCGGAGGCGCTCGGTTTTAAACCGAAAAACCGGACGTGGTAAACCAAGTTCTCCTTTAAAGAGAGCCCGGGAAAAAAGGATGGGCTCTGGAAACTCACACCCATCCTCTTCTTAGCGCGCGGCTCACACGGTTGTTCGCCGTCTACCAAAACGCTTCCACCATCGGCTTTAACCACACCCGAAACAATTTTGACGAGCGTGGATTTACCTTCCCCGTTTCGACCAATTATTGCCACTACGTCCGGCGACGAAAATTCACCAGAAACCTCTTTTAGAACCCATACACCACTATAACGCTTTGCCACCTTGTTAATGCTAACAATCATTGATACTCTTTCCCATATCTAATTAATATTCATTTTGTTCTTAGGGCGATCCTGTCCGGATAAGGATTCATCTTTGTCACCTCCACTTGGTGTACCAGTACACGAATAGTTCTAGGAATTCTACGAGTGGCCCAAAAAGTGTTTTCTTGGGGTTGATGTTATTATAGAAAACCCTAGTCCTATCCTTGAGGTATCCGAAGAACCACTACACGGAGCTACGAAGCCCGAAGGCTTGGTACACGTGGTTGTGGAAGCCCGCTGTTGTGGAAGCCCGCTCGCGAGGAGCACGGCTTCCCGCCACCACGGTAGGCGACGTCTATTTGATAGGGAACACCAGTTATAGCTGGTACTTTTCAACTCTTTCAGAACCCGTTGAATACATGGCCGAGCTCTATCATGATGATGGGTCGCTCACACTCTCAATGCGCTACCACAACATCGCATAATCTCTAAGCACTATTTACAAGTTTCTAACACACAGTCGGTTCTAGTCTACTTGTCTCTAATTCTGTGTCTTTGGTTCATGGATAGTGAAATAAGCTGTGCAACGTATGTAGCCATTATATATTTGGCTGCAGCAGTGGGGTGTGGGTTAGCAATTTACTTAACATTTGGGATAGGCTTAGTTCTGTGTAAAGAACTACTTGGCTTCTATCTGATTGATGCCTCTGCTTACGCTGCTTGTGCAAGCTTAAGGTATTGTTAAGAGGTGAGGGTTTTTGAGCGCGTCATCGGTTAGACGGACGGGTGTTAACCGCCTACTTTATACCTTGCTGGTGATTCTCTCCACACTCCTTGGATACTTCCTCATATCGCTCGTGTCCCTCTACCTTTACTACGCGGCGCTGAACACGCTGAGAAGAAGCGGCCTCGTAGGCGATGTATCAGTGAGCGAGTTGCTCTTTGAGCTGTCCAGAGTATTCATGGTAAGGTATTCGGATGGCAGCAGCGCACTAAGCGAGACACCAAAGAAGGTGGAACGGCTTGTTCAAAAACCAGGCATCGACATATTACCCAAAAAATGAAGAGTTAAGCTTAAAAAGTAATATTCATACTTTTCACGTGAAACAGGAGGCTCACCGTCTTCCAACAAGCTATTCGCTTCTACTAATTAACTCGGGCCTGTCGCGTTTCGGTGTGTCCACATTTAACCTCGTGATAATTTGGGTCATACTGCAGGCGACCCATAACGCGTTTTTGGGAGGGCTGGGCGACGGTGTACTCTCACTACCGTTGTTCCTAAGCTATGCTGTGGGGGTAATAGTGGACAGGTCTAACAAAAAGAAGGCGCTTGCGGCTCTCTCGGGTATCTCTAGGTCACTCTCACTGGGTGCAGTTTTCATTGGTATAATGCTTAGAAGCACACTCCTACTACTCGTTTCACTTTATTCCACAGCCTTTATAATCGGTTTCACGTCAGATGTTATGAACGCTGTCAGAGCGGTCTGGACCAAGGAGTTTCTGGCTCCCAAGCTCTATAAGAGGGGTTCATCCGCAGCCAGCTCAGTGTACTCCATTGCCGAGGGTGCTGGGTACGTATCCTCTGGGCTTCTGCTCGCTCTGGGAGTAGCCGAGTCATTTATCTTTATACTAGTCTTTTTCACACTCGCAGTCGTGCCAATCTTGTTTATTCATCCCACTAAGACAGGGTCAAACAGTGATAGCGCCATGTCCTCGATTAGAGAAGGCCTCGGATTCATATTGAAGAATAAACCCATTTGGCAAGCAATGGTGATATCGTTTTTAGGAAATCTGGTATTCGGTATGGCGGGTATCATATACATTTCACTTATCCAACTTGGCTACAGGCTACCAGCACTCTACGTATCACTTGTATTTGGGACTTTTATTCTGGGTATTGTGGGGGGCTCAAGCTTGGCTCAGAAGGTTAAGGGAAAGGTGGGTCGCATAGCTCTCGTAGGCTACATGCTCATGGGTGGCCTTCTCGCCTCTGTAAGCTCAATACGAGAAGTATACCTTGTTTTGGTGCCCTCTTTTATCATCGGGCTCATAATCGGTGTTATAAACGTGGTATTCACCACAGCTCTTCTCAAACTGGTGCCAAAGGAGTTGATGGCCAGAGTGCAGGGAGCCTTTAACACCTTCAGTCTGGCTATAGCCTCTTTATCGGGGATGCTTGGCGGCATAGTTATACAGCTAGTAGGACCCAGTGATAGTTTTCTGCTACTCGGAGGCGTGGTACTGATATCAAGCCCATTGTTTGCTGTGTTCAAAGAGCTTTCGCAAATAGTGGTTTAGCCTCCATAAAGTATCGCTAACCATATCAGTCTCTAACATTAAAATTACTCTGTATTCCGAATATACTTTTTGGAGCACAGGGGATAGCAGTATCAAAGCACCACGTTCATATTAGGCAGTACCCGTTTTTAGAGTTAAAATATGACATAGATTAATGAAAAAATTTTTATAAAATTATACATATGGCTCAATCTCTACATAGGACCGCTAAAAGCACACTTCATCTGGGGGTTATGGATTAGCGGCGGGGACTTAGGGGGTTGCTTAAATTTCCACCGCACTCTGTAAGAGCTCGTTGTAGGGTCGGCGCGACGCGTAACTGGGTCTTGAAAACCTATAAGGCGGGGTTGTAGTGGGTGCCAAGCTATACACTAGTATTGCAAATCTTCCGGGACCCACATTATTCTTGTGTGAGCGGTAATAGGAATATTAGGAGATAAGTTGACTCTAGTCACAAGTGTGTTGAGAAAGCCCTTCACACAAGTCTTCCCGAACATGGCTGATATGGATGAGGAGGCAAAGCTCAGGTGCGAACCCAAGAGGCTCTCAATACTCACATACTCACTCGGGCCGACTCGAACATAGTGATTGAGAGTTCATCAACCCAGTACTGGGTCTATAGAATCGGAACCCAAACACACAACGCGGTGCCTTCCTATCCTCACGTAGAAAACCAATGCCACCACATTAGCCAAAATCAAAACACACAAGATAGATACCTACACACTACTATGAAGGCCTCCTACTCGCAAATGGATGGGTGGATATATAACACCCACTAAGTAAACCACGTGCCTTTAGACAGGAGAGCCGGCGGAGCTCAGGGGGCTTGTTTCCTCGGAAAGTAGAGGCTGGGTAAGTATTGCTGGGGCTCAGGACCAAGCGTGGAGAACAGGGCGCATCCACACCCAACTAGTGCACAACATCAGGGTTCGGAAGAGCTCACCGTCCACCTGCTCAAAGCGTGTTGGCAGATTGAGGAGCTCGACGACTGCAGAATTAATGATGTGCCCCTTAACGTTGCAGACACTCCAAAGGGGGAGACTATGAGCGCCTCACTCAGTCGGAGATTATAGAGAGCACCGCCCACAAAGGATAATGAGAGGACGGGTGAGGCTACTTATGACGATACCCGACACAACGTACTAATCGGCTCTGCTCATAGCAAGTGAGATAGGCAAGAGGAAAGGTCCCGGACTTTGACCACCTGCTGTTTATGCTTGTTAGACTCTGTAGCCCCACGACACACTCTTCTGAGCGGTGGGATGACGCACCATGGCTTAATCACCAAACAGGGTAGTGATTACCTCCTAGGTGGATCCTGAATCAGGACACTCGGTGTCACATCGGGTGTGAGCTAGCTTGATGGCTGAGCTGCGAAGCCCTACAAGAGGATTAAGGCGAAGAAGGGGTTGCAGTGCCGTGGCTGTTACCTTGACATCCGTCTGCGAAGATGCTTCTCATGATTAACTATGTGGACGTTAAGGGGGCATTGAGTCTATCACGCTTAATGGATCACCGGTGGTGTCCGCCCGTCTGGATTGGATTGGGAACCTCAGCGCCTTGCATCGCTAAATGTGGTTTGCCTTCAGGCAAGGCGCCCGTCGGCGGGGGGGGGTGTTTGACGGTGGATGAGGTCTTCGCCCTTCCCCGATGATGGTTCTGGTATACCACCCCCTTTCTCCTCCTTGAGGTGGTACCACACGGGTGTTGGGTGGGGGAGGTGGTTGTTGCGGCTGGGTAGCGCCGGGTTACTAAACCGCTCACATGGGTACCCGGACATCATCGTTTTCTCAGCTCTGTGAAAACGGATACTAGTAGTATAAGACTACATAGAGCTGCTATTGATATCGCCGTATACCTGAATGTGTAAAGCGCAAGCACTATGTTTGTGTGAACTATAAACATTGTACCAGTTGTGGTGCTTTTAGCATCGAAGCTCCCCCCAGAAATACCCACATCAGGTATGAGCCTCCATCCACTTTGCACGCGTTCGGTCGTCATGTTCACCACGAATCCAACATCCTTCAACGATACGTTATATCCGTTCCTGTATACAATTACTAGGTCGGAGACACTGAAGTACCAGCTCCACGCCGTCAGGTTGGGTGGCGGGTTACCGTTATACGTACTCGTAGCCCAGTAACCACCATCCAAGAAAACGGGGATTCCGAAACCCATACTGACCTGGTATCGTGTATTCGGAGGATGGGCAACCGATTGTAAGAGGCTCCAGGTACCGCACTCCTTAAACGTAGTGTTTTGATAGGGGAAATAGCTGTATCTCCCGTCACTATACAGGTATGAGAGGTAAACACATGACATGTTATAAAAATTGGTGTAATAGAAGACTGGAGAACCTACTCTTGAAAGCGCCGTGGAACGTATCACTGGGACAATCGTAGGTCTTTCTTCATTACCAAAAGGGTAAAAGCGCAGGTTGATTGTAGTGTAGTTTTCACCCAACGCACTCATGAAGGTGAAGTTTAGCCAGTAGGAACCCGTCTTGGATACAAATGCTTGCGGCCTATAATAGATGATCCTCGGACTTGTGGGTAAGGTGAAAGGTGATAACGCGGCGAAGACAGACGAGAGTATAAGTAGGATGAAGACTGGAGCAATGAGCCTGATAGAATTAATCAAAAATCAGCCACCGTTTCAGCAACCTGGGGCTGCACCGAATCCTAAAACCCACCCAGAGTTATATACCTCGTATCCATTACAACTGCCGTACGCTGTTATCGTATACATTACCTCCGTGCCTTTGGTTTGGCTATAAAGGCTGGTGTACCCAGCCAAATCAAATGACCCTCCGAACTCTCCACCAGTTTCTCCAGGGGAAATTGAGAGGCTTAGCATCGCAGAAAACGACTGAACCTGCGTCCCAATCTGTGAGAAAGTTATATATGTGACTGAGTTGCTCTGACCACCGCTTACCACTATAGATTTCATAGATTTGAAGTTGTAGTCGCTCAAATTAGTTGTGCCATATCCATTCTCATACCATGTAGATGATTGATACATTTCGAACACCTCTCTTTCGTTGCCAAGATACTGGTTGACGCAGTTATACTCTCGGTAAATATAGTCAAAAAACTGCGCATTCATGTAAACATTGTAATCTTGTCCTAGAGATACTGCTGGGAGGCTCACTGTGGTAGAACTACCCAGTGTCACGGCACTGGACTCAGAAACAGGACCCCCATTATATGAAACATAGGAGTATATGGTGGATGACTGCGTCACCGTGGGTTGATTCTTTATCCCACCCTCACCGGCCCAGGAAAACACGGCTCCCTGAAGTATACCTTGAACCCACCCATTATTATAGTTGACAGGAGAAGTCTTCCATAGTGCCCAATGCGGCCCAGGACAGGGCTTAAACACAGATACACCTTGGCTATTGAAATATGAATGAGTAACACTTGGTAGATTATTGACCGGGCTTAGCTGGTCGCTCTGGTTTATGCCGAAAACCACATACAAAACTAGGCCAGGGTCTGTGGGTCGGTGATATTGCTTATTATGCTTTGTGTCGACCAAATTGCCCGAGGTGTACGGCACCAATTTAAGTGTGATGTTTATCGGTTCAGTAACATTTACCAGAGTTGCATTGAAACCATATTTTAAACTTTGACCGTAAAAGGAGTAAACCCCCGGAAAAAGATAAACCAACCCCGTAAGGATTGCTGGGCCGGCATAGAGCACTTGGGTTAAGTTTGAAATCATCATTTGGACTGATGACAGCGGCAAAATTGTCCCATTAGCATCGGTGAATATGAAGTGAACCGGAAACAGCGTTGAGGAACTATCTGAGTTATATGACAAACTATGATAATAATCTGAAGAACCAAGAATCGAATTTTGGAACAGTATTATTGCAAGCATGACACAAACAACAATTAGACTTTTCATACTTTCAAAAAAAGGAGTCTTATTTGAGTTTTACGAATATGACTTTATTGTTTGATAACTACCTCAACTTATCTTCATATATGATGTTGTAGTAAAGCGCCTTCAGGCCGACCCCCTGCATCACGTGTTTCTGCCTTCTCGCACTGAACGACCTCACCCACTACTCTCTACAGGCCTGAGAATAGATCTCCATAGCACATCTCTTTCCATGTCCATGGATGTTTTTCCACTTCTCCGCAATTCTCTAGATTTCTTTGCCTGTTTTCGCTCCCAGGGGAATACTCTGAGAGAGTGCCGAAGTTCTATCTGAGGCGGATAACGGCGTTGGCGCCACTATTACCCAATAAGTTAAATATCCTCTGGGAATCTTACGCCTTGTCCGCATACACCCCTTTTCTCGGAGCGTGTGATTGGATTGGAGGTCTGAGTGGCATCGTGTATGTTTTCGACTGTTTTGTAGATTTGTGGATACGTGACGCCATGATTCTATCAGTGCCCACAGATACATGCGGCTTGATCCGCCCCTCCCTTTTTCTTTGGACATTTGTTTGAAACCCAGTCCCCACTGATTGTTGTTTTGAAGCCTGTTGAGTCTATTCGGCAGACGATGAGGTATGCGTGATGTCTGGTACCCTAACCCTACTGATATGCCTGGATATGAATGTGTATGAGACTCTTGGAATACCGAGAAACTCCTAGAATATTCGGAGATACGATTCCAGCCACCTGAATGAAGCATGAAACGCAGCTCTCACTCTTGCAAGTATCTCAATGATGCTCTCAAGTAGATTAAGGGGTTCCTGTTCCTCTTCAGTTCTGTTTTTTCGAATCATCCTTGCAATTGCCAATACCATTGAGGCTAAGTATCCGCTTCATGCGTCTGACGAGAGATTTTTTGCAGAGGGGCCATATCCCTCTATTGCTTCCCTTTCCATCACACATCGGGTTGTTGTCTGCAAGAACAACATCCGTTTTATTCTCAGGAAAAATCATTGCACAGGGTTATGCAACAATCTAGAATATACCATTACCTTTAGGGCAACTGTTATATCTGGTGACAACCAAGAGACCATCATCAAAGTACTGCATACAGTTAATATTAAGTACCTCCTGTCAAAGAATACGTACCACTTTCATTCACTCACTAGGTCGGTTAAGGACATATAGATAGTATACCAAAAACCAATCGGTGCAGTGCGGCTGTGTTAAGCACAGTAACGCACATATAAGGGATCAAATTTCACTGGGTTCGTTACCACTTGGTACCGGGCCCTTTTCTAGAACAGTGTATCGTGGTCTGCGTTCGCATCTTGAAAAAAAAGCACCAAAGCGTTATAATAGTGCATTACGAGTATTGAAACTATGCAACCGCTAAACTTATTATAAGATGATTCCCATCACTTTATTGTAAGTGTACGATTCGACTCGGAGTGGTATAATGTGGATGGGTCGGCTGTTTCCTATACTGTCCCAAGCACTGAATGAGCAGGCGGCTTTTTATGGAACCTGCAGAAACGAATTTACGGCTACACTAACCCAATAACAGTTTGCCTTGGTTCTTAAGTGAGTTTTAGGTTTTTTTGTTGCCGGGTTATGCACAGCTAAGAAAGATTAACCTAAATATTAGTGAAATCGACTTCGTATGATATCCGACCGATCCGTGCAAAGTCAACAGGCTTTCCGAATCGGCAATAGCCTCAGTGCAAAACTGGCTTGCGCCGAAAACTTGCAAATATATTCAGATTATTATCCCTACTAGACATTCCCTTGCTTGTTCTCCTAAAAATTCTGTGACAACCAGATCGAAACTCGATGATTACCCTCTTCAGAGAGCAAGTGTTCTGAGAATAGGTTTCCTATGCCTAAAGCGTATGGACTAATTCCTTGTCATATATTTTGGATACCGTAATAGGTAGCAGATTAAGATAAAAATTTTTACACTTAAGCCTAATAAGTAGACGACATTTTCATTCAAATCGTGATGACTGGAAAAACATGCTATAATCCATATGAGGTGAGGAACGATTATCCTACTGAAGTGACTATTTGACTAAGAGGTTTGAGGTGACATTAGGAGCAAGTCTAAGATTCTATGGTCGCGTTAGCCCTATAGATTAAATATCAAAGGGGGTGTGATTACCAAGTACTTCACCAACAATACATTTAGGATAATTTATCAAGTGATTTTCGAAGGCGTGAGGGGGTGTCAAGATTTATGGGTTGCGGATCGGGCTTTTCGGTACAGATTTAGGTCGGGTTTCGAGTCGATCCGAGGACTAGGGCTAGTTATAGTTTTCCTCATAGTAGGGGTGAGTTATCCGAGGGGTTGTAATTGGGGATCCGACTTTGTATGTGTAGGCGTCATGTCTACCTCTTTCCCCTCTTTTATGATGGTCTCTTACTAGTCCTCGTAGTAACCTTTTGTGGTCGGAGCTATAACGGTTAATGTTGGGTAGTTGCATGGTAAGAGCTTTAAGTGGTTGTGTGTTTGGATTAGGCATATGAGTGCTGGAATGGAGTTGAGGTTGGCTAGGCTGTTTGAGCGTGGGAGGGCTTTTGTTGTGGCGTTGGACCACGGCTTGGTGATGGGGCCGATGAAGGGTATCGAGGATGCGGCGCTCGCGGTGAGCCGTGTAGCGAGGGAGGGGCCTGATGCGCTGCAGATGACCCCAGCTATGCTTGAGGTTGTGAAGCAGAACTTTATGTCTAGGTCGTCGCCGATGCTGATAGCTAGGCTTGACACTGCGAACGTGTGGAGGCGTTACAGGGAGTATGGGGGTGGCTACCACGCGCTCGTGTACGGCGTCAGAGACGCTGTGAGGTGTGGTGCTGATGCCGTGGTTACCTATCTGGTCGTGGGCTACGGTGAGGATTGGGTTGAGGGTAGGAACCTCGAGTCGCTTGCAAAGGTTAGGGGTGAAGCTGAGGATTACGGTTTACCATTCATAGTGGAGCCACTCTTCGTGGAGCATGGGCAGGACTCGGTGAGGCATAACGAGCAAGTCATGTACGTTTCACGCCTCGCCTCGGAGGTGGGCGCCCACATACTCAAAGTGGACTACACCGGCGACAAGCAGGGATTCTCAGAGGTTGTGCGCTCGAGCTTCGCACCCATCCTTATAAGGGGTGGGCCGAAGACCAGCACCGACGAGGAGTTTATACACATGTTGAGCGATGCGCTCAACGCGGGTGCGAAAGGTGTTACCGTTGGAAGAAACCTCTGGCAGAACCCCAATCCAGCCGTGCTCGCAAGGAGGATAGCCGATATCGTGCACACAGCGAAGTGAGCAGGGCGACCCATCGAGGCGTGTGACACTCAAAAGGGTTTCCCCCAGTATATTGAAGACATAAAGGGGTAGCAGGGGTTATCTAACAAGGCTTAAATCGAAATGTACTGTTAGGATTTGTAGTCTTATGAGTAGCGGTATATCTACGAGGATTGTAGCTGTAATCGTAGTGGTTCTCATACTAGCCGTAGGTATAGGTGTGGCCCTGACATTCCGCCATACAGGGGGCGGATCCTCATCAACCCAGACCACTGGGAGCATGACCACTAGTACGTCGACCAACACGTTGGCGACGGGTACGTCGACAACCCCGAGCACTGCGACGACTACGACCTCGACGTCGACGACAACCACCAGTGTAACGGTGGGTCCACCCAACCAGAGTGTGCTGGTCGATGATTCGTGGTCTGAAACTGGGACGATCGATGCGCTCGACCCGGCCACTGGGTTCAACGTTCCCGATCAACCCATATTTAACGTGGTGTTCCAGGAACTTGTTGAGTTCAATGGGAGCAACTATATGCAGGTTGTACCCGTCCTAGCATCCAACTATACTGTGCTGAATAACCATCAGACGTATGTGTTCACGATTAGGCCCAACGTCACCTTCAGTAATGGCGACACCCTCAACGCGTATGACGTGTGGTTCAGCTTCGTGCGTGAACTCTACTTGGGGCAGGCTGTGGGCTCCTCTAACTACGCCCAGCTCACCTTTAACCCTGAGAATGTGAGTTTGACGGGTATGACGACTCCCTGGGGACTCCTCCGCGCGCTTCAAGCCGCCACTGGGCTACCTGTGACAACGAACTATAAGCTCGCCTCAGAGGTGTTAAACCAGATGCTCTCAAACTTCAACCCTGAGAACGCCACCATACAGAGGGTGATGAGTTACCCTGATCAGGCCTACGTTGTGCTTGGCCCAGACACATTCGAGGTGAACTTACTACACCCATACAACTTCTTTCTACTCGACATAGCACAGTGGTGGGGTGCCATAGTGGACCCAGCCTACGTGGACGCCCACGGCGGCGTGGCCAACAACACGGTTAACACCTATTTCGACGCCAACGGTGGCCCAGGTACCGGTCCCTATTATATTAAGGCTGTGGGGGTGGGGTACTCGGATGTAGTCCTACAAGCGAACCCCACCTACTGGGCTCTAAAATACAGTGATGTACCCCTACCGGCTCAGCCTGCGCACATACCTACGGTTATAGTTAACTACCAGCTCACGGCCAACCAGCTGATCGAGGACTTCGCCACTAACAGGGCTCAAATATCCTACCTACCGATACGCTATGCACCACAGGTATACGACTCATACATCTATAGGAATATCTACACGTTCGGTCAAGTCTTCAGGAATCTAGGCCTATCCACCGGCTTCTTCTATCTCTCAATGAACACCCAGCTTTACCCAACCAACAACACTGATTTCAGGTTGGCCATAGAGCACGCTATCAACTACACCCAATTACTATACTCCTCATACGCCTTCAACGGCACACTCTACGGAACCAACTATCTAGGCCCGCTCACACCCATATTCGAAGAATACTATAACCCCGACCACCTACCACTATATAGCTATAACACCAGCCTAGCCATCTACTACCTTAACAGGGCTGGTCAGGAGGAGCACTTCTCCATAACACTTCCAGATGGAACAGTTATAGGTGACCCCACGGCGCCCCCGCTTGGACCCATAACCATAGTGTACGAAGTGCCACTCACATCCATTGCACAAACGCAGCTCACAATAATCCAGCAGGACCTCTCAGCCATAGGGCTCAGCGTCGGCTTCAGGGGTGTCACCGGCTCAGTATTCTACGGCTTCAGCACACCGCAGAGCACACCCAACTTCGTGTACTACCAATGGTACCCCGACTGGCCCGACCCATTCCTACAGATGCTCGCACCGGCACTCACAACCACAAGCTACCTACCCGCATGGGTGAATCTCACAGTTATTAACAACATAATGCAGACCCTACCATTCATAACCAACACCACACAGCAAATCCAGCTCACCGCCTACCTCTACAATATCACGTACAACTACGCACCATACGTGTGGATGCCCGACCCAGACAACACACTCTTCGTGCAGCCATACCTACACGGCTTCGTTTTCAACCTCTACATATTCTTCTGGTACAACACCATAAGCTACTAAGAGCCAAG
>Ga0209061_1004879_pt1 | contig 12383 bp, 7 predicted proteins | sample Coa_R1_10_FD_187157 | JGI IMG/M metagenome (GOLD analysis project Ga0209061, IMG submission 187157) | Surface soil microbial communities from Centralia Pennsylvania, which are recovering from an underground coalmine fire - Coalmine... | ecosystem: Environmental > Terrestrial > Soil > Unclassified...
CCCCTCTTTCCCCAGCCTACCGAGGCGTTGATCCTCTCTCCACAGCAAGTGCTGCGCTACCTGGAAGAGGCTGCTGCTGCGCTGCACTACGCTCATCAACGCGGGTTGATTCACCTCGATGTAAAGCCCGCTAATTTGTTGCTGGATGCGCACGGGCGGCTGATGCTGGCTGATTTTGGAGTCTCTGTGCTGCTGGAAGGCTACACACACGCTTCTCTGCATTACTATGTGGGCACGCCGCTTTACACAGCTCCAGAACAATGGTTAGAGCAACCCAGGCCCGCCAGCGATCAATACGCCCTGGCCGTGACGTGCTATCAGTTGCTTACAGGTCGCCCGCCTTTTACCGGCAATCTCTACTCAGTCATGCACGGGCATCTACAAGGATCTCCCCCGCCCATGAGCGAGTTCAATCCACTCATTCCCGCCCAGATTGAAGAGGTAATCCGGCGCGCGCTCGCCAAAGATCCGGAGGACCGCTATCCCAATGTACTCGCCTTTGCTCAGGCTTACCGCGATGCTCTGGAAAGCGCCGCCAGCGCCGAGACAGAGACGCAGATGCAGCAACGCGTCACGTACATCCCTGAGCAGCATACATCGGAGAAGCCCTCCCAGAACGAAGCGCCCCTGGTGCTGTCCATGCTAGAAGCGAAGAACGATATTACCGACGTAGGGCCAGAGGAATCCATCCAGCCAGGAGCATTCAATGGACATAAGCCTGAGAAGAAAGTTCCGGGCGCTCTATTGCATGCAGGAATCCGGCTCTGGCTACGCAGCCTGCTTCTGCTCCTGCTGGCGTTGCTGCTCGTCATGGGCGGCAGTCTGGGCGTCGTGCGCGCGGAACGGCCCTGCTGGCTGGGAATCTGCCCGCGCATTTCGTTGAGTACCAATATCCTTAGCTTTACCAATGACGAGTCCCAGAAGATTAAGATCGTCAACACTGGCACAGCCGACCTGCACTGGCAAGCCTCGACAACCCCCTCCTATACGTGGCTCTCCGTGTATCCGGGCAATGGAACGCTGGTCCCCGGCCAGACCAGCTATCTGGCAATCAGTACCAATGTGGACAGCCTTAATAGAAGTGGAGTGTACCCTGATACAGTCGATATCAATGGAGGGCCGGGCGTTCTAGAGCAAAGGATTCTTGTGATGGAGAATGTCGTGAAAGGGCTGGAAGCCGTGTCTGTCAAACGGACGGGAGAGACATTTCTCTATGAGCAAGGCCACCTCCAGCCCATGAAGCAAACAGTGACGATTACAAATAACAGCGGGCATCTCTTGAACTGGTTCACACAATATACAGACAACAACTGGCTCTCCGTTACGCCGAGCCAGGGCAACCTGGCAAATAACCAATCGGTTGAGCTAATGGCCACGGTTGCCAACCCGCAGGATCTTGCCAACGATACCTACCAGGTCATCTTCTCGCTTGTGGGCAAGCTGGACAATCAATCGGACTTTCAACTACTGGCGACCATTAACTTCACCTTGCAGGTGAATCAGGTTGTGCCCATCACCCCTACTATTGCGCAGCCCAATCCCTCGGCGCTCTCCTTCACAGCTCAGCCAGTGGTAGCTCCAGGTGCGCCGGGCCTAGCGCGATCTAATCACAGTATGGTCTGGGACTCGCAGGACGATCAACTGCTGATCTTCGGTGGCATTGATAGCCAGGGCAATTTGCTCAACGATCTCTGGGCTTATCGACCCGCCAGCAATAGCTGGACTAATCTGACGCCGCTCAATCCGGCGGCAGCGAGCGATTGCAGCAGTAGCAGCCCGGCTCCGCGCATGAACGCCGCAATGGTCTGGGACAGTGTGGATCAGGAGGTGCTCCTCTATGGAGGCGAAGGGAATGACGGCAGTTACCTGGGTGATCTCTGGGCCTACTCACCAGCAAAGGGAAGCTGGACGGCGCTGGCCTGTTCGGGCAATGGTCCGGGTGCTCGCGGAGGAGCTGGCGTAGCCTGGAATGGCAGCCAGATGTTTATCCTGGATGGACTCGGCGCCAGCGGCCCCTTGAGCGATTTCTGGGCTTATTCACCGGCGGCAGGTTGGAGCCGCATCGCTCCGACTACCCCGCTTGGAGCCCGTGCATATCCGGCCATGTCCTGGAATAGCAAGGACGGACGACTCTACGTCTTCGGCGGCCTCAAAGGCAACGCGCAACAGGGAGATTTCTACGCCTACGCGCCCGGCTCCGGCTGGAGCGCCATTACCCCCGGCAACGGCAGCGCGCCGCTGGCCCGCCAGCAGGCTATGAGCGCCTGGGACAGCGCAAACAATGTTTTCCTGCTCATGGGTGGTTACGAAACCAACAATGACACGACCTATAGCGCCATGTGGGCCTATGCACCCGCGCAAAACGCCTGGTGGCAAATCACCTCACTGCAAAATAGCAGCAGTACCAGTGTTATTCCTAGCCGCATGGCCTCCGTCATGATCTGGGACAGCACCGATAATCGCGCCTATGTCTACGCTGGCTCTGGCGGGGGAAACAAGACCGCTTTTAGCGACCTGTGGATGATTACGCCGAAATGACCTGCATGGGATCGGGCAGGAGCATAAGAAAATCTTGCTCTTCTCACGTTCCATGCTCAACCCCATCTGTCACAAAAGAGGCATCGGGGAATTTACTCTTCCGCGCTGACCTCCTGATTCTTCTCAGTTGCTCCGTTTTCTGGCACCGGCTCACCCTCTTCCGGCTCATCGTGTTTTTTCCCATTAGTAGTAGAAACGGCAACGACGGTATCACCATCGGCGAGGTGCTGGACAAGCGTGCCCTGGGTAGTGCGGCTGAGCACGCGAATGGCGCTGACATCGATGCGGATAACTACGCCGGCCGCGGAGACGATCACCAGGTCACTATCAAGGTCAGTAATGACACGAGCGGCTGCAATCTTGCCGGTCTTCTCGGTCAAGCGAGCGGTTAGCACGCCACTGCCACCGCGATTATGCTTGGGGTACTCGCTGATCAGCGTGCGCTTGCCGTAACCATGCTCGGTGACTACCAGCAGTTCGCCGCCGGCGGTGGCTATACTGAGGGAAACGAGGGTATCACCCGGAGCAAGACGAATGCCACGAACACCTCCGCTCATTCGCGAGGCACAACGCAGATCTTCGACCGCGAAACGAATCGCCTGGCCCTGAGCCGTGACCAGCAGCACATCATCATCAGCCCGCGCCAGCCTGGCCCCGATCAATTCATCATCTTCTTCCAGATGCATCGCAATCAGACCAGCGCGGCGTACCACCTCAAACTCACTCATCGCGGTCTTCTTGACCTCGCCCTTCTTCGTCGCCACGACCATATAATCACGGCTGACTCCCTTTGGTACGGCAACCACCGCCGTCACGCGCTCGCGCGGCTCAATGCCGATCAGGTTGATGATATGCTCGCCTTTGGCCGTGCGTCCTGTATCCGGCAGTTCATAGACGCGCAACTGGAAGACCCGCCCGCGATCGGTGAAGAAAAGCAGGCTATCGTGCGAGTGCGTCACCAGCAACTGAAGCACAGCATCATCCTCGCGGGTAGCCATGCCGGTAATGCCTCGCCCACCCCGGCGCTGAGCGCGATACGTGCTGGAGGGCAAACGTTTAATATAGCCCTTCTCCGTCAGAGTCACCACTACCTCTTCATTCGCGATCAGATCCTCCTCGCGGAACTCGCCAGCCTCGTCCTCAACAATATCAGTGCGCCGCTCGTCTCCATATTTTGCCTTGAGATCCTCAAGATCATCCTTGATCAGCTTGCGGATCTCGTTAATGTCTGCCAGCAGGGTCTGGAAGTAACGAATGCTCCTGAGGACCTCGGCCAGCTCCTCCTCAACCTTATTGCGCTCCATCGCTACCAGGCGGCCCAGGCGAATATCCAGAACCGCTTTACACTGTTCCTCAGAAAGCGCAAATTCGCGTTGCAGACGCGCGGTAGCAATCTCGGCGGTCTGGGATTCGCGGATAGCGGTGATCACAGCATCGAGGTTATCCAGAACGATCTTGAGCCCTTCCAGAATATGCTTGCGCGCCTGCGCCTTCGCCAGGTCATAGCGGGTGCGGCGCGTAATCACTACCTCGCGGTGATTGATATAATGCTGCAAAAACGCCTTGAGGGTCAGGACGCGCGGCTGCCGGTCCACCAGAGCCAGCATGTTCGCGTTGAAAGCACTCTGCATCGCCGTGTACTTAAAGAGTGCATTGAGCACGCTCTCAGGGTTGGCATCGCGTTTCAGCTCGATCAGCACACGCATGCCCTGACGGTCGGACTCATCGCGGATCTCAGCAATGCCGTCTAGCTTCTTATCACGGGTCAGTTCCGCGATCTTTCTCACAAGGTCAGCCTTATTCACCTGGTAGGGCAGTTCCGTTACGATAATATTCATGCGGCCGCGTTCGGCTTCTTCGATCCTTGTACGCGCGCGCACCACGACGCGCCCGCGACCATTGGCATACATATTACGAATGCCTTCACGCCCCTGGATAACGCCGCCGGTCGGGAAGTCTGGGCCACGTACAATATGAGAAAGCTCATCGGTTGTCGCGTCAGGGTGATCGATCAAGTAAGCAATGCCATTGCAAACCTCAACCAGGTTATGGGGAGGAATATTGGTAGCCATGCCAACTGCGATGCCGGTCGAACCATTCAGCAAGAGGTTCGGCAGGCGGGCTGGCAAAACCCACGGCTCGGTCGTCTGATTATCGTAGTTGGGCTTGAAATCGACGGTATCTTTATCGATATCACGCAGCAATTCATCGGAAATCGCCGCGAGCTTAGCTTCGGTGTAGCGCATGGCTGCCGGGGGATCATCATCCTGCGAGCCAAAATTGCCCTGACCCAGTACCAGCGGATAGCGCATCGCCCAGGGCTGAGCCATACGCACCAGGGAATCATACACCGCCACATCGCCATGAGGATGATAACTTTTAAGGACTTCACCGACCGTACCAGCGCACTTACGAAACTGCTTCGTTGATTGCAGGCCCATCTGATCCATCGCGTAGAGGACGCGTCGGTGAACCGGTTTGAGGCCATCGCGGACATCGGGCAGAGCGCGACTGACAATCACGCTCATCGAATAATCGAGATACGCCCCCGTCATCTCCTCTACGATACTCACCGTTTTAACATTGCCAAGTTCCATGAGAACCCCTCTTTACACGTACAAAATCAGAGATAGTACAGATGAATGAAATGGAGGAAAAGCCTGGCGAGGATGATACAAAATCGCGAATATTCAAGCCTCCAGTTTTCTCCTATAGTATACCATATTTTCTGCCTCGAAACAAGCGAAGAAACAAGGCGTCGACTGCCTTCTCCGGCTATTTCGAGCCATATCATTTCAACGCGCAGGGTATCATGAAGAGGCGGAGGAATAGACCACGCGGCCAGCTATTCTGATACATTTTGACACAACTCTGAAAATTTCGACCGAAATACCCTATGCTTTAAACAGACTCTGTGGTATCATTAAAGCAGTAGAGGTTTCGGGATAAGTCTGAGAGCAAAACCGTCTATTCTTACTATAGATTTCCTGGTGTTCTACTAGTGATGCTGCCTGGCGCTCCATCGGCGAAATGAAGGGCCAGGCGCGTGCAAGCCCATACCTGGCCAGTGGGCTTCACCTCAGATCACACAAGGGGAGGGAGGCCGGTCGTATGTCACTCTTACTCACTGCACCACAGTGCTTTTTTCTCGTGATCCTTATCTTTGCGGTCGTGGGATTCCAAAGAGGATGGAAGCGAGAACTGGTTTCGCTCGGTTTCTCGCTCGGTGCTATCCTGTTTCTCTACCTCGGCGGCGGCGGCGGGTTGGCACAATTCATCTTCGTGCGTCTGCCGGTGATCGCGCAGATCGCGGTCAACAACTCAGGATCAACCCCGCACGCAACGACCACAGTGGTGTCCTCAGGCCAGGTGCTGATCACAACGATTGTAGCGTTTGTTGTGATTATCGGAGCAGGTTATCTGATTGGTAACAAGGCTTTCCCCAAGCCAACGCAACCGGCTGAGCGGCTGCTGGGCATTTTGCCCGCAGTTATTAGCGGCTACTTCATCATGCTCTACGTCACCAATGTCCTCACCAAAGCGTCTGCAATCACTCTCGGTGTCAGCACCCCTAGCCAGGGAACGATTGGAAACTACATGCTGATTATCTTTATCGTCGCAGTCGTGGTGGTGGTTGCAGCCTTGATTGCAACCAACGCGAAAAAGTCTTCCGGCGGAGGCGGAAAGAAATAGAGGTGATGATGCATGAGTAGCCAGGCACCCAGACCTGCACCCCAGGAAGAATGGGTTCCCAGACGGCGTGAGCACGGCGGCCTGCGCCAGGTGCGCCGCACAAAAGATCAGAAATGGGTCTTCAAAGGTCAGGAAAAAGACGAGGAAGTGAAACTGGTCGTGCGTAAGCATCCCTGGTTCCTCCTGAGACCTGCTCTGCCAGCTGCGGGCGTTTTGATGCTTTTTTTCGTCGTCTCAGCCCTCTTCATTCGCCTACCTGCTTTTGCTCCCGTCTGGGGTCTGCTCGATATAGTACTGGCCCTCTGCTTCCTGTTCGCGCTCGGCTACTTCCTCTGGCGCGATTTTCTGAACTGGTGGGTGAATATCGACATTATCACGAACAAGCGGATCATCGCCTGTCGCGGCTTCCTGGAACCAGAACGCAAGGTCATTCCGCTGGATAAGGTGATGCAGGTCTCGACCGTTCAGGAATCGTTGCTGAGTGTGCTCCTGAAATATGGCAATGTTTACATTTATCTGACTGGTGGCCGCCATATCCTGGAGCACGTACCCAAACCAGTCGAAATCCGAGATGTAGTGAATGGGGTCCACCAGGAGTTCAAAGCCACCAAACCGGTGGAGAAGCTGCCAACCCTCGACGATCCCGAAATGCAGGCGCTAATTGCGCGATTGGGCAAAAAAGAAAAGGAGCCAAAATTGCCAAACGCAGACGAACGTTACGCGCAAGGAAACAGCCTGGAGCGGACGCACAGGCCACTCCGCCGTTTCGGAGGCCCTCTGCGTATTCCCGCCGAGGTCACTTACGCCCCGGATGAGCAGACCGTTATGTATATTCAGCGCTCGAAATGGCTGCTAGTCGCCAGACTGATTGTACCGGCTCTGCTGCTGCTTACAACCCTGGTGCTGACTTTCATTCTGCCATCTTTCGCGCTGCTTACCATACTCGCAGCCCTTGTCTTGCTGGTTATCATTGGTCTGATCATCGTTAACTATGTCGATGACGTTTTTATTCTCACCAACAGGCGGATCATCGACATTGAGCGCAAATTTATCTTCCTTGTCGAAGTGCGCGTGGAGGCGGAGTACAAGAACATTCGCGATATCAAAACCAGGATCAGCAATCTTCTGATGAATTTGCTGGATGTCGGCAATATCTACATCGAGACGCCTGGGTCGAACCCGGACATCAATATGACCCTGGTTGATCACCCATACTTTATTGTGGACAAAATCAACCAGATCAAGGATTTTAAAGATAGGGTAGCGAGAATCAAGAGCAAGAACGAGCGGCAAGACGAGCTGGTCAAGTGGTTTACCAGCGTCGCATCGGTACTGGAAAAGAAGATGGTAAGTCGGGGAGTGCCAAATCTCCAGACCATGGATCTCTGGACGGCAGCCTCGATGGCGGCTGAAATGGGGATGAAGGTGGTCCCGATAGGCGAGGACGATTCGTATCCGAATATTGAGCCGGGCAGGATTGTCTCGCAAGATCCGCTGCCCGGCACGCTGATGGCGGTCGGAGCAAGTTCGTCCGATGACAAACCGGAGATTCACGTGGTGCTGAGCAAACGCAGCTAATTCCTATCTCATACGCCTAAAATGAGCAAGGGGCTTGTTGCTTGTCACAAGCCCCTTGCTCGTTTTTAGTACAGTTTTCCATTGATGCGAACAAGAAGAGCGATACACTCGATATGGTAAGTTTGCGGAAACATATCGATTGGTTGGGCAGCGACCAGGCGATAGCGCCCACTGCCACAGAGCGTCGCGAGATCGCGGGCCAGCGTGCTAGGGTCGCACGAGACATAGCAGATTGCACGTGGGGCCAGCGACTGGAGAGCCTGCAAAGCCTTGGGATGGCAACCTGCTCTGGGTGGATCGACCAGCGCAATATCGACGCGCTCGCGACGATAGTAGATTTGCCCAAGCAGGCGCTCTAGCGTGCCTTCCAGAGTGGTAATATTGTTCTGATTATTCAGAGTGGCGTTGGCACGCGCATCCATAACAGCGCTGGGCTGAGACTCAATCGCGATTACGCGAGAGACGCGAGGAGACAGGAAGGCGGAGAAAAGCCCCACGCCGCTGTAGCCATCCAGAACAATATCCGAACGTTGAGGCTCCAACAAGGACACGGCCCGCTCCGCCAGCACAGGTGTCTGCACCATATTGACCTGGAAGAATGAATCAGAAGAGATACGGAAGCGGCGCCCGGAGACCACATCGGTCAAAAACTCCTGCCCGGTCACTACGCGCCCGTAGCGGCCTCCAACGCGCTCGATAATTACTCCAACAATGCCCGGCGCGGTCGTGATCAGTTCCTGGGCCAGTTGGTGCGGAGCCTCCATGACCGAACCTGGGCGCGCGTGAATACTCAGCAGCGTCGGCGCGGCCTTCACCGGAGCTGAACCAGGCGTGCTTACCGCGCCAATTGCTCCACGAATCGTAAAGCCCTGAACCATCTCGGCCAGCGCGTCGCCAAAATAGCTCTGGAGTTTACTACGCACTCTCTGGTACACCATATCCAGTGCAGGATGCAGAAGCTCGCACGTTTCCAGATCCTGGACCTCGTGGCTTTCATTCACCTTGAAACCAATTTCCCCATTGGGGCCGACAGAAAATAAAGCGATATTGCGATAGGCCCACGGAGAAATGCCGTTGGGCATACCAATCGTCGGATGGACAAGCGCATCAGGCTGTTTGCCAATACGTACCAGAAGTTGGCGAACAATGTGGGCCTTCCATGTCAATTGGGCGGGATACGCGATATGCTGCCACTGGCAGCCACAGTCTGTGAGCAAAGGGTAGCGAGGTTCGACGCGCTCCGGGGCGGGGCGCAGGATCTCCAGCAACTCTGCTCGCGCGTGCCCCCTTCTCTCCTCTACAATCTCGACGCGTACACGTTCGCCGGGGATACCGCCCGGTACAAAAAGTACACGTCCCTCATATCGGCCTACGGCATCCCCCCCATAGGCAAGATCTGTCAATTCAACGTCAATGCTCATGTTCACCTCGGCGGCCACCGGCAGCCTGCTGCTCGCCTGTTACCGCGACATATGGCAACAAGCAAACCTGCGAGCTGTGTAGCGTGTGTCCGTCCCATCTTTCCAACATAATGTAGGTCTTGCTCTTCCTCGCGAAAAAGGGATCACCCGGAAGCTCAATCCCTTTCACTAAACAGGGCGTGTTCCTAGAACGTCAGCGGCTGCCTCGGCTGGCTATAGAGCCGCGTGCCAAAACGGCTCAAGAAAACCGCCCCTAGCCCAAGCAAACCAGCACCAATACTGACGATCCAGCCAATATAGGGAAGAGACCCGGCCAGCACCAGAAGGGCCAGTCCCACGCTTACCTGAAGCAGGCGTGTATTATGCCGGGGTGCGATGACCCGCATAACAAAGTCTCCTATCTGCCAACCAATGGCTATCGTCCCTAACGCCCATGCCGCAATAAGTCCGATGGCGATCAGCACCGCCAGCGGGATAGGAATAATAAGTGCGATCAAAACAAGCAAGACCAGCGGTGCCAGCAGTAGACTGAGCAGCCCAAGAAAGAGGCTGCGACGTGCCTTACTTGTCACTGTGGTACGCACGAACATCACATGTTCGGGAAGCAGCGAAACCAGCACCTGGCCAAGAATAACCCAGACCAGAAGCGGCCAGAGTGGGAAAGCAAAGCCGGTGTTGACGCCTGGCAGCCAGAGCGAGATGGGCTGAACCCGGTTATTCATCACTCCATCCAACTGCGCCCCCGGCTCCGCTTTTTCACTCCCACCGAACAGATTGATATTTCCATGCACCTGAGAACCACTCCGCAGGGTAGCTGCGCCACCATACAGATTGATATCTCCATTCACAGTTCCCGCGATATTTATGTTCGAGCCATAGGCGAGGATAGTGCCCCGCACCCGGCCTCTCACATCCAACGTGCTCTCGACTAATGTCAGATCCCCACATTCAGTCGCGCCCCCATCCACCACCAGAACTTGTTTAAACACTGGCCCCTGCTGCGTCATGGTACACGTGCCGGTCAGGGAGCTTTTTCCATCCTGTGAAGTTGCAGCATTTGGAGTCAACCAGGCCATCAGCAACCCCACCCCCTGGATTAGCAGGCCTGCTCCAAGGATCAGAGCAAGTCCAACCAGCACCAGCGTTTGCCAGCGCCTGCGTCCGGCTTTTTGCATACCTGGAACCTCCTCTGAGAGCATTCATGGCAGAGGCCAGCTTATGCCTCGCGCGGAGGACGCATCAGATGTAGCCACAGCCCCATCAATAAAACAACCACCAGGGCCATACCCGAGAGCAGCCAGCTACCCGCAGGGATAAGTGACAACCCTAGCCTGATCTCTTCCTCCACCATGAGCAACACTGCGAGACCATTCCCCAGAAAATCCAATGTCCGGGCCAGCAACTCCGGGCGAAGCAGCAGCAAGACCACAAAACTTGCAGCCAGCACACCAGATACATAGCACATGATCGCAACAACTCTCAGCCCGACTGCGCGCAGAAACTCGGTACGCCGCTTCTGCTGAACACGCAGATCATCAAGCTGCTGCGAAATGCGCCTCTGGCGATCCACCGCTTGCATGATACGCTCGGTAGAAATACCAGGACAGCGATAAGAGGGTGAGGGTCCCGGCGACTCACGTTGTTCCAGCCCAGGAGAACCTGCGTCTGGATAGTTTTCGTTCTCGTTCTCCTCTGATCGGGCAAGATGCGAAGCGCGCTGAATAACGAACCGGTCCCTAGCACCGCGACAACGCATCGATCTGCTCCTCCTCCTGCAACTTGTTTTCTCTCATATAACGGGCGAGCAATTCACGCGCCCGGTGTAAACGAGCTTTGACCAGCGCCGGCGTCAGATTGAGAGCCGTGGCAATCTCTTCGTAAGACAGGTCATACCAGTAGCGCAGGACAATCACCGCACGATACTTACTATGAAGGCGCTGTAAATATGCCTGAATCTCATCCTGCTGCTCCCCGTCAAGGGCCGATTGCTCCGGGCCAATCCCAAGATCGGTGATCCATTCCAGGAAAGGCACATCTTCTAGAGGCAAGGCCAGAAAACGCCGGCGCCTTAACTGGTCAATCGCCAGATGGGAGGCAATTGAGAGCAACCAGGTGCTAAATTTGTGCGCTGGCTTATATGTGGCAAGCTGTGTATAGGCGCGCACAAAAACTTCCTGCGTGACATCTTCAGCTTCAGTCATATTGCTCAACATGCGATAGGCCAGGTTTTGTACCGCATCTTTGTAGCGCTCCACGAGCACCGCAAAAGCATCCTGCTCCCCCGCCAGCACCAGCTCAACCAGATCGACATCGCTCCGCACCTCCGCACCTGTGCTTCGTGCATAGGTATATGTTGAAGGCTGCTCTTTTACAGCAACCTGACTGCTCAAAGATTGTTCGTCCGCTCTACCAGCCTCACCCGCGACAAGCTGCGCCTTCCTGCGCCGCGTCTTGCGCGCAGGCACTTCCAGCGTTCCGAACGATCCGAGCGGACCGGTAGCACCAAGTGTTGATTCCATGTGTCTTTCACCGCTCTTTATCTGTCATTTTTTCATAATTTCTTCAGAAGAGACTCTCTACCTGAAAATTACGAGCGATGCAGAGAAAAGTTGTACCCTTTTACCTGCCAGTGTAACACGACTGCGCCAAACAGGCAAGTATACGGTACTTCACGGAAAAGCTGCGTTCTCTCTGCTCGCTTCTTTCTCCACACGCACTACAATATGTCTATTTATTCATTTTAACACGCGGATCATGAACGATATTTCATATTATAGCTCGTCTGATGCGCAGATTCATAGCTGCCAGGCGAGGCACAATATCGCCATATCCGCGCTCTAGGAAGTGAATGCCCGTGACCAGGGAAGTGCCACGGGCGATAGCGGCGGCAATTACATAGGCCAGGCCAGCTCGCAGGTCGGGAATAGCGATTGGCTCCTGGGTACTGGCCCGCAAAGGTGTGGGGCCAATAATGATCGCGCTATGTTCGTGGCTGGTCTCGCGATAGCGGCAGGTTGTGCCGCCGAGGCAGTAGGTCGTCAACTGCGTTTTCGCGCCCAGTGTATCCAGGGCCTTGAGATACCCAAAGCGCTTCTCATACACCGTCTCGTGAATAATGGAGATGCCATCAGCCTGAGTCAGGAGAATAGCGAA
>Ga0209061_1004880_pt1 | contig 12382 bp, 10 predicted proteins | sample Coa_R1_10_FD_187157 | JGI IMG/M metagenome (GOLD analysis project Ga0209061, IMG submission 187157) | Surface soil microbial communities from Centralia Pennsylvania, which are recovering from an underground coalmine fire - Coalmine... | ecosystem: Environmental > Terrestrial > Soil >...
CGCGTGCGCGGCCTCGATCAGCGGCGTGAGGTCGCGGACGGTCCCGGACGCGCCGGGAAACTGCAGCAGCACGCCGAACAGGCCGTCGTGGGCGGCGACGGTCTCGGCCGTGACGTGCTCAACGGCAAGGCGGATGCCCAGCGGCTCGGCGCGGGTGCGCAGCACGGCCAGCGTCTGCGGCAGGCAGTCGGCGTCGGCCAGGAACACCTGGCCGCGCTTGGCGGCGCGGCGGGCCAGCGTCATCGCCTCCGCGGCGGCGGTGGCCTCGTCCAGCAGCGACGCGCCCGCCCACGGCAGCGCGGTCAGGTCGGCCACCATGGTCTGGAAGGTCAGCAGCGCCTCCAGCCTGCCCTGGGAGATCTCCGGCTGGTACGGCGTGTACGCGGTGTACCAGGCCGGGTTCTCCAGCACGTTGCGGCGGATGACGGCCGGGGTGACCGTGCCGTAGTAGCCCAGGCCGATCATCGAGGTCAGCACCCGGTTCCGGCCGGCCATCCGGCGCAGTTCGGCCTGCGCCTGCGTCTCGGTCAGCGGCGCGGTCCAGCCGTCCGGGCCGCGCGGCGGCTGCTGCGCCGTCTCCGGCAGCGCGGCGCGGACGAGCTCGTCCGCGGACGAGTACCCGAGCGCGGCCAGCATGCGCTGCCGCTCGGCGTGCGACGGTCCGATGTGGCGCGCGGCGAATCCTGGCATTGGAGCCCCTCCCCGGACGAGCACGGTGGTGTGCTGTGGCTCCCCGTCTGTCACGGCGCCGCTGGCGCAGCCGCCGCTTCAGAGATGCCTGTCCCGGCCGGTTCTTTTGCCTGAGAGGTTCCGGGGACGTTGCCCCTTCGGCGCCCGCTGCCTGCGCGGGATCTCTCCCGGCCGGTGTCATCGGCAGCTCAGATTCTAGCCGAGCCGGGCCATGCCCGCGGCCGCCATCTCGCGCGCGTCAGGCTCCCTCGGCCGCCATCCCCACCTCGGGCCTCTCTTCCTCCTCGAAGACCGCGTTGCCCGGGTAGCGCAGCCCGCAGTAGTAGCCGGCGAAGTAGAAGATCACCGACATGACGGCGAAGACCACCGTGTCCCAGGGGAACGGGATGACCCCCGAGCCGCCGAACTCGGTGCTGCCCAGGTAGGAGAGCACCGCGACGGCGCCGAGGTAGAGCGGGAGCCAGATGCCCCACTTGACGTCCGCGGCGGTGATCTTCCGGTGGGGGTGGTAGAAGAACAGCAGCAGCAGCCCGACGGCGACCGACGGGATGAGGACACGCACCGAATGCCAGCCGGCCCAGAAGATCAGCACGCTGCTGACCACGAAGGCCCACGGGGCGAGCACCTGGCAGGCGGGCAGCCGGTAGGGCCGCGGCTCGCCGGGATTCTTGCGCCGGAAGATCGCCAGGGCGAGCGGGCCGGGCGCATACGACAGCAGCAGCGCGCTCGCGACCAGCGGGAAGAGCGAGGAGAACGCCGGCAGCAGCACGATGTAGACCGCCGAGATGATCAGCACCAGGATGTTGGAGGCCGCCGGGACGCCGCCGGGGCTCATCCTGGTGAACACCGGCGGCAGGTACCGGTCATAGCGCGCCAGCGTGTGGCCCACCCGGGCGCACCCGCCGTAGTAGATGTAGCCGTCCTTGAAGGACGCTATCAGCGTGGCGAGCAGGGCGATCAGCCCGATCGCGGCAAGGCCGGCCTGGTCGGAGACGCTGACCAGGGGGCGCGCCAGGCTGTTCAGGCCGGCCCAGTCGCCCGGTTTCAGGCCCAGCCCGTGCCAGCTGACCGCCCCGGTGAAGGACAGGCTCTCCAGCAGGTAGAGCGCCATCGTGATGACGAGCGTCAGGCCCACGGCCTTCGGGATGGTCCGGCCGGGGTCGCGCACTTCCTCGGCATAGTCGATCGGCTGGCGGAAGCCGCCGTACCCGTAGATCGTGGCCGAGACGGCGAGGAAGAGCCCGCTGGACCCGAACGGCGTGAAGCCGCCGAAATGCGAGAAGTTGCGCGGGTGGAAGGAGGTGAACAAGGCGATGATCATGACCAGCAGGCCGACGATGGTGGCCACGGTCAGCACGTTGTTGATCTGGCCCATGTACCTGATCCGCAGCCAGTTGATGACGGCGACGGCCACCAGCGTGAGCAGCGACGCGATGATCCCGGCCGTGGTCAGCTTGGTGCCGGTGTACAGCGACGGGAACCAGTAGGTCAGGTATTCCACGAACGCCACGACGATGGACGGCACGGCCAGCGCGTAGCCGATGAAGGAACCCCAGGCGTTCAGCACGCCGACGACCGGGCCGCTGCTGCGTGCCGGGTAATACGCGACGCCGCCGGCCCTCGGCCACATGGTGCCCAGCTCGACATACGACATCGCCACGGCGAGGATCAGCAGGAACGCGACGATCCACGAGATGATCCCCGACGGCCCGGCCAGGGCGAGCACCGATACCGGGGTGAACCCCACCGCGGGCCCGAGGATGGCCCCGGTCGCGAGGAAGACGACGCTCCACAGGCCGAGCTCCCGCCGGTACTGGCGATTGGCGGCGGCGTTCGCGGCGTCAGCGGACATGGCCACTCCTAGAAGAACTCGAAGTACTCGCGCATTTCCCAGTCGCTGACGTCCTGCCCCGGCGCCGGCGGGCAGGCGGCAAGCGCCGTCTGGTAGCGGGCCAGCTCGGCCCGCTTCATCTGCAGCAGGTAGTCGATGAGCGTGCCGCCGAACGCCTTCCGGTAGAAGCCGTCGCCGTCCAGCGCGGCCACCGCGTCGGCGAGCGAGCCCGGCAGCATCGGCGCCTCGGCGGCATACGGGTCGGCCTCCGCCGGCGGCGGCGGCACCAGTCCCCTGCGGATGCCGTCGAGCCCGGCCGCGATGTTGGCCGCCAGGTAGAGGTAGGGATTGGCGGCGGGCTCGCCGAGCCGGTTCTCCACGTGGCTGCCGGCGTCCCCGGGCGAGCCCTGGACCCGCACCAGCGCGCCGCGGTTCTCCACCGCCCAGCACACCCGGTCCGGGGCGAAGGAGTACGGCCGGTACCGCTTGTAACCGTTGACGGTGGGTGCGGCGAACACCGTCATCGGCAGCGCGTGCTCGAGCAGGCCCGCCACGTAGCGCTCGCCCGCCGCGGCCAGCGGGGCATCCGGGCTGGCGAACGCGTTGCGCCCGTCCTGGCGGCGCGTCAGCGACTGGTGCAGGTGCCAGCCGGAGGAGAAGAAGTTCGGCAGCCCGGGGCGGCACATGAACGTCGCGAGCAGCCCGCGGCGCTGGCAGATCTGCTTGACGGCGGACCGGAACAGCACCACGGCGTCGGCGGCGGCCAGCCCGGCGATGGGCGAGAAGCTGAACTCGAGCTGCCCGGGACCCCACTCGTCCTCCATGGAGCGCGGCGGTATGCCGATCGCGGACAGGCCGTCGCGGAGGGCCTCCAGGGTCGCGGACATGCTGTCCAGCCGCACCTCGGACAGGTACTGGTAGCCGCGCTCGGCGACGCTCACCTGCGGCGGCGGCGGCGTGAACCCGGCGTCCTCCGGCCGGATCCGCCCGGCCTCCACCGCGACGATGTAGAACTCGATCTCGATCCCGGCCAGGTAGTCGTAGCCGGCGGCGGCGAGGGCGGCAAGCTCCCGGCGCAGCAGGGCGCGGCCATCCAGCGGCACCGGATGCCCGCTGGAGAAGTAGGCGTCGCACAGCATCCACCCGGTCGCGTCGGCCCACGGCAGCACCCGGAACGTGGCCGGGTCGGGGACCAGCACCACGTCGGGGAAGCCGGTGAAGGCGTCGATGCCGAACCCGCCGCCGCGGGCGAAGGCCGGCACGAACACCTGGTTGCCGGTGTCCAGGCTGTAGATGGCCCCGGAGAAGTCCAGGCCGCCCGCCATCGCGGCGATCGCGGCCTGCGGGGAGAGGAACTTGCCGCGGGGGACGCCGTGCTGGTCGGCCACGGCGAGGCGGACCGTGCGCAGGCCGAGCTCGCGTATCCGCGCGGCCACCTCCTGTGCCGCGGCCGCCTGCTCGGCGGTGTACAGGCGGTGCCGGGCGACGAAGCCCGGCTGCCCGACGCCCGCGGCCAGCTCGTCGCAGGATCCGGCGGATGCGGTGCTCACGTGCGGTGCCTCCCTGGATCAGCTGCCGGCGGCCGCCGCATTCCGCCTGCTCATCTGGTCGAGCAGCCCCGCGGCGAAGTTGGCGGGCTCGACGTCGCCGAGCGACAGGAACGTCTCGGTGCGCTGGACCCCGGGAATCTTGAAGATGGTGCCCAGCAGCAGCTCGCGCAGGTGCGCGTGGTCGCGGACCCGCAGCCGCACCAGCAGGTCCAGGCTGCCGGTGACCACGGTCATCTCGCACGCCTCCGGCAGCGCCGCGATCGCGCGCACGATCTGGCCGAGGTCGGATCCCGGCCCCGAGGTCACGGCGAGATAGACCACGACCGGGTAGCCGAGCGCCGCCCAGTCGACGTCCACCCGGTAGCCGCGGATGACCCCGGCGCGCTCCAGCCGCGCCAGCCGGGCGGCCACGGCGGGCGGCGACATCCCGACCGCCCGGGCCAGCGCGCGCTGCGACTGCCGCGCGTCCTCGGCAAGCGCCCTGAGCAGCACCAGGTCGACGTCGTCGACCTCCGCGGGCGCGGCGGCCGGGGCCGCCACCACCTCGGCGAGGTTGGCGAGCGGGGCGGCGGCCGGCGCCAGGGATGTCATGTGCCAGGTCAGCCTTTCCTCAAAGCTGGCGACGTCGGATAAGATGGCTTAAGGAAATGGCAAATGTACGGCCTGATGGCAAAGATTCTGACGTTCGACAAGGACGGTGTCAAGTCCCGCGCCGACGGCGGGACCTCAGGAGGTGGGTGACACGTGACGGACGTGCTGGCCGCGGCGGGCGCGCGGCCTGACTGGGCAGGCAGCTTCGCCCGGCGGGCCCGGGCGCTGACGGCCCAGGGCGGCGGGGAGATCACCGCGATCCTGGCCCTGGCCGGCGCCACCGACATCATCACGTTCTCCGGCGGGTTCCCCGACCCCGAGACCTTCCCGGCCGCGGTGCTGGCCGGGATCGCCGGCCGGCTGGTGGCACAGGACGCGGCGGTGGCGCTGCAGTACTCGGCGACGGAAGGGCTGCGGTCGCTGCGCGACTACCTGGCCGGGCGGCTGGCCCGGCTGCAGGGCGCGCGGCCCGGACCCGGCGAGCTGATGGTCACCAGCGGCGGCATCGACTGCCTGGAGCTGGTCGCCAGGACGTTCGTCGATCCCGGTGACGCGGTCGTGGTGGAGGCGCCGACCTACCTCGGCGCGATCATGGCATTCCGCGGGCACCAGGCGGACCTGCACGGCGTGCCGATGGACGGCGGCGGGCTGCGCGTCGACGTGCTCGCGGACATGCTCAGCGGCGGGCTGCGCCCGAAGGTGCTCTACACCATTCCCGACCACCAGAACCCCACCGGCCTGTCGCTGGCCGCCGAGCGCCGGGCGGCGGTGGCCGAGCTGGCCCGGCGCTACGGGTTCCTGATCGTGGAGGACGTCGCCTATGCCGAGCTGGGATTCGACGGGACGGCCCCGCGCAGCCTGTGGTCGCTGGCACCGGAGGTGACGGTGCAGGCGGGCACGTTCTCCAAGATCTTCTTCCCGGGGGTGCGGCTCGGCTGGGCGGCGGGCCCGCGGCAGGTCATCGCGCAGCTGACGATCGCCAAGCAGAACTCCGATCAGTGCGCGGGCGCCCTGGGCCAGCGGATGCTCGAGGAGTACGGCCGCGGCGGCCACCTGGACCGTCAGCTCGTGGCCTCGCGGGCGCTGTACGCGCGGCGGGCGGCGCTGATGACCCGCGCCCTGGCCGCGCACATGCCGGAGGGCACGACCTGGACCACGCCGCGGGGCGGCTTCTTCAGCTGGGTCACCGTGCCGGCGGGCATCGACACCGTCCGGTTGGCGGCCGCCGCCCGCGAGCGGAAGGTTGCCTACGTGCCGGGCCGGCCGTTCTATCCCGGCCGTGACGGCGCGCGGCAGCTGCGGCTGGCCTACAGCCGGGTCGCCGACGACCTCATCGACGAGGGCATCGCCCGGCTCGGCGACGTCATCAAGGGCGCAGGGAGGGCACGATGAGCGACGCGACGCGCAGCGGGCACGGCGGCGGACCGGGAGGCACGGCGAGCGGCGCCGCGGCCCACTTCACCACCAGGGCGCTCGGCGAGCCCGCCGGGCCCGGCCGTTACGTCCGCGTCGACGAGATCGAGGCCGCCGAGCTGGTGGCCGGCCTGGGGTTCCGCCCGGTCCTCGGTGACCGGGTCATGGCCAACTTCGTGGACTTCGCCCCTGGCGTGGCTGCACCCAGGCACGTCCACGAGGAGGAACAGCTGGTGATCGTGCTCGACGGCGAGTTCACCTTCGACCTCGACGGCGACGTGCGGGTGATGCGCAGGGGCGACGTCGCGGTGGTCCCGTCCTGGGTGCCGCACGGCGCCTGGACCACGGACTCGCGCTGCCGCGAGGTGGACATCTTCTGCCCGCCGCGGTCCACCCTGCTCGAGCTTGCCGCACGGCAACGGGAGCGCGGCTGATGGAGCTGGGGCTGGGCGGCCGCCGGGCGGTGGTGACCGGCGGCTCCAAGGGGATCGGCCTTGCCATCGCGGCCGAGCTGCTGGCCGAGGGCGCGGCGGTGACGATCTGCTCCCGCCACGCCGATGAGCTGGCGGCAGCCGCCGCCGGGCTGGCCGCCGGCGCCGGCCCGGCACGCGGTTCCGGGCCGGGCGGCGGCGGCCGGGTGAGCGCGCTGCCGTGCGACGTCACCGACCCCGGCCAGGTGACCGCGTTCATGGATGCCGCCGCGGCGGCGATGGGCGGGATCGACATCCTCGTCAACAATGCCGGCGGGGCGCGGCCCGGCACGTTCGGCACGCTGGCCGACGCCGACTGGCAGGCCGACGTCGAGGTGAAGCTGTTCGCCCAGATCCGGTGCATCCGGGCGGCGCTGCCCCAGTTGCGCCGCAGCCCGGCACCGCGGGTGATCAACATCAACGCCGTGTACGCCAGGTACCCCGACCCGGCGTTCCTCGCATCGTCGGTCAACCGGGCGTCGTGCCTCAGCCTGGCCAAGGCGCTGTCGATGGAGCTCGCCGCCGACCGGATCCTGGTCAACAGCGTGAACATCGGGTTCGTCGCCACCCCGCAGTGGGAGAACATCCACCGCCGGCGCGCCCCGGACGTCCCGGCCGGGGAGTTCTACCAGGGGCTGGCCGCGGCCGAGGTGCCGCTGGGCAGGTTCGGCCGCCCGGACGAGGTGGCCGGCCTGGTCGCGTTCCTGGCCGGCGACCGGGCCAGCTACATCACCGGCGCGTCCGTCGACGTCGCCGGCGGCATGGGCAAGTACCTGTAGCCGCGCGGCCGGCTGCTGCCGGGCACCGGCACCGGCCGACCGGGCGGGGATCAGCTGGTGCGGCGGAGGCGGCGCCGGGCCAGGTCGTCGCGCAGCGCCGGCTGCCGCTGCGCGCCGGGGCCGTCCGGGACCACCGTGATCGCGCCGTCCTCGGCCCGGACCGCGGGCAGCTCGGCGAGCTCGGCATCGACCTCCCGCCAGACCCTGCCGAGCGCGATGCCGAACACCCCCTGGCCGCCGGCGAGCAGGTCCACCACGTCGTCGGCGGACGTGCACTCATACACGCTGACCCCGTCGCTCATCAGCGTCACCTGGGCCAGGTCCTCGGCGCCCCGGTCGCGCAGGTACTGCACCGCGGCCCGGATCTGCTGCAGCGAGATCCCGGTGTCGAGCAGCCGCTTGACGACCTTGAGCACCAGGATGTCGCGGAAGCTGTACAGCCGCTGCGAGCCGGAGCCGTGGGCGGGGCGCACGCTGGGCTCCACCAGGCCGGTGCGCGCCCAGTAGTCGAGCTGACGGTAGCTGATCCCGGCCGCCGCGCAGGCGGTCGGCCCGCGGTAGCCGACTCCGCCCGCGGCCTCGCTCGCCTCGGCCGATCCCCCGCCGACCTGCGCGGCGTCGAACAAGGTGCCCTGCGGGGGGTCATCCCCGGTTACCGCCACGCCTACCTCCACGGGAGCTGACTACCCACGGCATTCGCACCGTAAGCCGTCGCGGGCGGCGGCGTCAACGACCCCGCGCGGCGCGTCGCGACAATTCGGGGCCCTCCGCGCATACCCGGCATCATGTCGCCCGGCCGAAATCCTCCGGCGAGATCGTGTCGAGGAACTCCCGGAACTTCTCCACCTCGGCCTCGTCCTCCTGCTCGCCGGGGATGGCCACGCCCGCCTCGTCGAGGATCTCCTCGCTGGCGAAGATCTGCGCGCCGGTCCGCAGCGCGAGCGCGATCGAATCCGAGGGACGCGCGCTCACCTCGGCGCCGTTGGAGAACACCAGGTCCGCGTAGAAGATCCCGTCCCGCAGCGCCGTGATGTTCACCGTGCGCAGCTGGACGTTCAGCACCTCGAGCACGTCGCGGAACAGGTCGTGGGTCAGCGGCCTGAGCGAGACCATGCCCTGCTGGGCGAAGGCGATCGCCGTCGCCTCGACCGCCCCGATCCAGATGGGCAGGTACCTGTCCCCCTGCGCCTCCTTGAGCAAGACGATCGGGCTGTTCGACGGCATCTCGACCCGGACGCCGACGACCTCCATCTGCCGCACTGCCGCTCCGTCCTCACGTGCCTGTGGTTGCCATCGCTCCCTTTGCCAAGGTACACCCGTCATCGCCCTGAAGCCGAGCGCAGGCCCCCGGCGGGAGGCGCGCCGGGGCCGGTGACCTGGCCGGACACGCCAGGCACCTGGTCATATGCGGACGCCGGCTCGTGCCATTGCGGGCCCGGGAACCCGGCGGCGCGCCCGGCAGCGGAGCCGGGCCCCGCACCGGCGGGCCCGGCTCCCGCCAGCCCCGCCTCGGCGAGGGCCGAGCCGAGCAGCGTGGCGTGCAGCCGCACGGTCAGGTCCGCGATCTGCCGCGCGGTCCGGGCGGCCGCGTCCCGCGCTCCCGGCCCGCGCTGCCGCAGCTGCGGCGCCACCACCTGCTCGACCAGGTTGGCCTCCCTGTCGGCGGCCGCCTTGACCGCCCGCAGGTGGCGGGCCTGCACGCCGTACTGCCGCAGCGCGGCGACAGCCCGGGCCACCGCCAGCGCGTCCCCGGCGTACTGGCGGCCCACCCGGCGGATCAGCCCGTAGTCCTCCAGCTCGGTCAGCTCGTCCTCGCCGATCCCCGCCGCCTCCAGGAGCTGGCGGCGGGACACGCCGGCGGCCTGCTGCCCGCCCGCCGCCGCGGCCGGCGGCCGGCCGGGGGGTTCCGTGCCCGCCTCGGCCCAGGAGGCCAGCCGTTCCCTGATCACCCGCAGCGGCAGGTAGGAGTCCCGCTGCGCGGTGAGGATATAGCGCAGCCGGTCGATGTCGGCCGCGGAGAACCGGCGGTAGCCCGACCGCGACCTGGCCGGCTCGATCAGGCCCTCCGCCTCCAGGAAGCGGATCTTCGACGTGCTGACGTCCGGGAACTCCGGCCGCAGCTGCGCCAGCACCTCGCCGATGCTGAACTGGCCGCGTACAGGCTGCTCGCTCATGCGCGGTCCTAGGCGCCCCTGCCGCGGGGGTCGGCCGACCTGGCTCGCGGGTCGGGGAGGTTCTGGCTGGTCAGGAACAGCAGCCGGAACTTGCCGATCTGCACCTCGTCCCCGCCGGCGAGCTCGGCCTCCTCGATCCGCTCCCTGTTGACGTAGGTCCCGTTGAGGCTGCCCACGTCGCGGACGGTGAAGAAGGCGCCCCGCCGGTAGAACTCGGCGTGCCGCCTGGACACGGTCACGTCGTCGAGGAAGATGTCGCTGTCCGGGTGCCTGCCCGCCGTGGTGAGGTCTCCGTCGAGCCGGAAGCTGCTGCCGGCGTTCGGGCCGCGGGTGACCAGCAGCAGCGCACTGCCCTCGGGCAGGCTGGCCAGCGACGCGGACTCGGGAAACGGGTCGTCGGCGAAGTCGGCGTCGTTCAGCGAGATCGTCGACGTGGTCTCGCCGGGGCGAGCGGCGCCCGGCGGGACGGCCGGCACCGCGCCGGTGCCGCCCCGCTGCCCCGGCCCCGCGGCTTGGGTCCCGGCCAGCTGGGTGCCGCAGTTGGAGCAGAACCGGGCGCCGTCGGGGTTGGGCCGGCCGCACCGGGCGCAGTACACGGGTGGCATGGCTCCGCTCGGCCTCCCCTCTGTGGCCAGGTTGACGTCATCCGGCGATGCAGCCCAAGCTACGCGAGACGAGGCGCGCCGGTCCATGCGCCACGCGAACAGCCGACGCCGGCCGCGCTCGGTTCTCTGGCCGCGACGTCTCCGCCACACTGCCGCCTCCCCTCCGCCGTGCCCATCCCCGTGAATGACACAGCTTACCCGGATGCCGCCGTCTGATCGCAGGTGCGGGAGGGCGGCGCCCGGGCCGCCTAGCGGCCGGCCCGCTCGACCACCGCCGCCCACTCCTCGAGCAGCAGCTGCGCGGTGTCCGCATCGCTACCCTCCGCCCACAGGTGCGTCACGGCGTCCGCCGGGTCGGGCAGCACGAGCACCCAGCCGCGGTCCGGCTCGACGACGCGCACGCCGTCGGTGGTGTCGATCTCGTTGTCGCCCGCGGCCTCGACGACCGTGCGCATGACGCTGCCCTTCGCCGCCCACGGGGTCGGCATCGACCGCTTGAGCAGGTGCGCGGCGGGAATGCGCGCGTCGATCTGGCTCAGCGTCAGCCTGGTCCTGGCGACCAGGCCGAGCAGCCTGGCGAAGGCCGCGATGCCGTCGATGGTCCGGGCGCACTCGGGCACCACGAACCCGCCGTGGCCGTCGGCGGCGAAGATGACGTCCTCCCCGGCGGCCGCCGCGGTCAGCGCGTCCATCGACGTCGGCGTCCAGGTGACCCGGACCCCGTGGAACCGGCAGACCTGCTCGGCGACCCTGGTGGTGGTCACCGGCAGCGCCACCCGCCCCGACTTCCGCTCGGCGCAGATCAGGTCCAGCACCGACAGCAGCGCCCGGTCCTCGCTGACCACCTCTCCCTTCTCGTCCACAAGCTGGATCCGCTCCCCGACCGGGTCGAACCGGACGCCGAAGGCGGCGCGGGACGACGAGACCACCTCGGCCAGCCGCTGCAGGCCGGCGCGCTGCTGCGCCACGGTCTCGGTCGGGGTCACCTCGTCGAGCCGGTTGTTGAGGGTCAGCACGTCGACGCCGATGGTTCCCAGCAGGCTCGGCAGCACCAGCGACGCGGTGCCGCCGGCGCAGTCCGCGACCACCTTGAGGCCGGCCTCGCGCACGCCCGTCATGTCGATGCAGCGCAACAGCGCGTGGCTGTACGACTCGACCACCCTGGGCGGGTAGCTGAGCTCGGCGATCTCGCCGGGGAACGCCCGGCGGAACTCCTGCCGGGAGAAGACGCGCTCGAGCTTGCGCTGATCGGCCTGGGACAGCTCGGCGCCGCGCTCGTCGAGGAACACGATGTCCGCGGACTGCGGGTCGCCCGGGGTGGTGCGCAGCGCGATGCCGCCGCTGTAGTTGCCGCGCGCCGTCTCGAACCTGGCCACCGGCAGCGGCTGCGCCTCCAGGTCCACGACGTTGATCGCGCTGGCGTTCAGCGCCGCCTGCACCGCCCGCTTCAGCGTCCGCGCGGCCCGGGACACGTCCCGCGACGTGGTGACGGTCGAGCCCTTGCGCAGCATGGTGGCGTACGCGCTGGCCAGCCTGACCGCTAGCTCCGGGGTGACCTCGACGTTGATGAGCCCGGACACGCCGCGCGGGCCGAACAGCGTGCGCTGCCCCCGCGACTCCCAGATCACGCTGGTGTTGACCACCGCGCCGGCCTCGATGGTCTTGAACGGGTACACCTTGACCGAGGCGGACAGGTACGCCTCGGGCTCGATCACGCACTCGTCGCCGACGACCGCGCCCTCCTCGATCCTGGCCAGCCGCATGACGTCGGTGTTCTTGCCGATCACGCAGCCGCGCAGCGTGACGCCCTGCCCGATGTAGACGTTGTTGTGCACAACGGCGCGGTGCAGGAACGCGCCCTCCTTGACCACGACGTTGCTGCCGATCACGGTGTACTCGCGCAGGTGGGCGCCGGCCTCGATCTTCGCGTAGTCGCCGATGCACAGCGGGCCGGTGAGCACCGCGTCGGCGTCCACCTCGGCGCCCTCGGCCACCCAGACGCCCGGCGAGACCTCGAAGCCGGCGATGTCGGTGCGCACCCGGCCGGCCAGCACGTCGGCCTGCGCCTTCAGGTAGCTCTCGTGGGTGCCCACGTCCTCCCAGTAGTCGTCGGAGATGTAGCCGTACAGCGGGGCGCCGCGCTTGAGCAGCTCCGGAAACACGTCACCCGACCAGTCGACCACCTCGCCCGGCGGGACCTCCGCGAGCACCTCCGGCTCCATCACGTACAGCCCGGTGTTGGCGGTGTCGGAGAACACCTGGCCCCAGCTCGGCTTCTC
>Ga0209061_1004881_pt1 | contig 12378 bp, 8 predicted proteins | sample Coa_R1_10_FD_187157 | JGI IMG/M metagenome (GOLD analysis project Ga0209061, IMG submission 187157) | Surface soil microbial communities from Centralia Pennsylvania, which are recovering from an underground coalmine fire - Coalmine... | ecosystem: Environmental > Terrestrial > Soil > Unclassified...
TCACATTGGCACTCACCCCGGCCATGTGCGATACTACGTGTAAGACTATCCGGGAGGGGCACTCTGGCGAACGTTGCCCCTCTACGTGTGGAGAAGAGGAACAGCCCATGGCGACGCGCGCAAGGGGCGTCGCTCCATTACGCCATAGAGTTGCGCGGAAATGCCCTGGCGAATTGGAACCAGAAACATGCGCGTCTGGAGAGGAATCATGGATAACCAGCTACCTGCTGCCAGAGCGGCCATTGTCGCGGACGAGCACTGGGAAGTAGCTCTTGAGCAGGCCCTCGCTTCAACGAGTGATCTTGAACAGGTTGATATCGCTATTTTATTTGCCAGTTCATTCTACGCCGAACACTTTCCGGCTATGCTGGCACGCATCCAGCAAGCAACCGGCGGCGCGATCCTCGTTGGCTGCTCCGGCCAGGCGATTATCGGCCAGAACCTGGAACTGGAGGATGTACCCGCGCTCTCCCTGCTGGTCCTCTCGCTGCCCGGCGCGCTCCTGCGTCCTGTGCGCTTCACCCAGGGCATGATTGAAGAGTGCGAAACGCCGCTGGGCTGGCGCAATTGCCTGGGTGTGCAGTTGGATGAGGTAAACGCCTGGCTGCTCTTCGCCGATCCATTTCGCATCGAAATCGAGAGTCTGCTCGATGGTCTGGCCAGCGCGTATGGCGAGTGCCCGATCATGGGCGGCATGGCCTCTTCTTCCAACATCAACGCGCGCCGCACCCACGTCTTCCTGAATGACGAGGTCTTCACCGAAGGGGGTGTGGGGCTGGCTATCGGCGGCTCTTATACGCTGCTCCCGCTTGTCTCTCAGGGCTGCGAACCCATTGGCGAAACCTGGACTATTACCGGCGTACGTGATAATCTTATTCAGACGATCTCGAATCGCCCGGCGTATGATATGCTTGCAGAAACATTCAGGAACTTGCCGCATGGGATGCAACAACGGGCGCAGCGCAATCTCCTCGTTGGCCTGGCCGCCGATGAATATCAGGAGACGTTCCAGCGGGGCAGCTTTCTGATTCGCCCGCTGATCGGCGTGGAAAGCGGCACCGGTGCCCTGGCAATCGGCGCGCTGCCCAGGATTGGGCAAACGATCCAGTTCCAGATGCGCGATGCCAGGGCCGCCGACCTCGACTTAACCGAATTACTTGACCAGGTCGGTGCCAGCCTGGGTCAGCAGTTGCCAATTGCAGGCGTGCTCTGTTCCTGCAACGGGCGCGGCGTTGGCCTCTTTGGAACTCCCAACCACGATGCCTGCGCCATCGCCCGCCACCTGGGCAAATTTCCCCTGGCCGGTTTGTTTTGTAATGGAGAGATAGGCCCGGTCGGCACGCGACCATTCCTGCATGGCTTTACAGCCAGCCTGGCCCTTCTGGTGCAGAAGTAGCTTCTCTCTTGTATGGAAAAAGAAAGTTTGCATGGCATGAGTACTCTTAAAACGCTCCCACACTGGGACCTGAGCGTGGTCTACCCTGGCCTGACCTCGCCCGAATTTGACCAGGGATTCGCCCACTTCGCGCAGCAGGTCGCGGACCTGGTCCGCCTCTTCGATACCAACGGCATTGAGGCCGGGCAGGCGCAAGAACTCACCGCCGCGACCATTGCAACCTTTGAAACCATCACCGCTCGTTTCAACGCAGTGCTGGAAGAAGCCGGCACGCTGGGCGCTTATCTTGGCTGCCTTGTGACCACCGATACGCGCGATACGCTCGCCCAGGCCCGCTACAGCGAATTTCAGCAGCAGGCGGTGAAACTCTCGCTGCTCAGCACGCGCTATGCCGCCTGGATCGGCTCGCTTGATGTGGAGACACTGATCGCCCGCTCAACGATGGCAAGCGAGCACGCCTTTATGCTGCGCAAGGCCAGCATTCAGGCCAGGCATCTCATGTCGCCCGCCGAAGAGGACCTGGCCGCCGAACTGGAACTGAGCAGTGGGGTGGCATGGGAGAAACTTCATAACGATGTCACCTCACAGATCCTCGTGCCTCTCGAAATTCGCGGAGAGCGCCGCGAACTCCCCATGAGCATGGTACGCAACTTTGCCGATGATCCCGATCGCGCAGTACGCCGCGCCGCTTACGAGGCTGAACTGGCTGGATGGAAGCAGGCCGCCGTTCCTCTGGCCGCCGCGCTGAATGGCATCAAGGGCCAGGTCAACACCCTTGCCCGCCGACGCGGCTGGAATTCGCCTCTCGACGCCTCGCTCTTCGATTCCAACATCGACCGCGAGACACTCGAAGCCATGCTCACCGCTGCTCGCGAGTCCTTTCCAGATTTCCGCCGCTATCTGCGCGCCAAAGCTCGCGTGCTCGGCCTGGAGAAGCTGGCCTGGTACGATCTCTGCGCACCGGTAGGCAAAGAGAAACGCACCTGGGACTACGAGGAAGCGCGCGCGTTTATCATCGAAAAATTCGGCAGCTACTCGCAAAGGCTCTCCGACTTCGCCGCCCGCGCCTTCCGCGAAAACTGGATCGACGCCGAGCCACGTGCCGGCAAGATTGATGGCGCTTACTGCACGCCTCTGCGCAAAGATGAATCGCGCGTCTTTGCCAACTTCAAGCCCTCGTTCAACGGCGTGAGCACGCTCGCGCACGAGCTTGGTCATGGCTACCACAATCTCAATCTGTGCGGGCGCACCGATATGCAGAAGAACACCCCTATGACCCTGGCCGAAACCGCCAGCATCTTCTGCGAAACCATCATCGTACACGCCGCCCTGGCTAAAGCCGACAGGGAGGAACAGATCGCTATTCTGGAGAACTCGCTTCAGGGCGCATGCCAGGTAGTTGTAGATATTACCAGCCGCTTTCTCTTCGAGAGCCGCGTCTTCGAGCAGCGCAAGCAGCGCGAACTCTCAATCGACGAGTTCAACACTCTGATGCTGGAAGCGCAGAAGGAGACCTATGGCGATGGCTTGGACGAGACGCAGTTGCATCCCTATATGTGGGCCATGAAGCCGCACTACTACAGCGCGCACCTCTCGTTCTACAATTATCCCTACATGTTCGGCTTGCTCTTCGGGCTGGGCCTCTACGCCCGCTATCAGCAGGACCCCGCAGCCTTCAGAGCTGGCTACGACGAGTTGCTTTCATCAACCGGCCTCGATGATGCAGCCGCGCTGGCCGCCCGCTTCGGCATCGACATTCGCTCTACCGATTTCTGGCGCTCCAGCCTGGCTATCGTGCGCAAGGATATCGATCTATTTGAGAAGCTTTCCAGGCAAGAGTAGAAATAAGGTGCAAATGATGTCACAAGCCTTGATTACTCCTTCCACGCGCCAGGTGGGGAATCTCCATGTCCATCTTCTGGAAGCTGGCTCACCTGGGGCCCCAGAAATTCTGCTCATTCCTGGCGGAATGGGCGATGCCGAGCTTCATTGGCACATGACCCTGGCGGCCCTCGGCGAGTTCTTTCATATCTACGCTCCCGATCTGCCAGGTTTTCATGACGGCAGCGATGCCTTGAAAAAGCTGTCTCTCCTTTCCCTGATGCAGTGGATCAATGATTTGCTTCATGATCTCAATGCAAAGAAAGTATTTCTGGTTGGAACCTCTATTGGAGCATTACTCTCTCGTTTCTATGCAGCTCACTATCCTGCTGCTGTGGAACGGCTGATCCTTGTTGATGGGGGGCTGATCCCGAATCTACCGGGCATTGTACGGGCGCTTCTCAATACCCCTGGAATCTCTCACGCCTTTTATCGAGACAGATATCGTCGCATCTACTCGCGGGCAGGGCTTCAACGGTCCATCTATCAGCAGCACGTGCTCACCGAGGATTTTTTCCGGGCACTTAAGCGGGCCAGCGAGGGGTTTATGCCATTATTGCGTACTCTACTCAGCGAACCCTGGCCTCCGACGCGCACTCCAGAATGCCCGACGCTCATTATCTGGGGCCGAGAAGATCACCTCGCTTCTCCCAACGAGGGAAAAAGACTCCTGAAGGAAATCCCTGGCGCTGAACTGGCGCTGATTGAACAGGCCGGGCATATGCCGATGCTCGAACAGCCAGGCGTCTTCACTGAGGCCATCATGAAATTCCTCAGCAGGTAACCACTTCGCGCCAATCTCTCACGCCAGAAAAGTCGAGTCACGCGAGGATGCAGAGGCAGCAGCGGTTTCTGGGATTGTCTCGTGGCCCGCGCATGAGGCTCTCCTGAGCGAAGAGGACAACTTCCTACTGCCGCTTCGGCGTCCTATCAAACACCTCGCAGACAATGGTCGTCGCTTCCTCCTCGCCAATCAACTTTGTCAAGCTCCGGTGGGCAGCGTCCATCTGCCTGAACCTGCGCTGGATAAAAAAATGCTGGGCAGTGCCGGAGGCCAGCCCGCTGAGCGCCCACACGCAGGCGGCGTGCTCCTGCTCAATCTGCGCCCGCAGGCGTGCCACTTCGCTCTTGATATGCTCGTCCATCCTGCTTCGCTCCTTCTCGCTCACCTTGATAGTTCGCCGGCTGGTTGAGAAAGTCGTATAAATGATATTGATGGGAAATCGACCGGTCATGGGGACGATATGGCTCGCCACAGCGAAAGCAATACTGCACCTGGATCGGCAGCCTTCCGCTGCGCTTGCGCGCGCGTTTCTCCCGCACTCGATGTCGCCGCCTGCACGAACGACAAGCAAGCCCCATCTGATTTGCCGCAGAGAGAGCCGTCCCGCACACCACGCAATACATCTCATCCCTTTCCTACCCGGCGTCTCTGCCCCACAAACGTTTTCCGGTTATGCTACAATTGGTCAGGAGCATGTTCTTTTCGTTCGCTTTGCTTAAATATATTGATGGATACCGCGTTATGCCTCCCGACCCCAGGGGCCTATCCATCTACGAACAAGTATGGCTGGGAAAATTGGGAAGACAAGCCAGGCTCTGGGAAAAGGTGGGAAGCCTGCGATAGGAAGAAGCACAAAAAAGTGGGAAAGTTGAGATGAGGTACTTTGGAGCATTTCTGGCCAATCTACGCAGCAGCGCGAACCTTTCGTTAGAAGAGCTGGCAAAGCTCGTTGATACGAGCCGGAGTACATTATCGCGCATAGAGAACAACGATGTTCCACAGCCCTTTAAAGGCTCAATCCGCAAGCTGCTCATTTGCATTGCTGAGCTTCTTTGCACTTCTCGGACCGAAATCGAAAGGTACTTGAATCTTGCCGGGATTGACCGGGCGCTCCTCACAGAAGTTGAAGAAATACAGCTAGGCTTTCTTCCTCGCGTTCCCAGAAACACGCCGGAAGAAGCGAGCACGTTGGAGCATCTAGAGCGGATTTATACGCAGCTTCTGCGCAACCTGGAGAAAAAAGAGATCGAGCTGGGAGTGGGGAATGCTCCGCCGACCGTCAAGCTAAAAACTCAGGAGTACCGCAACACGCTCCAGGAAATTCAAAGGCGGCTCAACAAACTGTACAATCGCGTTGACGCCGACCTTATGGATACGCATCCGGTGCAAGAGGCACCAGTCTACTATGCAGAGAGAATCGGAGAACGAATCGTCGTGGGTAGCCAATACGGAGAAAACCAGGAAGCCCTTCTTAAAGCAAGCAGTCTTTACGACCTGGCCTCAGATAACGCTCGCTGGCTTATGCATCTCGCGAACGTCGAAAGGTTTGCTATCGACGACTGCATTATCCTCGTCAATAGTGAGAACTTCAAAGGCTGGGAGCCGCATGAGATCAGGACAACCATCCTCACCAAACCGCTCCCTATCCCCGACGACCTGGCAACCATCCAGAAAGAAAAGCTCCCAAGTGTTGAAAAGCACTACTTCAATGCGCCTCATTATCGGCTCGTCTCCTGTACTCCGGCGTTCTTAGAACATCTAAGGGACAATTACGTTCTTGCTCCTCTTGATTTTTATGATTACTTTAGCCTGAATCCATACTTTGATGAACCCCTTCTGACCGCGCTTGATGGCTCAAAGATCTCCATTCGCCAGAAGTACGGAAATACGGCTTTAACATACAGCTCAACCGACAAGGGAACATCGCTTATCCCTGCGCCTATCAGCATTCAAGGCGTTGTCATCACAGAAGACGAAGAGATTCTCCTGATGCAACGGTCTCTGTTCGTTGCTTTCTATCCCTATCACTGGTCCGCCTCGTTTGAAGTAACGATGAACGCCCCGGGATTCGCCAATAACCGTGTGCAGAAAGGAGACGCCAACTTTTTTGCTGGCGCTACACGGGGGATCGAAGAAGAGTTTGCCGTTTCAGAAGATGAGGTAGAAAGCGTGCGAGTACTCTCCCTCAATGTAGAGTATCTGACCCTCTCAATAGACGTTATTACGCTGATCAAGCTGAGCATCACAGCAGAAGAGATCAGGCAACGCTGGCTCCTCAAAGCTGCCCATAGAGAAGAAGCGTCAAGGCTGGCGACGATTTCTACCGATTTAGAGAGCGTCATCGACAAAATCTTCAGCAAAACCCTGTGGCATCCTACATCGAGAATGCGTCTGGCCCAGTTCCTTTTTCATCGATATGGCATTGATGCGGTGTCCCAGGCTATCAAAGCCAGAAAGCAAGCACAGGAAAGGATCAGGTAACATGAGCGAGATCATTGAAATTCACACCACCATAGATTCGAGAGACGCTGCCCAGAAGCTTGCGGAGGCTGTTGTAAGCAAGCGCCTGGCGGCCTGCGCGCAGGTTTCCGGGCCCATTATGAGTATCTACTGGTGGCAGGGCAAGATAGAGCGGGATCAGGAATGGCTCTGCGTGATGAAGACGCGCCGGGAGCTTTACCCGGCGGTGGAGCAGGCGATCCGCGAGGCGCATCCGTATGACGAACCAGAAATCCTGGCCTATCCGATGATCGCGGGCAGCAACGGCTACCTGGCCTGGGTTGAGCGCGAAACGCAGGAGGAAACACGCGCCTGAGAGGGCAAGGAAGAGTCCTCTGACCCCATAAGGCGCAAGCAAACAGCGCTTGACAAAAATTGCTCGACAGTGTATTTTTCTTACAAAGAGAGCGATGGCACTGAACGAGGGAAGTAGGTCTGGATCGCGACAGCAGAGAGCTGGCGGTCGGTGCGAGCCAGAGTCAAGAACAGGCTGAAACTGCCTCGTGAGCCGTACCGGTGAAACCATGCTTTATCTCTCTAAGCAGGCAGGGAAGTAGTCGGTACCGGGATCTCCCGTTACAGAGAGCGGGTGTGTTTGCACCCAGAGAGGCTGTTATCGCAAGGTAACGGCGAAGCAAGGTGGTACCGCGAAAAGTGAGTTCGTGCGCACTTCTCGCCCTTGTAGGGCGGAGGGCGCGTTTTTTATGCCCTCCGCGAGCATCTACCATCGACGAAAAGAGGAGGAAACCATGCCAGCACCACGCAAACCTACGCCGAAACATAGTGCGTTTCGGCGGGTCAAGCCACTGACTTCCGAGCAGGCGCGTGTACCCGGCTATGACTTCGCGGCCATTGAGGCAAAATGGCGCGCGCGCTGGGAGGAACAGCGGCTCTACCAGGTCGATCTTAAGGCCGCGCCGCGCCCATATTACAACCTGATGATGTTTCCCTACCCCTCCGCCGAAGGGCTGCACGTGGGCAACATGTACTCGTTTATCGGCTCGGACATTCACGGGCGCTGGATGTCCATGCGAGGCTACGATGTTTTTGAGCCAATTGGCTTCGACGCCTTTGGTATCCACAGCGAAAACTTCGCGATCAAACGCGGCGTGCATCCGCGCATCCTCACAGCGCACAACGTTGAGCACTTTCGCGAGCAACTGAAGCGAACGGGCAACCGCTTCGACTGGTCACACGAGGTCCAGACGACCGACCCGCGCTATTATCGCTGGACGCAGTGGATCTTCGTGCAGCTCTTCAAGCACGGACTCGCCGAGCGCAAACACGCCCCGGTGAACTGGTGTCCAAAGGATAAAACGGTGCTGGCTGACGAGCAGGTAATCAACGGGCTTTGCGAACGCTGCGATACGCCGGTCGAGCGGCGCTGGCTGGAGCAGTGGTTTTTGAAAATCACTAACTATGCTCAGCGGCTCCTCGATGACATGGACGAGCTTGACTGGTCTGAGCGCGTGAAGGCCGTCCAGCGCAACTGGATCGGACGCTCCGAGGGCCTGGAATTCTCTATGGAGATCGCGGATAGGCCGGGCACGAATGTAGCGGTCTTCACGACGCGCCCGGATACCATCTTCGGCATGACCTTTGTGGCTCTGGCACCTCAGCACCCCTTGATCGAAGCAATTACGACCGAGGATCAGCGCGCGGCTGTCGCGGCCTACCAGCGATCCATCAACCGTTTGCGCGCTGGCGACGAGCAGGCTGTGACCGGCGTGTTTACCGGCGCGCATGCCTTGCACCCCTTGACGGGCGAGCGCGTGCCGATCTGGATAGCCGATTTTGTGCTTGAAGACTATGGATCAGGCGCGGTCATGGGTGTGCCCGCGCACGATAGGCGCGACCTGGCCTTTGCCCAGGCGATGGACTTGCCGGTGAAGGTGGTCGTCATCCCCTCCGGGGCTCGCATCGCGCTGGTAACGGGAACGTTATCAGAAGCCTTCGTCGAGCCTGGCACACTTATCGCTTCCGGCAGCTATACCGGCATGTCCTCCGCCGAAGCGGCGAGCAGGCTAATCGCGCATTTCGCAGAGAACGGCAAGGGCAAACGTGTTGCCAGATACCGCTTGCGCGACTGGTTGATCAGCCGGCAGCGTTACTGGGGACCGCCCATTCCGATCATCTACTGCCCTGAACATGGCCCGGTGCCCGTGCCAGAGGATCAGCTCCCGGTCATCTTGCCCGAAACTGAAAACTGGATGCCTACCGGTACTGGCGTGTCGCCGCTTGCCGCCATCGAGAGCTTCGTCAACACAACCTGCCCCATCTGCGGGCGAGCGGCCAGGCGCGAGACAGACGTAAGCGACAACTTTCTCGACTCTGCCTGGTACTTCTTGCGCTACCTCTCCAGCGACGACGAGACGCGAGCATGGGACCCTGAGATGCTACACAGGTGGTTGCCGGTCGACATGTATATTGGGGGCGCGGAGCACAGCGTATTGCACCTGATGTATGTGCGCTTTCTCACGCTAGCCTTGCACGATATGGGCTATCTTGAGTTCACCTCTCCCTTCAAGCGTTTCCGGGCCAACGGGATGATTACTAAAGATGGTGCGAAAATCTCGAAATCGCGAGGGAACATGATCAACCCGGACGATTACCTTGCACGCTACGGCGCAGACATATTCAGGACATACCTGGTATTCATGGGACCATTCGAGGCGGATCGAGACTTCAGTGACCGCAACCTGAGCGGGGCCGTGCGCTTCCTCAATCGCGTCTGGAGCCTCTTTACACATCAAACAAAGGTGCGCCGCGATAGAGAGATCCAGGGCGAGGAGCGCAGCGCTTTGCATCGCCTGATCAAGCACGTCACCGACGATCTCACGGAACTGAAATACAACACAGCAGTGGCAGCCTTGATGGCGCATCTCAAGATACTCGAAGCCCGGCAGGAAATTGCACATGAAGAGTTGCGCGTCTTCTTGCAGCTTCTCGCGCCGTTTGCGCCCTATATCACCGAGGAGCTTTGGGAGCAACTTGGCAGGACTGGCTCGATTCACGCCAGCACGTGGCCAGAATACGATCCAGACGCGCTCCAGCCAGCTACCCTGCTCCTTCCTGTGCAGATCAACGGGCGCACGCGCGGACGCCTCCTGGTCCCGCGTGATACTCCCGTCGAGGAGATCAAACGCCTGGCGCTGGCTGCCCCGCAGGCACAAAAATGTATCGGCGGACAGACCACACAAAACGTGATCTATGTGCCGGGGCGGCTGGTAAACATTGTGACGAAATAGAACAACCTGGCTGCGCTTTTTGCGCGACTGGAGCGGCGAAGCCCTGTGCGTCGTCGCTCCAGGCCGGGCTATCCTCCTGCTTCCCTTTCTTCAGCAGAGCATATAAGCGGATAAAAGAAAAGAAGAGGCTAAGCGAGACGCTAGTCTGGCGCGGCCACCTCGCGAGCCGCGTAGCGGCCGCTGGGCAGGTTGCCTGTGATCAGCGCGAACAGGCCGGGCACGCTGACTTCCGGTAACGGGCGGTCGCTAATATCCTCGCCGGGGAAGGCTTCCTGGTGCATTTGTGTGCGCATATCGCCTGGATCAACCCGATAGACGCGCCAGGAGGGATTTTCGGCGGCGAGAATATGCGAGAGTTGTTCCAGCGCGGCCTTGCTCGACCCATAGCCGCCCCAGCCTTCGTAGGCTTCGACCGCAGCATCGCTGGTCACGTTGATAATACAGGCGCGCGGTTTCAGTTCGCCGCGCATGGCCTGGGTGAGCGCCAGGGGAGCGAAGACGTTGGCGCGATAGACCTGCTCCAGCACATCCAGCGGATAGTCAAGCAAAAGCGGCTGTGGGCTTGGTCCAAGCAGGCTGGCGTTGTTGACCAGCGCGTCCAGACCACCCAGATCGTGCGCGGCTGTGACCAGTTCCGCGCGATGCGCCAGGTCTGTGACATCACCGGGAATAGCTATAATTGTGTTATCACCGGCCAGGGCCGATAGTTCCGCAAGCGCCTGGTTCAATGCTTGCACGCCGCGCGCGTCAATTAGCAAGTTCCAGCCTCGCCTGGCCAGTTCACGGGCCAGAGCCAGGCCAAGCCCACGAGAAGCGCCCGTGATCAGTGCGGTGGAGATTGTTTGATTGCTCATATGCTTCCCTTTCGGATACTCCAAGATGCTATTGTTAGCTTACTCTACTCGTAAAGCCGCGCTCCTGGGATTGTGCGAGAGGACAGATTGCCGGCTGTTCTTTTGGGCAGTCCTGGCCGTCTACTCGGCGCAACGGGAACCTTTGGCGGAGGAAAGGCGTCATCCTGAATAAAGGCTACGCTATCACAGGCTGTTCAAAGCGCATTGCTTGAACACCGTTATTTGGGAGGCATGTCTATGTTTACTCGCGTGGGAAAAATTCTCTTACTGCTCGTTTTGCTGGCACTGCTCGCGGGCTGCGGCACAAACAGCCTGACAACCTCGCAGCAGGGGAATTTCAGCAACATTCCAACAGGCAAAGGAAACCAGCCGGAGCAGGGAACCGATGGCAAACCCAGACCCCTGCCAGATGGCCACCGGGAAAATATCCTCGTCGCCAATGGCATTACATATATCGGGTCTGACGACGGGCAGATTTATGCCTTCGACGAGCAGAGCGGAAGAATACTCTGGCAGAGCAAGCAGAGCGCGAATTTCCTTGAAGCTTTTGTTGACGGGACGATCATTTCCACAGACCAGGCAGGTAACACCATCTATGGATTGAACGCGACAAACGGAGCGCTTCTCTGGCGGCAAGCGACCCCTGACATCGATCATGTGCAGACAGCGAATGGCGTTGTCTATGTCGATACAGGCAACGCGGCCCACCCGGCATCTATTTACGCTTTACAGGCGCACAGTGGCACGCTTCTCTGGCAGCATGCTCAAGGTCCAGATGGGCCAGGAACAGTGAGCGTGATCAACGGGCGAGTCTACGACGCTCCTCTCGCGGAAGCTCCCGATGGATCGACAGGGCCGCAAACAATCACGGTTCTGGACACGAGCGACGGGCACGCACTCTGGAACATCACGATTCCCACGCAGGATGGCATCGTGCGCGATGGGATAACAGAGGCGAACGGTGTGGCCTACATCGGTACCAGTCACGGTTCGGTTTACGCAGTCCGGCCTCAGACGGGTCAAATTATCTGGCATGTCAGCCAGTCCGCAAGCAGTTTTGCCAATCAAGATACCGTCCAGGTGACGCCCGTGGTGAGCAATGGCATCGTATTCGCCGGAAGCGTGGAGCATGTGTTTGCCTATCGAGCCGCTGATGGGAGGCAGCTCTGGGAATACAGTGTGCGCACAAATGGCGGACCGGGGTTCGGCATGCAGCCGTTTGTCGATAATGGCGTGGTCTACTTCGTAAGCGGCTTTCCCTTCGGCTCGCTCGTTGCCGTGCGCGCCAGCGATGGCACGCTGATCTGGCAGAACCAGCAGGTATCAGTTGATCCGAGCGACCTGATACTCAGCGATGGCCTGCTGGTTAACCTGGTTAATACGCTAACCGCCTGGCGAACCAGCGACGGCAGCCAGGTCTGGCAGCGCACGACCGACAATAGCGCAGGCCCGCCAGGTTCCGGCAGGCCGGTAATAGTCAGCGATGGCATTATCTACGTTGGCGGGGAAGACGGCGTTCTCCACGCCTTTCGGCTGAGCGATGGCTCTCAGCTCTGGCAATATAAGCTTCCAGAATTGCCGGTGCAGCAACCGCCGGTCTATACTGCCTCCATCACTTTCAGCAAGACGACTACTTACGATCAGGCTATGCAGATCGTAGGCGACCTGGGGCTGAAGACCCTCATCATTTGCCGGGCCGCGTGGACGCCGGAAGAT
>Ga0209061_1004882_pt1 | contig 12375 bp, 8 predicted proteins | sample Coa_R1_10_FD_187157 | JGI IMG/M metagenome (GOLD analysis project Ga0209061, IMG submission 187157) | Surface soil microbial communities from Centralia Pennsylvania, which are recovering from an underground coalmine fire - Coalmine... | ecosystem: Environmental > Terrestrial > Soil > Unclassified...
TGCTGCTCGCCGAGGGCAGGGTGGTCAACCTCGTGGCGGCGGAGGGGCACCCGGCCCAGGTGATGGACCTGTCGTTCGGCGTGCAGGCACTCGCGCTGGCCTGGCTGGCGGGCAGCACGGCCACGCTGCCGCCGGACGTCCACGCGGTCCCCGCCGCCATCGACGCCGAGGCCGCCCGGCTGGAGCTGGCCGCGATCGGCGCCAGGATCGACGCCCTCACCCCGGCCCAGTCGGCCTACCTGAACTCCTGGCGTCTCGGCTCCTGAGCCGGCCGGCCTCTAGCGTGTGCAGGTTGGCGATGCCGGCCACGGGAACCACGCGCCCGTTCGGTATCAGCCGGGTGTGGCTGGGCGAGACGAGGGCCGGGCGTTACGGCAGGCGCCAGTCGATGGGCTGGCCGCCCTGGCGTTCCAGGAGCTCGCTGGCGCGGCTGAACGGGCGCGAGCCGAAGAAGCCGCGGTCGGCCGAGTTCGGGCTGGGGTGGGCCGACTCGATGCGGGGCACGTCGCCGAGCAGCGGCGCGAGGCTCCGCGCGTCCCGGCCCCACAGGATCGCCACGAGCGGGCCGCCGCGAGCGGCGAGGGCACGGATCGCCTGGTCGGTAACCTCCTCCCACCCCTTGCCGCGATGCGAGGCCGGCCTGCCGGGCTGGACGGTGAGAACCCTGTTCAGCAGCAGGACACCCCGCTCGGTCCAGGGGGTGAGATCCCCGCTGGACGGCCGAGGCAGGCCCAGGTCGTCGCTGTACTCGCGGAAGATGTTGACCAGGCTCCCGGGGAGCCGCCGCACCTCCGGCGCGACGGAGAACGCGAGGCCGATGGGATGCCCCGGCGTCGGGTAGGGGTCCTGGCCGACGATCAGCACGCGCACGTCGCCGAACGGCTGCTTGAACGCGCGCAGCACGTTCTCGCCCGCGGGCAGGTACCGCCGTCCCGCGGCGATCTCCGCCCGGAGGAAATCCCCCATCGCCGCGATGCGCCCGGCGACAGGCTCGAGCGCGGCGGCCCAGCCGGGTTCGACGACCTTCTGCAGCGGCCGCTCCGCCATGCGCTGCGGTTCGCGCTCCGTCATGCTCAGCGACTCTATCGGCTGGCCGCCTGGCGTCACCGGCTGGCTGCCGGTTCTGGCTGGTTCGGGTACCCCGCAGCAGCCAAACGGGATACTCTGCGCATACCAGGCAAGCAACTGGCGGCTGGCACCTGCGGGCTGCCGGCAGACGCCCCTTGCGTCGCCATGATGGTCCCGGTACAGCCAATGACATGGAACGATATGCCCATGAAAGGACGCGTGCTTGTCGTCGATGACGACGCGGCCCTCGCGGAGATGCTCGGCATCGTGCTCCGCGGCGAGGGGTTCGAGCCGACCTTCGTTTCCGACGGGGACAAGGCCCTGGAGACGTTCCGCGAGACCAGGCCGGACCTGGTGCTCCTCGACCTGATGCTGCCCGGCACGGACGGCATCGACGTGTGCCGCCAGATCCGCGCGGAATCCGGGGTGCCCATCGTCATGCTGACGGCGAAGACCGACACAGTCGACGTGGTGCTCGGTCTCGAATCGGGGGCCGATGACTACATCGTCAAGCCGTTCAAGTCCAAGGAGCTGATCGCGCGGATCCGCGCGCGTCTGCGAAGGACCGACGAGCCCGCCCCGGAGATGCTGCAGATCGGGGACATCACCATCGACGTGGCCGGCCATTCGGTCAAGCGGGACGGCCAGGTGCTCAACCTCACGCCGCTCGAATTCGACCTTCTCGTCGCGCTTGCCCGCAAGCCCCGGCAGGTGTTCACCCGCGAGGTGCTGCTCGAGCAGGTGTGGGGCTACCGGCACGCCGCCGACACCCGGCTCGTCAACGTCCACGTGCAGCGCCTCCGTGCCAAGATCGAAAAGGACCCCGAACATCCGGAAGTCGTCGTGACCGTGCGCGGTGTTGGGTACAAGGCCGGGCCGGCCTGAGGCGGCCCTCCGTCCCACGGCCCGCAAAGGCCCCGGGCCCGGCGGCAGAGGGCGCCAGCGGGCCGCATGCCGCAGGTCAGCGCCGCCGGGTATGGAGACGGGGAGCACCCGGGCACGATCCCGGGATCTGGATGAACGGCGCAGAACGGCCTATTCTGCTGCGGTGAGGGATCATGGCGGTGGGATCGGCTAGCACAGCGGCCGGGACACACAAGGGCCGTGACCAGCGGGATGCCGGGGGCACGGGCCAGGGCCGGGGCGCGCCCGGCCCGCAGGGCGCACCGGGCGGCACGGGCCCTCCGGGTACCCCGGGCCGCGGGCAGGGCCGAAGGGCCCGTGCGCGCTGGTATGCGGCCGTGCGGCACTCGCGTCTCGCGCGGGTGCTGATCCGGCGGCTTCCGCAGCGGGCCAAGCGCGGCCTGCGCCTGGCGCGCAGGTGGCAGCGCGCGACGGCGGAAGAACTGCGGTGCCGCTGGCGCCGCTCACTCCACCTGCGGGTCGTGACGACGACCCTCGCCCTTTCCGCCCTGGTGATCGCCGTGCTGGGTTTCTTCCTCACCCAGCAGATCGCGGCCGGGCTCGTCGCGGCCAAGGTGAAGTCAGCGACCGCGCAGGTGTCGGATGGCCTGACCGTCGCGGAGAGCAACCCCAAGCTGAACACGATCCCGGCCTCCGCGCAGGCGGCCGACGCCTTCCTGTTCCCCACCGCCCAGGAACTGCAGAACGCGAGCGGCAACGACAACCCCTACAGCGTCGTCATCGAGGTGACACGGAGCCGGGTGAACGCCCCGGTCTACATCGAGGGGGTGTCCAGCGGCGTCAGCCCGGCTGCCAGCATCCCCGCCGCGCTTACCGCCAGTGTCGAGGAGGAGCAGGCACGCGGCACAGCCAGCGCGATCAAGGTGTATTACGCGCCGACGACGCTGGTCTACACCCATGGCGGCGCGACGGCTCCCGGCCTGGCAGCCGGGGCACCTCTCGGCAGGTACTACCAGCTGTACTACCTGTTCCCCATGAACAGGGAACAGCAGACCCTCCAGCTCGTCCAGCGCACCCTGGCCGGGGCGGGTCTCGCGCTGATCGTGCTGCTGGCCCTCATCGCCTCGCTGGTGACCCGATGGGTCGTGCTGCCTGTCCGGCATGCCGCGCAGGCGGCCCAGCGGCTTTCGGCAGGCAGGCTGGAGGAACGCATGCAGGTGCGCGGCGCCGACGACCTCGCCGCGCTGGCGACGTCGTTCAACGACATGGCGTCCAGCCTGCAGGAGAAGCTGCGGGAGCTCGAAGAGCTGTCGAGCGTGCAGCGGCAGTTTGTGTCCGACGTCTCGCACGAGCTCCGCACCCCGCTCGCCACGATCCGGATGGCCGCGGACGTGCTGCTGGAGGCCAGGGATCAGCTCGACGGGCCTGCCGCCAGGTCCGCCGAGCTGCTGCAGGGCCAGCTCGAGCGGTTCCATGCGCTGCTCGAGGATCTCCTGGAGATCAGCAGGTACGATGCGGGCGCCGCCACCCTCGATGTCGAATCCGTCGACGTCTGTGACCTCGTGCGGCGCGCTGCCGATGATGCCCAGCAGCTTGCCGAGCGCCGTGGCGGCAGGATCGAGTTCCGGCTCCCCGCCGAAGGCTGCATGGCGGACGCGGACAGGCGCCGGGTGGAGCGCATCCTGCGGAACCTGCTCGTCAACGCGGTCGAGCATGGCGAGGGCAAGGACGTGGTGGTCACTGCCGCCGCGGATCGCGACGCGGTGGCGGTGGCCGTCCGGGATCACGGGGTAGGGCTCCGCCCCGGCGAGGACCAGCTCGTGTTCGACCGCTTCTGGCGCGCGGACCCTGCACGGGCGCGGACCAGCGGCGGCACTGGCCTGGGCCTGGCGATCGCCTTGGAGGACGCGCGGCTGCACGGGGGGTGGCTGCAGGCATGGGGGAAGCCGGGCAAGGGGTCGGTGTTCCGGCTCACCCTGCCGCGCGCGGCCGGGCAGGAACTCGTCGGCTCGCCATTGCCGCTCGTCCCCGATGAGACGGACGCCATCACCAGCCTCAAGGGTATCGGCGCGGCCGCGCTTACCGGGGAATTCCTTTCCGGGCCGCTCGTCCCGGCTCCCGGTGAAGGAGCGCCTTCCCCGGACGGCTATGAGCGGCGGCGTGCCCAGGACCGTCCGGCGGGCGGCGCTGGTGTGGGCAGGCGTGGCTAGGGCACGGGCCCTGCGGGGCTGGCGGCATTTGCGGGGTTTCCCGGGCTGGCGGGGCTCGCGAGGCTGGCGGACCCGGCTGGGCGGGCTGCCGGCGGTGCGGGCTGCCGGGGCGGCCGTCGCGCTCGCGGTGCTCGCGGCCGGGTGCGTGAGCGTGCCGACGAGCGGTCACGTCCAGTCCGTGAGCATCGGGCAGCCAGGCACCGGGCAGGGACAGGAGTACCTGCAGCCCATTCCCGTGCCGCCAGGGCATGACTGGACCCCGCAGCAGATCGTGTCGGGATTCCTCGCGGCCAACGTGAGCTTCGCCGGCAACCACGCCGTCGCGCGGGAGTACCTGGTCCCCGCGGCCAGCAGGACCTGGCATCCCGGATGGTCGGTGAACGTCTACGCCCAGGACCCGGCGCTGAGCACGCTGACGGCGGCACGGCGCCCGGCCCCCGGCCGGCCGGGCGAGACGACCGTGGTAGCCAGCGGCCAGATGCTGGGCAGCCTGACCAGGAGCGGCCAGTACGTCATCTCCCCGGGGAACCAGGGAACGGCCACAGAGAAATTCGTCCTCGCCAAGGACCACGGGCAGTGGCGCATCGCAAGCCTGCCCGATCACCTGGTGCTCAGCGAATCCGATTTCCGCCGCGTCTACCAGCCGCGGTACCTGTACTTCTTCGGCCCCTCCCGGAGCGTGCTCGTGCCTGACCCGGTGTATGTGCCGCTGGCCGCCACGCCCACCGACCTGGTCACCGGGCTCGTGCGGGCGCTGATGCCAGGCCCGGCAGGGTGGCTGTCCGGCGCGACGCAGACCGCCTTTCCCCCCGGCACGACGCTGCTGTCCGATGTCACGCTCGATGGCGGTACCGCGATCGTGGACCTTGGCGGGACCGCGGCGGGCGCCAGCGGCGCGGTCCTGCGGGAGATCTCCGCCCAGGTGCTCTGGACGCTGGCCGGCTCCCCCAATGACCAGCCGGCCATCCAGTCGGTCGAACTCGAAACTGACGGCAGGCCCAGGGTACTGCCGGGATCACCGGGCCCGGCCCAGCTGATGAGCTGGTACCAGAGTTACGTGCCGTCGGCATCCTCGTCGGCCAGCTTCTACTACATCGACGGCCGGGGTGCCGTGGAGGTGATGCCCTCCGCGTCTTCCCGGGGCGGCGCGGCTCCGCACGGCAGCCCCGTACCCGGCCAGGCGGGCACGGGGCAGGTGCCGCTGGCGAAGATCGCGGTGTCCCTGGACCGGCGTTACGTGGCCGGCCTGTCACCCGGTGGCGCTGCCGTCTACACCGGCGCCCTGGCCGGCAGTGCCGCGCTGGCGCAGCGGATGAACGGCGGCCCCTTCACCTCGCTGAGCTGGGACAGCCACGATGATCTGTGGGTCGCCGGCGCCAGCGGGGTCTGGATGCTGCCTGCCGCCGGTGGTGCCGCGATCCGGGCGGACGGCGCGCTGCCGCCGGGCTGGCATGTCACGGCACTGCGGGTCGCCCCGGACGGGGTTCGCTGCGCGATGATCGTCACGGGCAGCGGCGGCTCGCGGCTCATGCTCGGGGCGATCATCCGCACGGGGCAGCGCGCGTACATCGACGCGACGGTCCCGATCAGCGCGACCGGATCTCACTTCACCGCGCTGACGTGGTACGACGCTAATCATGTGATCGCCCTGAGCCAGACGCCCGGCGGTCCTGAGCTCGAGGAGGTCCCGGTGAACGGCGGGGACCCGTACAGCTTCCCCGCCAGCCAGGGCTCGGTCTCTGTCGCCGCCGACGGCACCGCGAACCCGCTTGTGGCGGGGCTGTCGGACGGGCAGATGGTGACGCTGGCGAGCCTCGGCGGGCTGTGGAGCGGTGCCGTGGGAACGGGCAGCGACCCTGTCTATCCGGGCTGAGCCCTGCCGTTCCGCCTGGCCTGGGCCCTGCTGCCTGCCGGGCTTGGGCCGGCCGCCTTGCCGGTGGTGTCACTGATTGACGTGGAGCGTCACCGTGTGCCTATAACTTCGCTCTGACATTCCGGCCGGATGGGGTTAGCGTGCATGTATGGCACCCGTCCGGGTCCGTGGTTGCGCCGGGCCGGAGCCTCCGGGCTGTTCCCGGACGAAATGGCCGGAGGACCCGCCCCGGCAAGCCGATGCCAGCCGCAGGCGAAACGGCCCACGTAAGGCGACTTCTCGTCGTCCGATCACGGTGCGGCTTAGAGGTAAGTCCTGCCCCGCCGGGGGACACGGGGTCCTCCGGTCCGGGAGAAGGGCAGTAGTGGCCACGGAGAGGCCGCGAACCCCTCAGCAGGCGGATGTGGGGACGAAGACCAGGTCGGCCGGGCGGGTGCCATCCAGCGAACCGGACTATGGGGGATCGCGATGGACATCATCATCAAAGGACGGCACACGAGCATCCCCGAGCGCTTCCGCCAGCACGCCGCCAGCAAGCTCAGCAAGCTTGAAAGGCTCGACCACAAGGCGATCAGAATCGATGTGGAGCTCACCAAGGAGCGGAACCCTCGCCAGTCAGGACACTGCGAGCGCGTCGAGCTCACGATCCGGTCCCGTGGTCCCGTGATCCGCGCCGAAGCGGCGGCTGACGACCGCTACACGGCGCTTGACATGGCCCTCGCCAAGCTGGAAGCGAGGTTGCGCAGAGCCTGCGACAGGCGCAAGGAGCGGGAACGTCAGCCGGACCGCGTGGAAGCGCGCTCGGGCGATACCGCCGATACCGCGCGGGACCGGCAGTGGCCGGCCGGGCGGCCCGGCGTGCCGAGGCCGGCGGCCCCGCTGGCTGTCTCCCCTGAGCCTGGCGGGAGCGTGCCGGGCGCCGTTGCGGTACCCCCGGGTCCGGTCGCGCCTGAGCCGTCCGGCGCGGCGGCCGCTGGGGCCGCAGGGACCGCGGAGGCTTCAGAGGCTTCAGGGGCTGCGGAGGCTGAGGAGGCTTCGGAGGCTGCGGGGCGCCGCCGGCCCGGGGCCGCCGGGCCGCCGGGAGTGCGCCTCGTCCCCATCGAGATGGAAGGCGACGGCCCGCTCGTCGTACGCGAGAAATTTCACAGCGCCTCGCCCATGACCATCGAGCAGGCACTGCTCGAGATGGAGCTTGTGGGGCATGACTTCTACCTGTTCCACGACAGCGAGTGCGGCCTCTTCAGTGTCGTTTACCGGCGCCGGGGCTACGATTACGGGGTGATCCGGCTGCTCGAGAAGCAGACGTGAAACACCCGCCGGCCAGCCGGCAGCTCCGCGGCCGCCAGCGGGAACCCTCGTCTTGCGCATCGGCCCTGCGGGACCCGCGGGTCCCGCAGGGCCCGTCAGGGCGCCTGGCCCGGGTGTGCGGCGGGGACCACTGCGTGGTCAGGCGGGTAGCCTCAGCGTCTGAGGAGGTAGCGTGAGCGAGGGTTCCGGAGCTGCCGCGACCGTGGCGGGCGGCGGGAGACCCGGCGAGCCGGTCCGGGTGCTGATCGTCGACGACCACGCGCTGTTCCGGCGCGGCCTGGAGATGGTCCTCAAGGAGGAAGATGACATCGAGCTCGCCGGGCAGGCCAGTGATGGCGAGGAGGCCGTCGCCCGGGCGGGCGAGTCGCTCCCCGATGTCGTCCTGATGGACATCCGCATGCCGAAGACCAGCGGGATCGACGCGTGCCGGATGATGAAGGAGGCCGTGCCCAGCGCGAAGATCGTGATGCTGACCATCAGCGACGAAGAGGAGGATCTCTTCGAGGCGATCAGGGCGGGCGCGAGCGGCTACCTGCTCAAGGACATCCCGCTCGACGAGGTCGCGGAGGCGGTCAGGGCGGTGCACGGCGGCCAGTCGCTGATCAACCCGTCCATGGCGGGCAAGCTGCTCGCCGAGTTCGCGACGCTCGGAAAGCGGGACGAGGAGGAACGGCCGCAGCAGGTACCCGCGCCGAAGCTCACCGACAGGGAGATGGAGGTCCTCAGGCTCATCGCCAGGGGCATGAACAACCGCGACATCGCCAGGGAGCTGTTCATCTCCGAGAACACCGTGAAGAACCACGTGCGAAACATCCTGGAGAAACTCCAGATCCACTCCCGGATGGAAGCGGTCATGATCGCGGTGCGGGAAAAGCTCATCGAGCTCGGCTGAGCGCCGACCGCAGCGGCTGCGCGTACCGCGGGGGATCCACCTGGCCCAGCTCCACGTCGTCGCAGCCGACCCACGTGGCGGCCTCGCGGAGCGCCCGTGCCATCGCGTCCGCCGCGGACGGCCTGTCCAGCGACACCTTGCGGGCGATGAGCGTCTTCCCGTCCCGTGCCGGATCGACCCGCCCGGCCAGGCGGCCGCCGGCGAGCAGCGGCATCACGTAGTAGCCGTGCACGCGCCTGGGCTTGGGTACGTACACCTCGAGCCGAAAGTCGAAGCCGAACATGCGGCGCGTCCGCCGGCGATCCCAGATCAGTGAGTCGAAGGGCGACAGAAGCGTCACGCGGTGCCGTCCCTGGCTGCCGCCCGCGGCCCCCGCCAGGGCCGCGGGGTCCGCCCACGCGGGAACGGGACGCGGGCCGCCGCCGATCGTGACCGGCACCAGGCCCGCTGCCCGCGCCGCATCATCGAGAAACCCGGCACGGTCCGGTGTGTCCTTCAGGAAGCTCTGCAGCCGGTGATAGTCGATGAGATCGGCGTGGGTGGCAACGCCGAGCGCCCTGGCCGTGACGCCGGCGAGATGACTGACGCACTGCGCGTCGGAGGGTTCGGTGCCGAGCAGCTCAGCGGGGAGAACCCGCTCGGGCAGGTCGTACACCCGCCGCCAGCCGGCCCGCCGCGCGCAGATCACCTCGCCGATGTCCAGCAGCCATTCGGCGGCGATCTTCACCTCCGACCAGTCCCACCAGGGGCCGCCGGCCTTCGCGCCGCCGAGCTGGGTGGCCGTCATCGGGCCCTCGGACCGCAGCCTGGCGAGCACCTCCTTGCACGCCCGCTGGGACACCTGGTGCCAGCGGGCCCCCCGCGCGCGGAAGGCCCGGCGCCTGAAGGCGTAGTACGGCCACTCGCCGAGCGGCAGGACGCAGGCGGCGTGTGCCCAGTACTCGAACGCCGCCGGGCGTGAAGGATGCCAGTAGGCCCGCTCGATCCGCTCCCGTGGCACAGGCCCGAGCCTGGCGTACGCGGCCAGCTCGTGGGAGCGCGCGAGCACGCTGACCGTGTCGAGCTGCACGGCGCCAACCCGGCGCAGCATCCCGGCGACCCCGCCCCTGCGAGCTGACGCCCCGATGAACCCCTGCGCGCTGAGCGTCATCCTGCGGGCCTCGTCGGGGCTGATGCTCAGCGGCGCGGCAGAAGACGTGGCCGCCGGGGAGAGATCATCCACGAGGGCAGAGCTTAACCGCCGGGCCTGACATTTCCCGGTGATGATCCCGGCGTGCCGGGGTGATTCGGCGCTGCCGCCCGCGTACCGGCAGCGATCCGGCAGCCCGGCACCCCTCCCGGCAGGGGGTCCGCCGTGTCCGGGTACCCGCCCTTTAGTACCAGTCATCCATGGTGTGGACAGCGAGCATGACGATGCCGCCGAGAATCGAGACGGCGACCCCGGCCCAGAACCCGATCCAGAACGGCCCGGCGATGAGCGACACCCCGCCGAGGACGAAGCCGGCGAAGATGATCGACACCGCCACCCACGAGACAGCGCGCCCGTGGAACGTCTCATGCGCCGCCGGGGCGCTCGCGGGCATGCCCTGTGACACCCCGGAGGCGGGGCTGTCCGGCCGGGACCCGTGCCCGCCGGCGCCCTCCAGTGTGCCCGGTCCCGCGTGCTCGGCCATTCGCGCTGCTCCTCTCGTCGTGCGCCGGATGACCCGGCCTTGTCCCGCCATGCCGCTGGGACGCGCCCATTCTTCCAGGCTGGCCCGCTTCCCGCGGCCCGCTTCCCGCGGGCCGGTGACATCGCGGCCGTCCCGCGCCCCGGGCGGCGTGCGGGAAGGCCGCCGGCCGCGGTGGATATACATTATTGTCACCGGGGGCTCCGGCCACCTGTCATCGGCCCCTTCCTGAGATCTTCCGGCCGGTGCTGCCGGGCAAGTTAGCTCCGGGATCTCGGTTTACGGCCCCATCTCGCCTACGATGGCTGACAGGGCGATGACGCATGCCATGACGCCTGCCCGGGGGCTGGCAGGCCTGCGGGCCCGTCAGCGCCCCTGATGTGGCCGGCGGGATGCCGGCCAGGAGCAAGCCATACGATCCGCGAGGAGCACGACGAGAAGTGCCAGTCATCATCGATAGCGTCCTTCGTGCTGGCGAGGGCAAGATCCTGCGCAAGCTCAAGCGGATCGCCGAGCAGGTCAACTCGATCGAAGAGGACTTCGCCGTGATGAGCGACGCCGAGCTGCGCGGCATGACCGACGAGCTCCGGCAGCGCCGCGCGGACGGCGAATCACTCGACGACCTGCTTCCCGAGGCGTTCGCCACCGTCCGTGAGGCAGCGAAGCGCACCCTCGGCCAGCGCCATTTCGACGTCCAGATCATGGGCGGCGCGGCGATGCACATGGGCAACATCGCCGAGATGAAAACCGGCGAGGGCAAGACGCTCACCGCCGTCCTTCCCGCCTATCTCAACGCGCTGGACGGCCAGGGCGTGCACGTCGTCACCGTCAACGACTACCTGGCGAAGCGCGACTCCGAGTGGATGGGGCGGATCCACCGCTTCCTCGGCCTCGACGTCGGCGTGATCCTCTCGCAGATGACGCCGGAGGAGCGCCGCAGGCAGTACCAGGCCGACGTGACGTACGGCACCAACAACGAGTTCGGCTTCGACTACCTCCGCGACAACATGGCCTGGAGCCTGGAGGACTGCGTCCAGCGTGGCCATCATTTCGCGATCGTGGACGAAGTCGACTCGATCCTGATCGACGAGGCGCGCACGCCGCTGATCATCAGCGGGCCCGCCGAGCAGAACTCGCGCTGGTACACCGAGTTCGCCAAGATCGCGCCGAAGCTGCGCCGCGGCGAGGACGGCGACGGGGACTACGAGGTCGACGAGAAGAAGAAGACCGTCGGCATTCTCGAATCCGGCGTCGAGAAGGTCGAGGACTGGCTCGGCATCGACAACCTCTACGACCCGGTGAACACGCCGCTTGTCAGCTTCCTCAACAACGCCATCAAGGCGAAGGAACTGTACAAGCGGGACAAGGACTACGTCGTGATGAACGGCGAGGTCCTCATCGTGGACGAGTTCACCGGGCGCATCCTGCACGGCCGCCGGTACAACGAGGGCATGCACCAGGCCATCGAGGCCAAGGAGGGCGTGCCGATCAAGGACGAGAACCAGACGCTCGCCACGATCACGCTGCAGAACTATTTCCGCCTCTACGAGAAGCTGGCCGGCATGACCGGCACCGCCCTGACCGAGGCGAACGAGTTCCACCAGATCTACAAGCTCGGCGTCGTCCCGATCCCGACGAACGAGCCGATGATCCGCGTCGATCACCCCGACGTGGTGTACCAGACGGCGCAGGCGAAATTCGAGGCGGTCGCCGAGGACATCGAGGAGTGCTACAAGCGCGGGCAGCCTGTGCTGGTGGGGACCACCAGCGTGGAGAAGTCGGAGTACCTGTCCGGGCTGCTCAAGCGCCGCGGCGTGCCGCACGAGGTGCTGAACGCCAAGTACCACGAGCGGGAGGCTGCGATCGTCGCGCAGGCCGGCCGCAAGGGCGCGGTCACGGTCGCGACGAACATGGCGGGACGCGGCACCGACATCATGCTCGGCGGCAACCCGGAGTTCATCGCCGACGCCGAGCTCCATCAGCGCGGCCTGTCGCCCGTGGAGACCCCCGACGAGTACGAGGCCGCGTGGCCGGAGGCGGTGGCGAGAGCCAAGCAGGCCGTCGCCGCGGAGCACGACGAGGTCACCGAGCTCGGCGGCCTCTACGTGCTCGGCACCGAGCGGCACGAGGCCCGCAGGATCGACAACCAGCTCCGCGGCCGCTCGGGGCGCCAGGGCGACCCGGGGATGACGCGGTTCTACCTGTCGCTCGAAGACGACCTGATGCGCATGTTCAACTCTGCCCGCGTCGGGGCGATCATGGACCGGCTGAACATCCCCGCGGACGTCCCCGTCGAGTCGAAGGTCGTCACCCGCGCGATCAGGTCCGCGCAGACCCAGGTCGAGCAGCAGAACTTCGAGATCCGCAAGGATGTCCTCAAGTACGACGACGTGCTCAACCGGCAGCGCCAGGTGATCTACTCCGAGCGGCGCAAGGTGCTCGAAGGCGCGGATCTCCGCGAGCAGATCCGCGACATGATCGACGAGGTGA
>Ga0209061_1004884_pt1 | contig 12372 bp, 10 predicted proteins | sample Coa_R1_10_FD_187157 | JGI IMG/M metagenome (GOLD analysis project Ga0209061, IMG submission 187157) | Surface soil microbial communities from Centralia Pennsylvania, which are recovering from an underground coalmine fire - Coalmine... | ecosystem: Environmental > Terrestrial > Soil >...
CTTGGTCGGACGCTCATATTATCACGGGGGAGCCGTTGTCCGTTATGTCGGCATGTTTGTCAGGGTCACGCCATTTCAGAATAGTTTTGAATAACCTACTATATAAGCTCTGTCCCGAGCCTTGCAACTGGATCACCGTCTGGCGTCGTTACATCCGATACCAGCGATTGTCACGCAGGCCCCAGGCGCTGAAGCCCATGCGCTATAGCTGATTTTCCCTCAGCGCTCGCCGCAGAATTTTTCCTGATGCGGTCGTGGGGAGCTGGTCGCAGAACTCGATGCGGCGCGGGTACTTGAACGCGGCGAGCCTTGCCCTGGAGTACCCGATGAGTTCCTCTGCCGAGGGGCCATGACCACTCCGCGGCACGACGTATGCCACGACGGTCTCTCCCCGGTACGGGTCGGGTGCACCTACGACCGCGGCCTCGGCTACGCCAGGATGCTGGAGGAGAACGTCCTCTACCTCACGCGGCCAGACTTTGTAGCCGGAGGTGTTGATGATGTCTTTGATGCGATCGATAATGTAGAACCAGCCATCGGCATCCATGAGGCCGACGTCGCCGGTGTGCAGCAGGCCGCCTGGGATGGTGGCCGCGGTGATCTGCGGCCGTTTCCAGTACTCCTCGACCACTCCTGGGCCGGCGATCACGACTTCGCCTGCCTGCCCGGCCGGGATCTCATCTCCCGAGTCCGGGTCGAGGACGGCCGAGTAGGTGTTAGGGACCGGCACGCCGGCGGCAAGCGTGCCAAGCGAGGGATGGACTGGTGCACGGACCCCGAGAGGGGTGGCGTGCGACGGCGACGTTGTCTCGGTGAGGCCGTAAATGGGATGGATGTATACGCCGGTGAGCCGCTCGAATCGCTCGACCGTAGCGGCAGGGACGGGGGCACCGCCGCTGTATGCCTTGGTGAGGGATGACAAATCGGCCGATGTCACCGTGTCATCGGCCATCAGGGCCCGGTAGGCGGTGATAGCGGCCACGGTGAAAGTCGTGCGGTGGCGCGCGGCAAGGCGGAGGGTGGCACGTGCGTCAAACCGGCCAGAGAGGACGAGGGGCGCTCCGCTGGCCAGGCTCAGCGTGAGCCCGGCCACCAGGCCCGTGATGTGGCTCAGCGGCGCGGCTCCCAGGATGACATCGATATCGTCAATACGCATCCACCGGCGGTAGACCTCCGTGGTGAAGGCGAGGTGGCGATGCCGGATGACGGCTCCCTTGGGCCCTCCCGTGGTTCCCGACGTGTACATCAGCACAGCAATGCCATCCAGCGATGCCTTGCTGGCCGGGTCTGGAGAAGAGCCGTTACCGACTAGGTCGGCCATCCGCATCGTCGGCGGCACGGCCCGGCTCCCGGACGCCAGGACGGGCCGCTCGTCGATCTGCTCGCCGGTGAGAACAATGGCGCGAAGCGGACTGCCCTCCCAGGCGTCGTCGGCCAGGCGCTGCCACAGTGCGGCGGCCGCGATCACGGCCGTCACCTGCGAGTCGGCGAGGACCTTGCGCACTTCTGCCGCCATAAGCATCGGATTGAGCGGCACGACCGCGGCGCCCGCCCGCCAGGATCCGAGCATGGCGAGGGCGAGAGCCGGGGTGTTCTGATCCATGACCGCTATCCGGTCGCCCTCGCGAATTCCCAGGCCGGTGAGCGCACGCGCGAGGCGGCGGCTGGCGTGCTGCAGTTCGCCGCGAGTGATCATCTCCTGGTGGAACCAGATGGCCGGGCGATCAGGTTCCCTGGCCGCGCAGCAGTCGAACGCCTCGATGACCGTCTGTCCAGGCAACTCCAGGCGGGGCGGGACGTTCACGTACTGAGCTAGCCAGGGATGCTCAAGCGACCTGGTCATGACTTGTACCTGGTGGGGGTGACGAATGGTACGGCGGTCCAGGCATGTGCATGGGCATGCCCGGTTGACTGCGCCGCTCCAGCCTGAACAGATCCTGGCCCGTGTTTTCGTTCGTACTGGCGAGTCGCGTTGGCGTGCCGGAGGTGCGCTAGTTCAGGGTTTTTCTCTTCCTGGCGCATCTCGCGTTCGATTCGCTGCCGCCAGTTCCGGAGGACCTCAGGGTCGCCCCTCTGGGTGTCCGCCCATGAACGGGGCCAAGCTGCGCGGCCTATGCCAACGTCCGCGCGCCCGGCCAGGGACGCTGCCCCGACCAAGCGCCGTACCGCGTTCCCGCACCGCGGGCAGGTGACATCTCCGGTGTCCGGCACGTCGCCGGGCTTGCGGTAGAGCTGCTCGAAACGGACCGCGCACGTGCGGCATTCATACTCGTGCAGGGGCATGGCTGCCTCTCAGTCGTAGTAGGCGGGGGCTAGACGGAGCTCACCGCTGGTGATAGCGCGTGCGTCGTGCCCGAACACCAAGGTCGCGTTGTGCTTGTCAGCCAGAGCGCGGACCCGTTCCACCGAGCGCAGCCAGTCCAGCGAGCTCCAGGCGATCGGGGAGCCCACCGGCGGCGGCCCGTAACTTTCCTTCATGTACACCGCATCGGAGGTGAAAATCAGCGGGCCGGTGTGCGGCAGGTTGACGAGCAGCCCCATGGTTCCCCAGGTGTGTCCGGGCAATTCGAGCAGGGTGACCCCGGACGCTATCTCGGTGTCCCCGGAAACCGTCTCGATATCGATGTTCTGGTAGTCACGCTTGATGTGCGCGCCCAGGAATTCGCCGTCAAAACCGGTCGCGCCCTCGACCTCCCTCTTGTGCGCGAGGATGCGGGCGCCGGTACCGGCGAACAGGCGGAGGTTCCCGGCGTGATCGTAGTGCAGGTGGCTGGCGACGACAGTGGTGAAGTCCTCGGGACGCAGCCCGAGCCTGGCCAGGCTGGCATCGAGAAACTCCTCGTCGGTGGTGTTGTCGTAGAGAAACTGGTCGGGGATAGGGGTGCCCGCCCAGCGTTCCCGCCAGTCGCGGGGGCACGAGGTGTCGAAGAGGATGTTGCCGTCGGGGTGCTCGATCACCACTGTCATCGTCGGAGACTTGTACCACGGGGTACCCGGGTCGCGGTTCTGCCTGGTGGCGAAGCCAGCACCGTTGAGCAACCAGCGAAGGTCGCATTCGAGATTGCCATGGTGCTGGAAATAGACCTTCATGCGCTCTTCTCCTCTTCCTCCTGCCGGGCCGATGCGAGCCGGGAGCGAAGCGCCGCCCAGAGCCGTGTGTCACGTTCGCTTTGGATCTGGCGGGCCTCCTCTGGTGTGTAGTCATAGATGCCGCCCACGGTCTTCAGCCCGAGCCTGCCGTCGTCGGTCAGCTTTCTCAGCAAGCCGGGAGCATGGAAGCGGTCCGTTCCGTACTGCGCTTCCAGGTAGTCGTAGACGGACCGGTAGGTGTCTAGGCCGTTGAGGTCTCCGATCTGGAACGGCCCGTAGAGGCCAAGGCGGAAGCCGAACGACCCGCGGACGATGCGGTCGATGTCAGCGGCGGTGGCAACGCCCTCCTCCAGGCAGCGGAACGCCTCGCTGATCATGGCGAACTGAATCCGGTTGCCCACGAAGCCGGGCACGCTGCGGCACCGCGCGGGTTCCTTGCCGATGCCGGTGAGGAAGTCACAGATCTGCTCGGTCGTCTCCGCGCTTGTGGTGTCGGCAGGGACGACCTCCACGCAGGGCACGATCTGAGGCGGGTTGTACCAGTGGGTTCCCAGCATCCGGTGAGGTCCGGGCACCAAACCGGTGAACGCGTTGACGTCATATGACGAGGTATTCGTGGCGAGGATGGCATCGGGACGCGCGGCCCGCCCGAGCGCCTGCCACACCGCCGCCTTGACCTGCAGGTGCTCCGTGACCGCCTCGAGTACAAAGTCCGCGTTTGCCGCTGCGGCGGCGAGGTCGTCGGTGGGATGGATGCGGTCGAGGGCCGGCTGCACCGCACTGGGTGCGCAGAATCCGGCGCGCACGGCCGTAGCAAGGCTCGTGGCGACGGCGTCCCGGCCCCGCCTGGCGCGGCCGGCGTCGGTATCCACGAGCTGGACCGTTAGTCCCTGGCTGGCGAAGAGGTGGGCGAAGCCTTGCCCCATCGTGCCCGCGCCCACGACGGCGATGACAGTGAACCGGTCAGGCATCGGAATCGGCCTCCGCTGGCTGATAGGTCGCCGCGAAATCCCCGACGGCGAAGGGGGTTCCTTCCGCTTCGTCGATGTGTACGGTGCGCACTGGCCCTCCTCGCTAGTACATGACGGCACCTGCGGAGATATTGATGTCCTGCCCGGTCATGTGCTGCCCTCCTGGGCTGAGGAAGAAGGCCGCGAGGCGTGCGACGTCAAGTTCGCTGACCCCGCACTGCAGCGGTGACAGGGCCACCAGCTCGGCACGTACCGCTGCCGCGTCACGGCGCTCTCGCGCGGCCATGCCGGAAATGACCGCGTCCAGGCGCGGTCCTTCGACGAGCCACGGGGAGATCAGGTTGACGGTGATCCGGGAGGGGCCAAGCTCGTGTGCCAGGGTGCGCGTCAAGCCGACCAGGCCGAGCTTGGCGCTGGCATAGGGGGTGCGGGCGGGCAGCGGCCGTTTGCCCGTCACTGACCCGATCATGACGATGCTTCCGCCGCCTGCCGCGCGCAGTGCGGGGATGGCAGCGCGGCAGGCGAGGAAGACACCGGTGAGGTTGGTGGCGATGACGTCGTCCCACTCTGCCAGGCTCAGCGTGTCCAGTGTTTTGGTCGGGCCGGCGATCCCGGCGTTGTTGACCAGCGCGGTGAGCTGGCCGAACCGCGTCGTCGCATGTTCGACCATGCGGGCGCAGTCGTCCTCACGGCGAACGTCCGCGACGACGCAGTCTGCCCGGCCTCCGGTGCTCACGATGTGCTGGGTGGTGCGTTCCAGGTCTGTGCCGGTGCGGCCGGCGAGGACGACGGCAGCACCCGCGTGACCGAGCAGGCGCGCAATGGCCGCGCCGATACCCCGGCCAGCGCCGGTGATCAGCGCCACGTGGTCACGCAGGTCGTAGTCGACGCGGCCCTGCCGGCTGTCACCGGTCACTGCCGTCACGCCCCACCCTGACGCGGACACCTCCAGCGCATCGTCCTTCCTGCCAGGCATTCTGGTCACCACATGCCATGGCATGGGCGGGCGCGCTCACGGACCCAGGTTGGGCTGCCATGAGGTCACCGGCGTCTTCAGCGCCTGCGCAGCGGACTTCACTTCCTGTGTGCTCGGACTTCCGGTTTCGGCTGCATGAAGGCCCAGCCCGACCTCCGGGCTCCAGACGCCGTCGAAGAAGCCAGAGGGGACGTTGAGGTTTGAGGCGAACACGTTACAGCCGCTGGCCAGCTCCTGCGGCGTTCCCTGGTTGCAGATCTTGAGCGGAATCGCCGGGACGCCGGGTTCCGGGTGGTTGGTGATCAGCCGGAACTGGGCATAGACCTTGTGCGGGAACTTCTGCCCGTGGAGCAGCCCGACCAGCACACGGAGCGCCACCGCCCCGGTGATGTTCGTGGCGCTGTAGGACACGCTCTGCAGCCCGGCGCCGCCTTGCGACGTCGGCAGCATGTAGAGCAGATGACCCTGGGTTTGCTCCCCGGCACAGGGAACGAGCGGCAGGTGCTTCTGCAGGTATAGCTGGGTGATGGCATAGCAGCCGACCTGTGCCCAGATCCCGTTGATCGTCGACGGGGGATGTGAGGTGAAGATGCTCGCCATGTCGGTCTTGGCTGGCGCCTGGGCCCACTGACCCGGCTCGGAGGCGACGATATGGATGCCGGGGAACTTGGCGAATTCGGCCTTGGCCGCCGCGGTACGGTACAAGTCCACGGACGTGCCGGGCACACCGGTGATCAGCACGATGTTGCCGTGCCCATGCAGGGCCTCCGCCAGCCACTTCGCGGTGATCATGCCTGCATAGTGCTGGTGGATCTGCACGCCGTAAGCGCAGGGGGCGGTGACGACGCTGTCATACGTCACCACTTTCACCCCTGCCTGGCACGCCTTCTCGATGGTGGCGTTGAGCGCCGTCGGCGAGATCGGGTACACCAGGATTCCCTTGGCGCCCGCCTCGACGGCCTGGTTGATCTGGGCGATCTGCGTGTCTACACTGGTGCCGGCCACCGTGATCTTGAAATTGATCTCGTTGGAGATCGGCGGAACGTGGGTCAGCGCCTCGATCACGTTCCTGGCTTCAGGCTGCCAATCGTTGCCGATGTAGCTCATGCTGAGATACACGAGGTCCTTGCCGTGCCCCGAGGCGGCAGCCGAGCCGGCCGATCCGCCCTGGGCGCTGCCGCCGCACGCCGCAGCGCCCACCGCGACGGCCGTGGCTGCTACGGCCAGAAACATTCGTCGTCGTAGTCGCATCGCTGCGCTCCTTTTTCACTTTCTCCTCGCGGCGTTTCCGCTTGCCTCGCGAGGCGGGTTCTTTAGTGGCTCCGTTCTCGCTGCCCGATGACGAGGACGGCGAGCAGGATGACGACGCCGGTGATCATCGTGCGCACCGCGTCGGATAGGTTGACGGCGGCGAGGATGGCGCTCAGCACCGTCAGGAAGATCGCCCCGCCCACTGTGGCTGGGTAGTGTCCCCGGCCGCCGAGTATCGATGCTCCCCCGATGACGACGGCGGCGATCGAGGGAAGCAGGTAACTGTCGCCGGTGGTGAGCGCCGATGTCGTGGTGTACCCGGCGGCAAGCATCCCGGCGATCGCCGCGCATACGCCGCTGAGCACGTAGGCGAGGATCAGCGTCCGCCGTACCGGAATGCCCGAGAGCTGGGCCACCGTGCGGTTGTAACCGATCACATGGAGGCGGCGTCCCACCGGTGTTGCGCGGAGAAAGAGCGTGGCAAGCACCGTAAAGCAGGCAAGGAACACGACCAGCCAGGGCAGCCAGCCCCATGATCTGTTAGTGAGGGCTACCAGGAAGGGGGGAGCCTTCCCGCTCGGAGTCCCCGATATGGACGTCATGACCAGCCCCTGGACGACGACGTTCGTGGCCAGTGTCATGACGATGGGAGCGATGTCGAAGATTGCAACACCAAGGCCATTCACCAGGCCGATGGCCGCGCCGGCGGCGAGGACCAGCGGCACGACCCAGGCGCCGCGCGCGTTGAGGCCCTGTGCCTGCGAGGTGAGGAAGACCCCCGCCATGGTCATGGTCCAGGCAACCGACAGGTCGAAGCCCCCTACCAGGATCACCAGTCCCTGCCCGAATGAGACGACAGCGGTGAAGGTCGCGAGCAGCAGCAAAGAGCCGACGTTTCCCAGGCTGACGAAGCCGCCGCGAATTGCCTCCCCTGCCATCAGCAGGATGATCACGGCGACATAGATCGGGAGGATCTGCAGCAGTGTGCGGTGCCCGGCCCGGACGTTGCGGACGGTCGTGACGAGATCTGCTGCGGTCATCGTTTGCCCCCTCCGGGGATCAGAACCGTCCCCTTCCGGCCTACGCTCCGGGGCGGCCCTGCGCCGGCCGATCCCGGCCGCAGGCGATGAGCGGCATCGCGCAGGTAGCCGTGCAGCCGGGACGACCGGGCGGCGACGGCGAGGAACAGCACCGCGCCATAGAACGCGGGCGTGGTGAACGAGCTCACCCCCAGCACTTGCAGCAGGTTGTTGATGACCCCGGTGATGAACGCGCCGAGGATGCTGGCGACAGCGCTGCCGCGTCCGCCACCGAAGATCGTGCCGCCGACCGCGACGGCTGCGAACGCCTCCATCAGGAAGCTCTGCCCGATCGTCGGGTCGCCAGAGCCGGATTCCGCGGTGAAGAACATGCCGGCCGCCCCGTAGAACAGCCCCGCGAGCAGGTAGGCGAGGATCTTGAGCCGGCGGACAGGTAGCCCTTGGGTATGCGCCGCCGTTTCGCTGGCGCCGACAGCGAGCAGCCATCCCCCGGCACGGGTCTTCAGCACCCACCCGCCCAGCAGCCCGGCCGCGACGAGGATGAAAGCGGCGGTGGGAATCTGGCCGACGCTGCCGGTCACGGTGACGACGAATCCCTGGTCCACGCTGCCGCCCGGCTGCGGCAGGATGAACAGCGCTGCCCCCTCCCAGACGAACATCATGGCGATCGTCGCGATGAGGCTCGGGATGCGCAGCGCCGTCACGAGCAGGCCGTTGATCGCGCCGCACGCGGCGCCGATCCCCAGGGCGAGCAGAGCGAAGCCTGTGGCGTTGTGGCCCATGTAGACGGCCATGATGACGTTGATGAACGCCATCACCGCGCCGACCGACATGTCGAACCCGCCGGTGATGATGACGAAGCACTCACCGACCGCGGCCAGCGCGAGCGCGGTGTACTCGTCGAGAAGGTTGTCAATGCCGTACGCCGACAGGGCGCGCGGCTGCGCGGCGAAGTAGATGACGCACGCGACGATCAGGAGCAGCGCGGAGGCTGTCACCGGCTGGGCGAGAAACCGTGCGGTCGCCGCCCGGGGAACTGCCCGCATCCGTGCCAAGGCCAGGCTCACCATGACTCAGCCCGCCCACTGGCTGCCCTGCTGGACCGGCGCGGATGCCGGTCTCTGGCCGGCTCGCCCGTCCCCTTGCCCGTCTTCAGCCAGCCCGAGCAAGGCCTTGAGCACCCGCTCGTGGGTGATCTCGTCGCCGCGCAACACCTGGCTGACCGTCCCGTGGTACATGACGAGAACCGGGTCGCACAGGCGCAGCAGCTCGTCCAGCTCGGTCGTGTAATACAGGACCCCGCAGCCGTTGCCGGCGAGTTCCGACACGAGCCGGTAGGTCTCTTCCTTGGTTCCCACGTCGACCCCTCGGGTCGGGTCGTAGAAGAGGTACGTGCCGGCCCGGCGGGCCAGCCACTTGGCGAACAGCAGCTTCTGCTGGTTGCCGCCGCTGAACTCCGACGCCAGGCGGAAAAGGGCGGTGCGGGATACCGCGAGACGATCCAGCAGCTCACTGATGGTCCTGGCCTCGGCACGGCGCCGAATGAGGCCGAAACGCGCCAGTGTGCCCAGGATCGGCAGGGAGACGTTTTCCCGGCCGGGCAGGTCGAGCACCAAGCCCTCGGTCTTGCGGTCTTCCGGGATCAGGCAGATACCCGCGTCGATCGCCGCGTGTGGCGACCGGAACCGCACCGGCCGGCCGTCAACGGCTATCCACCCATGGTGCCTGAGAGCACCGAACAGGGCGAGGAACAGTTCCCGCTGGCCCTGACCCTGCAGCCCGGCCACGCCCACTACCTGGCCGGCTCCCACCTGGAAGGTGACGCCCTGGAAGCCAGGTCCGCTCAGGTCGCGTACTGCCAGCCGCGCCGGGCGGTCCGCCCGGGCCACGTGTCGCCGTGGCCGCATCTCGGCGATGGATCGGCCGATCATCGCCCGGACCATCTCGTCGCGGGAGATACCGGCCCGCACGTACGTGCCTACGACCTTGCCATCGCGGAGGATCGTCACGCGATCACAGACCTCCTCGATCTCATCCAGGCGGTGGGTGATAACGAGAACCGTGCCCCCTGCGTCGGCGATGCCGCGTGCCTTCGTGAACAGCCAGGCCACATCGTCGGGGCCGAGCGCGGAGGTGGCCTCGTCGAGCACAAGCACACGTGGCGGCAGCATCAGCGCGGCCACGATGTTGACCTTCTGCCGGAGGGCCAGCGGTAGTTCGGTTACTACGGCGTCGGGTGCCACGTCGTCGACGCCGTGAGCGGCAAGCGCCTCCGCGGCTATCTTGTTCGCGGTCCTTGCCGGGACGACCGCCAGCTTGTTTTTCGGCTCACGGCCGAGCAGCAGTGTCCGGGCCACGCTCAGGTAGGGCACGACGGTGAGTTCCTGAAATACCGTGGCGACGCCCGCGGCGAGGGCATGTTTGGGGCTGCGGCCGGACACCTGCCGGCCGAAGACGTGAACGGCGCCCTTGTCAGGGCGGGTGAGCCCGCTGAGGATCTTCACCAGTGTCGATTTCCCCGCGCCGTTCTCGCCGACGATGCCGTGCACGGTCCCCGGCTCGCAGCCGAAGGACACCTCTGTCAGCGCAGCCACAGCCCCGAAGCGTTTGCTGACCGAGGTGAATTCGACCGCGCGGTCCTGGCTCGGGCTCATCGCACGCCCTCCATCTGGCAGATTTGCTTCAGCTATACGGCTTGTTCTAGGACGTGAGCTTGAGGATGGCCGCGACAGCCTGGCCGCCGCCGATGCACATGCTGACCAGGCCCCATTCACTGCCGCGGCGGCGCATCTCGTGCAGGAGCTTGATCGTGAGGATGGCACCGGTCGCGCCGATGGGGTGACCGAGGGCGATCGCGCCGCCGTTGGGGTTGACGATCTCCGGGTCGAGCTTGGCGTCGCGGATCACGGCGACGGCCTGGGCGGCGAAGGCCTCGTTGAGTTCGACGACGCCGAGCTGGTCGGGGCGCAGGCCGGCTTTCTCCAGCGCCCGTGCGATCGCGTATGTGGGCGCGTATCCCATGATTTCCGGCTCGATGCCAGCCGTGGTGAAGCACACCAGCTCGCCCAGCGGGGTGATGCCCCGGGCTCTGGCGGTGGATGCCCGCATGAGGATGACGGCTGCCCCGGCGTCGTTGATGCCTGACGAGTTCCCCGGTGTGACGGTTCCCCCGTCAGCGAATACCGGGCGCAGCACACTGAGCCTTTCCAGGGTGGTGCCGGGGCGGGGATGCTCATCGCGCTCAACGACGGTCTCGCCCTTGGGGCTTTGCACCGTGACCGGGCTGATCTCCGGGTCAAACGTGCCCGCCTGTACGGCTGCTGAGGCCCGCTGCTGACTCCGCAGGGCGAACATGTCCTGGTCGGACCGGCTCACCCGGTACCGTTCGGCGACGCGTTCCGCGGTCACTCCCATCGGGTAGTTGCCCCATGGGTCGGTGATCAGCGACAGGGTGCCGTCTATGAGGCTGCGGTGTCCCAGCCGGTAGCCGTCGCGGGCGGCGTAGTCCAGGAACGGCTGGCGGGTCATGTTCTCATCCCCGCCGGCCACCACGATGCTCGCCTGGCCGAGCAGGATCTCGGCGGCTCCGGTCCAGATGGCCTGCAGGCCCGAGCCACACAGGCGGTTAACGTTCATCGCGGTCGTGGCCGGCGGTAGCCCGGCGGCCAGGGCGGCGCGGCGGGCGTTGAAGGCATCGGGGCCGACCTGGCCGACGCAGCCGAGAACCACCTCGTCGACCTCGCGTGGCTCGACACCGCCGCGTTGCAGCGCGTCCCGGATGGCCACCGCCGCCAGCTCGTGGGCGGGCACATCCTTGAACGCCTTGCCGAAGGAGCCGATCGGCGTGCGCGCGCCGGCCGCGACGACAACAGGATCGGGCTGGGGCACTGATATCACCTCATCAAGGGGGAGACGCGAACGTGATCTTCTGAGGCGGCGGGCACCGGTCCGGCGGGCAGGGGAAACGGCAGCAGCGCCAGCACGTCCTCCTGGGCGTCGAATCCAGGCGCGACCTCTGTCAGCTCGAGACCGCGCTGCGTGAGGGTGAACGTGGCCCGCTCAGTGACGTAGAAGACCTGCTGTCCCCGGGCCAGTGCCTGCTCCGCGCTGAAGGTCCGGTGGCCGACCACCTCGACGAACTTGGGGTGACGGCCGGTGAAAGCGAAACAGAAGCACACCTTTCTGGCGCTCTGCACGATGTCGATGAACCCGCCGCAGCCAATGACCCTGTCACCCAGGCGGCTGACGTTGACATTGCCATGCCGGTCGACCTGGCCGGCGCCCATGAACGTGATGTCGAGACCTCCGCCGTCGTAGAAGTCGAACTGCGCGGGATGCGAAATGATGGCGCTGGGACCGGCGGCGATACCGAAGTCCGTGCCTCCTTGCGGGATTCCCCCGTACACTCCGCTTTCGACGGTGAGGGTGACCGAGCTGGCAAGCCCGGCCTCCGCCATGGCAGGGCCGATGGTGTCGCCGGGGATACCTGTGCCGATGTTGACAATGTCGCCGGGCCGCAGCAGGGTGATGGCCCGCCGCCCGATGGCTCCCCGCTCACCGGGCGGGAGAGCGCCAAGCCCGTCCGGCGGTTCAGCGCATGCTGAGACGAACCGCGGATCGAATGCCACGCTGTCGGTCTGCCGGTGGTCCCGGTCCGGGTTCTCGGCGACGGTGATGAGATCGATGAGGCAACCCGGCACAGCGACGGCCCTAGGGTCGATCGCGCCTCGACCCACCATGCGCTTTGCCTGGCAGATGACGCGGCCGCCGCTGTTACGGGCTGCCTGGGCGATGGCGAGGGCGTCGAGGTGAACGGCTTCCTCCTCCTGGGAGCAGTTACCGTCCGGATCGATGCTGGTCGCGCGGATAATGCCGACGTCGATGGGGAACGAGCGGTACAGGATGTACGGCTCACCGTCGATATGGACAAGGTCGACGTAGCCATCGGCGGTGAGACGGGCACGCGCGTTGATGCGACCGCCGTCCAGCCGGGGATCAACGAAGGTGCCCAGGCCGATGCGGCTCAGGATGCCTGGCCGGCCGG
>Ga0209061_1004886_pt1 | contig 12371 bp, 12 predicted proteins | sample Coa_R1_10_FD_187157 | JGI IMG/M metagenome (GOLD analysis project Ga0209061, IMG submission 187157) | Surface soil microbial communities from Centralia Pennsylvania, which are recovering from an underground coalmine fire - Coalmine... | ecosystem: Environmental > Terrestrial > Soil >...
CTGTTGACGTGGGTCCATACTTATGAGACGATTTATCCACGTGGTTGTCAACAACGTAGTGGACTGGTTCAGGTGAATCCGAGATCTTTTCGTCGACACCATCAAGTGTGCCAGCCACTCTACGCTTCACAAAGCGCTCCAATATGGGCATCGAGTCCACGGCGCTGGATATTGCCGCGCTGCCCTCAACCCTGTTCGCAATCCATTTAAGTGTCTTCTTAGTGATGGGGTCGTTTATTCCCCGCCTAAAGTAGTTACCGTGTCCCTGAGACTTGATTCCGTCCGCATCGAGTAACTCGAATAGTGTGGGCGACTCGAAAGCAGCATCCGAATATATATTCTTAATGGTGTTGGTATCCCAATCCCAGTACATGTGGCTTACTAGCCCGTGGCCGCCTGGGCGCACACCCGTGAGTATGGAGGCATGACCCGGACCTGTGAGTGATGGGTAGATGGTTCTCGTGTTCTGATAGATGTGTGCCCGTTTCTTCACCTCACGGGCCTCAGGTGTATCCACCCGGTCAAGCGCCTTGACTTGGCAGCCGTCAAGCACGTATAGTATGACTTTCATTTCATGAGCCCGTTTTATATTGGCTGCGTGCGTAGAAGGTGGGCCACCCTCTCCCTTAAACCTAGGTAGACGAGGTATTCTGAGTCGGAGAGTAGTGTGGCCGTAAGTGTGGAGTTGTTAAAGAATCTTACGAGTGGGGCGGCCGCCGTGGCTCCCATCTCTCTAAAACGGTTTAACACGGCATCCCTGAGGCTCTGTTTTAGTTTAAGGCTTAACTCTTCAAGTATGATGCGTATTCTCCTCCCAAGCTTGGCTAGTAGGAGTGACGCGTTTATTATTCCCCTCTCTGTGTCTTCGAGGACGCGGCTCCAGACCCCAAGCCTCCTCGCTTTGGTTCTGAGGCTTCTGAGGGTGTTGAATATGGGGTCGAGGCGGTTTTCTTTTCCGCCCTGATCTGTGTTTTCGACTGAGGACTCGGCGTCTTCCAAGTTTAGCCCTTCCTCTACGAGCACTGTGCCATCTATAAGGTGGATTTCTCTACGCATCCTATAGAAATCTAGAATTCCAATATTAAGCAGGTTGAAGATTCCATGGGTAACATACATAGAACCAACACTGATTCTATAGATAAACAGGCGGCATACTGACCTTGATAAATAGGCTAAGGTAGTCTGATCAGACCTCTCACTCAAAATGTAGCGTAGAAACCTCAATTAAACAAGGCCCCGGTAATTAATTATGATAGACTCCGACTGATTTTAATACCGAGCGAGAGTCTACTTGACCATAGATAACCGCTTTAATGAATAAATCGTACAATTGTCTAAATAAAACAGGGTACCGCTAGAGTTCACCTGTGTGATTTACACGCATACCATGATCTTAGCGATATTTATTTAGTACAGCGGTAGATAAAGCTAAGCAAATGTCTGCCTATTACCAATGATGTTCGTGTATATTCGGCCTTGTGCTCATCACGCAACACTGTTTTAAGATGTGTCTCGGTCTATGGATATGTAAATCTTTGTTTCTGTGTTTACTTGATGGGTTCTTAGGTTTATCCTTGTAGTGTCTCCGTGCTCTATAGCCAGTTGTGGATAAGCGGTGTGAGGTGTAGACGTCGTGTGTTCCACGCTTCAAGGATGATTGGGGACTCTAGGTTCCTAGTGGTATGGGGATTACGCTTTCTCTGTAGGGGGTATGGGGCTCTCAAGTATTCAGCTTTGTATTAACACTAGAGGCTCCGAGCGCTTAGAAATACTTATAACGTTTCGGTGTTTGTATATTATGTACATGTCTAAGAAATGTTATAGGTTTTCCAGGAGGGGTGTTTCACCCGTTGTCGCCACGATTCTTTTGGTGGCCATATTCACCGTACTTGTGGCCGTGGCTTTGGGAGTTGCTCAGGATGTTCTCTCAGGTGGGTATACCCAGTCTGATTCCTCTGAGGCCGCGTCTGTGTGTAGCGCACTTGGTGGGGCGGTGAGTAGGGTTGGCTTCAGTTATGGTGCGGCTGAGAGTGTGGGATACACATTTAAGGCTTCATCCATGGTGTTCATACCCGCGGCGCTGGAGTACACGATTCAGTTTTCGAATGGGCAGTCCCTCACTGTGTCTACTGGGGTACTCGTAGTGAGTACACCCGCGACCCACTTTAGCTTCGGTGGCGGCTACTATGAGACTGTTTACCCTGCGGGGGGCGGCTACCCCGTGGCTCCCTCCACTGGTAGTGTTGTGTGGTCCATTCAGGACGAGGGCTCCGTGGGGGGCAGTGAGTATGTTTTCACGGCGCTCTACCCTGTTCCCGAGCTTGTGAACACCACCATTGTGGTTGGGGGTGAACAGGTGTGGCGACTCTACATTATAAGGCTGGTTGGTGGTGGTTCAAGTGTTGTGTCATTCGCAAGTAGTGGCTATGTTTCGGTTGAGGGGTTGGGTGAGAAGGTTTATAGTTATGGTGGGGTGTCCGGCCTGAGTGTTGGGGTGTCCTCTCTTACACAGGCGTATTCAACGGGGTTCTTCAGGGTTACCACAACACAGGCTGAGTTCGGCGGCGGTGCAGGTGGTGTGGTTGTGCAGGTTGTTGTGGCCAATGTGAGTGTGGGGGGGAGCACGGCGGCCTAGGGGGGTTGTGTTGGCTTGGATACGCTTGTTGGTAACGTTATACTTACCGGTGTCCTGGTTGTGGCTCTAATCATATTTGTGGCCGCCTCATCGGGTGTGGCCCAGCTCTACACGCTGCGGCTTGAGCGCACACTGCTTGGGCGTGAGGCTGTGTATGTTGCTCAGAGTGTTCAGCAGCTTTACCTCACCGTGAACTCCACTCAGGGCTTCTTCCCGCAGAGTGTGGTGCTCGATTTACCCATGCCCGAATCCCTAGGTGGCCACGCGTACACACTCTCGGTGGCGGCATCAACACCTGCGGGGACGGATGAGGCCAATCTCACCTTCACAGTCGCCCTGAGCGGCTCGCGGCTTGAGGCTAGCTCGAGTGTGGTTATTGGGAGGTGCACGGTGACATCCGCCGCCCAGCTACCCTACTACCCCGTGTTGAGAGTGAATCTTACGCTTTCACTGGTGAATTACCAAGAGGCGTGCTCCATGAGCTTTGTGTAGGTGTCCACTGTCCTGTTAGGTTTGGGCGAATATGACCACGTAGACGCCGAACTGGTTCTCCACGGCTACGGTGGCCCCGAGGGGGGTGCTGGGGGTGCCTGATAGCTGCCAGCTCACCGCGTAGGTGCCATTGTCGTAGTCGAGTGTGTGCTCTGCTTGCAGCCACCCCGCAACCTGTGATAGGTAGAAGTAGGATTGGTTTAACCCTGTTAGGGGGTTGCCTGATTGGAGCACTGTGACTGTGCATGTGAGGTTGTCGTTGTCCGCGTTTAGCGTGCAGCTTGGTGTGTACGCCTCGAGCGAGTAGGATAGCTCCTCCTTGTAGTTGGTTAGGCCGAGGCTTGTCAGGTTGAATTGGAATGTCGCGCTGATCGTGGTGGATCCGCCCCCCAGCTGACCCGTGCACCAGGCCACGGTGTATGTTGGCTGGGTCTGCGCGATGAGTAGGCCGTACTCTGAGTATATGTAGGTTAGGTTGTCGATTAGCTGGTCGAAGAGGTTCTGTTGAGGTTGCTCCCCGCTTGGTGTGTACACTATGGTGGAGCCGCATCCCTCGTGTTCTATTGCTGTATGGGAGTAGTTTGCGAGGCTGGCTACCAGTATTGTTTGGAGGGATTGGGTGACTGATTCAACGGCTGTGTATAGGGGTGGCGGGCTCTGGGTGGTGGTCGCTGCTTGATGTATTGATGCGACGAGTACTATTATTATTAGTAGGATTATGGCTGCCGTCATGATTATGAATTGACCGCTTTTTCTACCCACTATCATTAGGGTTCGCCCAGTGTTAGCACCGCGAAGCATGTTGGTTCTATGTTTAGAGTTGAGTCTGGGGGTTGGGGTGTGGTTGGGGAGTTTAGGGCTACCACTATGCTTGTCTGGTAGAGTGTGCCGGCTTGACCGACGTTGGCTACACTGTAGACCTGCAATGTTTGCTGGCCGACAAACCTGTATACTGTGAAGTTGTAGTGTATGTTGGGTGGTAGGAGTATGTAGAGGGCGTTCATCACTAGCTGTTTTTGGCTGGCTGAGCAGGTGAGTGGGCCGCTTGCCTCGAGTCTTGTGAGTGTGGTGTACGCCTGCTGTGTCAGTGTGGGGGGCTCCACGCTTGTGGGTTGGGTGTAGAGGTATGCGTTTATGCCGGCTATCCCCGCTGCGAGTATGCCCACTGCGAGTATTACCTCGACGATGCGCATCATGGGTTGGCACCGTAGACTGGTCCGTAGTCAGGCCAGTATGTCAGGCTCGCAATATATGTGTAGCCGCCCACCTCCACCACTCTGCTCACAGTTGTGGACACCGAGGAGGCCCCAGGTCCCTGTCCGTTGGGCCCCCCATATATGACGCTGAGGCTGAAGGCGTCGAAGAGGTTGACGGGTGCCACCAGAGCCTCCTCAACGCAGTTGGGGGAGGAGCTCTCACCGTTACAGTTAGAGTTGGCGAGGCCTATGGCCACCACACCCTCCTCTGGGAGACCTATGCATGAGACGCTTTCAAATCCCTTCCCCGTTGTGAGATGTTTTGGTGTGGGGCAACTACTGTAGGCGGTTAGCCCACCGCCTGAGACCAAGTATGTGGTTATGTTTGGATAAGCCACGCTGCAGGGTGTGCTTATACACGATCTTACGACGGTTATGTTTTGTGTTTGGGGTGTCACCGCCACATATACGAGTGTGTTTTTTGCTGGGTTCGAGTAGAAGCCTAGGCCTTGTATTCCCGCCACACTCGCTGAGGCGACCACGCTGTAGCTTGGATACTGGGTTGGTGTTTGGAACACTAGCTGTGCTTGGCCCACGCTGTTTGCTGTGGCCGTGGCGTCTGCTAGGAATAGTGTAACTTTGCAGGGTCCGCCACCATTGCTGCATTGGGCGGCTATAAACGTGGCGTTAATTGTTGCTCCCGCCACAGGTGTGTTCGATGAAGTGTACACTCGGGCTGGGAACGTGTACTCGTAGCCATCGCCGGACTCTTGTATTGTGGGTTTGAGTATGCTCACGTTTAGTGCTGGTTGTAGGCGGAATTGGAATTCGAAGTTGGAGCCTGGCACGAGTATGCTCCTTGTATACGTGTAGGGTAGGTAGTAGGGGGTGGGGAAGAAGTAGTAGAAGCCTAGTATGCCCGTGGCGATGCACTGTGTGCTTAAACTGTTTAGGAGGGTGCAGTTCTGGGTTGCTAGTAGGCGCATGATTTTGAGTGGGTCGAGTGTGTAGGGTGGTGCGTTTGCCTGTTGTAGGCCGAAGGCTGTTGGATTGGTGGTTTGGCTTCCCCAGTTTGCGGGTGAGCCTGTGGATGTGAGGATGTAGTCGAGGAGGTTCTGTGCTTGTGCGGCCATGTTCTGCTGGGTGTTGTAGGCCACACCGCTCACTGCGAAGCCGGAGAGGTAGAGTGTGGCAGAGACGAATATGAGCACCATGCCGAGGGCGGCGCCCATGTAGTCTAGGAACTCGTGCACCATAGTGGTTACTTTATAGACTATTTTATGAGTTCGTATATTTAAAGCTAGCTTATCCGCCCAGTCTCATCCTTAACCCTTGGGGTTGGGGGTATCAGTATGGGTTGGGGGTTCTGTGTTAACGTGTTTGTTCGAACGGCGGTGATTATCGTGAAGAGTATGAGGCCTGTGCTTATGGATATGAGCCCGGTGAGTAGGAGTGTTGCTGAGAGTAGGGATAGGACCACGGAGAGGTAGTGTGTGGTGACATACTCTGTGGCCGCGTAGAAGCCCGTTGTTAACCCGGCCACGAGGAGCGCGAATCCCGGTACACCGTAGAAGATTAGGGGGTGGCGTAGTGAGTAGTGCTTCAGCGCGCTCGCAAGCACGTCGAGCGTGTGGAACACGGGGTTATACGTTGAGGTGTCATCCCCATACCTCACCGATACTGGTACCTCAACTATTTTCAGGCGGTGTTCAGCGGCCTTAGCAAGTATCTCCGTGTCCGCACCCATACCCATCTCGGAGGGGAGGATGCTTCTGAGCACTGAGGCCCTGTACGCCCTGAAGCCGCATTGTGTGTCGGTTAGACCTAGGGCGTTGCTTATGGTGAGTGAGTTTAGCATACTGTTTCCGAACCTCCTATAGGTGGGCATACTGGTGTTTACCTCCTGCTTTAGGAATCTTGAACCAGACGCTATATCTGCGCCTCCCACTATGGCGTTTACGAGGCTGGGTATCTCCGCCGGGTCATGCTGCTCATCGCCATCCATGGTTACCAAGATGTCCGCGCCAATTTCCGCCGCGTAGAGGAATAGGTCTCTGAGCGACTGGCCTTTACCCATGTTTCTAAGGTGGACCAGCACCTCGGCTCCGGCTTGGGATGCGAGCTCGGAGGTGTGGTCTTTTGAGCCGTCGTCGACCACTACTACCCTATCACAGTATTTTTTAGCCTCCCTCACAACGTTGGCTATGTGTTTCTCCTCGTTATACGCGGGTATACCCACAATAATCATGAATCTAATTCCCTCCCATCCTCCAAGGCTTGGTTTGCTAACGTACACATTTGTTTGGGCAAGTTGGTCATCAATAGTTGGATGATTCGGTATTAAGCCTCTAGAAGCACGGCTAGCCAACCTATATAGGGGTTGTTGAACGTCCTACATAGAATGCCCAGTGATTATACATACCATGAATAGTGCTTCAATCGTCGGCTTGACTACTAAACGTCCCCCATATACTTATAAAGAGACCCGGTTACATGTTCACTTACAAGTGGGGGTGATGTGTAATGTATAAGTATTCTTATTCTGTGTGGGATTAATCATAAAAACATGGTTTGGTAAAAAAGGGGAGGGGGGTAAAGGGGTCTATTGTTGATTTATTTGTTTTATCTTAGGTTTTTGGTGTCGATGAGTTTGTGGGCTTGTCTGGTGACTGCTTCGATGTTCTTTTTGAGGCTGTTTATCTCCTCGATGTGCCTTACGAGCTCTGCTCCTTTGCTTGTTGCCCTGTAGCCTATTCCCTCCTTCTCTATTAGGCCGTGTTCTAGGCAGAATTTTAGGTATTTTTCGAGGATGGTGGGGTTGAGGTTTGACCTGTACATTATATGGGTTTTCCTTGCACCGTTGTATGAGGCTTTAATCACGTCGCAAAGTATTGTGGCGCTGTTTCGCTTTTTGGGGTCCTCCATTCGGGGGAGGATTGTATCGACGTCCAGTTCGTTATTTTCTACTTTACTCAACATTTGTATCTATCTTAACACGTGCTTTAATATAACTTATTTGTTTACAAAGTGTTACAAAACCTTATTTAACTCTTTATTAGTATATTCTATACCAAAAGAGGATGCGTGACCATAATGTATCGTTCTTCCCTTTTTTGGGTGGGGTGCGCCTGATTTGTCTAATAAAAGAAAAAGTGTTGTGAGGAGTTTTAGGCTTCCGGCGGACCTCTGCGGGGAGCTTGAAGCCGAGGTGGAGAAGGAGGGTACATCGCTTAATAACCTCGTCGTGAGTCTCCTTACTAAGTACGTCAAATACGATAGACACATGAGTAAGCTGCAGTATATACCGCTTCCTAAGAGGGTGATAGAGATGCTTGTGGAGGCCACGGGGGAGGAGTTCTTAAAGCAGATCGCGTACAACTTTGGGCGTGTGACTCTGAGAAATGAGGTGGATGTGTGGCCTTACACTCAAGAGTTCGACGACCTCCTCGAGTTCTTCGCGCTAAGAATGAAGTATGGAGGGGTTGGGAACGTGTATATTAACAGGGAGGGAGACCAGTACACGGTGGTTTTACGCCACAATCTGGGTGAAAAATTCTCCAAGGCTTGGGGGTGGTTCCTTAAAGGCTTCATCGACGCCTACTACGAGGATGCGGACCCAACATATGTGTACGCGGAGGACCAGCTCACCATGACTTTAAAAGCACCCACAATTAGGGTGAGAACCCAAGGCAACATGAACAATGACTAAACAATACTCTAAGAGGAGGCTAAAAGGGGTTAGGGCAGATATCACCCCTCTATATCTGAGAACTAAGCGTGGGGGATGCTTATCGTGGTATCACGGACTACATGAGCTAACCCACGGCAGTGGGGGCAGTAAAGAACCCTATCAATTAAAGTTAGGTCGCGGTTGAATCCACCGCACCTGGAGCACTCGCGGGAGGAGTTGTACGCCGACGCCCTGAGAATGGTTTCTCCAAGCTTCTCGAACCCCCACTCGGGTATCCACCTCAGCTCTGAGAAAGATGAGCCGTAGAGTTTCATCCTCTCCTTCCCGGCTCCACCTCTCAGGATTAAACCCCCCCCCAACGCTTAAATCCTCCTAGACCAACACGTTGTATCCTTGTGAAAGCAGAACCCCGAGTTTAAAGAACAAGTTGCACCTAAAATCCCTTAGGTGTTCGTGGTCCCCGGTGAGCCAATCCGCCTCAAACCAGTCCCCCGAAAACCTCCCTTCCTAGAGTGGCTTCCCTGTAGGGTTGTAGTTCTACCCAAGGAGCGCTCAAGCCTCCCCAGGTTTTCTGGGAAGCACCCATCCGACAGAGAGGGTGACGAACCTTGAGAGCCCTCCATCCACACCCACCGCCTTCCCAGACTCCTAGAGGGGTTGCTCTGGCTGCTCCCCAAGTTCGTCCACAAGGAAAACAAAGTATATTTGGCCCGGGGGTTGAGCTTCACACAAACCTAGGACGCCCGCTGCAAAGTAAACTCCCTGTGCACTATCAGGGTAAAGAAGCCGACCTTACTCAAGTAGAGCCAAGCCTTCTACGTGTTTTACCCTTCCCAACTCCTCTAATGTTGGAGAGCTTTCAACCTTTCTGTAGGCACACAGGGGGGAGGGTGCCTGTGCGGCTTCTATATCCTGTGCTTGTCCGCGAGCCCCTCAAAGAACCCCTCCCGAGCCTAGTGAAACCCTTCCGCGGTTTACTGGGCTACTAGGGAGTGCAGGGTTTGGAACAGCGGGTTCCGCTCTCGTAAGTCCAGAGCAAGCTATCTTAGCTCGTCCCTACCCATCGTGTGCTTATGGTTCCCGTACTCTTCCAGCTCGGCGTGTAAGAGTGTGTTTTAGAGCCTGCGGGCGACCTCGAGCCGAGCACCCAACACCCCCACCCGCAGCGGTATCCAAAGCGTGCGCCCGGTAGCGGTAGGCTCCCACACCACACCCACACTGAACACTCCCCCCACCCCTATTTATACCTCCGCAACCCACGCCCCAACGAGGTCTTGGAAAGCATGTAAACAACGGTTTAGGGGGAGCGGATCAGGAGGGTGCTTGGGGATTATGGTGAGAGCTACACAAAGTGTTTGCGAAGCTAAAAGCTTTAACGTGAACCTCAAGGCACTCCGATGGCGTCCACAGTACCACATAAAAGGAGCTACACGCCAAGTAGAAACACGTAGGTGTGCTTCGGCTCACCCATTATTCACATGGTAGAGTTCGGGCTCCACCTTATATAGAGGCTCACACATCCCACTATTTAGCGGCGTCCGGTTTAGAAGAGTGTACGCGTGGCGGCCAAGCCTAGAAAATTCTCAGACGAGTACCATCGTGTACAGCAAAACTATGCGTGGAGGTTTGCCGCCGTATTGGGTCACATATCTCCGCTGAGACCCAGCCTCAGCACACGAACATATTTGCCTTGTTTAGGCTTCAACAGCATCATTCACCCAGAGGGGTAACGTTTGGCCAACAGAGGTTGACCCCCCGTAGTGTTCTGGCGTATGGCTTCTCCGTGTACCACTCTAAAGTAGAGGAACACTCATCTATTTTGTGCGCGGCCGTTTTTAATCCATCTGTTTTGAAGCCGCTGATTAAGGCGTGCTGTTGCTCTGTGGTCGCGGAGCTCATTTCGTTGACTACGGGTGGGGGCCGTATATACCGTGGTAGTGGTCTATGATGAGTGATGTGGGTGTTTCCGTGTGATGTGTTACTGTCCCTTTTTGTTTCCCGCCTTCTTTCCCCAGTATTTTACTGCTACCCATAGGGCGCGGTTTTCGGCTAAGCCCCATGCGAACGCTGCTGTGGCCACCCAGAAAAGTCGGTACATGTGGAGTAGGTAGGCTACTGGTGCGTCGAAGGCGTAGAGTGCTGCTAATAGTATAAGTAGCCAGTTGAGGCCCTTTTCAAGGAGGTATAGGATGCGTCGTATGTGTGGGCGTATTCGGGCCACAATGGGGTGGGTGTGGCCTCTCTTCGTATTATGCTCTTCTAATGCAACCAATATTGATTTCCTCCTCACCCATTCGAGTGTATTTTCGGCGCTCGCTTGATTGGTGTGTGCCTCGACGGGAGGCGTGACATGATAGATTTCAGGTTTAACCACACCTACGGCCGCCTACCGTGGGGTGTGAGGCCCGCTCTAACCGTCCTGAGCTGTGCACTGTAGGGGGATTTCTCTACGACCACCGGCCGCACGTGGGGCGTTCTATCGGACCCGTAACCGTTTGGCCCACCCTTCCTTCGTCTATGAAGACCACACATCACTGATCCGCTTCCCGTCCCCCACTGGGCATAATCAAAAAACCTGTTAGGCTGATCTGGGGCTGACTGGAGACATGTGTAGGCTTATTAGTGGTGTGTGGATGCCACCTCCATTTCCGCTCGGCTTTATGATAGGATCTTGTTGATTTGTCGCTCTACTTCGTCCAGGTTTTCTAAGAGGCTTTGGAAGAGGTCGTAGTTCTTTATAAACTCCCTGCCTTTGGGTGTGGCTGCGTACCCCTTATCTGTCTTTACGAGTAGGCCATGCTCTAGTGATAATTTTAGGTATTTTTCTAGGATTGTGGGGTTTATGTTGGAGCCGAATAGTATGTGCGTCTTTTTCTCGCCGTCACCGGCTATGGCGAGGATGTCTCTTAGGATCCTCGCCCCAGACCGCTTCTTTCTTTTAGGGTTATTGTAGCCCAAGAAAGGCTTCCTAATGGTGATTGAGCGAGTTGATTGCTGCGCCAAATACTATCAACTCTATCACTCGCGTTTAGTGTTTAAATATTATGTAGTATTGAGCCACGTTTTATAGAATTTTGACCATCGAATATAAAATTTTATGGAGTTAATCTGGGGATGCGAGCTACCCCGCCTTAAAAGGTGGAGCTTCCTAGATAACCACCCCACATTGCCTCTTCTTCAAGCTCAGCGTTGACAGGGGAGGCAGGCATTGGGTGAAGCTCCCCGACCAGGCACACCTAGAGGGCAGCACCCACCCCACATGCACGTCGAAGAACAAAACAAGCATTCAGGTCTCGATCCAATGTGGAACCGCGGTGGGGGCAGCGGAAAACCCTGTCCTCCAAAGTTAGGTCGCGATTGATTTCCCCTCATCGGAAGCATTCACGGGAGGTGTTGTACGCCGGCACCGTGAGGACGGCTTTACCGAGCTCCTTGAACCCCCATTCCAGTGCCCCGCTCAGCTCTGAGAAAGATGAGTCGTTGAGTTTCACCAAGTCCTCTAGGACCAACACATCGTGCTCCCGTGGGAGTAGGACGCCGAGCTTGTAGAATAGGTCTCGCCTGAAGTCTTTGATGTGCTCGTGCTTCTTCGCAAGTTTCCTCTTAGCCTTAAACCAGTTCCTCTAAAAGAGCTTCCTGAAGAGGCTTCCCTCCAGGGCATGGATTCCTCCAAGTGAACGCTCAAGCCGCCTCGGATTCTCGAGGAAGCGCCCATCCGACAGAGAGGGTGACGAACCTTGAGAGCCCCCCATCCATACCCACCGCCTACTTGGGCTCCTCGTGTTGCTCTGACTGTGTTTCGGGTTCCCCCACAGGGAAAATCACGCAGATTCGGCCGGAGGGGTTGAGCTTTACACACTTGGGACACCCGGTTCAAAGGCAAATCCGCGTAGAGGATTAGTGTAAAGAAGCCCATCTTACTCAGATATTGACGGGCCTTCTTCTTATCTTTGTTTTCACCCTGCCCAACCCCTAATATTCGAAAGCCTCCAGTCGGACTGTGAGTACACGAGAGAGGTGTTTGTGCGGCTCCTTTATGTTCGTCTTGTTCGCGAGCCCCTCAAAGAACCCCTCCCGAGCTTGGTAGAATCTTTCTGCAACCTGCTACGCAACCTGGGAATGCAGTATTTGAAACTTCGGGTTCTTCTTTCTCAGGGCAAAGGATCTGGAGGAGCTTGTTCCTACTCATAGTGTGCTTGCTCTTCCCCTACTCCTCCCACTCGGCGTGCAAGAGTGCGTTACAGAGCCTGCGGGCGACCTCGAGCCGAGCACCCAACACCCCCACCCGCAGCGGTATCCAAAGCGTGCGCCCGGTAGCGGTAGGCTCCCACACCACACCACACCACACCACACCACA
>Ga0209061_1004887_pt1 | contig 12368 bp, 9 predicted proteins | sample Coa_R1_10_FD_187157 | JGI IMG/M metagenome (GOLD analysis project Ga0209061, IMG submission 187157) | Surface soil microbial communities from Centralia Pennsylvania, which are recovering from an underground coalmine fire - Coalmine... | ecosystem: Environmental > Terrestrial > Soil > Unclassified...
CGGAACCGCTGGCGCTGCGCGCCCGGCTGCGGCCGCGCGCGCAGCGCGGCCACGCCGAGCAGGCCGAACGCCGCGGCCAGCCCGTCGATGTGGCCGCCGGCGACGATCTCCCACAGCAGCAGCGGGTTCACCGACCACAGCAGGTGCGCCCGCAGCCGCATCGCCGGGTCGGCCCGCAGCATCCTGTCCAGCCCCAGGATCACCGCGCCGAAGGCGACGGCCTCCTCGAGCTTCAGCCAGAAGGTGATGCGGGCCAGCGACGTCCCGCCGAGCTCGGCCGCGGCCCACTCCGCCCCGGCGGCCACCGGCCCGTACACCGACACCGCGGTGGTCCAGGTGGACGGGATCTCGGCGAACGGGATCTGCCCGGCGACCGGGTCGCCGTCCCTGCTCAGCTGCAGCGGCGTCGTCACGTAGGGATTGCGGCCGGTCACCGCGGTCCGGCCGCTGGCGGCGTAGGAGATCGTGTCGGTCGTCCCGGCCGCCGGGAGCACGGTGAAGGCCGCGACCGCGAGGAACCCCGACGCGATCAGCGCGCGGGCCGGCGGCCGCCAGCCGCGGGCGACCGCCGCCAGGCCGGCGATCACGCCCGCGCAGCCCAGCGCCATCGAGGTCCACAGCGCCACGGTCACGACCGTGGCGGTGAGGTGGACCGAAACCCACCACGGCGGACCCGCTGCCCGGGGGATGGACGGCACGGATACGCTCGGGCCGGCCGCCGCGACCGCGATCATGATGAGCGCCGACGCGGCGATGGCGGCAGCGGCCACGGCCCCGGTCAGGCGGCCCGGCCTGGCAGCGCCCGTGCCGTCGGGCCGGGCCGCGGCGGCGCTGTCCGCCCCGTGGTTGTCGCTCACCGTTCCGCCCGCAGCCTCCGCAGTGTCACAGGTGCCGGGTTACGGCACCCGACTTGACGGTACCGGATCGGGAGCGTGCCATGGGCGGTGCCCGCGGCGGTGTGCCGCGGGCACCGCCCGCCGGCCCGTACCTCCTGCCCTCGCGGCCGCGCGCGTCACGTCCCCGGCGTGCTCACCCGCCCGTTCACCTGCGCGCCCGGTGCCGCCGCGTCCGGCTGGCGCGCGTCGTCGGGTGCATCGATGTCGCTCTTGGCCTGCGCGGTCGCGCGCGCGTAACGCCGCCGCACCGTGACGGCCGCCGTCGCGCCCGCCGCGGCAAGCGCCGCGCCGATGCCGCCCAGCAGCCGCCAGTCGAGCAGCCGCCGCCGGCCGGCCTTGGCCGCCGCGGCGTCGCCGGCCGGCCTGACGCGCCGGGCGGTGCTGCGCAGCGCCGAGGAAACCTTAGGCGCCACCGAGCGCGTGACCGCGTCCGCGGCGTCCTCCAGGCGCGGCGCGGCCCACCCCCGCGCCATGCGGACGCCGCGGCGGGCGCCGTGCAGCGCCGTGGTCCCCGCGCGCTTGCCCGCCGGGACCGCCACGGCGGCGGCGGCGCTCGCGCGGTCCCTGGCGCGCCTGCCCGCCGCGGCCATCCCGGTGGCCGCACGGTTGGTCTTGGAATGGGACACAGTTACCTCCCGAGCGTGATCCCGTTACCCCACCGTTCCCGCCTGGGCCGGGTTCAACCATCGGGCGCTGCCGGTACGGTGTATGAGAAGCGGAATTACCCGGGCCGGAACGGCCGGCCGATGAGGAGCCACACGCATGTCGGATACGCTGACCGCGACGCTGCGGACGAGCGAGGGGCCGGTGGTCGTCGGGCTGTTCCCCGGCCACGCGCCGCAGACCGTGCGCAACTTCGTGGAACTGGCCGAGGGCCGCAGGCGGTGGACCGACCCCCGCACCGGCCGCGCGACCACCGGCCGGCTGTATGACGGCACGGTCTTCCACCGGGTGATCCCCGACTTCATGATCCAAGGCGGCGACCCGCTGGGCACGGGCACCGGCGGACCGGGCTACCAGTTCGCCGACGAGATCCACCCGGACCTGGCCTTCGACCGGCCCTACCTGCTGGCTATGGCGAACGCGGGACCGGGAACCAACGGCTCGCAGTTCTTCATCACGGTCGCGCCGACCCCGTGGCTCGACGGCAGGCACACCATCTTCGGCGAGGTCATCGCGGGCGCGGACGTGGTGGACCGGATCAGCCGGGTGAAGACCGGACGCCAGGACCGGCCGGTGCGGGACGTGACGCTGGAGTCGGTCACGGTGACGCGCGGCGACGGCGCCGGCGGCTGACGGGACCAGGCGGTGAGCGCGCCCTTCGGTTCCGGGCCCGGCGAACCGGGCCAGGTCTCCGGTCCGGGCCCGGCGCAGATCCCCACCTGTTACCGGCACCCGGGCCGGGAAACCTACGTGTCCTGCGTGCGGTGCGGGCGGTATGCCTGCCCCGACTGCATGCGCGCGGTGTCGGTGGGCCAGCAGTGCGTCGAGTGCATCGGCGCGGGGTCGGGGCGCACAGCCGGGGGCGGGCCCGCGCGCCGGGCCAGGACCACGTTCGGCGGCCGCCCGGTGACCGGCGCCGTCGTCACCTGGACGCTGGTCGGGATCAACGTCGCGGTGTTCCTGGCCACCTGGGCGCGCCCGGGCATCGTGACCGACCTGGAGATGTTCGGCTACGCCTCGTACGGCCCGGGCCCCATGCACGGCGTGGCCGCGGGCGAGTGGTACCGGCTGGTCACATCCGCGTTCCTGGCGCCGGCGACCGGGCTCGGCGGCCTGGGGTTCCTGGACATCCTGTTCAACATGTGGGCGCTGGTGTTCGTGGGCCCCGCGCTGGAGGGCCTGCTCGGGCGGCTGCGCTTCCTCGCGGTCTACCTGCTGTCCGCGCTCGGCGGCGGGGTGATGTACTACTACCTCGCGCCGCCGTACGATCCCGCGGTGGGCGCCTCCGGCGCGATCTTCGGCCTGTTCGGGGCGTGGTTCGTGGTGTCGCGGCGGCTGCGCCTGGACACCCGCGGCATCGCGTTCCTGATCGCGATCAACCTGGCCCTCAGCTTCTGGCTGCACAACATCATCGCCTGGCAGGACCACATCGGCGGCCTGCTCACCGGCGTGCTGGTCACCGCCGCCTACGCCTACGCCCCCCGCCGCGGCCGCGCCGCGGTGCAGGCGCTGGCCACCGCCGCCGTCATCGCCTTGATCGCGGTCGCCGTCGCGGTCAGGACGGGCCAGCTCACCGGGACGGGACTTTGACGCTCAGCGCCATCTCGTCGACAAGGTGACGCCGCCGATGATGAACGCGAAGCCCACCACGAGGTTCCACCCGCCGAGCGCGGACATGCCGGCCGCCGAGCCCTGGGTGATGTAGTACACCGCGATCCAGGCCAGGCCGATCACCAGGCACGCCGCGATGGCGGGGCCGACCCAGGGCGGGCTGGCCTTGCGCCGCGCCGTCTTCCGGGGCGGCGGGGTGTAGACCGTCTTCTTGCGGACGCGCGACTTGGGCACGACGGCCTCCTCCGGGCGACTGGCGGTGCGGAACCCAAGCCTAGCCGCTCCCCGCGGCGGCCGCCCCGGTCCCCCGGGGCGGGATTGCGGCGGTAAGAAGCTGATGGTGACCGTCGGGTTCGGCGACGGCGACCCCGACGAGGACGGCGACGCGGGCGGGGACGGCGACTGGGTCGCGCCGTTCTGCACGTAGATGGTCACCGTGGAACCCTTGGCGGCGGTGCCGTTGGCAGCGGGCACCTGGTTGAAGACGGTTCCGTTCGCGAAGTTGCCCTGGGTCGTCGTGCCCTGCTGCGCGTTGACCTGGAAGCCGGCCGTGGTGAGGATCGAGGTGGCGGTCTGCTGGGAATCGCCGATGACCGACGGCACCGTGACGGCCCCGCCGGAGACGGTGATCGTCACCGTGGAGCCGGGCGTGGCCGTGCCGCCGCCGCTCGGGTTCTGGCTGATGACCTGGCCCGCGGGCTGCGAGGCGGTGGGATCCGTATCCACCTTGACGTTGAACCCGGCGCTCTGCAGCGCCGATTGGGCCTGGGTCTGCTGCTGGCCGACCACGTTCGGCACCGAGACAGCCGCCGGGCCGGTGGACACGTACAGCGTCACCAGCGTATTCACCGGGACGTTGTTGCCTGCGGGCGGATTCGAGTCGATCACGTAGCCCTTGCGGACCGACGAGTTTGACCGGTCGACCACGGTCGAGCGGAGGTGCGCCTGCGAGATCTGCTGCTGCGCCGTCGCCAGCGGCTCGTTGTTCACCAGCGGCACCGCGGCGGTCTTGCCGGTGCTGCCGAGCAGGTAGTAGGCAACCCCGCCGACCACGGCGATCACGAGCAGCAGGCCGAGCACCCACGGGATCCAGCGGTGGCTGCGGCGCTCGCCGTCGTAGCCGCCCTCGGGGTACTCATAGTCCTCGACCGGGGGGATCTGCGACGTCGGCCCCGCCGCCATCGCCGGCCCGCCCAGCCGCTGGGTGCGCGGATAGTCCAGCCTGGTCGGCGCGGCGGCGGCCACCGGCATGCCGGCGCCGGCCCGCTGCAGGTCGGCGCGCATCTCGCCGGCCGTCTGGTACCTGTCGGCGGGCGACTTGGCCATCGCCCGCAGCACGACCGCGTCAGCCCACGGCGGCACGTCCGGGTCCGCCACCGACGGCGGGACCGGGTTTTCCCGCACGTGCTGGTAGGCGATGGCCACCGGGGAGTCGCCGGTGAACGGCGGCCGCCCGGTGAGCAGTTCGTACAGCACGCAGCCGGTGGAGTAGATGTCGCTGCGGGAATCGACCCGCTCGCCCCTGGCCTGCTCCGGTGACAGGTACTGCGCGGTGCCGATCACCTGGGCGGTCTGCGTCATGGTGGACTGGGCGTCGCTCATCGCGCGGGCGATGCCGAAGTCCATCACCTTGACGTCGCCGTTGCGCGTCACCATGATGTTGCCCGGCTTGATGTCCCGGTGCACGATGCCGGCCTGGTGGCTGTAGTCCAGCGCGCGCAGCACGCCCTCGATGATCTCCAGCGACCGTTCCGGGAGCAGCCGGTGCCCCTCGGTGAGCAGATCCCGCACCGTGCGGCCGTCGACGAACTCCATCACGATGTACGGCACCGGCACGCCGGTGGCCATGTCCTCGCCGGTGTCGTAGACGGCGACGATGTTCGGGTGGTTCAGCGAGGCCGCGGACTGTGCCTCGCGGCGGAACCTCGCCTGGAAGACCTGGTCCCTGGCCAGGTCGGCGCGCAGCGTCTTGATCGCGACGATCCGGTCCAGCCGGATGTCACGGGCCCGGTACACCTCGGCCATGCCGCCGCGCCCGACGACGCCGTCGAGCTCGTACCGGCCGCCGAGCAGGCGGGGCTGTGTCATGTCTCGCACTGTGCCAAACCACCCTGGGTCTTTGCCATTGTCTATGAGGACTTCGTTGCGGTAGCCGACGCCGACGGGCTCGCCGACGGCGAGCCCGTCGGCGGGGCCGAGGTCGTCGCCGATGCCGTCGGGCTCGCCGACGAGGTCGTCGGCCGCGCGGTCGGCGACGGTGTCGTTGTCTCCGTCTTCGTCTTCGTCGGCGTCGCGGTCGGGCGGCGGGCCGGCGTCGACTGTTGCTCCACCAGACTAGGGCGGGCGGCCTGGCCGGTGTGCGCCGCGGCGCGGCGCGGCGGTGCCGGGGCCGACGAGCCGGAGCGCTGCGCCGTGCTGGCCCCGCCGCTGCGGCCCGGATCGGCGATGTGCCCGCTGAGGTACAGCCCGGCCGCGGCGGCGAGCGCGCACAGCACCGCGGTCGTGCCCGCCAGCACCAGCCGCCTGCGGGCGTCGCCGGGCCCGCCGCCGCCCGCCCGTTCGGCGTCGAGGTCTTCGGTGTCGGACGGGGCAGGCGCGGCGGCGGGCAGGTCCGCCCTGGTCGGGGCGGCGTACTCCGCGGGCCAGCCGTCCTGCCCCATGGCCAGCGCGTCGCGCAGCGCACCGGCCCGGTCGGCGACGGCGCGGGCGCTGGCCGGGCGCTGGTCCGGGCTCTTGGCCAGCATCTGGTAGATCAGGTCACCGACCGGAGGCGGCACGTCGGGCGGGAGCGGCGGCACCGGCTCGTGCTTGTGCGCGTACGCGATCGCCAGCGGCTCCTTGGCCGTGAACGGCGGCCGGCCGGCCAGGCACTCGTAGCCGACGACGCCGAGCGAGTAGATGTCGGAGGCGGCGGTCACCTGCGCGCCGGTGGCCTGCTCCGGGGACACGTACATCGCGGTGCCCATCACCATGCCGGTCTCGGTCAGGTGCGTGGCCTGCGCCGCGCGCGCCGCGGTCGCGATGCCGAAATCGGTGATCTTGGTGGCGCCGCCCGCTGCCACCAGCAGGTTGCCCGGCTTGATGTCGCGGTGCACGATGCCGGCCGCGTGCGCCGCATCGAGCGCCCGCGCCGCCTGGCCGACGATGTCCAGCGTGGCAGCGGCGGACAGCCGTCCCGCCCGGGCCAGGATCGCCGACAGCGGCTCCCCGTCCACCAGCTCCATGACCAGGTAGGCGCCGCCGAACTCGGCCGACTCGCCGTAGTCGTAGACGCGGGCGATGCCGGGGTGGGACAGGCTGGCCGCGTACCGTGCCTCGGCGCGGAACCGGGCCAGGAACGACGGGTCGCCCGCCCGGCCGGTGGGCAGCAGCTTGACCGCGACCGCGCGGCTCAGCAGCTCGTCGTGGCCGCGCCACACCTCGCCCATGCCGCCGGCCGCGATGCGGCCGGTCAGCCGGTAGCGGCCAGCCAGCAGGTAGTCGGTCACTGCTTCCCCTGATTGGCCAGGTACGCCTGGTACGCCTTGATAACCTGCACGGCGATGGGTGCGGCCGCGGCGGCGCCGTAACCGCCGCCTCTAATGATGACGCCCACCGCGATGTCCGGGTTGGCGTACGGCGCGAACGAGGTGAAGGCCGCGTCGTCTGGGTTGTACGCGCCGGTCTGCGCGGTGCCGGTCTTCCCGGCGATGACGAGGCCGCCCTCGTTGCCGGCGTTGAACGCGAACGCGGTGCCGTCGGAATCCTGCACGACCGCGCGCATCAGCTGCCCCACGACGGACGCGACCGACGGGGAGTCCGGCCGGCTCAGCACCTGCGGCGAGGTGGTCTGCACCGTGCTCAGGTCGCTGGCGGTGACCTGCTGCACCAGGTAGGGCCGCATCAGCGTGCCCCCGTTGGCGATCGCCGCGGCGAACATGGCCTCCTGCAGCGGGGTGACCGTGTCGCTGAACTGGCCGATCGCGGAATCGGCGGTCAGCGCCTCGCTCGGCGGTATCACGTAGTCGCTTTGGGCCACGCCCACCGGGATGGCGAGGTTCGGGTCGTTCATGCCGAACTTCCCGGCCATCGCCGCCAGCGCCTGCCCGCCGAGGTCCATGCCGATCTTGGCGAAGGTGGTGTCGCAGGACTGCGCGAACGCGGTGATCAGCGGGACGTGGCCGCTGCCGTTCCCGCACACCTCGCCGTCGTTGTTGGTGAGCACGTGCGTGCTTTGCGGCAGCGTGAGCTGGGTCGGCGAGTAGACGCTGGTCTGCGCGGAGGCGGACGGGTTCTGCGTCAGGTACTGCGAAACCGTGACGATCTTGAACGTGGAGCCGGGCGGGGACGTCTCGCTGATGGCGCGGTTCAGCAGCGGCTGGGCCGGGTCCTTGAGCAGCGCCTGGTCGTTCTTGTTGAGCTGGGTGCCGTTGTGCACGGCGAGCAGGTTGGGATCGAAGCTCGGGTAGGAGGCCATGGCCAGGATCGCCCCGGTCTTCGGGTTGAGGGCGACCACCCCGCCGGGCTTGCCCAACGCCGCGAGCGCATCGTAGGCGGCGGTCTGCGCCGCGGAGTTGATCGTGACGGTGACGTTGGCGCCCTTGACCGTCTTGCCGGTGATCAGGTCGATGGCCTTCCTGACGTCGAGCGCGGAGTCGTTCCCGGACAGCAGCGAGTTCTCCGCGGCCTCGATCCCTGTCTGGCTGTACAGGGTGTCGTAGCCGGTCACCGGCGCGTACAGCGGGCCGTGCGGGTAGTACCGCTGGTACTTGATGGAATCGCTCTTGCCGGCGCTCGGCCGGGACGCCGCGATCGTCACGCCGTCGGAGGTCACGATGCTGCCGCGCTCGTAGGAGTTCTGCGCCGCGTAGAAGGCGCGGGAGTTGCCCGGCTCGTTGGCGAGGCTGGCGGCGTCGAAGCCCTGCAGGTAGTTGATGTTGACCAGCAGCAGCACGAACATCACCAGGACCGCGATCGATATCCGGCGCAGCGCGCGGTTCACTTCAGGCTCACCACCTGCGTCAGGCCCTCGTCCTGGATGGGCCGCGGCGGCGGGCGCCTGGCCGTGTCGCTCATCCGGGTCAGCAGGGCGATGAGTATCCAGCTTGCCACCAGCGACGACCCGCCCTGGGACAGGAATGGTGTGGTGATGCCGGTCAGCGGGATGAGCCTGGTGACGCCGCCGACGATCACGAAGACCTGCAGCGCGAGCATGAACGACAGGCCCCCCGCCAGCAGCTTGGAGAACGGGTCCTTCACCGACATGGCGGTGCGCATCCCCCGCTGCACGATCAGCCCGTAGACAAGCAGGATCGCCATCAGCCCGGCCAGGCCGAGTTCCTCGCCGAACGCGGTGACCACCAGGTCGCTTTGCACCAGCGGCGTGATGTACGGCTGGCCGCCGCCGAGGCCCTTGCCGAGCAGGCCGCCGTTCGCCATGCCGTACAGCCCCTGGACGAGCTGGTAGGCGTTGCCGCTGGGGTTGCTGCCGGCGAAGGGATGCAGCCAGATGTCGAAGCGCTCGCTGACGTGGGCGAACAGCTTGCTCGCCACGAACGCGCCCGCCACGAACATGACGAAGCCGAGCAGCAGCCAGGATGTCCGCGAAGTGGCGATGTACAGCATGGCGACGAACAGTCCCATGAAGATCGCGCTGGTCCCGATGTCGCTCTCGAACACCAGCAGCAGCAGGCTCACCGCCCAGATCACCAGGATCGGGCCGAGGTCGCGGGCCCGCGGCAGGTCGATTCCGAGCACCCGGCGGCCTGCCAGCGCCAGCACGTCCCGCTTGGTCACCAGGTAGCCGGCGAACGCCACCGCCAGGGCCAGCTTCGCGAACTCCTCGGGCTGGACGGTGAACGTGCCGAGCCTGAGCTGGACCTTGGCGCCGGTGCCCGGCACCTCGCTGATCGAGGCGGGCAGCAGCGCGGGCAGCGCGATCAGCGCCAGCCCGACGGCGCCGAGCGTGTAGGTGTAGCGCTGCAGCACCCGCGGCTCGCGGATCAGCACGAGAACCGCGACGAAGCACCCGACGCCCACGGCCGTGTAGAGGATCTGGATGCCGGTTGCCGAGGGGCTCATCGGGGCGGTCAGCAGGTTGCCCTGCGCCGCCAGCCGGTAGGTCATCACCACGCCCAGGCCGTTGAGCGCCGCGGCCAGCGGCAGCAGCAGCGGGTCGGACCACGGGGCGAGCCTGCGCACCGCCAGGTGCGCGGCGAGCATGACGACCGCGAAGGCGCCCAGGTACTCGGCCATCGGCGACGGCAGCCTGCCCTTGAGGCTGTAGCCCACGTTGGCGAAGGCGAACGCGACGAGGCCGAACGCGAAGACCAGCATGACCAGTTCGGTGCGCCGCCTGCCACGGGCCACCGGGACAAGCGGGTCGGCCGGGCCGACCGCAGGCGACGGGGCCGTGACGCTGCTCACGAGTGCCCCGTGGTGGCCGGGGTCAAGGCGCTGGCGGCGATGCCGAACGCCTGCGACGGCTGGCAGGTCGCCGCGGCCGCGGGCGGCCGCTGGGGTGGCCTGGGGATGCCGGAGACGGGCTTGCGCTGCCGCCTGGCCGCGGCGACCGCCACGGTGTAGGAGTCCACCCGCGCCGCCCACTGCTGCAGCGCGACGTACTGCTGCCTGCACTGGTTGACCGCGCTGCGGACGTTGCCGACCACCTGCTGGACCTGAGCGAGGCTGCCGGAGGCGTACGCGGTCCGCACCGCCTGCTGGTAATTGGACGGGACCTGGTCGATCCGGATCGCGGTGCGCTGGTAGGGGCTGGACAGGCTGACCCCGGCGACCCGCTGGTTGATGCCGCGGTAGATCACCACCTGGCCGGTGCCGTCCACCGCGACGTAGTACTGATCCTGGCTCCACCGCCAGGCGATGTAACCGCCGCCGACGATCACGGCGAGCAGCACCACGAGCGTGGTGGTCACGATCGGCCAGCGCCTGCCGCGGTCGTGCTTCCTGCGGTGGCCCCGCCTGCCCGGACCCGTGCCGTTCTCGCTGGCGGCCACGACCGGCCCGAAGCCATCGTCCGCGTCGTCTGCCGCGGCCCGGTCCGGGGCGGTGCGCGGGGACTGCCCGTGCTCGCCGTGGTGATTGGCGGCCGGCCCCGGCACGGTGAACGGGCTGGTGCCGCCGGCGCTCAGCCTCAGGTCTCCGGCATGGGCGGCGGCCCCGGCGAGCATCGGGACCCTGGTCGGCGGCAGCCGCGTGACGGCGGTGTCCACGACATCCGCGACGATGCAGGTGATGTTGTCCGGGCCGCCGCCGTCGATGGCAAGCTGGATGAGCTGCCGGGCGACCACGTCCGGGTCCTCCGCGCCCGCCAGCGTGTCCCGCAGCGTCTCGTCGCTGACCACCCCGGACAGCCCGTCCGAGCACAGCAGGTAGCGGTCGCCCGGCCGCCCGTCATGCACCGACAGGTCCGGCTCGGCGAGGGTCCTGCCGTCGAGAGCGCGCAGCAGCAGCGACCGCTGCGGGTGCGTCGACACGTCGTCGGCGCTGATCCTGCCCTCGTCGACCAGCGACTGCACCAGCGTGTGGTCGTGGGTGATCTGGTAAAGCTCGCCGTCACGCAGCAGGTATCCGCGCGAGTCGCCGATATGGCAGACGGCCGCGCGGCCGTCGTCCCACAGCAGCGCGGTCAGGGTGGTGCCCATGCCCTCCACGGCGGGGTTGACGAGAATCATCTCCTGCAGCCGCGCGTTGGCGGCCGCCACCGCCGCCGACAGGGCCTTCAGCATGTCGCCGGCCGGGGACTCGGAGTCAAGCTCGGCCATGGATGCGATCGTGACGGCGCTGGCCACCTCGCCCGCGGCGTGGCCGCCCATCCCGTCCGCCACCGCGAGCAGGCGCGGCCCCGCGTACGCCGAGTCCTCGTTCCCCTCGCGGAGGAGGCCGACGTCGGAGCGTACCGCGTAGCGGAGTGCAAGTGTCATCTGCGCAGTTCCAGAACGGTCTTGCCAATGCGGATCGGCACGCCGAGCGGAACTGGGGTCGGCCTGGTCACCTTCTGCCGGTCCAGGTACGTGCCGTTGGTCGATCCGAGATCCTCGACGATCCACTGACCGTCCTGCGGGAAGATTCGCGCGTGCCGGCTTGAAGCGTAGTCGTCGTGGAGCACGAGCGTGGCGTCATTCGCGCGTCCCAGGGTGATCTGCTGCTGGTTGAGATCGACGCTGGTGCCCTTCAGCGCGCCCGCCGTCACCACCAGGAAGCGGGGCGAGCCGCGGCCGGCCCGGCCCGGCCGCGGCGACCGCGGCGGCCGGAAACCCTGAGCCTGGCGGGAACGCCGCGATGCCGTGGCCGACCCGAGCAGGTCGGTGCGCACCACGCCGATCGCCGCGATCACGAACAGCCACAACACGGCAAGGAAGGCGATCCTGATGATGGTGAGGGACAGCTCGCTCATCTGCCGACACGCCCCGGGGCTCCGGCGTCCCCCGCCTCAGTACCCACTGCGCTGGCTGTCCGGGCCATCCTGGCGGAAGACCAGGGTGGTCCGTCCAAGCGACACGTGAGTGCCGTCGGCGAGCGCGACGCGCCTGACCGGCTGGCCGTTGACGAACGTCCCGTTGGTGGAGCCCAGATCCACCAGAACCACCTGGCCGCCTTCCACGCGCAGCTCGGCGTGGTGCCTGGAGACGCCGGGGTCGACCAGGCGCAGGTCGCAGTCGGTCCCCCTGCCGAGCAGCGTCACCGGCGTCACCAGCTCGTAGGTGCGCTGGTCGCCGCCGTCCGGGATGCCCCCGGGAGCGGCACCGGAGGCCGAGACGATCAGCCGCGGGCGGCCGGGAAAGCCGCGCCCCTGCGGCCGCGGCAGGTCGCTGGCGGGCAGCCTGATCTCACCGCCCTCGATGGTCGAACCGCGGATCACCCCCGACCTGATCCGGAACGTGCCCGTGGTCAGGTCGGGCACGCCCTCGAATCGCATCCGCACCGGGCCGACGAACGAGTACCCCTGCTCCTTGGCGTAGTCCCTGGCGAGGTTGGCAAGCTCGACGCCCAGGCTTTCCGCGTACACGTCGAGGCGGTCGTGGTCGCTTTCGGCGAGCTCGACGACGAAGTCATTGGGCACCAGGGTGCGGCCCTTCGCGACGATGGCGGCCCGGTCGTCCATCTCCCGCTGCACCGCGCTCGCCACCTCGACCGGCTGAAGCTCGGACCTGAAGGCGCGCGCGAAGGCGCCTTCGACCATCCCCTCGAGCCGGCGCTCGA
>Ga0209061_1004889_pt1 | contig 12366 bp, 11 predicted proteins | sample Coa_R1_10_FD_187157 | JGI IMG/M metagenome (GOLD analysis project Ga0209061, IMG submission 187157) | Surface soil microbial communities from Centralia Pennsylvania, which are recovering from an underground coalmine fire - Coalmine... | ecosystem: Environmental > Terrestrial > Soil >...
CGGTGACAAAGAAGATCGCCGGCAGCCAGTCGTGCGAGAACTCCCAGATGTCGCCGTCGCCGCGCTTGTGGGCAAAAAACAAGATTCCGGCAATCGCATACAGGTTCCACGCCACGTACCACGGCCAATGCGGCACGTGCCCATGCCGGGTGCAAACCAGCAGCGTCAGGACAAGATGCACAGCAAAGTAGATTCGGTCGGCGCGATTCATCGCTCGTAGGAGCATACCCCATGGCAGGAACGGCTCTCAAAAAGGCGAAGAACACCCCGGCTGGATGAAGAAACGAACTCAGTCTATCGACTTGGATAGCACTCTCACCGATGAGATAGACGGTTTGCCTCTGCAATCGCAGCGGTCAGCGGACAGGGCTTTAACGCTGGTGCGGCTATTCTCTACGAAGTCACTTCTCATTAACAAGTTAGGATTTTGCTTTTCTTTGATAAAGAGTTTGGTACTACGACTGCTGTTGTCATGATCGCCACCGTCTCAAGGAGAAAAAGCTATGAAATCGCTCGTGCTCTTCATGGCCCTGGTTGCAGCTTTTGCCTTCCCAACTCACGTTTATGGTCAGCAGGAAGTCGATCCTGACCATTTTGATCAGCCGGCAGCTCATGCCGTCCACTCAAAGACGCATACTGCGAAAGCGGCATCCGTGCGCCATCACTCGCGGTCCGCCCACGTGAAGCAGGCCGGCAAGCAGGATGCCGGCAAGCGGAAGGCCAGCAAGGCACAAGGTTATTCTGCGGGATTCTAAGGGAAAGGGCCCTGGTTAACGAACGAAATCAGGGCCTGCCTAAGAGACGGCCGTGGCGGTATAGCTCAGTTCGATTGCAATGACGGCTTGTCTGTGACCCATCAGCCAGCTGAAGAAGTCGCCGGCAATTTTCTGCCAGCCATACTTGCGCCGCAACAGCTGCTGGCCATACGCAGCTTCTTCGCCGGCGCAAATTCGTGCGCGAGCGTCAACCCAATCACCCCGCAAGTCGCCGCGAAGCGTACATGGGGCGAGGCGAACCTTAGGGTTGTTGCGAATGCGCTTTATCTTACCCGCGTCAGCCTCGGAGTAAACATAAAACACGACTCCGCCCCATACCCCTGTTGATTCAGCGGGCGCCTGCGCAAACCACACCGGCGTCCGCACGCCTACTCCGCTTTTGCGGAAGCTTTCCAAGTTGAAATACTTTGCATTTACAAACTGCGCAATTGCATCAGACATGGGACACGCCCCGTTCGCAGATAAGCAGATGGCATCGGGCTGCTGATTTTCGAACTTGCAATAGCCAACGGTCTGTAATTCAGCGATCCCGGCGTGCAGTTTACCTGCAGATTAGAGCACTTCAGCCCCACCAAGGGTTCTTAATTCCTGCATCCCTAGGTTAGCTCGCAGGAGACCGCGTCTTTACATTCCTGAGTCGCGTGGGTCACAATACCGGCAGCATTGTTGCCTGGATCGGGGAATTGGCGTGAGACTGCGTGCAAGCCTGTTGCTGATACTGTTCGCGCATGTGCTGCTCCACCCTTGGGTGCACACCGTGGGTACGGCCATGCTCGCCGGCGCACCTGTATCGGTCAGCCGCAATTCGAACCCATCCCGCAGCGGCGTGTTATCGCGCGAGGAGTGCGAATTGTGCCGAGCCGGTCACAACGCTACCCTCACTCCCAAGCCTCTCCTGACTGATCTGCTAAATCCGATCTGGATTCGTACCACCCTTCAGGCAGTCAACTACGCCTCCCTGCAGGCTGACCGCCGGTTTCCTTCCCGGGCGCCTCCGATCCTCTAGTCGCTTCCCTTTGAAAACCACAGCGCGTTAATTACGAGTTCCGGGACGCATCTTTGGCTGTTCCAGGAGCTTATGACCTGTGTTTCCGGCCCACCTCGGAATGGAGCCTTAGCGGAAGAATTGGAGGATCGATGTCCCCGGAATTACATGTATCTAGCCCAAGAGCCATCCGTCCGGCAGGGACGGCTCCCGCGCAACGCCTGAATTTGTTTCTGGCCGCATTGATTTTTGCGGTGATTCTCTCGCCGCTTTTCGCTCACGCTGCCCAGGGATCAACTGGCTCTTCATCCGTAAGCGGAGTTGTTACCGACCCCTCCGGAGCGATCATTCCTGGCGCAACCATCGAAATCCGCAATCCCGTCAGCCAATTCATTCGCACGACAACCAGCGACAGCGCCGGAAAGTTCAGTATTTCCAACGTCCCGGTCAATTCTTATCACATGACCGTGAGCAGCACGGGCTTTGCCCCATATGTACAGGACATCAACGTTCGCTCCGCCTTACCCTTGACGTTGAAAATCGTGCTGCAGATTTCGTCAAACGCAGAAACCGTCACCGTGCAAGGCGAAGCCAGCGACCTGGTGAAGAACGACTCTACCTTTCACACCAATGTGGACCGCAAGCTGCTCAACCAACTTCCCCTGGAGAGCAGTTCGTCACAGCTTAGTTCGGCTATCACTTTGTCGTCACCCGGTATTGCAGCCGATTCCAATGGCCAATTGCACGGCTTGGGAGACCACGCCGAGAACTCTTTCTCCCTCGACGGTCAACCGATCACTGATCAGCAGAGCAAAACCTTCTCCAACCAGATTCCTCTGGACGCAGTGCAGTCGATGACGGTCATTGGCGGCGCTCCGCCAGCCGAGTACGGCGACAAGACCAGCATGGTGATCGATGTAACCACGCGATCGGGGTTGGGGGTGACGACCCCGCACGGAGACATTACTACTTCCTACGGGACCTTTGGTACTTCGAACCTGGACGCTGATCTCTCGTACGGCGGGAAGAACTGGGGGAACTTTATCGCGGTCAACGGACTGAACACTGGCCGCTTTCTCGATACGCCGGAATTCGCCGTCTTGCACGACCACGGCAACGAAGAGAACGTCTTCGATCGCGTCGACGACCAATTTACTCCCGACGACGCCGTTCACTTCGATTTTCAGTTCACCCGTTCGTGGTTTCAGAACCCAAATTCGTATGACCAGCAATTCCACGACATCAACGGCATTCAGGCCCTGAATCCTTTGACCGGCCTTCCTCTAGGACCGACTGACCAACGTTCCAAGATCCTGACGTTTGATGTAGCTCCCACTTGGACGCATATCATCAACGACAACACGCTTTTCACGCTTAATACGTGGACGCGGCGCGACGGGTATGACTACTATCCCAGCGCCGATCCTTTCAACGACCTCGGCCCAGTTAGCCTCCAGCGACAAACGGTGGCCCAACAGCGCGCGCTTCTCAATGCCGGAGCTACCGCCAGCCTCAGTTACACGAAGGGAGTCCACAACATCAAGACTGGTATCACCTACGAGCAAACTTTCCTGGACGAAAACGATCAGCTAGGAATTATTGATCCAACTTACAACGCTCCCTGCCTGAACGGCACCGGCATCCCGGTCAACGGTTTTACCAGCCCGGTGCAGTGTGCACCGGCAGGATTGGTGCCGAATGTACCCTCCGACCCGATTGCGACCGGCTCGGCTTTGTATCCATACTTCAACCCCGCTCTGCTGCCCTACGATTTGACTCGTGGCGGGACAGAGTTTCCTTTTGCCGGGCACACTGACGTCAAGGAACTGGCAATGTATGTGGAGGACACCATTACCGAGGGCAATTTGTCCCTCAACCTTGGTATACGCGGCGATTTTTACAATGGGCTGGTAGTTGCCCGCCAAGCCGAGCCACGCATCGGAGTTGCCTACAACATCGCCAAGACCAACACCGTGCTCCGCTTTTCGTATGCCCGCACCCTAGAGACGCCTTTCAATGAAAATTTGGTGCTCTCCAGCACTGGCTGCAGTTCGCCGGTCCTGAGCCCACTTCTTGGCTGCACATCAAGCACGCTGACGCCGCTTACTCCCGGTTATCGCAATGAATACCATGTAGGCTTGCAGCAGGCTTTTGGGCGTTATGTGGTCGTCGATGGCGAATATATATGGAAGTACACCACCAATGGCTATGACTTCAGTGTCCTGGGGAACACACCTATCGCCTTTCCCATTGAGTGGGCCAGGTCCAAGATTCCCGGATTTGCCCTGCGCGTGAGCATGCCAAACTATCATGGGGTGAGTGCCTTGGTGACGATGTCCGGAGTAGCAGCGCGGTTCTTCCTGCCGCAGATCGCCGGAGCCGGCGCCGCTCCCTTGGCTCCCAGCGGAGTCTTCCGCATCGACCACGACGAGGCCTTCAACCAAACTACCCACGTGCAATATCAGACGCCCTGGAAACGCGGCCCTTGGATCGGCTTTAACTGGCGTTTTGACAGTGGGCTGGTAGCCGGGGCAACACCTTGCTTTGGACTATCGCCCGCGAACACCTGCCCCGGATCGGTGCTGATCAACGGCATCCCCTATGTCTCTATGGTGGCAGCCGACTATGGATCTGTACCTCTGAGCGCCGACCAGGAGTATCAGGCAGGCTTCTTCTGCGGATCGCAGTACGCCACTCCCACCCACCCTCTGCCCTTTATGTGTCCGGCATCGCAGTTCGGTTCCACCCTCCTGCAAGTCCCTTCCCCCGGAACGGAGAACGACGACCGCAATCCGCCGCGGGTGGCACCGCGCAATCTCTTTGATCTGGCTATTGGGGATGACAATCTATTCGGCGGTGACAAGTACAAATGGAGCGCTCAACTCACGCTGGTTAATCTGGCCAATGACTATGCACTGTATAATTTCCTGTCCACTTTCAGCGGTACGCACTACGTGACGCCACGGACGATTACAGGGGAGATCGGATTTCACTTCTGATTATCGTTGCATCCAGTAGTCGGAAGACTGTCCAACTTTGGATATAACAAGCGCCAGTTCCAAGTTAAATGCCACTCAGTCACGAGTGGCATTGGTGTATGGGTGTGATGGCCAGGGGCAGGACAACGAACCAGACTAAGCCTTCGCCTTGCGTTTCCGCTCCGCCCAACGCTGCTTCATCATCTCAGAGATTCTCTTGCGCGCCGCAGCACTCATGTGACGGCGTGGACGAGGCGCGCTAACGCTGCCGGCAGGCCGACCACGGCGACGCCCGCCACCTGGTCCCTCTAACGCGGCAATAGCACGATCCAAACGTTCGCGCTCTCTCTTGAGATCATTGAGTATGTTTTGAATATCCATGTTTCTCCTTTTTCCAGCTAGCTTAACCCTAGATTAGTTTAACAGCAGGATCAAAATAATCCAGATAATTATAACTGCCGCAGAAATCTCGTGCGTGGAAACCATCTCATAGCTCGTGCCACACTCTATGAGGCAAGTTGTCGTTGACCAGGCTCAGGACGGACTATCACTCCGAAGGCTTTGCTTTTCCTTACGAAACAACCCGGCTTCCTTCAAGAGCTACCGAAGGCTATGGCACACAACAACTCGCCCGTTGACGACATAACAAGCATATTTTGATTCCACCGACAGCGCCGCAGATGCTTAACGCTGCTGGAGGATTCTATGCCACAGCTTATGAATGCTTCTTCGGCGAAGGTCACGTAGGTAGCCCGGTCCGGGAAGGCTGGATATACTCGGATCCCATGGCTTTGACGCGCATCATCTTTTAGCGGCATTATCTCCGATGGTTGCAAGCACCGTTATGGCGCCACTCCCGGTGCGGCACCGAAATAGCAGCTTGACGCGCGATCCTATCCACGGCGATGGTCGGACATCCCCCGGCTTATTGCGAGGCGATATGTCTGTTGCTGCTCTTGGCTACAGTTGCTCTCCCAACGGGCTGCGCTTATCATTCAGCCCAATGTCCTCGATTCACAGTTCCCATCCCGTTGCAGCAGAGACACCCAGCACCGATGTTTACGCAGTGTACGGCGCCGATCCGGAAGTGCAGGCGTACGGCATGGCGAAGTATTCGCGCTCGGCGCTCTCCATGCGCGAGTCGCTGGCCGAGATCAATGAGCAAAAGGCCGAAAAATTTCTGAACACGTTTTACTTTCAGTACGGTCATCGCAGCATTGCCGATCTGGCGCATGTTGCCTTCGCCATTGAGCGGCTTTCAGTCCTGGCGGCGACGGTGGTCGTCGACGAGCCACGCTGGGACGGCCAGGAACGCTCGACCCGGTACCAGGATTTCCAGAAGAGCGGTTATTACATTCCGGATTTTGGCAACGATGCCGGCGCGCGGCGGTTGTACTGCGAGACCATCGACCACCTGTTCGCCGAATATCGCTATTTCTCCGAAGAGATGTTCCGCTATCTGCGGGAGCGCACGCCCAAGCCGCCGGAGATGAAACCGGAGACGTATGAACGCACACTGCGGGCACGCGCGTTCGACATTTCGCGCTACCTGCTGCCGCTGGCGACGAACACCTCACTCGGACAGATTGTCAGCGCGCGTACCCTCGAGAGCCAGGTCTCTCGGCTGCTGTCCCATACCCACGCCGAGGTGCGACGCCTGGGTGAATTGTTGCGGCGCGCCGCGCAGGAGCCGGCCTACAACGTCAACGAAGCTAAAGCACGCGAGCTGCTGAAGAGTTTCGAAGATGCCATCCCGAGCGACGGCGAGCCGCCGTTGCCCACCGGAGTCGAGGGGTCTCGATGCCATAATGACCGTCTGCGCGAGTTTCTGTTGCGCCCGGTTTGCGTCGCGCCCACGCTGGTGAAGTACGCCGAGCCGAGCCCCTACGAAATCGAGACTCGTCGCGAACTGCGCGCTGCTGCGGCAGAACTGTTGGCCCAAATCGCGATCGCCCCGGCCCCGACGGTTGACCTGCTGGAAGACGATCCGCTGGAAGTCGAGCTGGCGACGACGCTGCTGTATCAACACTCGCATCATCCTTATCGGCAGATTCGCAAGCTGGTGAGCTCGCTATCAGAAGCGCGGCGCCACGAGATCATCGAAATGGGCCTGCACCATCGCGGCCCTTACGACGAAGTTTCGCGCGCCTTCCGCGCCGGGCAGCAGTTTCGCTTTGACATCCTGATGGACATCGGCGGCTTCCGCGACCTGCATCGCCATCGTCGCTGCGTGCAGATTGTGCAGGACTACACCGCGGCGCACGGATACGATCTACCGCCGGAGATCGAATCCGCCGGCTTTGCGAAGCGCTATCAATCGGCGATGGAGCGAGCGCGAAGTGCGGCCGCGCAGCTTGCCGACCGCGCATTGCCCGCTCTTTCGCCAGACGAGGGCGAAATGTCCGGACCCGAGCCTGCCAGGGAAGCTGTGCGCCCGGCAGCCGAGGCGGAAGAGCAATCGCAATATATAATTCCTCTGGCCTTCCACAAACGCACTCTCTTCAAGATGGATCTGGCCGAGGTGATCTACATCAGCGAGCTGCGTACCGGCGCTGCCGGCCACATCTCGTACCGCAATGTCGCCTATGCGATGTATGAAGCCGTGGCCGGGCGCTATCCGGCGCTGGCGAAGTATTTCCGCGTCACCGACGTGAGGGAGCCGGTGGACCTGCTGAAACGCTAGTCAGCGCCAGGGAGTGAGAATGAAAAAACGGCCTTGTATCGCACGTTGTTTCATCATGACGTTTTGCCTTCTCTGCAGCCTGACTCGCTTCTCGGCAGCACAGGGCAACGCCCAAATCCAGTTTCCGCCGAAAAAGGGGGGCATGGTGACAGGGCATGCAACTGGAACATTTGAGGTAAAGGTCATTCCGCAGATCGCAGACGAGCAGGCACAGGCGGCAGGCATCGGTCGCATGTCGCTGGACAAACAGTGGCAAGGTGATCTTACGGGTAGCAGCAAGGGCGAGATGCTGAGCTTCGGCACCGGCGCAAAAGGCTCCTCCGGCGGCTATGTCGCTCTCGAAAAGTTTACCGGCTCGTTGAAGGGCCGCAGCGGCAGCTTCGTACTCCAGCACTCAGCAACCATGACCCGCGGAGTGCCGCAACTGACGATCTTCGTGGTTCCTGACTCAGGCACTGGCCAACTGGCGGGGATTACCGGCAAGATGAACATTGCGATCACGGATGGAAAGCATTCGTACGATTTTGAGTATGCGTTGCCTGAGAGTCATTAAAGCGTATGGAATCTGGCGGGAGAATCCGCACTGACCGGGGCGCTGAAGCGATGAGGCGAATTGATCAGCCGGCACAGACTTTCGGCAACTATGGCGTAGCACCCTAGTCACGTCACCTTCGTAATGTTACTTCGCTATTTCTTCGCTGCTGATTCCGGTGTATATTGGCTTTGTCAGTATCCATGCGCTTAGCACCGCAAGTTGCCCCTTATACGGCGCCTGTTCTCACTGACCCATCGCAATTCGTTGTAAGTTTTTACTGGTTCTCCCGCGCCAATGGAGGGCGGGGAAAGAGCAAGGAGCGGCACTAATGGCCGACGAGAAAGCTGAAAAGGGCCGGGCCATCGACCTGGCCATGTCGCAAATCGAGAAGCAGTTCGGCAAAGGCTCCATCATGAAGCTGGGGAGCAAGGGCGCGGTCGTCCCCATCTCCGTGATCTCCACCGGAGCGATTTCCTTCGACGCCGCCCTCGGCGTGGGCGGCTTCCCGCGTGGACGCGTGGTCGAGATCTTCGGACCCGAATCTTCCGGCAAAACGACCATTGCCTTGCAAGTGATTGCGCAGGCGCAAAAACAGGGTGGCATGGCAGCGTTTGTCGACGCCGAGCACGCGCTCGATCCCATTTACGCTGCGAAGTTAGGCGTGGACGTTGACAACCTGCTGGTCTCGCAGCCGGACTACGGCGAGCAGGCATTGGAGATCGCCGAGGCGCTGGTACGCTCGAATGCCGTCGATGTGCTGGTGGTTGATTCCGTGGCTGCGCTGGTACCCAAGGCCGAACTCGACGGCGAAATGGGCGACAGTCATGTCGGCCTGCAGGCGCGGTTGATGTCGCAAGCGCTGCGCAAGCTCACCGGCATCGTCGCCAAATCGAATACCTGTCTGGTGTTCATCAACCAGATTCGCGAGAAAATCGGCGTCATGTTTGGCAATCCCGAAACCACCACCGGCGGCCGCGCGCTAAAGTTCTACGCTTCAGTCCGCATCGACATCCGGCGCATCGCGGCTATCAAGGACGGCGACTCAGTCGTCGGCTCGCGCACTCGGGTGAAAGTGGTGAAGAACAAGGTCGCGGCGCCATTCCGTGAGGCTGAATTCGACATGATGTATGGCGAAGGTATCTCGCGCGAGGGTGACCTGATCGATTTGGCGGTCAACGCGAACCTGGTGGAGAAATCAGGTGCCTGGTTCAGCTATAAGGGCGAGCGCATTGGTCAGGGCCGCGAGAACGCCAAGCAGTTCCTCAAGGACAACAAGGACATCGCCACCAAACTCGAGGCGGAGGTCCGCAAGGCCCTGGGACTGATCTCCGCGGCCGAGAAAGCCCAAGCCGCAACCGCCAATGCCGAGGCCGCTCCCGCGCCGCAGCCTAAGCCTCCGGCGGGAAGGAAGTAGCGCTGTAAATTCTCGTTTGCATGCGGCGTTCTTCGCTTACTGTCGCCCGGAGCGCCGGCGGGCCGATTTTGCTCGTTGTGGAACAATTTGGCTTGTAGACGATTTACGTTAGGTTGTATGGGTTACCGCAGCCGCCGCAAGGAATGCTATGGAACAAAGGATAAGCATAATTACGCTAGGCGTGGCGGACCTGAATCGCAGTAGGGCGTTCTATGAGCGTCTTGGATGGCGGAAGTCCATGACGAAAGCTGAAGGGGTCGTATTTTTTCAGGCGGGTGGAATGGCTCTTGCCTTGTTCCCTAGGCATGAGCTCGCCAAGGACGCAAATATAACCGACTACGGCCAAGGGTTTAACGGAATAGCGCTTGCTTATAACGCCCGCAAGCGTGAAGAAGTAGGCTCGGTGCTTTCTGAAGCGAAAGCCGCTGGGGCAACGATTGTAAAGCCTGCCCAAGAAGCCTTCTGGGGCGGTTATTCGGGGTACTTTTCTGATCCTGACGGGTTTTTGTGGGAAGTCGCCTGGAACCTGTCCTTTCCGATGGCTGCGGATGGAAGCATTCAAATTCCAGACTAAGCCATCCATTTCCCGCACGGTGCGATGAAACGGACCCGCTACCCTGCTCGCTTCCCGATTGCCTCTCACCGCGCGTCATCATAAAATCATCCAACGTTAGTCTGTGCCCTCGAGGCCGCTTGAAAAACATCATCGTCATCTATCCCGGCTCCTTTGACCCGGTGACCAACGGCCACCTCGACCTGATTCATCGGGGAAGCAGGCTGTTCGATAAACTGATCGTAGCCATCGCGCAGAACCCGGACAAGAGCGAGTCGCTGTTCTCCATGGCGGAACGCAAGGAGATGCTGGACGCCATGACCGCGGAGCTGGACAACGTATACGTCGACACCTTCGAGGGCCTGCTGGTGAACTACTGCATCCAGAAAAACGCCAACGCGGTGCTGCGCGGCATCCGCGCCATTAGCGATTACGAATTCGAGCTGCAAATGGCGCTGATGAACCGCAAGATGGAGCCACGCGTGGAGACCATCTTCATGATGCCGGCGGAACAATATTCGTATCTCAGCTCGCGAATCGTGCGCGAGATCGCCAAGCTGGGCGGGCCTTTGCAAGGCCTGGTGCCGGAAACGCTAGAGCGGCGGGTACGTGAAAGAGTCGCGCGCCGGCGGATCTCAGCCACGGGCAAACATCTCCTATGAAGGACAAACCATGACTGTTGCCGGGACCCAACTCTCTTCGTTCCTCACCAACCGCATCCAACGCATCGAGGTGTCGGCAACCTTTGCCGTCGCGAGCGAAGCCGAGAAGCTGCGCGCCGCCGGCGCTGACCTGGTCGATCTGGGCGCTGGTGAACCGCATTACCCCACGCCCGAGCACATCAAGGAAGCCGGCATTGCTGCCATCCGCGCCAATTGCACGAAGTACACCGCCGTTGGCGGCAGCGCCGAGCTGCGCGATGCCATCGTCCAGCGGCACGCCGCCGACTTCGGTTCCGACTACAAGCGCGAGGATTGCATTGCTTCGGTGGGCGGCAAACATGCGCTGTTCAATGCCATCCAGGTGCTGGTCGACCATGGCGATGAGGTCATTCTGCCCGTGCCGTACTGGGTTTCCTTCAAGGACATTGTGCGCTACGCCGGCGGCGAACCGGTGTACGTCCCCACCGACGAACGGCACAACTTCGCTTTGACCGCCGGTATGGTGGAGCGCGCCATTACGCCGCGCACCAAGGTCATCATTCTGAATTCACCCAGCAATCCTTCCGGTGCGGTGATGGAGCCTGAAGATATGGCGGCGGTGCTGCGGCTGGCGTACGAGCGTGGCATCTACGTTATCTCCGATGAGTGCTACGTCTACCTGAACCATACCGGCAAGCTGTTTTCCGCGGGCTGTGTTCACGAAGTGCGGGAGCGTCTGATCATCATCGGCTCGCTCTCGAAGACCTATGCCATGACTGGCTGGCGCCTGGGCTATGCCCTGGGACCGGCGCCCATCATAAGCGCCATGAACAAGCTGCAGAGCCAGAGCACCTCGAACCCGACTTCGATCGTGCAGAAGGCTGCGGTCGTCGCGCTCACTGGCCCGCAGGATTGCGTCAAGCAAATGTTGGCCGGCTACATTTCCCTGCGCGACCAGGTGGTCAGCGGCTTACGTTCCATCCCCGGCATCATCTGCACCTCGCCCAATGGCGCGTTTTACGCCTACCCGAACGTCAGCCACTATTTCGCGCGCGGCGGCTTGAACTCGGCAGCCGACGTCGCCCGCAAGTTGCTGCGTGAGGCGCACGTCGTGGTGGTCCCGGGCGAAGGTTTCGGCACCCAAGACCACGTGCGCGTCTCCTACGCCACCTCGTCGGAGAACCTGGAGCGCGGCATCGAGCGCATGCGCGACTTTTTCGCCCGGGTGTAGCCGAGTCGACGTAAATCTACGGACGCCGTGCGCCATCGTAGGTTGTTATCCTGAGCGGAGGCGGAGGCGGTCTGGTTTTAGCCGCTGGAGTCGAAGGATCGACGGTTCACGCGTATGGGCAGGTCGCTAGAAGTCATGTCCCAACTCTATCCATTCCTGATGGTCCCCATCTTCGACGAGCGCCCTTGGGGCGTTCGCGACCTGCGGCCGCTGTACACCCGCGTCATCAAAGAGCCCATCGGCGAATCGTGGCTCACCTGGGAAGACAATCGCGTGGCCAACGGCCCTCTGGCAGGCCGCACCCTGGCCTCGCTCAGCAAAGAATTTCGCCGCGACCTCGTAGGACAACTCTCCTGCTACGAAGACCGATTTCCGCTGCTGGTGAAATTTCTTTTTCCCGGCGACAAGTTGTCGGTGCAGGTACATCCTGATGATGCACAGGCGCGGAAGGACGGGTTCCCCTGCGGCAAGACCGAGTGCTGGTACGTGCTGCGGGCGCAACCGGGGGCGCAGGTGGCGCTAGGGTTGAAACCGGGCGTGACGCTGGAGAAGTTTCGCCAGGCAATCCAA
>Ga0209061_1004891_pt1 | contig 12360 bp, 12 predicted proteins | sample Coa_R1_10_FD_187157 | JGI IMG/M metagenome (GOLD analysis project Ga0209061, IMG submission 187157) | Surface soil microbial communities from Centralia Pennsylvania, which are recovering from an underground coalmine fire - Coalmine... | ecosystem: Environmental > Terrestrial > Soil >...
GTTTGGCTCTGCCTGGCACGCCGCCGGCGGGGGTAACTGGGGGTTGGCTGCCTACTTCGTCCGCCGTGTCCGGGGTCAGCTCCGCGCGCTTGCGGTCGTCCGCCCCAAGTACCGGGAGGCGATCGAAGCCTTTCAGGAACAGGCGCTGGCGCCGCTCCTCGACGCGATCGCCCGGCAGGACCGGGCCGCCTTCGAGCTGGCCTACGACGCCGCGGTCGAGCTTGCCGACCGCTACCATGCTGAGACCGGGCATCCCTACATCCGCTGGCGGCGACCGCCTCAGCCGCCCGAGACCTTCGTCTGAGCCCCCCGGGCCCCCTCGGGTCGCTGGCTGCCCTCGGCCTGCCCTGCTCCGAAACCGACCGCCGGTCGACGACACAGGCCGGCCACCTCATGGCCGGCCAGGTAGCGGCGCCGCATCGCCTCGGCCGGGCAGGAGCGAGATCGCAGTCGCGAGCGGAGACGGCATAGCCGCCGTCGGTCGTCGGGGTCGCTGAGCGCGTCCTCGGCGGCGCGCAGCAAGGCCTCCGCGGCCTCCCGGATCTCCCGATTGTGAAACCCCTCGAGCGCCGAGATCCGGTGCAGCTGCGCATCGGGGGTCAGGCGGCGGCCAGGGAGACGGTGATCCAGGATCAGCCCCTTGAGCAGCGTGAGCAGCTCGCCGTAGAGCGCGAAGTCGCCGGAGGCGTCGAAGGCCTTGAACTCGATTCGCCCCACCTCCGGCTCGATCCGGGCCAGCTGGGTGAGGGAAGGTTCGGTGACCAGCAGGTCGGTCGGGCTGGCGACGAACGCCAGGGCCGCTGGTCGGGGCCCTGTCCGCACGAAGGTGCGGACCGAGAGACCTTCCCAGAGATCTCCCTGGAGGAAGGGAGAGGCGAACGAGAAGGGAACCAGGTAGGGACTGTAGAAGGTCAGCTTGGCCGCTGCGTCGATCGTCTGGCGCGGGCTCAGCTCGGCCCAGGAGAGGTTGAGGTCGGGGCCGTAGGTCGTCATGTGGAGGTGGTCCGTGCGGTCCTCGGGGGTGAGCTGGCGGTGGCGGCGTTCCCACTGGTTGAGTTCGGGATCGATCCGATAGCTGCGGCGCACGGGGTTGAAGCCGAGGCCCAGGACGCGAAAGCCGTGCCGTGCCGCCTGGCGGACGAGGAGGGTGTGGTCGGCCCGAAGCTGGGCCACCGCGTCCGCGACGCTGGAGTGGATGGGGGTCCGGATCTCGATCCCCTTGGGGTCGCAGCGCAGGAACTCCCCTCGGGGACCGAAACGCTCGTATCCCTCGACGTACCACCGCTTGAGCTTGATGCCCTGGTCCCCGACGCGCAGGCCGGGGTAGTCGGTGGGGTAGATGGGGAGGGCATCGACGACGGCCTGCAGCTCCTCGAAGCGGGTGTTGGTGAAGTCGGCGAAGCTGCCGTCCCTCCGCAGAAGAGCGGCCTCGTGCTCGATCCCGTAGCGGAACCCCACCCCACGCTCTGCCATCCCTGCTGCGGCCCTGCCTCAAGAGCCGATCATGGGACAGAACCATCGCCCGGTCAACCCGAGGTCGCTGGCAGGTCGAGACGGCCAGCGCGATGCCCAGGCCACCCGAGCAGGCTGTAACAATGTAATGGTGATGACAGACGAGGAGGAGATCGCGGCCTGGGTGCTCGAGCGCGTGCCCTCGGGATGGTTCAGCGGGACCCCTATGGTGGAGATGGACCAGGAGGAGATCCTGGTGGTGGGGCGAATCCCCGAGCCCGATGGTGGGCAGCCTCCAGGGTCGCAGGCACGCCTCGACGCGGTGCGACGATTCCGTGAGGCCACCCGCGAGGCCCGGGTACGGATCGCGCAGGAGGTCGAGCGTCGCTTCCGTCGTCGTCTCTCCTGGGGGGTGGAGGTGGGTGACGAGCGTGTCCTCTTCACCACCCTGTCCGTTCCAGTCATGACCCGGCTCCGCCTCCCGGAGCGGCGTGTGCTCGACACCCTCGTCGAGGCCGGTGTGGCTCGGAGTCGAAGCGACGCGCTCGCCTGGTGCGTACGCTTGGTCGGCCGGCACCAGGAGGGCTGGATTCGCGAGCTCCGCGAGGCGCTGGTGCGGGTCGGGGAGCTTCGTCGCCGCGGCCCCCGGTAGCCCGTTGGCGGGGGCGGCGCGGATCGGTGCCACCTTCTCCCCTCACCGCGCGCTCGCCAGAGGGCTGGAGTGGCGGTCGGCATTCCAACATCTGCTCGACCTGCCGTTGCAGCCGCTCCGTCTCTCTGTCCCTGGGCTGCGAGCGCTGGGCTCCGGGTTCGATGACCTGGACTGGCAGCTCTCCCTGGCCGCGGAGCGAGGGAGGGAGGTGCTGCTCACGGTGGGCATGAAGGCCCCAGGCTGGCCAGAGTTCCACCTGCCCGATCGTCTGGAGGCCTACGCCCCGCCCGGCGTCGACGTGGCCGCCAGCAACCGTGGGCTGGCCACGCTCACCTTGAGCGTGCTCCGCGCCGCCGTCGAGCGCTACCGAGCGCATCGAGCCGTGGTGGCCTGGCAGGTGGAGAACGAGCCCCTCAACCCGTCTGGCCCCCTTCGCTGGTGGATCGGGCCCGAATTCCTCCGGCGAGAGATCGCCGTGGTGCGATCCCTCGACTCACGACCGCTGGTGGTGAACGTGTTCGCTCACTTCAACCGCCGGCTGGACGCGGTCTCACGGCGCCCGGGCGGGGACCAGCCGCCGGTGGCGGAGGCGCTCTCCATGCTGGCCGAAGGTGACGTGCTTGGGTTGGACGTCTATCGACGGATCGGGGTCCGCCGGTTGGGCCTCCCGGCCGTGACCTCGGCGGCTCGAGATTGGTGCCTGGACGCGCGTCGCTGGCGTGAGCGGGCCTCGGAGGTCGGTGTGCGAGCCTGGATCGTGGAGGCGCAGGCGGAGCCATGGGAACCGCCAGGTGGGAACCCGAGTCGTCCTCGCACCTGCCGGCCGCATGAGCTCGCGGCGACGGTGGCGGAGCTGGTGGGGGCCGGATTCGAGACCGTTCTGCTCTGGGGGGCGGAGCACTGGCTGGCCCGGGCGGCGGCCGGGGATCGCTCCTGGCTCGAGGCGGTGATGGGGCTTGTCGACCCCGGCCGTGCCTAGCTTCCCGCCCTCGGCCCCTCCAGGGCGTTACTGGCTTGGGCCAGCGTCGCTCGGGCCCGCTGGAAGTCGCGGTGCACCGCTGCGTCCTCAGCCTGGTCGAGCAGCTCGAGGAGTGGGTTCCAGCGAGGATCGTTGGCCTCCGCGAGCGCTGCCCTGACCTGGCCTATGGTCTGAGAGGCGAAGAGCACCCCGCCCCCCGGGTTGTCCACGATCTCGCTCGCGACCCGAAGCTGGTTGTGGGCCCACGTAAGCAGGTCGACGCCGCCGTGTCGCCGCGGCCCCTTGGGGCCCAGGACCTGTACTTGAGGCATCTCAGGGAAGAGGGTACTGAACTGCGGCGTGAGGCATGGCTCAGCGGACGTCCCGACCCGCGTCGCGGACGGCCGAGAAGACCAGCATGGCCAAGATCCAACCCGCATAGATGCCGGCCGCCCCGAACACGGTCTCGATCACGACCAGAGCTGGGACGGAGTCGCCCCACAGACGGAGGTACAGCATCCAGCCGGCGGCGATCAGGCCGACGAAGCCAACCGTCCCGGCCAACGACGCCAGCACGAAGGCCCCCGCCCGACGGGTCATGGCGCCCCCGTCGACCTCAGTCGAGGCGGGGGCTCCCCGGCTTCGGCTCCGGTGCCGCCAGCGTCAGCGTCCGCACCGCCTCTTCGAGCGCCCTGGGGTCGTGGCGATCCCACCGCGCCAGGAAGCCAGCGCTCAGGGCCTGGATCGCCTGTTCCCACCCTGTCGGACGCTTGGGCTCCACCTCGCCCACGATTGGTCACCTCCACCTCACGACAGCCTGCTCTTGGCCGGGCGCCTGACGGGATGCCGACGCCCGGGCGTGACGATCGCATTCTCGCCCCTCCTCTTGGCGAGGTCAAAACGCAAGCTCGGACCCGATCAGCGCCCCACGCGCTCGCGGGGCCGACCGACGCGCCCCTCAGATCGCCATGGGCCGAGGGGGGGCTGGTGCCGCTCGGTCGGCCGCGGGGCTGGCGGCGTCCGAACGGACCGCTCATACCTCGACGACCTCCAGATCCTGGGCGGCCCCGGGCAGGTGACCGAAGGCAAGGTGGTTGAAGATGAAGCGGGTGTTGGGGTGTCGGGAAGCCAAGGCTTGCGCCTCCTCCCAGCTGGTGTGCACCGCGGACGGCTGCGGGCTCGTCGCCTCGGTGATGGCCACGTCCGCGTCCGCCACCAGCTGCTCCAGCGCCGGGCTGACGATGGTGTCGCCAGCGTAGGCAAGCACCCGGTCGTTGAGGTGGAGTCGGTAGCCACGACACTCCATTGCCCCGTGGTCGAGGGCGACGGACTCGTAACGGACGCCTGCGACCTCCCCGCTGCGCGCAGCCTCGTGGTAGGTGATGCGCGCCCGATCCCGGAACTGCGGCCAATCCCGGTGCCAAGCGAGACGACAGAGCTGCTCCACCCATTGAGCGATGCCGGGCGGCCCCACCAGCGGCAGGGGGCCAGAGGGGTGGAAGGCACGGTAGAGCAGGAAGGTGGGAAGGCCCAGCCCGTGGTCGCCGTGGAAGTGGGTGAGGAAGACGGCGTCGATACGCCTGGGGTCGATGCCCAAGCGGTGCAGGTGGTGAAGGACGGGGGCGCCGGCGTCGAGCAGGAGACGATCGTCGACAACCACGGCCCCGTGGTAGCGCTCGAGAGAGAAGGCGGCCCCGGTCCCGAGGAAGGCGAGCTTCACCATGGCGAAGGGTACCGCTCTCGGCCGGGCTGCCTGCTCCCCGGCGGCCCTCGGCGGGGAGGGATCACCGCCCGGTGGCGTCCACGCCCAGGTCAGCTCCGCAAGGGGCTACGTCGTCGGGTGGCCAGTCCCACCTTCCCCTAGGGGCGCTGAAGGTCGCCCGGCTGGGCATGCCCGGGCGGGTCCGATCGGGCCTGGCGTCCACGGCGGGCGCCGCCAGCCTGGTCGGGCTGGCGGCGCAGGTCTCCTCAGGCCACGGTGATGTCGGAGCTCAGGTACACATCCTGGATGGCGTGGAGGAGTTGGACGCCCTCCTTCATCGGCCGCTGGAAGGCCTTCCGGCCGGAGATCAGCCCCATCCCGCCTGCGCGCTTGTTGATGACGGCGGTGCGTACTGCCTCCCGGAGGTCGCTCTCGCCAGCCGACGCCCCGCCGGAGTTGATCAGACCGGCGCGGCCCATGAAGCAGTTGACCACCTGGTAGCGGGTGAGGTCGATCGGATGGTCGGTGGTCAGCTTCTCATAGACCAGCTTGGACGTCCTCCCGAACTTCAGGGCGGTGTAGCCACCATTGGTCTCGGGCAGCTTCTGCTTGATGATGTCGGCCTCGATCGTGACCCCGAGGTGGTTGGCCTGGGCGGTCAGGTCAGCCGCGACCTCGTAGTTGACGCCATCCTTGGTGAAGCCGGGGTTGCGCAGGTAGCACCACAGCACGGTTGCCATCCCCAGCTGGTGGGCCTCGTGGAAGGCCTGGGCGATCTCGACGATCTGGCGGTTGGACTCCGGCGAGCCGAAGTACACGGTGGCGCCGACGGCCACCGCCCCTAGCTCCCAGGCCTGGCGCACGGTCCCGAAGAGGACCTGGTCGTAGGTGTTGGGATAACTGAGGAGCTGGTTGTGGTTGATCTTGCAGATGAACGGGATCCGGTGGGCGTACTTGCGCGCCACCGAGCCTAGGACGCCGAAGCTGGAGGCGACGGCGTTGCATCCTCCCTCGATGGCCAGCCGGACGATGTTCTCGCCGTCGAAGTACTCGGGGTTGGGGGCAAACGAGGCCCCGGCCGAGTGCTCGATGCCCTGGTCGACGGGCAGGATGGAGAGGTACCCGGTCCCGGCCAGGCGTCCATGGTCGAACAGGGCCTGGAGGCTGCGAAGGACGCGCGGGTTGCGGTCGCTGGGCGCCCAGACGCGGTCGACGAAGTCGGGGCCGGGCAGGTGCAGCTGCTCTTTGGGGATCGTCTGGCAACGATGCTCAAGGAGGTCGGTCGCCTCAGCGCCCAGGATCTCTTCGATCCGGTTCAGCGTGGTGGCGGTCGCCATGATTTCGTGCTCCTTTCCTGGTGCTCAGGTTTTCCTTTCGAGGCCCTCGGTCCCTTGCCGGGCCCGCGACGCTGCGAGCGCGTGCCAGGACACCTCCGGGATGGTGATGAGGCCTCTTTCCATATAGTGCAACCGTGCAGCCCAGTCGAGGCCGACCGTGCGGCGTGGTGCTCGGCCCGGACTTCTTCTCCCGGGAGACCCTGGAGGTGGCCCAAGACCTGCTCGGGAAGCTCCTGGTGCGGGAGGTGGGGGGACGCGTCCTCTGGGGCCGTCTGGTTGAGGTGGAGGCCTACTGCGGCCCCGAGGATCGGGCCGCTCACTCCTTCCGGGGGCTGACGCCGCGGACCCGGGTGATGTACGGCCCGCCAGGGCATGCCTATGTGTACGTCATCTACGGCATGCACCACTGTCTGAACCTGGTCACCCGACCGGAGGGCATCCCTCAGGCGGTCCTGGTCCGCGCCCTTGAGCCCGGGCCAGGGGTCGGGCGCTGCGCCGGGCCCGGGCTGGTCTGCCGGGCGCTGGAGATCGATCGCTCCCTGAACGGGGCGCCCCTGCGGCCCCCGTCCTTGTACGTCCTCGACGATGGGTTCCGCCCCGAGCCCGAGCTGGTGACACGTTCCCCGCGGATCGGGGTCGAGTACGCCGGCGAGTGGGCCGCTCTGCCCTGGCGGTTCTGCCTGGACGGTCCCTATCTCCCTTACCTCTCCCGCCCGGCGCGACCGGGGCCTGGATCTGCCTTGAGGTCGGGGGAGCGGGTGCGTCGCCGGTAGAGATCAGCGTCCGCCCGTGCCACCAGCTCGGCCGCGTCGGTGTCCGCGCCGAGTTCCGCCAGCCCCACACTGAAGGTACGCCCGGTCCGCCTCCGGTAGTCGGCCTGGACATCGTCGAAAACGCGCTGGGCGGCCTCCAGCCCCGCCTGGGGGAGGCTGCAGACGAACTCGTCCCCTCCCCAGCGGATGACGAGGTCGTAGGCGCGGAGGCGACGCCGCAGGGAGGAGGCCAGCTCCCGCAACAGGGCGTCGCCGGCGGCGTGCCCGTCGTGGTCGTTCACGGCCTTGAGCGCGTCAACGTCGAGGAAGGCGACCACCAGCTTGCGGTCGTCGAACCGACGGGCCCGCTGCAGCTCGCGCTCCAGCGCCGCCAGGCCAGCCCGTCGCCGGAGCGCCCCGGTCAGCTCGTCCACAGCCGCGGCCTCCTCGAGCTCCTCCAGCCGACGAAGGATGCGATCCAGGAGCTCCGGGTCGAGCTCGGCCAGCCGCCCCGGCGTCACCCCGAGCTGCCGGCCCAGACGCTCGTGCAGGGGAGATCGGCAGTCGCCTCGCGAAAGCTCCGCTTCGAACGGCCTTCGATCTCCGATCGGTTTCCACATCCTGGCCTGGGCACCTGGTTGGGGTCGCCGCCGGATCGGCTCCGGCGGCCCAGCTGCCTGGGGCCGCCGAGGCACGCTAGGGTCAGACCTTCCGATCGATGATGGTCGCGGTCCCCAGCCCTCCTCCGCAGCACATCGACTCAAGCCCGTAGCGGAGGTCACGCCGCTCCAGCTCGTAGAGCAGGTGGCACATAAGGCGGGCCCCGGACGCCCCCAGGGGATGCCCGATGGCGATGGCGCCCCCGTTGACGTTCGTCCTCTCCAAGTCGGCCCCGGTCGTCTTCGCCCAGGCGAGCACCACTGAGGCAAAGGCTTCGTTGATCTCGAAAAGGTCGATGTCGCGCAGCTCCAGGCCGGCTTGCTTGAGCACCGCCGCCGTCGCCGGAATGGGACCCTCCAGCATGAGCACCGGGTCACAGCCGACCACCTTTTGAGCTCGAACCTTGGCCCTGGGGCGCAGCCCCAGCTCCCGTGCCCTCTCCGCGCTCATCAGGAGGACCGCGGCGGCCCCGTCGGTGATCTGGCTTGAGTTCCCCGCCGTGATCGAGTGGTCGGGGTTAAACGCCGGCGGGAGCTGGCTCACCGCCTCATAGCTGGTGTCGTACCGGATGCCCTCGTCGCTGGTCATGATCTCGGTGCGGGCAGGGTTGGAGGGCTCCTCGTCCTCTTGCCCTCGGCCGTCCACCGCCACCTCCACGGGCATGATCATCGGCGCCAGGTAGCCCTTGCGGGTGGCCTCGGCGGCGCGCTGATGGCTGCGGACCCCGAACTCGTCCATTTCCCGCCGGCTGATCCCGTACTTGCGCGCCACCAGCTCGGCTGAGATGCCCTGAGGCACGAGCTCGTACAGCTCCATGAGCTCGGGGGGGAAGGGTGTGCCTGGGCCCGCGGTCATGTTGGAGCCCATCGGGACCCGGGACATGGACTCCACCCCGCCAGCGATGGTCACGTCCGCCACGCCGCTCTGGATCAGGTTGGCCGCGAAGTGGATGGCCTGCTGGCCCGAGCCACACTGCCGATCTACGGTGGTGGCGGGCACGTCGACCGGGAAGCCGGCGGCCAGCCAGCTGTTGCGGGCGATGTTGGCGCTCTGCTCCCCCACCTGCCCCACGCATCCGAAGATGACGTCCTCGACCTGGCCCGGCTCGATGCCGGCGCGTCGCACCAGCTCCTTCAGCACCATGGCGCCCAGGACCACCGGGTGGAAGTCCTTGAGCTTACCGTTGCGCTTGCCGAAGGGCGTCCGCACCCCCTCCACGATCACCGCTTCGCGCATGAGCTTGCCTCCTCAACCGTCGCCGGGTGAGCGATCACCTCGCCTTCCCGAGGATACCGTCACCTGGGCGCGACAGCGAGCGGGGCCTCCCGCCTCGCCCGTTCTCCCTGGGCTGGCCCATGGCGACCGCGTCGCTCAGTGGCCGGCTAGGGTGACCAACTCCAGTTCCTCGCCCGCTGGCCTCGGGGGCTCTGCCTCCTGGGCGTAGACGGAGCGATGGAGGGCGCAGATGAAGGGGAGGTTGCGGTAGCGCTCCCGGTAGTCGAGGCCGTAGCCGACCACATAGTCGCTCGGGACCTGGAACCCGACGTAGCGCGGCCTGAGGTCGGCGATCCGTCGCGAGGGGCGGTCGAGGAGGGTGACCACCTCCAGCGAGGCCGGGCCCCGATCGCGGAGCACGCCCAGGACGTAGTCGAGCGTCAGCCCGGTGTTGACCACGTCCTCCACCAAGAGGACGTGTTGCCCCTGGATGGGGTAGTCGAGATCGCGCTGGATGGCGACCCGACGGGCGCCGGATGGGTCGTCCCGGGCGTATCGGGTGACGCTGAGGTAGTCGATGGCCAGGGGCACCGTGAGCTGACGGGCCAGGTCGGCCAGGAAGAAGGTGACGCCCTTCAACATCCCGACGAGGACGATGGAGCGTCCCTCATAGTCGCGGGAGATGCGACGAGCGAGCGAGCGCACCCGGGCCTCCAGCTCTAGTGGCGAGACCAGGATGCGGTCGATCTGGTCACCGCGCAGATGGTCCAGGTCGGCATGGGCATAGCCCGCCTGAGCCAGGAGCTGCTCGTAGTCCTTGCGGTAGAGCAGCCTGACCTTCACCTCGGGGTAGAGCTCGCGCAGCCGGCGGAGCTTCCGATTCTTGGGGGTGACCAGGCTCTGCTTCATGGTCGTGAGCTCGATGTAGAGGTCGTGCTCGGGGAGGTAGAAATCGGGGGCGAACATCTCGGTGACCCGACCGTCCTCCCATTGGAGAGGGAAGGCCACCGGCTCATAGGCCCAGCGGATGCGATAGAAGTCGAGGAAGCGAGCGAACTCGAGCTCCGAGGGATGGGAGAAGGTGACGCGTCGATGGGGCGGCCCGGAGCGTCGCTCGAGGCGAGAACGCTGCTTGATGGGCCGTCGCCAGCGGGGCGTCGGCGCCGTAAAGGGAGAGCTCACCCGATGGATAGTGTACGTGGGCGAGCATCCGGCCCCCATCCCTGGGGGTGCGTCGGAATCGGCTAGGCGATCAGCCGCTGGGGGCCGGTGACGGCGTCGCCGCCCCGGTTGCCTGAGCGATCTGTTGCAGGATCTGAGCCACCTGGGCCATCTCTTGGGCGTAGCCAGCCAGGTCGCCCTGCCGCAGGTCGTTCTGGGCAGCGTCGTAGTGCTGCAAGGCCTGGGTGACCAGGCTCGCCACTCCGGAGGGGACGGTTGGGGCCGGCGAGGGGACCGAGCCCGGAGGCGTCGGCTGGCCCGCCGTCGGCTGCCCGACCAGCTGGGCGAGGGCGTCCGGGAGCGTGTCCTGATAGGCGACGATCCCCGTGGTCGAGGCGTCGGTCAGGATCACCTTCTTCAGCTCGGGCAGGCTCTGGTTGGGGTTGGTCGTCGACTTCAGGTACCAAGGCTCGAAGTACAGGAAGGAGTCCCCGATGGGGACCACGAGCAGGTTGCCCTGGATGACCGATGAGCCCTGGGAGTTGAGCAGGGTTCGATCCCGTGAGATGTCAGGGGTTTGCTGGATGCGGCTTCCGATCTGGTCCGGGCCCAGGATCACGCGGTCCTTGGGGAGCACGTACGAGATCATCTCGCCGTAGTGGGGCGGGTCGTTTCGGACCGCGAGCCAGCTGACCAGGTTCTGCTTGTTCAGCGGGGTGTAGGGGATGATCTGCAGGTACTCGGCCTGGGGGGAGCCGGGCAGGCGCATCTCCACGTAGTAGGGCTGGAGGGGCATCGACCACACGTCCTCGCGGTTGTAGAACGTCGCCGGGTCGGACATGTGGTAGGTGGCGTAGACCTCAGCCTGGACGGAAAAGAAGGTCGGCGGCACCCGGAGGTGAGCCTTGAGCGCGGCAGGCATCTGGTCAATCGGCTGGTAGAGGCCGGGGAAGGTGGCCTCGTAGGCCCGGATGATGGGGTCGGTGGGGTCGGCCACGTAGAAATGCACCGCCCCGGTGTAGGCGTCGACGACGACCTTGACCGAGTTGCGAAGGTAGTTCTGCCCGTCGATGTCGTCGAAGGCCTGCGAGTAGGGATAGGTGGTGGCGCCGGTGTAAGCGTCCTGGATCCAGTACAGCCGCCCCCCGACGACCACGATGTACGGGTTGTCGTCCAGCTGGAGGTAGGGGGCAATGGCGCTGACCCGGCTTGCGATCTCGCGCCGGAAGAGGATCTGCGATTGGCTCGTGAGCTTGTCCGACACGAGCATGTTGAAGTCGCCGGTGCGCATCGCCCAGAGCAGCCGGTTGGCCCCGTCAAGGCGCACGCCCTCGGTGCCGTGATAGGTGCCGAACACGTTGTCGCTGCCCTTGGGATAGTCGAAGTCCTGCTGACGGGTGTCGACCAGCACGTAGTCGTTGGTCAACTCCCCGAAGTAGATCTGGGGGCGGGTGATCTTGAGAGGGCCGGTCGGGGGGATATCGCCAACCACGTAGTCAGGCAGCCCTTCCCCCACCACCGTGCTGACGGGGCTGGCGGCCACCCCATACCCGTGCGTGTAGATCAGCTTTTGGTTGTACCAATTCTGCGCCTGTGGCGGGAGGCGGCTCTGATCCAGCTCCCGGGCGCTGATGGCCAGCTGGATGGTCTGACCGTTGATGGTGTATCGGTCGACGTCGATGTGTTGGAAGGTGTAGTAAGTCCGGAGCGACTGGAGCTGCTGGTAGGTCTCCTGGATCTGCGCGTTGTCCCAGAGCCGAAGGTTGCTGATGGTGGCCTGGTCCTGGGCGATCTCCTGGGGGGTGACAGGAGCGTCGCCGCTGAACGACTCCGTCCTCACCTTGCTCAGGCCGAACGCCTGGCGGGTGAACGAGATCTCACGCGCGATGTAGGGGGACTCCTGGGACAGCTCGGCCGGCTGGACCGTGATCCGCTGGACGAGGGCGGGGTAGATGACGGCGATCAGGGCGGCGGCGAACCAGGTGCCCGCCACGCCGGCGATCAGCAGCGGCCGTCGCAGGAAGACGTTGGCGAAGAGGACGAGCGCCAGCAGCCCAGCCAGCGCCGTCTGTGCCAGGGTCGTCCACAGCCGCACGTGGATGTCGGTGTAGCCGGCGCCCCAGACCGCGCTGTCGTGGCCGGAAAGCAGGTCGTAGCGGCCCACGAACGCCGTCGCCCCCAGCACCAGCGCGATCCCGCCCAGCATCGCCGAGAGGTGCGCCACCGCCGCCGGGGGCAGTCGCAGGTCGAAGGTGTCGCCACGCCACGCGTAGAGGCCCACGACCAGCAGGGTGACCAGGAAGAGGAGCCCGGTCAGCCATCCCAGCAGGTCGTGGAGGAAGGGAAGGGTGAGCAGGTAGAAGCTGACGTCGAGGCCGAAGACTGGGTCCCTCATCCCCGTGGCCACCGGGTGGAGGAAGAGCGCCAGGTGCTGCCAGTTCCCGCCGAGCGGGCCGGCCAGGATCAGGGCG
>Ga0209061_1004892_pt1 | contig 12357 bp, 9 predicted proteins | sample Coa_R1_10_FD_187157 | JGI IMG/M metagenome (GOLD analysis project Ga0209061, IMG submission 187157) | Surface soil microbial communities from Centralia Pennsylvania, which are recovering from an underground coalmine fire - Coalmine... | ecosystem: Environmental > Terrestrial > Soil > Unclassified...
GCCGCGCCGCTCGCATGCGCCGCCGTTCCAGTTCGACTCGATCAATTTTCCTTCCGGCTGGATGTCCCATGCCTGGGAGTATAGCAGCGCCAGTGTCAGTTGTCACTACCTTATGTAATATTCAATAATCCAAAGCGCCTGGCTATTGTTTCCTCCGGGCAGCAACGGAAGCGCGGTCATAACCCCGTGCTTCCAGATCGCCGCGAGGCAGGGATGGTGAGTGCCGAAGCCGCAAAAGTCCTCGTTGTTCCTGTCGGTGCCTGAATTCTCGGAAATTAGGGCCACCTCACCGTTCAAACCGGCTTCCGACGCTTCACTGCTGCAATCGGGGCAATCCTGTCCGCCAAGCGTGCCGAGATTGAACGGCGGGAAACCTCGATACCAGAGGACCGCGGTTTGAGGTACGCCGTTGCTATTGGTCAGGGTCGCCGTCGCGGAACCTCCGGCCACCAAGCCAAAGTCGTTGACTCCGTATGCGTAGCTATAGGTGCCGCCCGGCAGCGGCCCCAGATCGGTCACTCTATAGTGGACAACTCTTGTCCCTTCCGGTTGCACCCCGAACGTCCCTTGCGACCAAACTGCCGCCGCACAGATCGCAAGAACTAACCCAATGCATGCGGATTGGACGCACTTAGCAAGCCATTGTGATCTCATTGTAGTTCCTCCTTGACTGTTCGTGTACATACACGTTCTCCCCAGAGCTCTTCGTGTTTTGCAATCGTCGGGTGCGCTGAAGCCCGGACGGAACTTCCCACCAGGCCTCTATTCGGTATATCGAGAACCAGCCTCGAAAACTGGCAGCGCGACTTAGGACTTCTGACAGCCGCGAGCATATCGACAGCTTGTGGTAGAATTTTGCGCACGTCCGCGCCTGACTGCATGGAACACGAGGGAGTTGTATGCCTTCGCCTGGCGCCAATGAGATCACTGCGCTGCTCCAGGCCTGGAACGGCGGCGATGAACAAGCCCTTGAGAAACTTACACCTCTGATTTACGAAGAACTGCATCGTGCCGCCAAGCGTTGCCTCTCCGGCGGACGCCGGGATCAAACGCTGCAAGCCACCGCGCTGATCAACGAGCTATACCTCAAGGTGATTGGCCTGAATCGGATTAGCTGGCAGAACCGCGCGCACTTTCTTGCGGTCTGTGCGCGCCAGATGCGCTGGATACTCACCGATTTCTATCGTGCGAAGCAGTATCAGAAGAGGGGAGGCGGGGCGGAGCGCATCTCGCTCGACGAATCGGCGGTGTTGTCGCGGCAAGCAAGCCGCGATCTCCTCGCGATTGATGAAGCGCTCACTCGGCTTGCGGCTGTCGATCCGCGCAAAAGTCAGGTGGTCGAACTTCGATTCTTTGGCGGCCTCAGCGTGAAAGAAACGGCTGAAGTCTTGAAAATTTCATCCGACACTGTCATGCGGGATTGGAAACTGGCAAGGGCCTGGCTGCTGAACGAGCTAAGCGGTCAAAATAGCGATGGAACGTGAGCGGTGGCAGCGAATCGAGCAAATCTTCCACGCGGCACTGAAGGTCGAGGAGAGCCGCCGTTCGGCGTTCCTTGAGCAAACTTGCGGTGGCGACGAGGACCTTCGCCTCAGGCTTGAATCGTTGCTCGCTCATCACAACGACTCAAATAGTTTAATCGATTCGCCCGCCTTGGATTTGGCAGCCAAAGCTTTTGCAGAAGACCGAGACGCGCCCACCGAATCTGCTGGCCGCGACGCTGTCTGCGTGAGACAGACCATTTCGCACTACCGTATCGTACAGAAGTTGGGCCGTGGCGGAATGGGCGTCGTCTACAAAGCTGAGGATACACGGCTGCACCGCAACGTCGCCCTTAAATTTCTGCCAGATGAGGTGGCGAATGACTCGCAGGCTCTGGCCCGTTTCCGCAGAGAGGCGCAGTCGGCGTCGGCGCTGAACCACCCGAATATCTGCACGATTTATGACATCGGGGAAACAGACGGAAAAGCATTTATCGCTATGGAGTTCCTGGATGGCACGACGCTCAAGGATCGTATTGCCGACCGTCCTTTGGAAATCGATACCCTGCTGGCGCTAGCCATCGAAATTACGGACGCACTGAATGCCGCGCATTCGGCAGGAATCGTTCACCGCGACATCAAACCCGCGAATCTCTTCGTCACCACGGATGGCAGGGCAAAGATTCTGGATTTTGGGCTAGCGAAATTGGGGCCGATTCTAGACAGCCACGAAAGCGCCACGACAACGGCAGCGCCCACAATCACGGCCGACGCGCAGCTGACAAGTCCATGGGGCGTACTTGGAACCCTTTCGTACATGTCGCCGGAACAACTGCAAGCGTTGCAACTCGACGCCCGCACCGATTTGTTTTCCTTCGGCGCAGTGCTGTACGAGATGGCCACGGGAAAGAAAGCATTCCCTGGCGATGTCGCCGTGTTCGTCCAAGATGCAATTCTTCACGGCACACCCACTTCTCCGACCAACTTGAATACTGAACTCCCAAAGGAACTAGAGCGCGTCATCACCAAAGCCTTGGAAAAAGACCGCAAGATGCGGTACCAAACCGCTTCAGAGATCCGCAGCGATCTTCAGCAACTCAAGCGCGAAATAGACTCCTCGAAGCTGCTCACAGCTGCGAAGGGCGAGTTTCGGAGCAGGAACAGAAAATTCTGGAGTATTTTTACAGTTCTTGCGTTGATAGCGCTGTCAGCTATGGGTTACTTCTATTATTTTCGTCACGTCCCGAAGCTAACCGAAAGAGACACCATCGTCCTCGCTGACTTCTCGAACAGTACTGGCAATGCGATTTTCGACGACACACTTCATCAGGGGCTCGCCGTGGAACTCGAAGAATCGCCATTCCTGAACATGCTCCCCGAACAGGAAATCCAGCAGACTCTCCAGATGATGGGTAAACAAGCAGACGCGAAGCTTACACCCGAGGTTGCGAGAGAGATTTGTCGACGAACGGGCAGCGCGGCAGTTCTAAACGGTTCTATCGCGCAGATCGGTACCCAATATCTTCTGACCGTCGAAGCAGTGAACTGCGCCACTGGTGAAGCGCTGACCGCCGCAAAGGCGACTGCCAAAGACGAGAACCACGTCCTCGAAGCGCTCGGGAAGGTGTCCGCCGACATTCGAAACAAGCTAGGTGAGTCTCTGACCACGATCCGGCGCTTCGATACGCCCTTGGAGCAAGCTACGACTCCGTCCCTTGCCGCGCTGAAATCTTTCAGCGCGGGGGTAAAGGTCATCAACACCACAGGGTCACAGGCCGCGATTCCGTTTTTCGAGCATGCTGTCGAACTCGATCCCAAATTTGCGCTTGCCTACGCATACCTGGGCATCATGGAAAACGATATCCTCGAACCGAGTAAGGCCGTGGAATACCAACGCAAGGCCTATGAACTACGCGCGCGCGCCAGCGAAGTGGAGAAGTACTCGATTACGGCTACCTACGAAAAGGAAGTCACAGGAAATCTCGAAAAAGCAGCAGATGCCTGTCAGCTTTGGATGCAGGCTTATCCGCGAGCATTTCACCCGCACGATCTTATGGCGGGAATGATTCTACCCCAGATTGGGCAATACGACCGCGCTGTTGGCGAGGCTTCCGAGGCAATCCGCCTCAATCCCGATTTCCCCATCGCATATTCCCAGCGCATGTTCAGCGAAATCGCCCTCAATCGAATCGACGAGGCCAAGGCTACCTACGCCGACGCCCTCCAGCGCAAGCTGAGTAACCCCATGCTTGATCTTGCATTGTATCAGATCGCGTTCCTGCAGAACGACGCCAATGGAATGGCGCAGCAGGTTGCGAGGACACAGGACCTTCCGGGATTCGACGACCAACTGCTCAACTTGGAGGCAGATACAGCCGCTTATTCAGGACGGCTTCGAGATGCTCGCGAGCTTTCGCGCCGCGCGATAGAGTCGGCCAAAACAGCAGGAGAGAAAGATGCGCCGCGAATTTACTCCGCCACGTCCGCGCTGCGAGAAGCGTGGTTCGGCAACGCCGACGAAGCGCGACGCCGTGCCGCAGTGGCGTTGGAAGGATCGCCGATGCGGGACGTGCTTTATCTTTCGGCACTCGCTTTAGCAGATTCGAGGGAGGAGGAGCAAGCGCAGGAACTGGCCGATGACTTGAACAAAAAGTTCCCCGAAGATACAGTCGTGCAGTTCAACTTCCTGCCGACCCTGCGCGCTGAGATTGCCCTCGACAAAGGGAAGGCCCCTGAAGCCATCGAGGATCTCAAAGTTGCTGCGCCCTATGAGCTGGGGCTTTCGACCGAAAGCCCCTTCAACTGGACCGCCATGTATCCGGTCTTTGTACGTGGCGAAGCGTATCTTGCCGAGCATCAGGGCAGTCAAGCTGCCAGCGAATTTCAGAAAATCCTCGATCACCGTGGCCTTGTGCTGAATCAGCCGACCGGCCCCTTAGCGCGTCTGGGACTTGCTCGCGCTTATGTCTCGCAGGGGGACATTGCTAAGGCTCGCGCTGCCTATCAGGACTTTCTCATGATGTGGAAGAACGCTGACCCCGACATCCCCGTGCTGAAGCAAGCTAAGGCCGAGTACGCGAGTCTACGAAGATAAGGTCTCCTCTAAGCCGATTACACACGTAATTCCGAATAAAGTTGCTGATGCCAGGGGCGGGAAATCCCCTCGGCCCATTCCCGCCCCAACGGCAAGCCGTTTGCGAGGCAACGGCAAATTACTTTTCAGCGCTGGTTTCACCGCTCCGGCCGAACAGCCCGAGGCGATCCCGAAGAACCTTCCACGCGTACTCGAAATGCGACCACCTGCTTTCAGCAGACGATTCAGCCGAGGAATCCGCAGCGCTGTCGTTCGGAGTCGCCAAATATCCATGGAGGTTGAATTGAGCGTCTAAGGCCAGCCCGATGATTTCACCACGAGAGTTGATCGAGCAGGCGGTGAACAGATACAGGTCGGCTGGGTTGTCCGTAACCAAAGAGTTCAAGTCGAGCGGCGTTCCACCATGCGGCCGAACAAACGCTCGCGGCAAGCCGTTTGCCGGGAAGGAGACGCCGCCTATGTCGTCAAGGTCATTGATCGCGAGGCCGATGCTAGCGGCGTCGGCCGGGATGTTCCCGCTGGCCGGTATCGTTCCAACGTCCTGGATAAGCTTTTCGGGGGTCCAGAGGAAGGCGTGAGCCGATCCATCGCTCTTACCAGAGGTGCCGACAACGTGGCCCAATCGGTTGATGTTATACGCAAAATTCCCAAAGTTTCCAAGGCCACTGCCCGGCGGTGGCGTTGCGATCCCACCTAAATTGCCGAGGTCAATCACGGAACCGTCCCGTCGCCATAGCGTAGCGCGGAGACCGTTGATATAAGAAAATCCCGAGAAACCCGTGCATGTTCCTGTTGTACCTACGGCCTCGCCGCTATCATTGATCCTGAAGACCACACCATCAGGATCATGGAACGCGTTTCCTTTCGAGTCAGTGCCGGATGTAGGCAGTTCTTGGATCTTGCTGTTGGTCCAGATCACCGGCTCGAACTGATACATCTGAAATTGAAAGGATGCGGGATCGTAAGGAGGACACGTCGAGTCCAGAGTGGTGTTCTCCGCTACGCCCCCAACTTGGCCCGAGATGTTAATCCCTTTGGCGCTGGCATTCCGGCCTTCGGCGCCGTTCTCGTCCTTCAACAGCGGCAGCGGGGACATCACGCCGAATCGCCAGATGAAGGCCTGACATACCTGTTGGGTACCGAAGCCGCAGAAGTCTTCTGAGTTGGAGTCTGCGGTCTCCGCTTCCCCAGCGGCCACTCCCCACTGGTTCACGCCAAATGCCGCACTATTTGGCCCTCCCAGACCGCCGTCCTTGGCCAAGTCGATCGGCGTCCTTCCTTGGAATGAAATTGCAGCATGCATCGCATTCGAGACCGTCACCGCCTCAGCAATCAAGCCATCGTTCGTAACAACGAGCGGACCGGGGTTGGCAGCGCTTATGATCCCGAGATCAGTGACCGTATAGTGGATCGCCTGTGCCTTCTGCTCCTGCGCGGCGCCGATTTGCGCATAGAAAAGCGCGAGAACCACGAGCACAGCAAGAAGCTGGCATAGAAACAAGAATCTTTTCATAACGACTCTCCTGTTTATCGGAGGAGTTGATTTTCGCAGTGTCTCTCCTTCCATTGATATAGGCGGAAACGGACGGCGAAAGCGGCCATATTTCTGATATATTTTTGTCCCATGGGGGCACCGGGCGGTCCATGGATGCACCCACTGCCGAAGTCACGAGCCTGTTGAATGCCTGGAGTAACGGCGACGAGGCTGCCTTAGCGCAGCTTGTCGAGCGCGTGTATCCCGAACTGCGCCGCATGGCGCGCCGTTATTTGAAAAACGAACGCCAGGCCAACACTCTTCAAGCCACAGCATTGGTTCATGAGGTTTATCTCCGCCTAGTGGATGCAACCAAAGTGGAGTGGCGCGAGCGCGCACAGTTTTTCGGAATGGCGGCACAAATGATGCGGCGCATTCTGGTGGACGCCGCACGAGCACGTGGCGCAGGAAAGCGTGGTGGCAGCGCTGTGAAAGTGAACCTCGATGAAACAGCACTCCTATCAAACGCGCCGAACCAAGCCATTGTGGCTTTGGACGAGGTTTTGACGGCCTTCTCAGAGATTGCTCCGCGACAGGCAAAGGTCGTAGAGTTGCGCTATTTCGGCGGATTGACGGAGGAAGAAATCGTCGAGGTTCTGAAGATCTCGCCGCGCACCGTCCGGCGCGACTGGGACTTGTCCAAGGCTTGGCTGTTGCGGGAATTAGGCCATGGCACAAAACAAGCAAGAGCGCATGACCACGCCCGAGCGTTTCCAGCAGATTGAAGAGCTATTCCACGCGGCTCGCGAAAGAACCGCCGAGGAGCGCGCGGCACTGTTGGCCCAGGCTGAACCCGAATTGCGCCACGAGGTGGAGTCGCTCCTCGCTCAGGCTGATCCCGACGGTTTTTGGGACCGGCCAGCAATCCAGAACACGCCTCAATTGCTGGGCGATTCGACACTCATCGAATTGCCACTGGGCACGAGCTTGGGGAAATACCGAATCGAAAGCAAGCTCGGCGCGGGAGGAATGGGCGTCGTCTACAAGGCCGAGGATACCCGCCTCGGCCGCTTCGTCGCCTTGAAATTCCTCCCCGATTGGACTGCCCGCGACAAGCAAGCACTCGACCGTTTCCAGCGCGAAGCCCGCGCCGCCTCCTCGCTCAATCATCCCGGAATCTGCACGATTTACGAGATTGGCGAAGAAGGCGGGCGCGTTTTCCTCGCCATGGAATACCTCGACGGGGAAACTTTGCGAGACAAAATCGCCGGCAAGCCAGTGCGCATCGACCTGCTTCTGGAATGGGGCGCTCAGTTAGCCGATGCGCTGGCTGCAGCGCACTCACGCGGCATCATCCATCGCGACGTCAAACCTGCAAATCTGTTCATCACGCGAACAGGACAGGCAAAGATTCTCGATTTCGGATTGGCCAAGATGCACGCCCATTCCGTGAGCGTTAGCACGATAGCCACAAAGAATCTGGCGAAAGAATGGCCCAGCGAGATGCTTACCAGTCCGGGCTCGAGAGTAGGCACCGTCGCATATATGTCTCCTGAACAGGCTCGCGGTGACGAGCTGGACCCGCGCACCGATTTGTTCAGCTTTGGCGCTGTCCTCTATGAAATGGCTACGGGGCAGCGCGCCTTCGACGGGCAGAGCGATGCGGTCGTGTTCGAAGCCATTTTGAACCACATTCCCCCTCGGGCCGAGCAACTGAACCCATCTCTGCCGCACCGGCTCGGCCAGATCATCGAGAAGACGCTGGAGAAGGATCGCGAACTGCGCTCCCAGTCCGCCGCCGAGCTGCGCGGAGATTTGAAACGCTTGCGGCGCGATTTGGAGCGCGCACGGCAGGCGAAGACGGGGCCCTCCTCGGTGCCGAGGTCTCGCATCCTCGGTGCCGTTGACGTGCAAGAAAGCGCTGTCGCTGGGCAGAGCAGCACGCTGCGGATGAGCCCGTGGATCTGGGCGGCGGGTGTGGCGATTGCTGTGGTGTTTGCAGTCGCAGGGATTGCCGGGAGAGTGTTTTTTGAGCGCGCCACCGCCCCGCCGCGCGTGGTGCGCATCGAGCCCCTGACCCATGATGGCCGTGTCAAAGCTAACGAAGTTGGGCCGACCCCTTTGGTGACCGATGGCGCGAGAATCTATTTCACGGAACTTGCCGGCGTGGTGCCGTTGCTATCGCAGGTCTCCGCCAGCGGCGGCGAGAGTCTCACTGCTCCCGCGCCGTTTCCGCAGATCTATCCAACGTCAATTTCAACCGATGGCTCGTCCCTGCTCATGGGTGGCACGGCGGCATACGGCTATGTCATGCCCTTTTATGCCGTGGAGCTTCCGGGAGGAACCCCGCGGCGGCTGGATGACTTCGAGGCGCAAGACGCGGCATGGTCGCGCGACGGAAAACAACTCGTCTACGGAATCGGTGCGGATCTTTACCTGGCATCGTCGGACGGCAGTAACGCACGGAAACTGATCTCGGCCAGTGACACGATTTTTTGGCCCCGGATTTCTCCGAGCGGAAAAGTCATCCGCTTCGGCACGGGTTTTTTCAAAGAAAACAGCAAGCTGTGGGAAGTTCGTGCAGATGGAACTGGATTGCGCGAGATAGCGGCCCAGGTTCCAGACGCGTGCTGCGGCGACTGGTCTCCGGACGAAAAGGAATTTTACTTTCAGGGCTTGGCCGATGGCCTGTCGAGCATCTGGGCGCTCGCGGCGGGCAGCAGCAAGCCAGTGCAGCTGACCAACGGACCCTTGAGCTTCCGCTCACCCGCGATTAGCCCGGACGGCAAGAAAATTTTTGTCGTGGGCGAGGAACAGCGCGGCGAATTAATGAAGTACGACGCCAAAACGAGCCAGTTCTCCCCGTTTCTTGAAGGAATCTCGCCTGATTGGGTGGCCTTCAGTCGCGACGGCGAATGGCTGGCCTACACCACGCTTCAAGATGGCATCCTTTGGCGCGAGCGCGTGGACGGCACCGACAAGCTTCAACTGACGTTCGCGCCCATGCAGGCGACTATGGTGTATTGGTCGCCAGACGGAACGAAGCTGGCCTTCTCGGCGCTCACGCCCGGTAAGCCGCGGAACATTATGGTGGTGAACTCCGATGGCAGCGGGCTGAGAAAAATATACCCAGAGAATATAATGCAGGTGAGCCCCAGTTGGTCGCCCGACAGCCAGCACGTTACCTTCGATTATCCTTCCGGTTACAGCCATGCGCAGCCGGGCCAAGTGCTCGGAATCAAAACCGCCGATCTGCGCACGCATCAAGTGGTGTCCGTACCGGGTTCGCAGGGACTTTTCGGTTCTCAGTGGTCGCCCGATGGACGTCATCTCGTCGCCATCGCGCCTGATGGGCTGGGTCTCAAGATGTACGACAGTAGCACGACAAGTTGGAAGCAGTTCACCACCCTGGAGATTAACTTCGAGATGTGGAGCCGTGACAACCAGTACGTTTATTTCGACACTCTGGGCACCGACCCAGCGCTCTACCGCGCGCACGTGCCGGACCTGAGAGTTGAACGCGTTCTCAGCCTTAAAGGGTATCGTCGTCCGTTCGGGTTTATCGGTGCCTACAGCGGCCTCGCCCCTGACGGTTCTCCGCTGATCGTTGACGACGTCGGCTGGCACGAAATCTACTCCCTGGATCTATCTCGGCGATGAATCGAAGGGGCGCAAGACCAGAACGCATGGTTACACGCAGTATTCTGGTCGAAAGATGCCGCTCGCTTTCTGCGGTGCACCGTCAAGGGTGAACACAGGACCATACGCAGTGTTCACCTCTAAACATAAGCGTTGCGTTCACCCACTGGCCGTCGCAACACCCCAGTCAAGGAACCAACTGCGGGACGCGACCCTGAAAAAAGACCGCGAACGAAAACCCCGGTTTGGGCGGTAGCGACCCCCGGCTTTGGGCGAAACTGCCGCCCAAATGTAGTGCAGGAGTCGCTACCGCCCAAACCGATCTCGTCGTCGGCGCGTTGCTGGCGCCTGACGCTCAGTGAATAATCCGGTCCCTACAGCAAGCGTTGACCACGTCGCAGAGTGGCGGCGCTCACGTCGGGGGCCGTCGTAATGACCTGAACAGGACCGTTTCACCCGGTTCAGCACCCTGTTCAGGTATCCGTTCAGCGCACGGCCAATATCAACCGTCGTGCCCACAGCTGCATACAGGCTCCAAGATACCCTCTGCGGTACGCGGACAAAACACTGTCACGGGCGGGAGCGACCCCATGTTTTCGCGCGCCTGGCGGCCCCGAAAACATTTCGTGGGGTCGCTCCCACCCGTATTGGCGTGATGAATCGCGCCATGTGTTTTGTCATGCGCCTTGTCGTGGGTCCCCGATCGATTCTTGTAACACCAATCGTTTTGCCCCGACGATTCCCGGTACGCCACAATTCTTCATCGAAGCGTGAAAGAATATTTGTTGAAACATTTTGCTAGGTTCCTGCCCATTAGTATCTATAGAAAGGCCTGGGCAGCGCGCGCCGCCCCCACAAATCCTTCACTTGAGGCGCGTATATTTTCTTTGCGGACTTTTCCCGACTCCTTGCCCATTAGTATAAGTAAAGGGCGCGTTTCCGGAGTCAGGCTCGCACAACCATCCCGAAAAGCGTATGAGAGGAATCGTTACACTTCGTCGGCGCGGAATCTTGCAAATTTTCTGAGCACTTTTTCTTTGAGCACTTTCCCCGGCTCTGTGGCTATAGGTATATAGAGGGACTGAAATCCTCCACATTACAGACTGATCCGAAGCACCCGCTCGCTGCCACAACGTAAGCAGTTCCGCGGAGTTTTGGTCAAAGCCTCCACATTTCCCAGTTCGCGGATTTTTCAAACAGAAAGGAGCATCCTATGCCAACCCTCAAAGCACCGCCGGTTGAACCCAAGAACGAAACTCTGCAACTCCGTGTGTCGCAGGAATTGAAGTTTAGGCTAATGCGCTACGCCGAATTCATCCATGCGAACGCTTCCTACGTCGTAAGCGCGACCCTCGAACGGCTGTTCAACAAGGATGCCGAGTTCCAAGAATATCTGGCGAAGTGGAAGCCGTCGGAATCAGGGGACCACAGGGGGGACGAGCAGAAGCAGCAACCGCTGCGCACCGAATCCGTAGCACCGCCGAAGAAGTAGCCGCGAGCGAGTCTTGCACAGCTTTTCCTAAGCACGTCTGTTCCGAAGTCATTCCTTCATAGCAAATGCCGCTAAAGGAGTCGCCATGACAAGTGTGTCTCAGCTTCCCGAATTGCTCACCGTTCGCCAAGTCGCCGAGTTGCTTCAGGTGCCGATGTCCTGGGTTTACGGTCGCATGCGCAAGCGCTCGCTAGAGCGATTGCCGGCATACCGCCTCGGCAAGTATTGGCGCTTCGACAGAACTGAAGTGCTTGCGTGGGTCGCTCGTCACCAAACCAACCGTGAGGCCGCTTGACATGCCTACTACACTGAGAAGCGACACAGAACAAGCCAGGCGAACCGTCGAAGGAGGAACGATGGTTCGCAGACGGTATCAACGAGGTTCGCTCTTCAAGCGCGGCAAACGAGAGAAAGTCTGGGTTGCCCGCTGGTGGGAGGATGTCATTCGCGCAGACGGAACAGCAGCGAGGGTGCGACGTTCGATGGTAATCGGCGCAGTCGCAGAATTCGCTACGCGTCGTCTCGCGATGCATGCTCTTTCAGAACGGCTTCGCGTATTGAACAGCGGTAGCCAACGCCCACGTCCTGCATGCACACTGAAGGAATTTGTGCAGAAGGAATGGGAACCCGTTGTGCTTCCGACTCTGAAGTACGCAACACAACAGCATTACAAGTACATCTTCAAGGCACATCTGATTCCGGCCTTCGGTGATTATCGGCTCTCAGACATTACGCGCGAAGCGATTCAGAGTTTCCTTCTGGTAAAACTTCGCGAGGAATATTCCTGGGAGTCGGTTCATCACTTCAGGTGTGCATTGAGCAAAGTGCTGGGCACAGCGGAAGACTGGAATTACATCCCCGCCAACCCAGTGCGAAAAACGCGACTCCCAAGACGGGAATACAACTCGGAACCGCCCGTCGTTACGCCGCAGCATGTAACACGTCTAACCATGGCTCTTTCGGAACCAGCAAAGTCCATCGCACTCCTATTGGCGCTGACTGGACTAAGAATCGGCGAATTGCTCGCGATCCGATGGAAGAATGTGAACCTATTGAGTATTACATAATGTAGTGACATTCTCGAAGAGGCCAGCCTGCTTCCAGAAGGCGGCCACAAGCGTGGGGCGGCGGCGCATGCGGCGCAGGGCGCGGACGGCGTGATGGCTCAGCTCGCTCA